>Ga0307374_10001532_pt1 | contig 42731 bp, 40 predicted proteins | sample OX3MG_FD_202532 | JGI IMG/M metagenome (GOLD analysis project Ga0307374, IMG submission 202532) | Soil microbial communities from Risofladan, Vaasa, Finland - OX-3 | ecosystem: Environmental > Terrestrial > Soil > Coastal area > Acid sulfate soil | place: Finland: Risofladan, Vaasa | collected...
GCCCCCGCCCCCCCCCCCCCCCCCCCCCCCCCCCCCCCCCCCCCGCGGGCGCGCGCCCGGGGGGGGGGCGCGCCCCCCGCGCCGGGGGGGGGCACGAGCGGCGCCATTTTACTTTTAGGGAGAGTGGAAAGTAAATATCAGGCATACTTGATTAAAAGTTCCGTTGACTCCGAATACTTGGGGCGGCGAGTGGACAGGAACATCTTCTCGCGGGGCGCTGGCGTGCTGCGGAGGCGCCCCGCAGAGGACCGAGGCAGAGGCAAGGGAGAGCGATGCGGCGAACGGCTGAGGCGAGAGCGGGAGCGCGCCTCCCGCGGCGCGGGCCGCGAGCGGGAGCGCTCGTCGCGCTCGTCGTCACGGCGCTGATCCTCGCCGGGTGCGGGAGTACGGGGGCGGGGACGGGCAAGTCAGGGTCGGTCACCCTCACCCTCTACAGCGGGCAGCACCAGCAGACCACCGATGCCCTCGCGCAGGCCTTCCAGCAGGAGAGCGGGATCACCGTCAAGGTGCGGAGCAACGACGAGGACACCTTCGCCGACGAGCTCGTCACCGAGGGCCGGCGAACGCCGGCAGACGTCTTTTTCACCGAGAACACCCCACCCCTCGAGTACCTCCAGCAAAAGGGGTTGCTCTCGGCGGTCGACCCCTCGACGCTCGCCAAGGTGGCGAGCCGCTTCGACTCCCCGCAGGGCGACTGGGTCGGCGTCTCGGCGCGTGTCAGCGTGCTCATCTACAACCCTGCGATGATCAGCGCCGCGCAGCTCCCGAAGCGTGCCATCGACCTCGCCGACCCGAGGTACCAGGGCAAGCTCGCGATCGCGCCCGGCGAGACCGACTTCCAACCGATCGTCACGTCGATGCTGCACGCCTACGGGAGGGCCAGGACCCTCAGCTGGCTGGAAGGGGTGAAGCGCAACGGGGCGAGCCACGACTACCCCGACAACGAGACCCTCGCCAACCAGGTGAACCGCGGGCAGGCGGCCTTCGCGCTCATCAACCAGTACTACTGGTGGCGCCTCGGCGCCGAGATCGGGGATGCGAGGCTGCACTCGAAGATCGTCTACCTCGCGAACGACGACCCCGGCTACGTCCTCGACGTCTCGGGAGCGGCGGTGCTGAAGGCGAGCAAGCACCAGGCGGCGGCCGAGAAGTTCCTCGCCTTCCTCGTCTCGGCCAAGGGGCAGGGGATCATCGCCCACTCCATCAGCTACGAGTACCCGATCGGCTCCGGGGTGAAGATCGCCTGGCCCGAGACGCCCTTCGAGGCGCTGCACCCCAACCCGATCAACCTCGCCGAGCTCGGCACGGGGGCGACCGCGATCGCCCTCTTGAAGCAGGTCCAGCTGCTGTGACCACTGCGGAGGCGCTCGCCGCGTGCGTTTCGCGATGATGCGGTCGGCATGACGAGCATCCCGAGCCCGGTGACCTCGCTCCCCGACCCGCTCGAGGTACTCGACGACGCCGTCGCGGGGGCGCGGCCGGCACCCCGCCCCCGACTCGTGCTCGCCCTCAGCCTGCTCGTCGCCGCGGCCCTCTCGCTGCCGCTCGTCTTCCTCCTCATCGAGGCGGCGGGGAGCGGCGTGAGCGAGATCGCCCGGCTGATCGGCCGCTCGCTCACGCTCACGCTGTTGTGGAACACGGTGCGCCTCGTCGTCGTGGTGACCCTGTTGTGCGCCGTCGTCGGGACGCTCGCGGCCTACGGGGTGGAGCGGACAAACCTGCCGGGGCGGCGCCTCTTCGGGGTCCTCCTGGTCGTGCCCTTCGCGATCCCCGACTTCGTCGTGAGCTTCGGGTGGAACTCGCTGTGGAGCGTCGTCGAGGGCTTCCGCGGCGCGGTCCTCGTGATGACGCTCGCGGTCTACCCGCTCGTCTACCTGCCGGTCGCGGCGAGCTTGCGCGGCGCCGACCCCGGCCAGGAGGAGATCGCCCGCAGCCTCGGCGCGGGACGGCTCTCGGTATTTCTACGCATCACCCTCGGCCAGGCCCGACGAGGGATCCTCGGCGGCTGCCTGCTCGTCGCGCTGGTGATCCTCGCCGAGTACGGGGCCTTCGAGATCCTCGGCTACAACACCTTCACGACCGAGATCTTCACCGAATTCTCGATCGGCTTCAACGCGCCGCTCGCCTGCGCGCTCTCCCTCGTCCTCGTGCTGTTGAGCCTGTTCGTGCTGTTCGGCGAGGGCCTCGCGCGCGGCAAGCAGTCTGTCGCCCGGAGCGGTCCCGGGGTGCAGCGGGTGGTCGCCCCGCAGCGCCTCGGCCGGGCCACCGCCCCGGTCCTCTTCGCCTTCACGGCGCTCGTCGTCGCCGCCCTCGGCGTCCCGGTGGGCTCCTCGGTGTACTGGATCTTCGAAGGGGGAGCGCACGCCCTGCAGGGCGCCTCGCTCGGCTCGGCGGGCCTGCACACCGCCTTCTACGCCGCCGCCGCAGCGCTGCTCGCGACCTTGATGTCGCTCCCCGTCGCGCTCCTCGCGGTCCGCCACCCCAACCGCCTGCGCCTGGTGCTCGAGAAGGCGACCTTCTTCGTCCTCGCCATCCCCGGCCTCGTGACGGCGCTCGCGATCTCGTACTTCTCCGTGCACTACGCGAACAGCTTCCTCTACCAGTCGACGCCACTGCTGGTGCTCGCCTACGCGATCTCGTTCTTCCCGCTCGCCCTCGTCGGCGTGCGCGCCTCGGTGGCGCAGGCCCCGCCGCGCCTCGAGGAGGTCGCCGCCTCGCTCGGCGTCGGCCGCCTCGCCGTGCTCCGCCGGGTGACGCTCCCGCTCGTGATGCCCGGGATCGGGGCCGCCTTCTGCCTCGTCTTCTTGTCGGTGGTGACCGAGCTCACGGCGACGCTGATCCTCATCCCGACGGGCAGCGAGACCCTCGCCACGCAGTTCTGGGCCTATCAGCAGAACCTCTCCTACGGCCAGGCCGCCCCCTTCGCGCTCGTGATCATCGCCGTCGCCGCGGTGCCGAGCTACATCCTCTCCCGCTACTTCGACCGCCTCCCGGCGCGCGCCCGAGCGGGCGGGAGCGCGGCGGGCTGAGGCCGCGGCACGGGCCGCGGCGCGCGCTCGGTACGGTCTCGCACATGGACGACCCGGCCCCCGCCCCGCAGCCGCCGGGCGACGCCGACGACTGGACGAGCGAGCAGTGGATCGATTGGCTGATGACGACCGACGTGGAGGACCCCCCCGAGCCCTCCCCTCCGCTCCCCACGGTCACCAACAAGGTCGTCCGCTCCGGTGTCGGCCAGGCCCTCGGGCAGGCGATGGTCGCCGTCGACCAGGTCCTCTACGGAGGGCGCGAGAAGCCGGCCGCGGTGGCGCCTGCCCCCGGTGAGCCGGAGGACCGGCTCCTCGAGCTCCGCCTCGACCCCGACCACCCCGAGCGCTCGTCGGTGACGCTGCGGCGCGAGGTCGACGAGCCTCCCGAAGGGCGCTAGTTACGGCACGGGTGCGACGAGGGGCTGGAAGCCGGCGTCGCTGAGCTCCGCGTTGAAGGTCCTCGCCCCGTCGTTGCCGACGAGCAGGCACTCCGCCGCGGCGGCGCAGGCGAGCCGCTCCACGTAGCCGTTGCTCTCAGCGGTGTCGACCTCCTGCCAGCCAGCGGTGCCGAGCGCGGCGACGAGCAGGCGCGGCCGGTCGACCTCCGAGCGCGCCGTGAGGCCCGTGACGAGACAGCGCGCCGCGCTCGCACAGGCGACCGCCGTGAGCGTGTTCGGCCCCGGCTCCGCGAGCACGGGCGCGTCGGCGACCCAGCCGGCCGCCCCGTCGCGAACGACGAGCGCCGAGCCGGCGGAGTGGCCGGTGGCCACGTCGCCCGCGGCGATGCAGCTCCGAGCGGCGGGGCAGGTCACGGCGTCGAGGAGCCCCCGCGCGCGCGCCGCGGGCGGGAGGGGCGGGGCCCGCCAGGCCGCGCCCTCGAGTTGCTCGAGCAGCGGCCGGGTGGCGGTCGGTGTGGCCGCGGGCGCCGTCGTGCCGACCGCGACGCAGGCCGCCTCGGAGGCGCACGCGACGGCGGTGAGACCGACGCTCCCGCCCGCGGGCAGCAGCGCGGCGGCGACCCGCCAGCGGCCGCCCCTCAGCTCCTCGACGAGCGGGCGCTCGAGGAAGCGGTCGGCCGACACCGCGCTCGCCGAGTAGCCGACGGCAAGACACCAGGTGGGCGCCGCGCAGGCCACGCCCAAGAGCACGCTGTTGCGCGCCACTGCGGGGAGGGTCATCGCCGACCAGCGGCCGGCGCGCAGCGCGAAGGCGACCGGCGAACGCGGCGGCGCGCTCTCGTCGTCGCTGTCGGCGACGTTCGCCTGGTCGTAGCCAACGGCGACGCAGCTCCCCGCCGCGGCGCAGGAGACGCCAGAGAGGATCCCACCGCCGCGCCGCAGCCTCGGGGTCGCGGCGACGCGCCAGCGCCTGCCGTCGAAGGACTCGACCAGGGCGTGCGAGGCGTCGCCGTCGCCGTCGGGGTCACCGGAGGTCGCGTCGGTGTCGACGGGGAGGAAGGAGCCGACGGCCGTGCAGCTCGCGGCGTTCGGACAGGAGAGGTCGTCGAGGGTCGCGGTGACGACCCGCACCTCCGGCGCCGCCGTCTTGCCGGGGCCTCCGCAGGCCGCGAGCGCCGCGGCGAGGAGGATCGCCGCGCCGCCCAAGCCGCACCCTCCGCCGAGGAGCCGCCGCGTGCCCCGGCGCACGGCGGGGAGGCCAAGGAAGCTGCCGAGCCGGCGGGTCACTCCCCCCGGCGCCCGCCGAGGAAGTCCTCGAGGTACTCGCCGATCACCGTCTCGAGGTCAGCGTCCACCGCGAGGCCGAGGCCGAGGGCGCGCTCGAAGTCCGACCACTGCGCCCAGCGGGAGAAGAAGGAGACGACGGCCGGGTCGGGGGCGACCGCAACCGGGCCCAGCGGCCGGTTAGCGGCACGGCGCAGCGACTCCAGCATCCCGCCGGCGGTGACGTTGAGTGCCGGCAGGTTGAGCGCGCGGTCGCTGCCGAGTGCCGCCCCGTCGAGCTCGTGCAGGCGGACGAGGTTCTCGACGATCGTCCGGTAGCCGCTGATCGGGACGCCCGTCGCGGCCTCGACGGGGAGGGTGCTCGCCTCACCATTCAGGGGCTCGCGGAGGATCCCGCTGACCCACGAGGAGGCGGCGGCGTTCGGCCGCCCGGGGCGGACGACGACCGTCGGCAGCCGGGCGGAGCGGCCGTCGATGAAGCCCTTGCGCGTGTAGTCGTTCACGAGCAGCTCACAGATCGCCTTGGTCGTCCCGTAGGTGGTCTCGGGGGTGAGCTTGCTCGAGTCCGACACGACGCTGCGCACCGCGGCGCCGCCGAAGGCTGCGATGCTCGAGGTGAACACGACGCGCGGCGCGCTCTCTCGGGCGCGGCAGGCCTCGAGGACGGCGAGGCAGCCGTCGAGGTTGACCCGCAGCGCCCCGTCGAAGTCCGCTTCGGCTCCGGCGCTCACGACCGACGCGAGGTGGAAGACCGAGACGTCGTCGCGATCGACGACCGACGAGAGGAGCCCCCGATCGGCGACGTCGCCGATTACGGTCGTCACCGAGGCGGGCCACGCCGTCGGGGCCGCCGGCGCGGCGGCGTCGACGAGGACGATCTCCTCGACCGGCTGCCGGCTCCCCGCGGGGGAGGTGAGGGAGCCCCGCTCGAGCAGACGCCGTGCGAGGACGCTCCCGAGGAAGCCCGTCCCCCCGGTGATGACGACGCGCACGGCCGCATCGTAACGCCGCGATACCTTCCGGGCCGGTGCCCGCACCCGCACGGGAAGGGCGGACCGGCGCCCGCGAGCAGGGCCTGCGCACTGGAATTCCGGGGCGATCGTGCCGTAACACAGCCGATGGGTTCTGCCTGGACGCCCGGTGAGGGCTGGCGCGGGTGGTCGGCGCTCCCCGGCGAGGGGGGCCATTCGATCACGAGCGCGCGGCTCCCCTCCGACGCGCCGGTGAAGAACCACCTCTTCCCGAAGACCCGCTCCTGGTTCGCGCTCGGGGCGCCCCTCGAGCTCCTGAGCCCGCTCTCGGTGCTGCGCATCCTCCACGCGCTCGGCACGCTCCTCTTCCCGCTGCTCGCGTTCCCCTTCGGCCTCTCGGGAGCCTTCGTCGTGCTCGCCGGCGTGGTCTGCGGCCTCACGGCGGTTGCCTGGTACTGGCAGCTGAAGGTGCGCGAGGTGAACCTCGGCGCCTTCAAGGTGCTCTCCGCCGCGGGCAACGCGGCGGCCGTGCTGCTCGTCCTCGCCGAGCAGGGGCGGCCGGTGGCCTTCGCCTTCGTGGCCTTCCTCATCCCGTTCTGGGTGACGAACGCCTTCTTCCTCGACGGGAAGACGATGCTCGGCTTCGCCGCGGTCGGCTCGCTCGCGCTGTTCGGGGCGCTCGTCCCCGCCGACGGCTTCGCCGCGGCGCTGCTCGTCGCCCTCGTCGTGCTGCTCGTCGGGACGATCGCCGCGGGCAGCGTGGCCTTCCTCGTCCGCGAGAACCATCGTCAGGGCGCGATCGACCCCGACACCGGCCTCCCGAACGGGGTCGGCCTCGCCCAGCACTTCCTCGGTCCCGACCGCCACGAGCGCTTCGTGATCGCCGCCATCCTCCTCGAGGGGATCAACGAGGCGCGGGAGGCCCTCGGCCACCGGGTCGCCGTCGAGCTCCTCCGCCGCGCCGTCGAGCACCTCGGCCAAGTGCTCCCGAGCGGGACGGTGATCGGCCGCCTCGATGGCGACCAGCTCGTGCTGGCCAAGGGCCTCGACACGGCGACCGGCGGGGCGGAGAGCGTCGAGGAGGCGCGCACCCTGGCCCGCACCCTGGCCGAGGCGATCTCGCGGGGCAGCTTCGACGCCTCCGGCGTGGAGATCAACCTCCGCCCCCACGTCGGCCTCGCGCGCTACCCCGACGACGGCGACGAGATCGCCGACCTCATCCGTCGGGCCGCCCTCGGCGCGCGCACGGCGGCGACGCGCAGCCGCACCGACGTCTTCCTCGGCGAGCACGAGCACGAGGCCATGACCGCGGAGGATCTCACGCTCCTCGCCGCGCTCGGCGGCGCCCCGGGGCGCGGCGACCTCACCCTCGCCTACCAACCGCAGATCGACGCGCGCTCGGGGCGGACGGCCGCGGTCGAGGCGTCGCTGCGCTGGCGGGACCCGGTCCTCGGCTCCGTCTCGCCGGCGCGCTTCATCCGCCTCGCGGAGTGGACGGGACTCATCGACCGGATCACCGACTGGGTCCTCACCGAGGCGCTCGACGCCCAGCTCCGGTGGCGCGCGCGGGGCGTCGAGCTCCCCGTCTCGGTGAACTTCTCCGCGAAGACCCTCACCCGCGAGGACTTCCCGGAGTGGATCCTCGCCGAGCTCTCCCGCCGCGGCCTGCCCCCGAGCGCGCTCGCCGTCGAGGTCACCGAGACCTCCGAGGCGGCCGACCTGCTCCTCGCGGTGAGCCTGCTGCGGCCGCTGCACGATGTCGGGGTGCGGATCTCGATCGACGACTTCGGGACGGGCTACACCTCGCTGTCGGTGCTCCCACAGCTCCCCTTGGACGAGCTGAAGTGCGACCAGGGCTTCGTCCTGCGCTCGCCTTTCTCCCTCGCCGACGACGCGATCGTGCGCACCGTGCGCGAGCTGGCGCACCGCCTCGGCCTGCAGGCGGTCGCCGAGGGCGTCGAGGACGAGACGATCCGCCGCAAGATGGTGGACTCCGGCTTCGACCTCCAGGGCTTCGTCTTCGCGAAGCCGCTCTGCGAGGCGGACCTCCTCGCCTTCGTCGCGCTGAACGGCCTCGCGGCGCATCCCCCGGTGGTGCAGCGGGCGGGGTAGCGGGGCCCTCGGAGGGCGGTCAACAGGGCGGCGGCGCGCGAGGTGCGCCGTCGGCCAGCGGGCGGCCCTCGGCCCTCGTCGGCGCGGTAGCTTCGCTCCGGGAGGAATGAGATGCCCGGTTCGATTCTCGGCAACGTCGTGCGGCGCGTGGAGGACCCCGAACTGCTCGTCGGCGTCGGCCACTACGTCGGCGACCTCCCCCTCGCGGGCGCGCTGCACTGCGCCTTCCTCCGTTCCCCGTACGCGCACGCGCGGGTGAGCGCCGTGGAGGTCGAGGCGGCGCGGGCGATGCCCGGCGTCGTCGGCCTGTTCCGCGAGGCCGACCTCGGCATCGGGGCCGTCCCTCCGCCCTTTCGCTCCCTCAACGAGCAGGTCGAGCGGCGCGCGCTCGCGACCGACAAGGTGCGCTTCGTCGGCGAGGCCGTCGTGCTCGTCGTCGCCGAGAGCCTCGCCCAGGCGCTCGATGCCTGCGAGGCGGTGGTCGTCGAGTACGAGCCGCTCGAGGCGGTCACCGATCTCGACAGTGCCCTCCTCCCGGGCGCGCCGGTGCAGTTCGAGGCGCTCGGCTCGAACGCCGCGGCGGGGCTGCAGGAGGTGGGGGAGGACCCGCTCGTCGGTGCCGCCGTCGTGGTGCGGGCGCGCCTCGAGAACCAGCGCGTCGCGGTCGCACCGATGGAGGGGAACGCGATCGCCGTCGTCCCCGGCGAGCACCCCGCGCTCACCATCCACGTCGCGACGCAGATGCCGCACCGCCTGCGCGACGGGGTGAAGCGGCTCTTCGACCTGCCGCCCGAGGAGATCCGCGTCATCACCCCCAACGTCGGCGGGGCCTTCGGCGGCAAGGTCGGCCTCCTCTCGGACTACGCGGCGGTGATCGCCGCGGCCCGCCGCCTCGGCCGCACGCTGCGCTGGTCGGAGAGCCGCACGGAGAACCTCGTCGGCATGCACGGTCGCAGCCAGGTGCAGTACGGGGAGATGGGCTTCGACGCCGACGGCAAGATCGTCGGACTGCGCGCCGCCTTCATCGGCGACGCCGGCGCCTACGCCGGCTTCGGCGGGGGGCTGGCGGAGGGCTCGACCCGATCGATGGTGCAGGGGGTCTACGAGATCCCGAAGATCCACGTCGACGTGGTCGCGGCGATGACGAACACCTCGCCGGTCGGGGCCTTCCGGGGCGCGGGGCGTCCCGAAGCGGCGGCCTTCCTCGAGCGGTTGATGGACCTCGGCGCTTCAGAGCTCGGGATCGACCCCGCCGAGCTGCGACGACGGAACCTCATCGCAAAGGAGGCCTTCCCGTACCGGACCCGCACCGGGGTGCTCTACGACGTCGGCGACTTTGCCCTGCCCCTCGAGCGGGCGCTCGAGGTCGCCGGCTACGTGCAGCTGCGCGCCGAGCAGGCTCGCCGCCGGGAGGCGGGGGAGCGGCTGCAGCTCGGCATCGGCCTCAGCGTCTACGTGGAGGTCACGGCGGGAGGCCCCGGCGGGGAGTTCGGCGCGGTGGAGGTCCACCCCGACGGCGCGGTGACGATCCGCGCCGGCACGGCGGCGAGCGGCCAGGGCCACGCCACCGCCTTCTCGATGATCGTCGCCGACCGCCTCGGTGTCGCGATGGAGAAGATCCGCTACGTCCAGGCCGACACCGCCGAGGTCCCGCGCGGCGGGGGCACGGGGGGCTCGCGCTCTCTGCAGCTCGGGGGCGCGGCGGTGCAGCAGGCCGCGGACTCGGTCGTCGACCTCGGTCGCGAGCTCGCCGCCGAGCTGCTCGAGGCCGACGCCGCGGACGTCGTCGTCACCGACGACGGCACGGTCGGTGTCGCCGGCATCCCGGCGCGGGCGCTCGGCTGGGGGGCCCTCGCCGCGGAGGCCGAGCAGCGGGGGCGGCGTCTCGAGGCGAGCGCCGACTTCTCCGCACCGGGCGCCACCTTCCCCTTCGGTGCGCATCTCTCCGTCGTCGAGGTCGACACCGAGACCGGCTTCGTGCGCGCCCTCCGCCACGTCGCGGTGGACGACGCGGGGCGGATCGTGAGCCCCCTCCTCGTCACCGGCCAGCAGCACGGCGGCATCGCCCAGGGCGTCTCCCAGGCGCTGTACGAGATGGTCGTCTACGACGGCGAGGGCAACCCGGAGACGACGAGCTTCGCCACCTACTGCCTGCCCTCGGCGGCGGAGTTCTGCTCCTTCGAGGCGTCGAACACCGAGACCCCGACCCCCTACAACCCTCTCGGCGCGAAGGGCATCGGCGAGTCGGCGACCGTCGGCGCCACCCCCGCCGTCCAGAACGCGGTCATCGACGCCGTGGCCCACCTCGGCGTCCGCCACATCGACCTGCCGATGACCCCGGAACGGGTCTGGAGGGCGCTCGCCGCTGCCCGTGAGGGCGCCGTCGACCCGTGGCGGGAGCCGCCGGACGTCTTCTCCTCGCTGCCGGTCCGCGCCCCCGTCGTCGTCGCCGAGGACACCGAGACGGTCTAGGCCGCGCCAGCCGGAAGGCTGCCGCTACCGGCAGGAGCTGCAGAGGCCGAAGACGTCGAGGCGGTGGCCGTGCGGCAGGAAGCCCTCGGCGGTGGCCAGCTGGTCGATCGCACTCGTGATGCTGCCCTCGAGGTTCTCCGGCAGGGTGAAGTCCCGCACGCTTCCGCAGCTCACGCACAAGAAGTGGTGGTGGTGCTCGGTGAGGTCCTCCGCCAGCTCGAAGCGGGCGAACTCGTCGTGCGCGGCGATGCGGCGCACGAGACCGGCGTTCTCGAGGTCGACGAGGTTCCGGTAGGCGGAGCTGCGCGGCAGCTCGGGGAGGCGCGCCGCGATGTCACCGATGCTCACGGGATGGCCGACCGAGGAGAGGAGATCGATGATCGCCCGCCGCCCGCTCGTGTAGCGCTGGTCGACGCGGCGGAGCCGAGCGGCGACGACCGCGTGCAGCTCGTCGCTGCTGCGGTGGCCGGGCGAGGTGGTCCCGCGACCACCCGGGCTAGCGCTCGTCGGAGTGCTCCGCACCGGCTGGCGCGGTGAGGGACCGAGGGGCCGCCGGCGCGCGCCGTGCCGCGACGAGCGCCGCCGCAGCCTCGGGGGTCTCGGTCACCGGCACCCCCATAGATAAACACCTGCCGATCCTCGAGGAGACGTTCTCGAGCGGGCCGCGACTGCACCGCCCAGGCGAGCGCCGCGGCGGCCCGTCCGGTGAGACTTGTTATGAGACTCGGTCCCATTCTATGATCGCGGCGTGCCTCCCCGTTCCTGTCTCAGCGCCCGTCGCTCTGTCAAGCCCGCCGGTCGGACATCGCTGCTCGCCGTCGGTGCCGTCCTCGTCTCGATCCTCGGCGCCGGGGTGGCCAACGGTGCCGCGGCCTCCGCCCGGCCCGACAAGGCGGCGGCCCACTCGACGAGCGCCTTGGTCACCGCCGTCGGCGCGGAGAACGAGTACGCGAACGTGATGAGCCAGATCGGCGGGAAGTACGTGAGCGTCTCGTCGATCCTCAACAACCCGACCACCGACCCGCACACCTTCGAGTCGAGCCCGAGCGTCGCGAGGGAGGTGAGCGCCGCCGAGCTCGTCGTGCAGAACGGAGTTGGCTACGACACCTTCATGAGCAAGATCGAGTCGGCCTCGCCGAGCCCGAAGCGCAAGGTGATCGTCGTCCAGAGCTTGCTCGGGCTGCCGGACCGCACCGCCAACCCCCACCTCTGGTACGACCCGACGACGATGCCGAGGGTGGCGTTGGCGATCGCCGCGGCGCTCGCCTCGCTCGTCCCCTCCCGGGCCGGCTACTTCAGCGCGAACTTGAAGACCTTCGACAACGCGCTGAAGCCGGCCGAGAACGCGATCGCCAACTTCAAGGCGAAGTACTCGGGCACCGCTGCAGCGACCACCGAGCCGGTCGCGGACTACCTGCTCACGGCGATGGGAATCGACAACCTCACGCCCTTCGGGTTCCAGGCCGACATCATGAACGGGGTCGACCCCTCACCCCAGGACATCTCCCTCGAGACGAGCTTCTTCACCGCGCACAAGGTCAAGGTGTTCTGCTACAACGAGCAGGTCGTCGATGCGCTGACGACCTCGATCCGCGAGACCGCCGTGAAGTCCGGGATCCCCGTGGTCGGCGTCTACGAGACCATGCCGACGCCTGGCTATAAGTTCCAGACGTGGATGCTCGCCGAGGTGCAGGCGATTCAGAAGGCGGTCCTCCACAAGGCCTCCACCGAGCGGCTGTGAGCGGGCCTCCTGCCGGGGCCGCGGAGGCCGAGGTCCTCACCGTCGAGGCCGTCGACGTCCGTTTCTCGGGCCGCAAGATCCTCGACGCGGTCTCGTTCGCGCTGCGCGCCGGGGAGTTCACCGGGCTGATCGGCTCGAACGGCGCCGGCAAGACGACGCTGTTCCGGGTCATCCTCGGCCTCGAGCGACCGACGGCCGGACGGGTGTTCATCGGAGGCGAGCCGAGGAGCGGACGCAACCGGTCGATCGGCTACGTCCCGCAAAAGGCGCTGCTCGACCCCGACATCCCGTTGCGCGCCCGTGACCTCGTCGCGCTCGGGATCGACGGGCACCGCTTCGGGGTTCCGATCCGCTCCGCGAAGCGGGCCGCCCTCGTCGAGGAGATGCTGCAGGCAGTCGATGCGACGCATTTCGCGGACTCGCGCGTCGGCCAGCTCTCCGGCGGCGAGCAGCAGCGGGTGCTCATCGCGCACGCCCTCATCAGCCGACCGAAGCTGCTCCTCTTGGACGAGCCGCTCGCCAACCTCGACCTCCGCAGCGGTCAGGAGGTCATCGAGCTGCTGGCCCGCATCACGACCGAGCAGCGCGTCGCTGTCTTCCTCTCGGCGCACGAGATGAACCCGCTGCTGCCGGTGATGGACCGCATCGTCTACCTCGCCGGTGGGCGCGCCGCGAGCGGCACCGCCGAGGAGGTGATCCGCCCCGACGTCCTCGGTGCGCTCTACGGCCACCACGTCGACGTCCTGCACGTGCACGGCCGGGTCCTCGTCGTCGCCGGCCACGGAAGCGGCGACGAGGCGGTCCTCGCCGTGAGCCCCGATCTCGTCGTCGGCTGATCCCGGTGCACTTCGTCTTCCAGGTGGGCTTCTTCGCGAGCGAGCCCGTCCGCCTCGCCCTCGAGGTCGGTGCGCTGATCGCCGCGGTCTCGGCGCTCGTCGGGATCTTCACGGTGATGCGCGGCCAGTCCTTCGGAGGCCACGCCCTCACCGACGTCTCGACGGCGGGGGGGTCGGGGGCGCTGCTGATCGGGATGATCCCGCTCTTCGGATTCGTCGCCGGCGGCGTGCTCGGCGCGGGCGTCATGGAGGCGATCGGCGTGCGACGGGCGAGGGGGCGGGATCTCGCGACGGGAATCGTGCTCGGCGCGGCCACCGGCTTCGCGGCGCTGTTCCTCTACCTCGACACGACGACCGGCGCCACGACCGGCGCCTCGCAGCAGATCCTCTTCGGCTCGATCTTCGTCCTGCAGGCCTCCGCCACTCCCTTCGTCCTCCTCTTCGGGGGCGTCGCCCTCGGGCTGATCGCCTGCTGCTACCGGCCGTTGTTGTTGACCTCGGTGAGCGACGAGATCGCCCGCGCCCGCGGCGTGCCGGTGCGGGTGGTCGGAGTGCTCTACATGGTGGCGCTCGCGATCTCCGTCGGACTGTCGTCGCTCGTCGTCGGCACGATCCTCTCGACCGCACTCCTCGTCGGGCCGCCCGCCGTCGCGCTGCGGCTCACCAAGCAGGTGCGTTGGGCGATGGTGCTCGCCGTCCTGATCGGCGTCGGCGCGACCTGGCTCGGGATCCTCCTCGCCTACGACAGCTACTACTGGGGCTCGGCGCGCAACGGCTGGCCGGTGAGTTTCTTCATCGTCGCCATCGTCTTCGTCTCGTATCTCGCCTCGGGGCTGCCGAGGGCGCTCTCGGGCGCGAGGCGGCGGTCGGCTGTGGCCGGGTTGGCGAACGCCGCAGGCGGTGGCCCGCTCGATGACTGAGGCGTGCCGCGCCTCCCCGGGGGCGGTCTGATGTTCGCGGGGTTCATGCTCAACGCATGGGCCATCGCGACGGTCGTGGCGGTCGTCGGCGGCGTCGTGGGCTTCTTCGTCGTGTTGCGCGGCGCGGCCTTCGCCGCGCACGCGATCCCCAAGGGCGCCTTCGCGGGCGCGGCGGGAGCGAACCTCCTCGGGGTGAACACCCTCCTCGGCCTCGCGGTGTTCTCGCTGCTCGCCGCGCTCGGCATCGGGTCGCTCGGCCGCCGCGGGCGCCACGACGTCGTCACCGCCCTCGCCCTCGTGATGATGCTCGCCCTCGGGGCGCTCTTCCTCAGCAGGAGCACCGAGTACGAGCCGGAGATCTTCTCCCTCCTCTTCGGCGAGGTGCTGGGCGTGAGCGTGACCGAGATCCTGCCGGTCGCCGCCCTCGGTCTCGCGTGTCTCGCGGGGGTCGCGTTCTTGTACCGGCCGCTCGTCTACTCCTCGGTCGTTCCCGAGGTCGCCGAGGCCCGCGGGGTGCGCCGCCAGCGGGTGGAGATCGCCTTTCTCCTGGTGATCGCCCTCGCGACGGCGATGACGGTGCCCGTCGTCGGGGCGCTGTTGATCTTCAGCCTGATGATCGGGCCGCCGGCCGCAGCACGCTCCTTCACGGACCGGCCGCCGGTCGCGATCGCGCTCTCCGTCGTGCTCGCGCTCGTCACGGTGTGGGCCGCGATCGCGAGCTCGTACCTCACCAACTGGCCCGTCGGCTTCTTCGTCGGGTCCTTCAGCGCCTGCTGCTACGGCGCGGGCCGCGCCTGGGCGAGCTGGCGGCGTCGCGCCGTTGGCGACGCCGACCGCCGGCTCCTCGCGGCCTGAGGCAAGGCGGGCAGCGCGCCGCCCGTCCGGCGGGGGCGCGCTGCGCGATGCTCGGAGGCGCGCGAGAGGGTCGGGGCCTCGCGGCAACCGGGAGGAAGTCGGCACGTCGGGGGCAGACGTCGCTGGAGCTTCGCCTAACCTCGGGCGGGTCAGCTCGGGGAGACTTTTCGAGGGAGGAGCGCGGGTGGCGGGTTCACTGCTCGGCAACGCGGTGCGCCGCGTCGAGGACCCCGAGCTGCTCATCGGCGCGGCCCGCTACGTGGACGACCTGCCCGCCGAGGGCGCGCTCCACCTGGCCTTCGTGCGCAGCCCGCACGCCCACGCCTTGGTCCGCAGCGTCGACTGCAGCGAGGCGCGGCGCGCCGCGGGGGTGGTGGGTGCGTACTCGGCGGCCGACCTCCCGATCGGGCCCTTCTCCCCGAGCGTCGTGCAGCCGAAGATCCGCCGCACCGCCCTCGCCTCGGACAAGGTCCGCTACGCGGGCGAGGCCGTGGCGATGGTCGCCGCCGTGGACCGGGCGAGCGCCCTCGACGCCCTCGAGCTGATCGCCGTCGACTACGAGCCCCTCGCCGCCGTCACCCACCTCGACCGGGCGCTCCTCGCCGACGCCCCGCTGCTCTTCGACGAGCTCGGCAGCAACCTCGCCGGCGGTGAGCGCGACGCAGACGGCGCCGGGGCGCTCGAGGGTGCGGCCGTCGTCGTGCGCGCCCGCCTCGAGAACCAGCGCATGGCCGCCGCGCCGATGGAGCCGAACGCGATCCTCGTCTTCCCCGAGGGCGCCGGCGACGGCTTCGCACTCACCTTCTTCGTCGCCACGCAGATGCCGCATCGCCTGCGCGACGCCGCGGCGCGCATCTTCTCCCTCGACCCGGGCGAGGTCCGCGTCGTCGCGCCGCACGTCGGCGGGGGCTTCGGCGGCAAGACCGGCCTCGCCGCCGAGTACGTGGCGGCGATCGCCGCGGCCCGGCTCACCGGACGGCCCGTGAAGTGGATCGAGAGCCGTGAGGAGAACCTCGTCGGCATGAACGGCCGTAGCCAGGTGCAGTACGCGGAGATGGGCTTCGACGCCGACGGGGGGATCGTCGGCCTCCGCCTGCGGGTGATCGGCGACGCCGGCGCCTACGGCGGCTTCGGGGGCGTGCTCGTGATGGGGCCGACCCGCAACATGACCCAGGGCGTCTACCGGATCCCGCGCGTCGACGTCGACGCCGCGGCGGCGCTCACGAACACCTCGCCCGTCGGGGCCTTCCGCGGCGCCGGCCGCCCCGAGGCGGCGGCGATGGTCGAGCGGATGATGGACCTCGGCGCCGACGCCCTCGGGGTCGATCCCGTCGAGCTGCGCCGCCGCAACTTCATCGCCAAGGAGTCCTTCCCCTACGAGACGGTGACGGGGATGCTCTACGACGTCGGCGACTACGAGCGGCCGCTCGACGAGGCCCTCGCCCGCTCGGGCTACGCGCAGCTGCGCGCCGAGCAGGAGGAGCGTCGCCGGCGCGGCGACCGCCTGCAGCTCGGCATCGGCGTCGCGAGCTACGTCGAGATCACCGCCCCTGGTGGCGCCTCGGGTGGTGAGTACGGCGAGGTGGAGGTGCTCCCCGATGCCAGCGCGACGATCCGCGTCGGGACGACCGCGACCGGCCAGGGGCACGCCACCGCCTTCGGGATGATCGTCGCCGACCGTCTCGGGATCCCGCTCGCCGCGGTGCGCTTCATCCAGGCGGACACCGCCGAGGTCCCGCGGGGCGGGGGGACGGTCGGCTCCCGCTCGCTGCAGCTCGGGGGCGCGGCGGTGAGCGACGCCACCGACCTCGTCGTCACCCGCGGTCGCGAACTCGCCGCCGAGCTCCTCGAGGCCGATCCCGCCGACATCGTCGTGAGCGACGACGGCCAGGTCGGCATCGCCGGGGTGCCGGCGCGGGCGCTCGACTGGGGCGCCCTTGCCGCCGCCGCCCTCGAGCGCGGCGAGGCGCTGAAGGCGGTGGTCGACTTCACGGCGCCGGGGCCGACCTTCCCCTTCGGGACGCACGTCTCGGTGGTCGAGGTCGACACCGAGACCGGCAGCGTGCAGGTCCTCCGCCACATCGCGGTCGACGACGCGGGGCGGATCCTCAACCCCCTCCTCGTCGCCGGCCAGCAGCACGGCGGCCTTGCGCAGGGGATCGCCCAGGCGCTTTGGGAGCACATGGTCTATGACGAGCAGGGGGCGCCGCTCACCTCGAGCTTCGCCACCTACGGGATCCCCTCCGCCGCCGAGCTCTGCAGCTTCGAGGTGAGCAACACCGAGACCCCGACCCCGTACAACCCCCTTGGCGCGAAGGGCATCGGGGAGTCGGCGACGATCGGCTCGACGCCGGCGCTGCAGAACGCCGTCGTCGATGCGCTGAGCCCGCTCGGCGTGCGCCACATCGACCTCCCCCTGAGCCCCGAGCGGGTCTGGCGGGCGATCGGGGCGGCGCGCGCCGGCGACACCGACCCCTGGCGGGAGCCACCACCGGTCTTCGAGGCGCTCGCGCTGCGCGGCGGCGCCGGCGACGACGGTCACTAGGACAAGGGAGCACGATGCACCTCGAGCTGACGGTCAATGGGCAGGCGACGGCGGCGGAGGTCGAGCCGCGCACGCTGCTCGTCTTCTTCCTCCGCGAGCAGCTCGGGCTGACCGGGACCAAGATCGGCTGTGAGACGACGAGCTGCGGCGCCTGCACGGTGCTGCTCGACGGCGAGTCGGTGAAGTCCTGCACTGTCCTCGCCCTGCAGGCCGACGGGCGCCGGGTGACGACGATCGAGGGCATCGGCGAGCTCGAGGCGCTGCACCCCGTGCAGGAGGCCTTCCGCGAGCACCACGGCCTGCAGTGTGGCTACTGCACCCCGGGGATGGTGATGGCGACGGTCTCCCTCCTCGACGAGTACGACGAGCTCGACGAGCGGGCGGTGCGCGAACACCTCGAGGGCAACCTCTGCCGCTGCACCGGATACCACAACATCGTCGCCTCGGTGCTCGCAGCCGCCGCGGCGCGTAGCCCCCGGAGCGGGTCGTGATCCCCGCCACCTTCGAGTACGCCCGCCCCGAGGGCCTCGCCGAGGCGCTCGCCCTTCTCGCCGATCAGGGCGAGGAGGCCAAAGTCCTCGCGGGCGGCCACTCGCTGCTGCCGCTCATGAAGCTGCGCTTCGCGACCCCGCCGCTCCTCGTCGACATCGGCCGCCTCGGCGAGCTCGCCCACGTCACCGTCGGTGACGGGGAGGTGGTGATCGGCGCCCTCACCCGCCACCACGACCTCGCGCGCGACCCGCTGGTGGCCGAGCGCCTGCCGCTGCTCGCGCTCGCGGCGAGCCGCGTCGGCGACCCGCAGGTGCGTCACCGCGGGACGATCGGCGGCTCGGCCGCACACGGCGATCCCGCCTCTGACCTCCCGGCGGTGCTGCTCGCGCTCGGCGCCTCGTTCGTCCTCGCGAGCGCTCTCGGCGAGCGGGTCGTCCCCGCGGCGTCGTTCTTCGAGGGCTTCCTCGAGACCTCCCTCCGCCCCGACGAGCTGCTCACCGAGATCCACGTCCCCGACCAGATCAGCGGCTTCGGCTTCGAGAAGTTCACCCGCCGCGCCCAGGACTGGGCGATCGTCGGCGTCGCCGTCGGCGAGAGCGCAGCGGGGCTCGGGGTCGCGCTCGTGAACATGGGCCAGACGCCGCTCCGGGCCTCGGCCACCGAGGCGGCGCTCGCCGCGGGCGCCTCCGCCGAGGAGGCCGCCGCCCTCGCCGACGAGGGGACCTCGCCGATCTCGGACCTCAACGCGAGCGAGGAGTACCGGCGCCACCTCGCCCGCGTGCTCACCCGTCGGGCGCTCGAGGCCGCAGGGCGTTGAGCCCCTCCGAGGCGGCGCTCTCGACGCCGCCCCTCGTCCAGCACGGCCTCGAGTCGGTCGGCTACCTCGCCGACGAGGGCCTCGCGACGGTCGTCTTCCTGGCGATGCGCCTGCGCCGTCCGCTCTTTCTCGAGGGCGAGCCGGGTGCCGGCAAGACCGAGCTCGCCCGCGCCCTCGCCGCGCTCACGGGCGGCGAGCTCGTGCGACTGCAGTGCTACGAGGGGATCGACGTCTCACAGGCCGTCTACGAGTGGGACTACGCACGCCAGCTCCTCCACCTGCGTGCCGCCGAGGTGCTCCGTGGTGGCGAGGGCTCCGCGGGCGTCGAGGACGAGCTCTTCTCCGAGCGCTTCCTCGTGCGCCGGCCGCTCCTGCGGGCGCTCTCGGCGCCCCTCGGGAGCGCCCGCCCGGTGCTGCTGATCGACGAGATCGACCGCGCCGACGACGAGTTCGAGGCCTACCTCCTCGAACTGCTCGCCGACTACGCGGTGACCATCCCCGAGCTCGGGACGATCACCGCCGAGCAGCCGCCGATCGTCGTCCTCACCTCCAACCGGACCCGTGACGTGCACGACGCGCTGAAGCGTCGCTCGCTCTACCACTGGGTCGAGCACCCCGACTTCGAGCGCGAGCTGGCGATCCTCGCGCTGCGCGTCCCCGGGGCAGCGCCCACCCTCGCGCGCCAGGTCACCGCCGCGGTGCAGGAGCTGCGGGGCCTCTCGCTGTACAAGCCCCCCGGGGTCGCCGAGACGATCGACTGGGCCGAGGCGCTCACCGCCCTCGGCCGCGAGACGCTCGAGGAGGAGTCGCTCCGGGCGACGCTCGGGATCGTCCTCAAGTACCGGGAGGACCAGGAGCGCGCCGCCGGCCTCGCCGGCGAGCTCGTGGCGCGCGCCGCCATGCGGTGAGCGGCGTCGCCCCCCTCGAGGCCGGGGCGCTCTCGCCGACGGGGCGGATCGCCGTCGGCCTCACCGAGGTGCTGCGCGGCGCGGGTGTCGTGGTGCCGACCGGGGCGCTCGTCGAGTTCGCTCGCGCCCTCGAGCTGCTCGGCCTCGCCGACCTCACCGCCGTCTACCACGCGGGTCGGGCGACGCTGCTCACCTCGCCCGAGCAGCTCGCCCTCTACGACCGCTGCTTCTCCGCCTTCTTCACGACGACCACGCCGCCTTCGCCGGTCCATCCTCAGCAGCCCCTCCCCGAGCAGCGCCTCGCCGAGGCGGCCGCCGGCGAGCCGGCGGAGAACGAGGCGGCGGGGGAGGAGCGGAGGGGGAGCGCCCGCTACTCGCCGCGCGAGGTCCTCTCCCGGCGGGACTTCGCGACGTTGAGCGAGGAGGAACGCGCCGAGGCGTCGCGCCTCCTCGCCGAGCTGCGCCTGCGGCCGAACGATCGGAAGAGCCGCCGCCGCCGCACGGCGCGCCACCCGACCCGCCATCCCGACCTGCGGGCGGTGGTGCGCCGCAGCACGCGGCGTGGCGGGGAGCTGCGCATCGACCGCTACCTCGAGGCCGTGCCGCGCCCGCGCCGCCTCGTGCTGCTGCTCGACGTGAGCGGCTCGATGGAGGGCTACACCCGTGAGCTCCTGCGCTTCGCGCAGGTGGCGGTGCGCAGCCGCCCGGCGGTCGAGGTCTTCACCCTCGGGACGCGCCTCACGCGCCTCACCCGCGCCCTCGCCGCCGCCGACGCCGACCTCGCCCTCGGCGGGGCGGTCGCGGCGATCGCCGACCTCGCGGGGGGGACCCGCCTCGGGGAGGTCCTCGGCACCTTCAACCGCGACTTCGGCGTGCGCGGCCTCGCGCGCGGCGCCGACGTCGTGATCTGCTCGGACGGGATCGACCGCGGTGACCCCGCCCGCCTCGGGGAGGAGCTCGCCCGCCTGCGACGGGTCGCCCACCGGGTGATCTGGGTGAACCCGCTGAAGGCCTCGCCCGGGTACGCGCCGCTCGCGCGCGGCATGGCCGCCGCGCTGCCGCACATCGACGAGTTCCTCGAGGGCCATTCGGTGAACGCCTTCGCGGCGCTCGCCGCAGCGCTCGCGGCACGCCGCGCGGCGCCCCCTCCCGTGCCGGCCGGCAGCTAAACGGAGCGGAGGCTCCGCTCCGCTTGCTATCCTCGCGGCGTCAACAGTGGCCGTCCGACGAGGAGACCCCGTGAACGCCCCCGCCCGCCGTCCGAGCTACCGCGTCACCTTCGCGGTGGTGCTCGTCTCGGTCTCGACGTACTCGCTCTTGCAGTCGCTCGTCATCCCGGTGCTGCCGATCATCCAGCACGGCCTGCATACCTCGCAGGCCACGGTGACCTGGGTGCTCACCGTCTACCTGCTCTCCGCCTCGGTGGCGACGCCGATCCTCGGGCGGGTCGGCGACGCGATCGGCAAGAAGCCGATGTTCGTGCTCTCCCTCGCCGCCCTCGGGGTGGGCTCGCTGCTCGCCGCCCTCGCCTCGTCGATCGGGGTGATGATCGTCGCCCGCGCCGTGCAGGGCGTCGGCGGCGCGGTCCTCCCGCTCGCCTTCGGGATCATCCGCGAGGAGTTCCCCCGCGAGCGGGTCACCGTCGCGATCAGCATCACCGCCGCGCTGCTCGCGGTCGGCGGTGGCGCGGGCATCGTGCTCGCCGGGCCGGTGGTGGACGCGCTCGACTACCACTGGCTGTTCTGGATGCCGGCGATCGCGATCGGGCTGGCGACGATCGCCGCCTTCCTCGTCCTCCCCGACTCCGAGCAGCGCAACCCCGGACCGATCAGCGTGCTCGCCGCCGGGCTGCTCTCGGGCTGGCTCGTGACGCTCATCCTCGCGGTCTCCGAGGGGCAGGCCTGGGGGTGGAGCTCACCGGCGATCCTGCTGCTGGCGGTGGGCACCGTCGTCCTCGCGATCGCCTGGGCGCGCGTCGAGCGGCGGGCGGCGACACCGCTCATCGACCTCACGATGATGCGCCTCCCGGCGGTGTGGAGCACGAACCTCGTGGCCCTGCTCTTCGGGGCAGGCCTCTACGCGGCGATCGGCTTCCTCCCCGAGTTCCTGCAGACGCCGACCTCAAGCGGCTACGGCTTCGGCGCGAGCGTGACCGCCTCGGGGCTCTTCCTGCTGCCGATGACGGTGACGATGTTCTTCGCCGGGATCGCCTCCGGCCGCCTCTCGGTGCGCATCGGCGCGAAGCCCGTGCTGCTCGCCGGCTCGGCGGTGAGCATCGTCCCCTTCGCCCTCCTCACCTTCGCCCCGACGCACCGTGTCCTCGTCTACACCGCGACGGCCGTCCTCGGCATCGGCTTCGGCCTCGCCTTCTCCGCGATGTCGAGCATCGTCGTCGAGTCGGTACCCGCCGGGCAGGTCGGCGTGGCGAGCGGGATGAACACGAACATCCGCACGATCGGCGGCTCGATCGGCGCGGCCGCGATGGCGAGCATCGTGACCTCAGGCGTCGCCCCCGGTACCGTGCCGCGACTCTCGGGGTATACGCACGGCTTCGCCTTCCTCATGAGCGCGGCGGTTGTGGCCGCCGCGGCGGCGCTGCTCGTCCCGAGCCGGCGCGCCCTCGCCGCCGCGGCCGGGGCGCCCGAGGCCGGGGGCGAGGCGCCGCTCGTCGCCGGCAACGACCTCGCGGTGGCGGAGTAGCGGTGCGCACGAGCAACGCCGGCGAGGTCGGCGCCGCTCCGCTACGGCGGCGGGACGCGGAGGAGAACCACCGCCGGCTCCTCGACGCCGCCGCCGTGGTCTTCGCCCGTGACGGCCTCGACGGCTCGGTCGAGGAGGTCGCGCGCACCGCGAAGCTCGGGATGGGCACCCTCTACCGCCACTTCCCGACCAAGGCGGCGCTCGTCGAGGCGCTCGCCAACGACCTCTACGGCGAGCTGCTCGCCGCCGGGCGGGCCGCGCTCGACGAGAACGACGGGAGCGGCCTCGAGCGCCTGCTGCGCGCGATCGGCGCCGCGCTGGCCGCGAAGCGGGGGTGCATGGCGAGGCTGTGGGTCGGCGCGGTCCCCGAGGCCTTCGTCGCGCAGCTCGACGAGATCTGGGGCGAGCTGCTGGCGCGTGCCAAGGCCGCGGGCGTGGTGCGCGAGGAGTGCACCCTCACCGACCTGAGCGTCGTCTGCTGGGCGCTGCGGGGGGTGATCGAGACCGGTGGCGAGATCGCCCCCGCGGTCTGGCAGCGCCACCTCGACTTCGTCCTTGCCGGGCTGCGCCCCGGTGCGGCGCCCCTCAGCCACCCCGCGCTCCCCGCCAAACGGCGCCTCGAGATCCTCGCCAGCCACCCCGCGCGCGCGAGGTAGCGAGCGCCTACGCGGCCTGCGAACCGCCGAGGGCGTAGCGCGGCGGGGAGGCGGCTTCCTTCGGCCGCCGGAAGAGCCGTGCCGCGAGCACCCCGCCGGCGAGGCCGAAGAGGTGCGCCTGCCAGGAGATGCCGGGGCTGCCCGGCAGGGCGGCGGGGAGGACCGACCAGTAGAGGGCGCCGACGACGAGGCCGACGAGCAGGTCGGTGAGGCGGCGATCGAAGATGCCGCGGGCGACGAGGAAGCCGAAGTAGCCGAAGATCACGCCGCTCGCCCCGACGGTGCGGCTCCCCGAGGCGGCGGTGAGCCAGACGCCGAGGCCGCTCACCGCCACGATCACCGCCGTGATCGAGACGAAGCGGGCGAGTCCGGCAAGGGCGACAAAGAAGCCGGTGACAAGGAGCGGGAGGCTGTTGTCGAGCAGGTGCGTCCAGCTGGCGTGGATGAAGGGCGCCGTCACGACGTCCTCGAGCTTTCCGACGTTGCGCGGGACGATGCCGAAGCGGAGCAGCGGGTAGTGGCTCACGCTGTCGACGAGCTGCACCGCCCACAGGACCCCGAGGAACGCGGCCATCACCATGGCGGCGCCCGCGGCCCTTGCGGGGACGTCGTTCGGCTGGCGGGGGAGAGGTTGCTCGGGTTGCTCGGCCATGGTGACCTCCGCGCGAGGGACGACGACCACGCTACGACCTGCTGGCGTGCCGAGGTCGTCACACGCCGCGTGCGCGGGGGCGACGCCGGAGGGATCCGCCTCTCACCCGGCGGTGACCGCGCTCGGCGCGTTCATCTCTTCGCGGCACGTGACCAGGCTGGCGAACGCGGGGTCGCCGGGGTCGCCGGGGTCGGGGCCGTTTCGCAGCATCACCGTGCCGTGCGGGAAGGTGACCCGCTACGTGGCGGGGACGACGTGATGCTCGGCGCACAGGTAGCTCGGTGGATACGGACCGTCCCGGTGCTCGGCGGAGAGCTGGAGCTCGCCGATGACCTCCCCGGCCGCCGGCGCCCCGGTGGCGGGGAGGCGAGCGGCCTCAGGGGAGAGGACCAGCGCTCGCGCGACGCGATAGCCGAGGCTGTCGGTGACGGGTCTGTCCGCCGCGTTGACGCCTTTGACCTCGATCGGACCCTGGAGCAGGCACGAGGTCGACGAGGTGTCACGGATGACGATCGTGGCGGAGTCGCTTCCTGCACCCGCGCCGTCCCCGCGGTAGTCGAGCGCCAGCTGGCTCGTGTGACACGTCGGCGCGCGGCGCGTCGACATCACGACGTCGATCTCTGCGCCGATCGCACCCGCACCGGGCGGCGGGTACTGCAGCAGCACCACACCGGAGGCACCTCGGTGTCGATCTCCTCCTCACCGAAGTTGACCGAGAACCCGGCGTGCTCGGCGTTGCGTTCGGCGGCGCCGACAGGCTGGGCGTAGAGGTCGGGTGCCCGTCGGCCCGGCAGGGCATAGCTGCCGGCGGTGGCCGTGAGGTAGGCGGCGAGGGCCTTGTCGAGCAGCCGTGCATGACCCGCGAGGAGCACGAGCGCCTCGGGGCAACCCGCGGAGACCGCCACGACGCCCGCCGAAGCGTTCGGGTAGGCGAACTCCATCAGCACATCGACGTCGTGGTTGGTGCACGAACGGGGCGGGTTGCGCACCGTCGGGGAGGTGACGATGAGGTCGGCGAGGGCGCTCGCCGGCCAGCCGCCAAGGAGGACACCGCCGCTGGGCCGCCTCCTCGAGGGGTGCCCATCGCTGTAAAGGCAGAGGCGCACGGCGTCGGGGTCCGCGGCCAACGAGCCCGAGGACCTGAGGCTCGGCGCTGTACCTGGGCACGCGAACTTCGTGGCTGTCGACGACGCGTGCTCGGGGCCGGCGTGAGGCCCGGCAGCGGCCAAAGGCACAGCGACGGAAGCAAGCGGCGATCCCGACACCGGCGACGGTGAAACTGAGCAGCGAGGGTGTTGCGCGGCGCCGCCTCCGTCGGATCCGGGTCACGTAGGCAGCTTGCCGAGCTCGTTGGTTGGGCCCCTGTCGGCGAATCATGCCTGCGGGCCGGTTCCTGGCGTCGACTGCATACACTGCGTATTCAGCGCTGGTGGGCAAATCCGGGGGCGACGGTGGCAGCTGCAGGTCCTGCAAAGGGCGACGATTCCCGCGAGATCGACGAGATGATCGAGGAGCTCGGCGACTGGCGCGGCCCGAAGCTGGCGCAGCTTCGTTCGCTGATTAAAGAAGCGGTCCCCGGGGTCAACGAAGAGCTGAAGTGGCGGAAGCCGTCGAACGCCCACGGTGTCCCGACCTGGTCGTACAAAGGTCCGATCTGTACCGGCGAGACCTACAAGAAGGTGGTGAAGCTCACCTTTTTCAAGGGTGCTGCCCTCGCCGATGCGAAGGGCCTGTTCAACTCGAGTCTCGAGGGCAACACGCGGCGCGCCATCGACTTCGGCGAGTCCGACGAGCTCGACGCGAGCGCGTTGAAGGCGCTCTTCCGGGCGGCCGCCGACCTGAACGTCGGGTAGCGGCCGGAGCCGCAGCACGGAGCCCAGCGCCGAGCTCGTGAGTGTGACCGGCCCCACCCCGTTCAGCGCCGTTGTGCCGGCCGCGGGGTGCCTGCGCCGCCTTCGGCCGGACGGCGCAGCGCCGCGACATCAGGCGAGTCCCTCGTCGCCGCCCTCTCTCGACAGGAGGCTCGGCTCGGATTGCTCCATCACCCGCTCGACGAGCTCCCGAACGACGTCGGGGGCAAGGTCGGCGAGCGCGGCTTCGAGGTCGTCGCGCGTCGCGTGCGGGTCGAGGACAAAGGAGCGCGACGAATCTGCCACTCCATCGGGAAGGTGGCTGAGCATCCACTCGAGCCGGCCCTCTTCGACGGGGATCCCCGCCGTGAGCAGCCACGGTCCGGCGTGGAACTCGTAGGTCGGGCCGAGCCAGTAGCTGTCAACGGGCGGGTTGCTCATTCCGGGGTGCTACCCAGGAAGGGCCCGTCCCCTAACAGCGCCGCGCCCCGGCACACCGCGCGGCGCGCCGGTGTCGCGGCGTCACCGTGTGCGGGGCGGCTGGTTGCTCTCACCCTCGAGAAGGGCCCGCCGCGCGGCGCTATCGCGCGTTGTCCGCCTCGGCGGCGCGCGTCACCTGCACGACGACGTCACCACAAGTAACACGGTCTCCGGGCCAGAGCGTGCGCCCGCGCCGCGACTCGACGTCGCCGTTCACGAGGATCTTCCCGGAGCCGAGGAGGGGCTTTGCGTCCGATCCCGACGCGATCAGATTGGCCAGCTTGAGCAGTTGACCGAGGCGGATCGACTGGTCCCGGATCGGCACTTCCTGGAAGCTCTCGGCACTTGAGTCGGTCATTGCAGCGGTGCCTCGCTTGTCTCCGAGCCGACGCCTACCCCGATATTACGGCGCAGACCGGACGCGCCTCGGCCGATGGCGGCGGGCGGGGCAGCCGCGCAATTGTTAGGGAATTGATAGAAGATCCGACCTATTGGGTAATTGGCCTGCGTAGCGGAACACTTTGAAGGAGATCGCGGGTCCCAATGATCGACGAACAGTCCCGCCTCGCCACGCCCGAGCTCGCACAGCGGATCGCCGATCGTTATACCCTGCGCGGCTGGCTCGCGAGCGGAGAATGCACCGACGTCTACCTGGCCGACGACGCCGAGCGCACGGGCGAAGTCGCGGTGAAGGTCCTCCGCACCTCGGCCGGTCCGATGTCGGTCGAATGCTTCCGGCGCGAGGCCGAGATCTCCTCGAGCCTCACGCACCCGAACATCGTCACCGCGTTCGACAGCGGAACAGACTCGGGACACGACTACCTCGCCATGGAGTACGTCGCTGGCGGGACCCTCTCCTCGCTGATCGGCAGCACGTGGGCGGCTTCGCACCTCGACCCCGATGAGGTGGCACGAATCGGCGGCGACATCGCGCGCGCGCTCGATTACCTGCACGGCCGTGGCTACATCCATCAGGGCCTGAACCCGTCGAACGTGCTGGTCGACCCCGAAGGGCGCCCGAAGCTGATCGACTTCGGAGCCGCAGCGTCCGCTGCGGGCGACGAACCGGTGGCGAGTCCCTCGGCGCCGAACGCCTCCTATCTCGCTCCGGAGCTGACAATGGGGCAACGGGCGAGCGTACGAAGCGATCAGTACGCGCTGGGCGTGATCCTCTACGAGATGGCGACCGGCCGGCCGCCCTTTGTCGGCGGGTCACCGGCGCTGATCGCGCACAAGCACGTGCAAGAGGCCGTGATCCCGCCGACATGGATGAACGGTGCGATCCCGAGCTCGTTGGAGGGAATCATCCTGCGAGCACTCTCCAAAGATCCCGCGCGGCGGTACGGCTCGGCCGGCGAGATGGCTGCCGACCTCGACCGCTTCCGGAACGAAGTCGCTGGCTCAGCAGACGAGCGCGCCTCGGGCGCCTCGGTGGCCTCCGCAGGCGCCTCGGCCCTCCTCGGGGGCGGCGATCGCACCCCTCGCCCAGCCGCTGTCACGGCGCCGGCCAACCGGTCGCTCCTCCTGAACACCGGTGGCGCGCCCGACCTGGCACCGAAGTCCCGCTCGACCAGCTCGGTGAGCGGAACGCTCTATCCACCTCGGCAACGGCGGCGACCGAGCGCGGCGCTCAGCATCGGCATGTCGCTCCTCGTCGGGTTGATCGGCGTGTACGTGGGGCGGTCGCTCGGCGCTGCAAGCGTGAGCAAGCACGCGACCGTCCCGAAGGTGACCGGACTCAGCGCGACCGACGCGACCGGCCAGCTCCGGTTACTCGGCCTCAAAGTCGCGACGCGGGCGCGTCCCGCGGCGGCCAACGAAGTAGGCGACGTCCTCTCGCAGTCGCCCGCCGGGGACAAAGGGGTCGCTCGGGGCACGACCGTGACGATCACCGTCGGGATTGCCCAGACGATCGCGGTGCCGGACGTCGAGAACCTCACGGTTGACGTGGCACGCCGCGATCTGGTGGCGAAGGGCCTCCGGGTTGCCGTGAAGAACGTCGCGGCCTCGTCGCCAAGTCAGCCCAACGGCCTTGTCCTCCGCCAGACGCCGTCGCCGAAGTTCCTGGCGCAAGCAGGTAGCGCGATCACCCTCAGCGTCGTCCTCGTCAACAAGGTCGGCGTTCCGAGCACCTCCGGGTTGAACCTCTCTGAGGCCGCAGTCCTGCTCCAGCAGAGCGGGCTGAAGGTGGCCCCGAAGTTTGCCAACCTGAACTCGAGCACCGTCCCCTCGGGCTCCATCGTCCGCTCCCTGCCGGCCTCGGGAAGCAAGGTGGCGAAGGGATCGGCGGTCCAGCTCTTCATCTCCGAGGGCCCGGCAGTGACGCCGGGGACCGTGGTCACCACACCGGTCATCGTCGTGCCGTCGGTCGTCGGAGCGAAGGTGCAGCGGGCGGCGAGCGAGGTGAAGGCCGCGGGGCTCAGCTATCGCGTCCTCCAGGAGGCCACGGGCAACCCCGCGCTGAACGGGATCGTCGCCAAGACGTCGCCCCGGAGCGGTCGATCCGTAGCGGCTGGCGGCGTGGTCGTGATGTCGGTGTGGATCTACTCGTCGGTGAATGCCGTGGCCGCGCCGACGACGCAGAACGTTCCCGCCAACAACCCCTGACCCAGCGGTCCGGGACGGACCTCTCCCACCCGCGCGCAACGACCCGGCCGCCACCTGTGGAGCATCGCCGCCGGCGCCTTGCTGACTCGCTGACGAAGCGGCGGTGGATCGCCGCCTTCGGGGCGTAGGCCCGGACGGCCTGCCGGCCCCCGCGCCGCGCCAGCACTCTGGCGGGTGGCGCGTGCAGGGCCGCACCCTTTTGCGCCCGGTCGGCGCCCGAGCTCAGTAGCCGGGGGGAGTGCCGCGCGAGCCGCCGGGCGCTCCGTGGCGCGTCCAGTGCCGGAAGCGCGAGCGGCGGAGGAAGGCGAACGCGACGAGCAGGACGATGACGAAGCCGAAGTGCGGGTGCCAGATCGTCGCGTTCCAGGCCACGGCGCTCCAGAGCCAGGAGCCCCCCACGAGCACGAAGAGCGCGAGCGCGGCGAAGGGCAGCAGGCCCCGGGAGCGCTCGCGTCGGCGCGGCGCGTTCTCGGGAGTCGTGGGCACGAGCGGGGGAAGATCGACGAGCAGGCCGTCGAGGTCACCGTGGGTCTTCGCGCCCATCGCGCGACCCATGCGCTCGTCGAATTCGGCCCGGTCGAGGCGGCCGTCGGCGAAATGACGGGAGAGGAGGTCGGCGATCTCCCGACGCTCCTGGTCCGAGACGCGCATCTCCGAAGGGGGAACGCCTCCGGCCGGCCGGCGCCGGGGGGCCCCGTGGGGCCAGGGGGGGACGGAGTAGCCACGCATCGGGCTCACGCTCCTTTGTCGGTCGATCTCGGGTTGTTGCTCGGAGGCTGCTGCTCCGTCGACATCGATGCCCGTGCCACTCACGCCGTCCGGTGGTGCAGCAGCAGGGAGGCCATCGACTCCTCGGCGCCCTCTTCGGGGATGAACAGCCACGCCGCCGCGTACAGCGGCAGGCCGGCTCCCCCGAGAAGGGTAAAGGCCACGAACGCGAGACGGACGACCGCGACGTCGAGGTCGAAGTACTCCGCTATGCCGCCGGCGACACCGGCGATGATGCGGTCGTGGTAGCTGCGCCGCAGCGGCCGCTCCTCGTTGGACTGGGTCTGATCGCTCATGGAGCGATTGTCCGCCCTACGAACGCGCCGGCGCATCAGGGGTCAGCCCGGAAAGGCCCCGGATTTCCCTCGCCGCCGCTCAGGGATCCCCCGGATGCCGTCCTCGGGGCTCGGGCGCGATCATCAGAGGATCGAGAACACGACCGAGGGACGCGAATGGGGCGCAGCCGGTCGGCAGGCCGCCCCCGCGCCCTGCCCGCGCGGGGCCGAGGGACCACCGTGGTTCGTCGAGCGCGCGCTGCGCGCGCTCGGGTGGCACGACGAGCCGGGCTCGGGCGCCCGTCCCGACGCACCGCACAGCACCTGGCGGGAGAGCGCGCCGGACGCCGCGCAGCGCCGCCCCGCCGGCCCCCCGTGGCTCGCCGGTGGCCATCCTCACCGATGGCGGGGGCCACGGGACAACGGCCCGCTGCGCCGCGCGATGAACGAGCGCGTCCTCGGTGGCGTGGCCGCCGGGCTCGCCCGCCGCGTCGGCGTCGACCGCACCGTCGTGCGCTCGGCCCTTGTGCTGTCGACGCTGCTCGGGGGCGTGGGCATCGCCGCCTACGCGCTGGCCTGGCTCTTCCTGCCGGTCGAGGGCGAGGAGCACGGAGCCGCCTCGCGCGCGATCAGCGATCGCCGCGGCCTCGCCATGGCGTTGGCGCTCGTGCCGCTGCTGGTGCTCACCCTGCTCGTCGCCTCGGTGCTCGGCGCCAGCTGGCTGACGACGATCTCCTGGCCGCTGTTCATCGCCGCCGGGGCGATGGTCCTTCTCTGGCGCAACGTCAGTGACGAGGAGCGTCAGGTGCTGGCGGTCACCCTCGGTCCAGTGGTCGAGCTCATCACCCCCGGCCACCGCTCGTGGCGCAACGTCGTCGTGCGCGCCGCGATCGGACTCGCCGGGGCCGCGGGCGGCGTGGTGCTCCTCACGCACGGCCAGCGGGACCCCGGGCTCGTACGTCCGCTCATGGGCATCGTGCTCTTCGGGGCGAGCATGCTCGTCGTCTTCGGCCCGTGGTGGCTGCGCCTCGCCCGCAACCTCGTCGGGGAGCGCCAGGCCCGAGCCCGCGCCGAGGAGCGCTCGGAGGTGGCGGCGCGCGTGCACGACTCCGTGCTGCAGACCCTCGCCCTCATCCAGCGCCGCGCCGGTGACCCGCATGAGGTCGTGAAGCTCGCCCGCCAGCAGGAGCGGGAGCTGCGCGGCTGGCTCTTCGGCGGCCGCGTCCCCGGGACCCTCGGGGGCGACGGAGGGCTCCTGTCGGTCGCGATCGAGGCGCTCCAGCGTGACGTGGAGGAGCTCCACGGCGTCCCCGTCGAGGCGGTGGTCGTCGGCGACGCTCCCCTCGATGACGACCTGGGCGCCCTCCTCGAGGCGGGGCGGGAGGCCGTGGTGAACGCCGCGAAGTGGTCGGGCGCCCCGGTCGTCTCGGTGTTCGTGGAAGTGGACGAGGCCGAGGTCGCGATGTACGTGCGCGACCGGGGGCGGGGCTTTGTCGAAGCCGCGGTCGCGCCCGACCGACGGGGCCTCGCGGAGTCGGTGCGCGCTCGGATGGCCCGCCGAGGCGGTGGGGCGGAGATCCGCACCGCGCCGGGCGAGGGGACCGAGGTCACGCTGCGGATGCCGCGGCGGTGAGCACCCGCCCCCGCGTCTTTTTGGTCGACGACCACGCCCTCTTCCGAGCGGGGGTGCGCAACGAGCTCGGCGAGGCCGTCGAGATCGTCGGCGAGGCCGACGACGTCGCGCCGGCGGTCGAGCTGATCCTCGAGCGGCGCCCCGAGGTGGTGCTCGTCGACGTCCACCTACCCGGCGGTAGCGGCGCCGCGATCGTCGCCGCGGTGCGCGCCGAGGCCGAGGAGGTCCGCTTCCTAGCGCTCTCGGTCTCGGACGCCCCCGAGGACGTCATCGCCGTCATCCGTGCCGGCGCTCGGGGCTACGTCACCAAGACCATCGGCGGCGCCGAGCTCGTCGACGCGGTGCGACGGGTGGCCGGCGGCGACGCGGTCTTCTCGCCCCGCCTCGCGGGCTTCGTCCTCGACGCCTTCGCCGGCCAGCCCCTCGCCGAGCAGCCGAGCCTCGATCCCGAGCTCGACCAGCTCTCGCCCCGCGAGCGCGAGGTGCTGCGGCTGATCGCGCGTGGTTACTCCTACAAGGAGTTGGCCGCCGAGCTGTCGATCTCTGTGCGCACCGTCGAGAGCCACGTCTCCTCGGTGCTGCGCAAGCTGCAGCTCTCAAGTCGCCACCAGCTCACGCGCTGGGCAATCGAGCGCCGCCTCGTGTGAGCGGCTGCAGCGGCGCGCTCAGGCCCTGCGGTAGGCGCGCACGGAGAGCGGGATGAAGACGGCGGCGATGCCGGCGAGCCAGGCGACGCTCTGCCACGCGTGCAGCTCGAGCGGCCCGCCGAGGGCGAGCGACCGCATCTCGCTGATGATGATCGTCACGGGCTGGTTCTTGGCGAACGCCTGGAGCCATCCCGGCATGGAAGTGATCGGCACGAACGCCGAGCTCACGAAGGTGAGCGGGAACAACCAGACGAGCCCGAAGGAGCCGACGGACTCTTCATCTTTCAGCGCGAGCCCGACGTAGGCGCTGATCGTGCAGATGACCGCACCGAGGGCGATGCCGAGCACGAGCATCAGCACCGCGGGGCCGGCGCCGTTCTGAAAGCGGAACCCCACCGCATAGCCGACGCCGAGGATCACGAGCACGGTGACCGCCAGCCGGAGCGTGTCACCGACGAGTCGCCCGAGCAGGACCGCGGAGCGCGCCATCGGCATCGCTCGGAAACGGTCGATCACCCCCCGTTGCAGCTGACGCGCGAGCGCGATCGCGGTGCCGAAGGAGGCGAAGGCTGCGGACTGGGCGATGATGCCGGGCATCAGGAAGTTCACGTAGCCGCCGGGGACCCGGACGGGGATCGCGCCGCCGAACACGTACCGGAAGAGCAGCACGAACATCACCGGCTGGATGATCGTGAAGAAGATGAAGGCCGGGTTCCGCATCCAGACGAGGAGCTCGCGCCGCGTGAGCGTCGCCGCGTCCGCGAATCCGAGGCGAAGGCGCTCGGCCAACGGCGGCGGCGGCACGCGCAGCGCTTCGAGGGAGGTGGTCGCCATGGTCGTCATCGGGGAACCTCCGCTCAGCCGCGCCGGCGAGAGGGGCGGCCCGCTGCCGCCTCGATCGCCGCCTCGGCGGTGTCGTGGCCGGTGAGCGAGAGGAAGACGTCGTCGAGGGATGGCCTGCGGATGGCCAGCCCCTCGGTCTGGACTCCGATCGCATCGAGGCGGCGCACCGTCTCGACGAGGGCGTGCGACCCGTCGAGGCCGACGGCCAAGTTGATGCGGCCTGACTCGGTGTCGACGATCGGTTCCGCATCCGAGAGCGATCGGAGTGCCTCTGTCGCTTCGCCGACCCGGGCGGCATCGACGACGGTCAGCTCGAGGATGTCGCCGCCGACGCGGTTCTTCAGCTCGCTCGCGGTGCCGGCGGCGATGACGCGCCCGTGATCGATGACGACGATCTCGTCGGCGAGCTCGTCCGCCTCTTCGAGGTTCTGCGTGGTGAGCAGCAGCGTCGCGCCGCCGGCCACGAGCTCCCGGATGACGGCCCACATCTCGAGGCGGCTACGCGGATCGAGCCCCGTCGTCGGCTCGTCGAGGAACAGCACCCGCGGGCGGGAGACGAGGCTCATCGCGAGGTCGAGGCGACGCTGCATGCCTCCGGAGTAACCCTTGGTCGGCCGGTCCGCCGCCTCGAGGAGGTCGAAGCGCTCGAGTGCTTCCGCGGTTCGCTCGCGGCGCAGCGCAGGTTCGAGGTGGTAGAGGCGGCCCATGATCTCGAGGTTCTCCCGGCCGGTCAGCTCCTCCTGGATCGCCGTCGCCTGTCCGGCGAGACCGATCAGCTCACGTACCGCCGCGGGGGAGCGGACGACGTCGCGCCCCTCGACGAGGGCGCGACCCCGGTCGGGCTGGAGCAGGGTCGTCAGGATCTTGACGGCCGTCGTCTTTCCCGCACCGTTCGGTCCGAGGAGGCCGAGGACCTTGCCACGCTCGACGACGAGGTCGATGCCGTTGAGCGCCTGCACCTCACCGAAGCTCTTGTGGACGTCTTCGACGTAGATCGCCGGCCCACCCCAGTCTGGGCGGTCGCTCAGGCCCACGAGATCACCTCCTGCGGTCGACCGGCGCACATCGCGCGACCGGACCGCGAACATAACCGAGCCACACCGAGCCGCGGCTGGGGATTTTCGGCCGGTGCTGCGCATCTCTCACGAGAGGCCAGTGACGCGCTCTCGGGTCGGTGCTTCGGCGTTCCTCAGAGCGCTTCGGCCACCGCCGGGCGCTCGGCGCGCGCGCGAGGGGCGAGGTCGTCCGAGCCTCGGCGCAGCGCCCACCACCTGAGGGCCGAGCGGCGCCGGGAGGTCCCGGTGAAGAGCACGCTGCGGCCGAAGCCGATTGCCTCGCGCAGCGTCACGCTCGGGAGGTAGGCCCGCCCGACGGCGTAGGCGATCCGTGGGAGGTCCATCCCGTCGCGGTAGGCCAGGAACAGCGACTCGTAGTCCGGGCGGAACTTGTCCTTGAACGCGAGCAGGGATTCGAAGCGGAAGGCCCGGTTGACGAGCGATCCGGCGCCGTCGAGCACCCGCTCGACGGCGGATGGCGATCTGCCGGCGGTGTCGGGGGGGAGCGGGACCCCGGAGAGGCTCATCATCTCGGATCCCTCCTGCCGGAACGACAGGGCGGAGGAGGCGATGAGGAAGTCCATCACCCCCTTCAGGCCGTCAGGCGACCGCCGCATGAAGTCGAGCGTCCAGCCGACGACCTCGCCGGCGCGAAAGACGGGGATCCAGCTCACGACGCCGTGCACGACGCCTTCCGGGTCGACGGCCACGAGACAGCGCGTCTGGCTGTCGAGGAGCTCCGGGACGCCACCGATCGTGAACGACAGCTCCGGCGCGCCGCGCGAGGCGCGCAGCTGGCGACCCATCGCCGCGATCTGCTGGACGAGGGAAGGAGACGCGTCGTGGAAGTCGATCCATCTCGCCTCGATGCCCTTCCGGCCGGCCCGGTGCATCGCCGTGCGGACGTCCTGCAGCCGACGCCCCGAGAGGTCGAACGGCGCGAGCGGGATCACCGCGTCGTTCGCGACCTTGAGCGCGTGCCACTGCTGGGCCTCGATGGCCGGCAGGAAGTCCTCCGAGACGCAGAACAGGCAGGGCGTCCAGCCGTTGCGAGCGCAGAACTCGCTGAACTCGCGCACCGCTGACGCCTTGCGCGCCGGGTCACCGAGGGGCTCACCGGTCGTGATCGCGACCGAGGAGATCACGCGGTACGCGAACGCGCTCCGCCGGTCCGAGGAAAGCCAGTGGTCGTGGCCCTCCCAAGTCGACATGTAGGCGAGGTTCGAGCCGCCGTATTCACGCAGCATCCGTCGGATCTCCGTCGGCTCGGCGTGGTGCTCGAGGGCGCCGCCGCGCCGGAACATCACCAGCAGCGCGGCGAGCACCACGATCCAGAACACCGCCCCGGTCCAGTCCGAGAGCTCGCCGGCCACGCCGCTCACTGGGTGGAACCGCGGCTTGATGAGTCCGAGGTACTCGGGCGGCAGGAACCTCGACGGGAGGTTTCTCAGCAGGTCACCGAAGCCGAACGCGCGGTCGAACTGCGCCCGCGCCAGGTAGCCACCGATGAGGTAGATGGTGGAAGTCCCGACGAGGACGCCGGCGCTCAGCCGCAGCAGCCGACGGTAGGCACCGGCGCGCGAACGGACGGTGAAGTGGTCCCGCATCACGTAGATGAGCAGCGCGACCCCCGCTGGGATGAGGTCGGCGGACACGTCGCGGGCGAACTTGCTCAGCTGCAGTCCGCTCCCGCCGCCCGACCACGACGCGCCGAGCGCGCCGTGCAGGATCGCGGCGACCCCGACGGCCGCGAGGACGATGTGGAAGCCGAGCGCGCCGACGTACGCAGAGCGGTAACCGCGTCGCAGGCCCTCCGCGAGCACGCAGGCGATCAACACCGGGAGGATCATGCGGATCTCCGCGCCGAAGCTGCGCGAGATCACGTAGCCGACGACGGTGTGGCACGAGGCGGGCGCGGCGGGCTGAGGGCAAAGGTGCCGGACCACGGCGCGGGTCGGCGAGGGAGCCATCAAGAGGCCCTTCAACCGGGCGGCGGGGCCGTTCGCGACGCGGTTGAGCAGCAAGACCAACGGCCCCGCAGCGAGGGCGACGACGACGAGCGCGACGAGCAGTCGGCGCTCTTGCGGCTCGATCGTCGCCCGCGCAACCCGCCACCTTCGCCCCGCGGCCGGCGTCGTGAGCAGCAGCGGGCCGCAGAGGAGCCCGATCAGGGCAGCGGCGAGGCGGGACACGTCCTGCAGCTGGCCCGAGTACAACACCAGGGTCGCGAGGCCCACGATCGAGAGGACGCGGATCCGCCGCCGCCACAACGGTGTGAGCGTGTGCGTGAGGGCGAGGAGGACGCCGAACGCGCCGGTCGAGGGGCCGACCGCGCTCGCGGTGCGCAGCCCGGAGGGCCCATCGGCGCTGAGCGCCCCGCTGATCGCGGCGATCCCGGCGACGACCGCTGTCGTGCCGAGGAGACTGCAGAGAAAGATGTTCGCCGTGCGCCTGCTGCCGAGGATCCTCTCGGCCGGTGCACAGAGCACGAGGAACAACAGCGTGGTCACCAGGTAGCCGGCCAGGTCGGCGCACCAGATGCGGGAGGCGAGCGGGTACCACGTCCCGTGAAGGCTGAAGGCCGGCAACCCGAGGTTCGCCCTGGAGAGCAACGCCACCGTCGGGCCGTGCACGATGGTGTTGCCCGCGAGGCCCATGACCCACAATCCGATGACCGCGGCCAACGCGAAGGGCGCCGCCTTCGCGAACGAGGTCAGCCCGCCGAGCGCCCGCGTCATCGCCCGAGGATCCCGTCGCGCCGGGCGAGCCAGTTCATCGAGTCCGTGAGCAGTCCGGCGAACACCGGGCCGGCGTGACCACCGGGAAACACGATGACCTGCACGTGCATGCCCGCGCGCCGGCACAGCGCCGCGGTCTCCTCGATCTCGTCGAGGTAGTACTGGTCGGTGCTCCCCGATCCGAGCATCGCCCACGTGTCCGGGCGCCTGTGGTGCACGAGGACCTGGGCCGGGTTGACCTCCGAGAACTTGCGGGTGTCCCCGGCGAACGCGGCGTCGATCGTCTCCTGCAGTGTGCCGCGCAGTTGCTCGTAGACGCCGGAGAAGTCGAGAAAAGTCGGAAAGAGCTGAGGGTGGAAGACCGCCAGCTGCCAGGCGCAGGTTCCCCCGAACGATCCGCCGCCGACCGCCCACGTGGCGGTGTCCTGGTCGACGTGCAGGTGGCGGCGCACCCAGTTCGGAACGTCGACGGCGAGGTAGGTGTCGGACTGCCCGAGGCGTGAGTTGATGCAGAGGGGGTTCGCCCAGAACGATCCGAGCGCGTCGGGCATCACCACGACCGGAGCGAGCCCGCCGTGGAGATCGGCGAAACGGTCCATGACGCCCGTCAGATCGTTGCCGTTCAGCCAGTCCCGAGAGGAGCCCGGCTGGCCACCAAGGAGCTCCAGCACGGGGAGCAGCGGGGGGTTGCTGGTGAGGTAGGCCGGCGGCAGGTAGAGCCATGCCGGCCTCGCCGGGAACTTGGAGACCGTCCCGGGGATGTCGACCTCCACCACCTTCCCGCTCTGCGGAAGGTCTCTCGGTGGCTTCCAGGCAGCGGCGAGCGACACCGCCAAGCCGGTCGGCGGCGTGCTGTCGGAGCTCGCCGGCACCGTTGGCCCCGCGGCCGCACCGCCGAGCCTCAGCGCCGCGGTCGCGCTGATCTGATCGGAAAAGGGCAGGCCGAGGACGTCGCGCATGTTCGGGTAGTACCCGAAAAAGGTGTTGACGTTGTTCAGCGCCATCAGCACCACCAGCACCACCGCGCCGCCCGCGAGCAGGCGCCCACGCCACCTCGACGACGAGACCTTCGCGACGCCGAGTCCGAGGGCCGCCGCTGCCACCCCGGTCCAGGTGAGCACGGTGACCGGCAGTGGGCCGGCGAAGGGGTGCCACACGACCTCGACGAGCAACCAGGTGAGGAGCGCGACCGCGACCGCGCCCACGAGGATGAGCGGCACCGTGCGCGAGTACCAGCGGCGTCGTCGGCGAGCGGCCAGGTACACGAGCGCGCAACCCCCGACGGCCGTGACAGCGATTGGCACGCCCCCATCAAGTAGCGACCAATTGAGAGGGTTGCTCACCCCGCCTCCGGCGCGGTCGCGCCACCGTCGAGGGCCGTGCCGGTCGACGGAGCGCGTCCCGGGCCGACGCAGAAGTGCTGTTCGCGGCGATCCACGGGCCCTGCTTGCATGTGCTGCACTTGTCATAGGTTCGCGCCATACGCGACGAGCGTCCAAACCCCGCCGGGCTCAGGGTATCAGCACACCCACCGCCAGTAGTGCAGGGGCGTTCCGGGTCATGGGAGATTGCGGGGCACAGCGCCGGAGCGGGCGGCAGGAGCCGTGCGACCGGCGGGTTGACTCGACGAGGCGAGGGCGATGGACGAGACCACTCACGAGGCGCACCTCTCCGGCAGTGAACGCATGCCCGTCGTCGGCTTCGGGACATGGCAGATCCGCGGTGACGCCTGCATCCGTGCGGTGGGCGAGGCACTCAGCGTCGGCTATCGCCATCTCGACACCGCGACCGTCTACGAGAACGAGGACGAGGTCGGCTGGGCCCTCGAGGCGAGCGGCCTCGACCGCTCGGCGGTCTTCGTCACCACGAAGGTGCCCCCCTTTGCCGCGGGCAAGGCGCGCTCGGTCCTCGAGCAGAGCCTCGCGAGGCTGCGCACCGACTACGTCGACCTCTGGCTGATCCACTGGCCCGAGGACCTCGCCGGAGGGGTCGCGCTGTGGGAGGAGATGATCGCCCTGCACCGCGAGGGCAGGGCGCGCGCGATCGGCGTGAGCAACTTCGAGGCCGAGGCGATCGACAAGATCGTCGCCGCGACCGGCGTCGTCCCCGCGGTCGACCAGATCCGCTGGAGCCCCTTCCTCTACGACGCGCTCGAGGCGGCGCGCCTCGCCGAGCGCGGCGTCGTCCTCGAGGGCTACAGCCCCCTCAAGGAGAGCTTCCTCTTCAGCTCGACCCTCGCGGAGATGGCCGGCCACCACGGCGTGACCCCCGCCCAGGTCGTGCTGCGCTGGCACGTGCAGCACGGCTTCGTCGTGATCCCGAAGTCGGTCACGCCCTCGCGCATCGCGGAGAACATCGACCTCTTCGGCTTCGCCCTCGACGACGAGGAGATGGGCCGCCTCGACTCCCTCGGCGGCCCGTAGGCGACGGGCGAGGGCTCGGGAGCGCTCCCGAGCGCCGCGCTCGCCGCGGTCGTGGCGGCCAGAGCGCGCCGAGGCGCTCGGTCAGGTGCCCCAGGTGCCGAGCAGCGACGCGACCACCGCCGAGAGCTCCCCGGGGACCGGCGCCACGACGACGGCGTCGTAGGAATGCGGTCCATCGATGAAGCACAGGTCGACGCCGTCGAGCCGGAAGATGTGCCCCGTCGGGACGTTGCTGAAGGAGATCTTGGCGACCCTGCCGTAGGGCTCCCTCACGTACTTGGCCTTGCCGAGCGAGAGGGACTCCCCGCCGAGCCAGTTCGTGAGATAGGCCCTCCCGTCGGCGACCGAGACGGCGCCGTAGGGGTTCTGGATGTAGACCCAGACGTCGAGCGCCGTGTCGGCGGTGACCTCCTCCATGTAGCTCTCGGCTGGCTGGCGGACGAGACGAAGGGGACTGTAGAACGCGATCTGGTAAGAGGGTGCGCGGATAGGGCGGCCCACACTGGCAACCGATCCGTCCGGGCGCGACAAGGGTATTCGGTGCGACGATCTGTTCTCACGTCTCCGCGGGCTGGGTGGTCGCTGCCTTGCTCCGGGGCCATTTCCGACGCTCGGTGGATTACTGCTCAATGAGGCCCGACACTCTCCATACGTAGGCTGATCCGAAGGAGCGCGAACTCCACGACGTCCGGACACGCATTTGGTATGTAGCCGCGCGCCATCAATCTCTATCTCGTCGAAGAATCGACGAGATGCGCTGACGCGAAACCTCGAACCGCTTCGCAACCGAGTTCGCGTTTTCCCCCTCCTGGACTAGGGAGGAGACAAGAGCGCGTCGCAAGCGTGCACTTCCGAGGGTGAGGCGCTTGACGACGCGGTTCAAGAGTACGAGGGCTCGAGGCGGACCTCCTCCACCGATTGACTCCTGAAGCGGTACGCCCGCGACCCGGTCGCCGCGCATTCGGCCCAACTCAGAAAGTAGGTCCTCTTGGTCACTTACGTTCTCCTCGACGGCGGTGGAAACATCATCGATTGCATCGACGACAGCATCGCCTTCCACCGGCCGGTCAAGATCGTCCTTGTCCAATAGGTCGCCCGCTCCCGCTAGATCGATTTCGTATTACCTCCTGAGAAGCGAATGTGCAACCTGAGACCGGTTAGCGCACGTTTGCCAATGTCAGTCAACGGGGGGTTGCACTATGAACGAATGTACGATAAGCACGCGCAGCGAAACAATCAGAAGGAGCACACCCAGTGACCGCGGAGCCCTTCTTTGACTGTTACACCGGGTACACCGGGCAAGGACCGCTGCTCTGACGAGCGACCGTCGTCAGAGCATCCTCAGCCGAATCGCCGAGAGCAGTGATTCGTCCCCGGATCGGCTCTGCAATGTCTGCATGGACGTGACCATGACGAGCGGTGTGGGGATCATGCTCAGATCCGGCGAGGTGACGCGTGGATCGCTCGGCACGACCGACGCAGTGAGTTCGTTGATCGAGGAGCTGCAGTTCATGCTGGGCGAAGGACCTTGCATCGACGCCTACAATCTCGAGGTACCGATTGCTGAATCCAATCTCGCTGATATGACCGGTCGGTGGCTCGGCTTCACCCCTCCCGTATTCAAAGCAGGTGTGAGGGCGCTCTTCGCGTTCCCACTTCGGGTGGATGCTGTCCGCATAGGTTCGCTCGATCTCTACCGTGACCACTCCGGGGCGTTGAGTGATGACCAGCATGCCGACGCGCTCATCATGGCGGGTGTCGTCTCCCAGGCCGTGCTCGCGATCCAGGCCGCAGCACCCCCCGGCGAGCTAGCCGCTCAGCTCGAGGCCCTGATGACGCCCCAAAACGTTGTCTACCAGGCAGTCGGAATGGTCTCGGCACAGGTCGGAGTGAGTGTCGATGAATCCCTGATCCGATTGAAGGCCCACGCCTTTGCGAGTGATCGCCTGCTCACCGAACTTGCGAAAGACATGGTTGCTCGGCGCTTACGTTTCAACGCTGCAGGCGAAGCGCAGGATGTCACGTCGTAGGAGTCTGCTGCGACAACCCGTTCCTGCGTAGTCCCGTGCAATTGACATTTCGACATGCTGTGAGTGCCGGAGACATCATCCAGCCCGACGCACCAGGACGGCGCTATCGCCGAGCATTGGACGAGTAGGAATTGCGCACCGATTCGGCAGGATAGGTACTGCCTATCCGCGCACGATCTCAGCTTGTAATTAAACCTTCACGTCCTGCTCAAGGATGAGATTCGTCGCCTTCTCGGCCACCTGGCGCAGCTCGTCGATGAGAGTGCGGAGCTTCCGGTCGTTGCCGATCCACTCCTGATAGAGCTCGGCTTCCCGGGCGGTGAGGCGTCGGTTCACGGTCTTGCCGTCGACCTTTGCGGTCCACTGCCAATACGGCCCGTGCGGTTGTGGCGGATCGGCGTGGCAGCGGCAGTTGGGCTTCCCGCAGTAGTTGAAGCGGGGAGCGACGCTGCCCGAGCGGATGAAGCCGATCTCGGTGATCTGTTCGAGCAGTTCGCGATAACGCCGCTCGTGCTCAGTGAGCGTCGGCGTCTTCGTTGCTCGTGCCACCGGTTCATTCTCTCCTGAGGAGGGGATCCACCACGTGCTATCCGATAGTAGGCTCACTATCGGTGATGGCTTCCGCCGAGAAGGAGCCGCTCCGCGCGTTCCGTCGCGACCTCTACGCGACGTTCCGGTCGTGGGGCGACGCGCTCTTCGAGCTCACCGACGCCATGCTCTGCGCGTCCGGCCCGGTCACGTCGCTGCCGGGTCTCTCGCTCGAGCCGGAGTTCCGAAGGAGCCATGGCTCGCTCTACAAGGCGCTCAGCGAGGGTGAGATCGATGCGAACGCGCTCCGCTCGCTGCTCGTCGCGAATCGCCCCGCCGGGTGGCCGGCCGTCTTCGCCGTCGACGCGTCGACCGTCGAGCGGTGCGACGCGGAGTGCAGTCCCGAGCGGGGCTTCTATTACTCGGCGTCGCGCCATTCGGCCGGCCAGCCGATCGTCGCGGGCTGGCACTACCAGTGGATCTGCCAGCTGTCGTGGGCTCCCGACAGCTGGACGGCGCCGGTCGACGTCTGTCGCATCCCACCCGCCGAGGACCCGACCACCGCCACGGTCACCCAGCTCGCTCGACTCGTCGCGCTCCTTCCCGGTGACGGCGGGGTGCCGCTGTTCGTGCTCGACGCCGGCTACGACCCGATCGGGATCGGCCACGACCTCGCCGACGAGCGCTGCGAAGTGGTCTGTCGCATCCGCGACGACCGCGTCTTTTACGACGAGGCGCCCCCGCTCCCCAACCGACCGCCATCGACGGGCGGTCGGCCGCCCCGTCATGGGAAGCGGTGGAAGTGTTCCGACCCCGAGAGCTGGCCGGAGCCGTCGACCAACCTCGTCGCCTCCGATCCCCGCTACGGGACGATCTCGGTCACCGCCTGGCACGACATGCACCCGCGCCTCTCGGGACGCGGACACTGGGCAGGGTTCGACCGACCCCCGATCGTGCGCGGCTCGGTGATCCGCGTCGACGTCGAGCACTTGCCGAAGCCGACGTCTCGCGCGAAGAAGACGTTGTGGTTGTGGTGGTCGGGCGACGGTGAGCCCGACCTCGGCCGGTGCGTCGCCGCGTATCTCCGCCGCTTCGACATCGAGCACACCTTTCGGTTCGCGAAACAGACCCTCGGCTGGACGACCCCGAAGGTTCAGACCCCGGAGCAGGCCGACCGGTGGAGCCTCATCGTCGCCGCGGTGCTCACCGAGCTGCGCCTCGCGCGTGGCCTCGTGCGCGACCTCCGACTGCCATGGGAGAAGCCGCTCGATCCCCCCAAGCTCACGCCGTGCCGCGTGCGACGGGGGTTTCGTCGACTCGTGCAACGCTCGGCACTCCGGCCAGTCCACCGAAATCCCAGACGCCAGGTCCAGGGCGGCCGAAGGGGACCCGAAAACCGCCGAGAACCCGCTATCCGGCCATCAAAAAGGCTGCTTGACCAGGCCGTGAAGGTTTAATTACAAGCT
>Ga0307374_10001534_pt1 | contig 42707 bp, 42 predicted proteins | sample OX3MG_FD_202532 | JGI IMG/M metagenome (GOLD analysis project Ga0307374, IMG submission 202532) | Soil microbial communities from Risofladan, Vaasa, Finland - OX-3 | ecosystem: Environmental > Terrestrial > Soil > Coastal area > Acid sulfate soil | place: Finland: Risofladan, Vaasa | collected...
GGCACGGCGAGGGTCGCCCCGCAACCGGCGAGCCCCGCAGCGGTGCCGACGGCGACGACCTGGGTGGGCACCTCGGCGTGCTCGCTGGCGCTCGCCACGCTGCGCCGCAGCCCGGCCGCGTCCCCGGTGCCGAGCACGATCACGCCGAGGCGGGGGCTGCTCCCGCCCGGTTGGCGCAGGCCCGGCGGCAGCAGCGCGCGGGGGGCCGCCGCGGCGGCTGCTTCGGCGACGGCCGCGGCGAGGAGCGCCGGGTCGGCGCGCCACCCGTGGGGAGGTGCGACGACGGCATCGGCCCTCGAGAGCGCGAGCTCCTCCATCGCCCGCAGCAGCGCGCCCTCGGGGTCGACGCGCGCCGACGTCGCCTTGGCGCCGGGGACATCCTCGGCGAACACGAGGAGGGGGGCGAGGGCGCCGGGATGGAGGGTGAGGGCCTCGGCGCGACGCTCGGGGGCGAGGACGGCGTCGAAGTGCACGAGCAGGTCGACCTCGTCGAAGGCGTCCGAAGCGGCGCGCGCCCAGCGGCGCGCTGCGGCGAAGGGCTCGTCGGCCGCGCCTCCCTCGACCGGGTGCACGGTGAGACCACCGTGGCGCTCGAGTGCGACGCGTGCCGGGGTGCGGCGGGTGATCACATGCACCGCCGTCCCCGAGGCGGCGACGGCCTCGGCGAGCGCGGCGTGCTCGGGCGGGAACTCCCCGCTCACCAGGCACAGGGCGCGCATCATGCGACCTTGCGCGCCGCCGGGCGGCGCGCGGCGAGCTCCTGGTAGCGGGCGCTGATCGCCCTCGCCGAGCGCTCGACGGAGTGCGTGCGGCGGATGTCCCGCCGCGCGCAGCGGCCGAGCGCAGCGGCCATCTCCGGCTCGGCGACGACCGAGCGCATCGCCGCCGCGGCGGCGTCGAGGTCCGGCTCCGCCCAGCGGCCGTGCTCGGGGTAGACGGCCCACACCTCGCGGGGCACCTCGACCATCGTGTAGGGGATGAGGAGGCTGTTCTCCTCGGTCATGAAGTCGAGGTTGCCCGAATACCCGGTGGCGATCACCGGCCGTCCCCAGGCCATCGCCTCCGCGGGGGTGAGGCCGAAGCCCTCTGATCGGTGCAGCGAGACGAAGCAGTCGGCGCGCCCGATCATCTCCGAGATCGTCTCGTCGCTCACGTAGCCGTCGAGGAGCACGATGTCGCGCCGGTGGCCGGTGCAGCGCTCGAGCTCGGCGCGGCCGGCGGGGTCGAGGGCGGCGTTCAGCGTCTTCAGCACGAGCACCGGCCCCTCGTCCTCGGTGAAGGCGCGGCAGAAGGCCTCGACCACCCCGAGGCCGTTCTTGCGGACCGCGAGCGAGCCGAAGTCGAAGATCGTGAGGAAGGTGAACTCCTCGGGGAGGCCGAGCTCGGCCCTCTCGTGCGCGGGGAGCCCCTCGCGGCGGCGCACCGGGAGGGGGATCCGCCGCACCGGCTTGTCTGTCACCGCCGTGAAGGCCTCCTCGAGGAAGGCCGAGGAGACCCACAGCTCGTTCACGAGCGGGAGCGCCTCGAGGTGGCGGTCGGCCAGCGCCTCGAGCTCCCAGAACCAGACCCCGATCGTGTAGCGACCCCGCCACAGCTCGCTGCCGGCGAGCACCGCGAAGGTGCGCAGCGTCTCCGGGTTCAAGACGACGAGGTTGGTGTCGTGGGCGAAACGCCCCCCGCCGTGGTGCTCGTAGGCGTGCTCCGGGGAGCCGTGGCCGTGGTAGGCGAAGGTGCCGTACGCGAGGCCGCTCTTCGCGAGCGCCTCGGTGTAGCGCCGCTCCGCGTCCCCGATCCCGCAGGCCGCCTCGAGGAGGCCGACGACGTTCACGCCGCGCTTCGGCGTGGCAGCGACGGGCACGGGCTCCCAGGCCAGGCGGCCGAAATCGTGCCGCGGCGCATCCCAGCTACGGGGCCAGCTGCGGTGCGGCGGCGCGACGAGCGGCGCGACTGCCTGCTCCCGCCAGCCCGCGCGCGCCAGCTCAGCGAGGATCGCAGGGGGCAGCACCGCGCCGCCGTTGTCCGCGCCGACGAGCGCCGCCGGCCCTCCCACCGAGTCGAGGGCGTTGCGCCGGAGCGCCACCGCGAGCGCCTGTGCCCGCCCCCCGGCGGTGACGGCACCGAGACCGGGGTCGTCGGCGAAGGGCGCCGTGAGCTCGTCGAGGAGGCCGTGCGGGGGGGTAGCGCGCGCCGTGAGGAAGACGAGCAGCTGGCCGCGGGCGGCCTGCGCCGCGACGGCGGCTGCGGCGTCGGAGCCGAAGGTGTAGACGCGGTGGACGACCCGCACGCGGTCCGCGCTCGCGGCGAGGGCCTTTCGCACGCCGTCGGGCGCACCGTCGTCGACGACGACCACCTCGACCTCGTCCGAGGCCTGCGCCGCGGCCCACTCGAGGGCCTCGGGGTGACGATCGTCGCCGAGGCCGACGGTGAGGAGGAGGCTGACGCTCGGCGTGCTGCGCAGGCCGCGCGGTCGCTCGAGGTTGCGGGAGCGGCTCGGGGCAGCCGTCATGCGGCACGTCCTTGCTCGTGGCCGCGCCTTTCGGCGGCGCTGAGGAGGGCGGCGATGCGCCCGGCGGCGATCTCCGCGGCGTGGCTCCAGGTGAACTGCGCGGCGATGCGCTCGGCGCCCGCGCGGCCGCGCCGCTCGCGGCCAGCCTGGTCCGCGCACGCTTCGCGCAGCGCCGCCGCAAGGCCGTCGCGGCTCGGCTCGAGCCACCACGAGCCGCCGGCGACGGGGGTCCACTCGCTCGGGCGGATCGGGACCCTCCGGGTGGGGATCATCCAGGCGACCTCCTCGTCGCAGAAGTCGAGGCAGGCGCCGTCGTCGGGGACGACCACCGGGAGGCCGCAGGCCATCGCCTCGGCGATCGGCATCCCGAAGCCCTCCCCGCGGTAGGGGTGGACGAGCACGTCGCAGGCCCGGTAGAGCGCCGCCATCTCCGCGGCCGTGAGGTCGTCGTCGACGAACTCGATCTCCGGCCCGCCGCCGCTCGCGAGGCGTCGGACGTCGCCCTCGAGGGTCGAGTCGCGGTACACCGTCGCCGAGCCGAAGGGCTTCAGCACCAGGCAGACGTCGTCGACGGCGGTGAAGGTGCTGCAGTACGTCTCGAGGAGTGCGTCGACGCCCTTGCGCTCGATCAGCCCGCCGACGAACAGCAGCTTCAGCGACTTGCCGGTGCGCAGCGCACGCCGGGGGCCCTCGGGGGAGAAGGTGCGGGGGTCGACGCCGTTCGGCACGACGACGACCTGTGCCGGGTCGACGCCACTGTCGATCGCCGCCTGGCGAACGTAGTGCGTCGGCACCCACAGCTCGTCGACCACGTCGCGCAGCGGGCCGACCCACTCCGCAGGGAGGCAGCCGAACTCCCACGGCTGGATGAGCACGAGGGGATGCGGTGTCGGGGTGAACAGCGGGGGGAAGGCGTGGCGGATCTCGAGGGCGACATCCCCGCGAGGCAGCTCACGATGCAGCGCGATGTCCGAGAGGCGCCGCCCCTCGGCAGCCGTCGGCTCCTCGGCCGTGAGCGCCGAGACGGCAGTCCCCCGCTCGCGGAGCGCGACGAGCAGCTCGCGGTTGACTGTCGAGAGGCTGTCGTGGCCGAAGACGCCCCCCCGGAGCACCACGGTGGAGCCGTGGCGATGGACACGCCGCGGCTCGGGGGGGCCGAGCGGGCCGAGCGGATCGGCCGAACCGGTCACCCGCGTCGCGGCCGTCGCGGCTCCGCCGCCGAGCGCCGCTGCCAGCTGCTCGCAGAGCTCCTCGGCGCCGCGCCGGAGGGCGACCTCGACGGCGGGCGTCGCTGCGTGGGCGGCGAGCGCCCGCCACGCGGTGACCTCGGTTCCCGGAAAGACGAGGGTGGCGCGCGCCGCGCGCAGCCACGGGAGCGGGTCGGCGAGGGGGCCGAGGCGGAGGACCTCGGGCAGCGCGGTGGCGAGCTCGCCGAGGTCGCGGTCGCCGAGGAGCGCGATCGGCATCTCGACCTCGGCGGCGACCGCCTCGAGGAGCGCAGTGGCGAGCTCTCGCTCCGCCGGTGCCTCGCCGAGGACGAGCAGGCCGTGGCGTGCCTCGGAGGGCGTCGTGAGCGGCTCGCCGAAGAGCTCCTCCCAGTGCGGCTCGCCGAGCAACCAGCGAGGCGGCTGGTGTTCCACCGCGAGCGGACGGAGGAAGCTGCTCGCCGCCTCCTGCTCGAACGAGAGCAACGCCGCGAGGGGGGCGAGCGCCCGCAGGCCGGTCACGGTCGTCTCCCTCGTGCCAGCGAGCACGACCGTGTCGTAGGCGGCCGTGGCGGTGAGCTGCGCGGCGAGGGCGAGAAGCCCGGGACCGGCACCGTCGGTGGCGAAGCCGTGCACGCGCACCTGATGCGGCGCGAGGAGCGTCTCGGCGGGTGCCGCCGGCTGCGGTTGCACGAGGGTGACCGCGTGGCCGTGTACCCGCAGCTCACGGGCGAGCGCGTAGGCCGAAGGCGCCGGCGCCCGCTCGCTGACGAGGAGCACGCTGCGGCGGCCGTTGCCGCCGGAGGGGAGGTCACAGGGCGCTGCCGCCGTCGGTAGCAGGCGCGCCGCGAGGGCCGCCACGCCGCCGTCGAGCTGGCCGAGCGCCGCGAGGAGCTCCTCGCGGGCCGCCAGCGGGGTGCCGAGCACCGAGGCGACGAAGGCCATCGCCGCGGTCTCGTCACCGAAGGCGAGCTGGGCGACCGCGGCACCGAGGGCACGCGTCGCCGGGTCGAGGCCGCTCTCGGCCGCACCGAGGACGAGGGGGCAGGAGCCGCCGAGGCCGTGCGCGCGCAGGCGCGTCGACCAGGCGAGCTGGCGGGCGACCGGCAGACGGGGGCCGAGGCGGCCGGCAGCTGCGAGCACCGCGAGGTCGTCGGGGCGTCGCTCGATCCACGCCTCGAGGACCCGGTCGGCCGCGTCGGGCTGCAGCTGGAGGAGCTGCGGCACGAAGGCGCGCGAGCGCCCCTCGGGGATCGCGTCCGCGACCTCGCCGAGCGGGCGCTCCGCCTCGCTCAGGCACTCGACGAGCAGCCCGAGGTGGGCGTCGATGCCCCCCTGCTCGCGCAGGCAGCCGAGCAGCACGTCGGCCGCGGCACCGTGCCGACCGAGGGCGGCGAGGCACTCCGCCTTCGGCGCTGCGACGAAGCTCGGGTCGTAGTCGAAGCCGTCGTCGTCGGTCCCGGCACGCACGGACTCGAAGGCGACGAGCGCCTCTTCGTGCCTTTCGAGCGCGAGGAGGGCCGCGCCGGCGTGCGCGTTGGCGATCGTCGGGACCTGCTGCATGGACGCCAGTGCTGCGCACTCCTCGAGCGCCTCCTCGAAGGCGCCGAGCGCGAGCAGCCCCTCGATGAGGGCGCGGCGCGCGAGGCGCTCGGTGCTCGGGCGCCCGGCGGCCGCGCTCACCGCCCGCCGCGTGATCTCGATTCCTTCCTCGAGGCGGCTCGCCATCAGATAGGAGCGGCCGAGGCTCGTGAGCCGCTCACCGGGGTCGAGCTCCGAGCCGCCGGCGAGGTCCCCGAAGGCGGTGCGCACGTTGCGCGCCCCCTTGTCGCGCCCGGCGAGCGCCGCCTGCACATAGCCCCAGTGGGTGAGGCGGCAGAGGTCGATCGCCGCGAGCGAGAGGTCGCGACTGCCGGCGCGGGCGACCACCTGCTCGTGGATGCGACCGTCCCAGTGGCCGGCGGCGCGACGGAACAGGCGACAGGCCGGATGCGAGAGGACGGTCGCGGTGTCGGTGCCGCGCAGGTTGTCGATCGTCACGAGGAAGCCCTCGGTCGCCGTCGGCGCGGCGGCGAGGAACGACCGCAACGCGCCGGGGTCGGGCGCGACGAGCGCCTCGTCCGCGTCGATCGACAGCACCCACTCGCCGCGACAGTGCGCGAGGGCGGCGTTGCGCGCCCGCGAGAAGTCGTCGTCCCAGTAGCCCGCGTGCACCGCGGCGCCCGCCTCCTCGGCGAGCTCGACGGTACCGTCCGCGGAGCCGGTGTCGTAGACGACGATCTCGTCGACCGCCCCGTCGAGCGAGGCGAGGCAGCGGCCGATGTTCGCCTCCTCGTCCTTCACGATGAGACAGGCCGAGACGAGCGGCCCGGCGGGGGAGTGGGCACGCCCGCCGGGGTGGTGGACAAAGGCACGAGCGGCGACGACGAGCGAGCCGTCGGCCTCCTCGCTGCGCGCCTCGCGCCAGCGGTCGGGCGCGGCGGCGAGGCCGCTCACGCCTCCGTGGGCGGCGAGCACGTCGGCCCGGCGGGCGAGGGTCGGCCCCGCGAGGTGGGTGACGGGCAGGGCAGCGGCGCGCCCCTCCGCGAAGCTCGCGAGGAAGGCATCGCGCTCGGCGCTCTCGGTGGGGCGGTAGGGGAGGCCGAGGAAAAGCTCCTCGCCCGTGGCGCGGTTGGTGAAGGGGGCGGCGCCCGCGACGCGGGGATCGAGGAAGCACGCGACGAGCTCTTCGAGCCAGTCCCGCGAGCCGACCATCTGCTCGTCCACCACGACGACGATCTCCCGGGGGGAGGGGAGGCGGTCGGGGTGGACGACGCCGCCGCTGCGCGGGACGAACCAGCGCCGGGGGTTGCGCTCGGCATCGCCCTGCAGGAGGACGAGGTTGTCGTGGGGACCGAGCGCGGCGGTGAGCGCGGCGAGGCCGCCCCGGGCGCGTGCCGGGGCGGCGCCGGGCACGACCGCGATCGTGGCGGGTGGGCGGTGCGGCATCGGGTGCGGGTCGCTCCTGTCGTAGGGCCGTCGCCTCTCCTTACGACGGCCGCCGCGGCGCGCTAAAGGGATTTGCCCGGCGCTCCGATCAGCTGGCGAGGAATTCCCACGGAGCCCTCAAGGTCCCGCCCCTGTCGGTCGATATATCCCATGGCTCCATCTGGGGCCAAGGGTGTGCGACCCGCAAGACGTGGGCCGCCAAGCGAAAAGTGAGGAAATGGATGTCTTCTCTCGTCGTTGACACGAACCTGTCCGCCATCTCGGCGTACAACAACCTGAACTCCACCGACAACGCGGAGACCAAGGCCATCGGGGAGCTCTCCTCGGGTCTTGCGATCCAGACGGCTGCGGACGGCCCCGCCGCCTACGTCACGAGCCAGGCGCTCGAGTCGCAGGCCAACGGCTACTCCGTCGCCATCTCCAACGCACAGAACGGTGTCTCGCTCGTGCAGACCGCGTCGGGCGCGCTGAACCAGATCTCGTCGATTCTCCAGACGATGAACCAGCTCGCGCTCTCCTCGGCCAACGGTGCCACCAACGACTCCACGTCGCTCGGTGCCAACCAGCAGGAGTTCCAGGCGCTGCAGGCCGACATCGACCAGATCGCCAACACCACCAGCTACGGCAAGACGAACCTCCTCGACGGGACGTTCACCAGCCAGGTGCTGCAGGTGGGCGCGTTCAACCTGACCAACCAGCAGGTCTCGGTGAGCATCTCGGCGGCGACTTCGGGTGCGCTCGGCGTCACCACCGGCTCGGTGGGCGTCGGCTCCGCGAGCTCCGCTCAGGCGGCGATCAGCGCGGTGCAGTCGGCCATCTCGACCGTCGACAACATCGAGGCGAGCGTCGGCGCTATCCAGAACGAGCTGCAGTCGATCGCCGCGAACCTGACCGTCGGCCAGCAGAACCTCTCTGCTGCTGACAGCCAGCTCGTCGACGTGAACATGGCCCAGGAGATGACCACCTTCTCCACGGACCAGATCCTGATGCAGACCGGCACGTCGATGTTGGCGCAGGCCCAGCAGGCGCCTTCGCTCGTGCTGAAGCTCGTCTGAGCTTGACGGACCCCCGGTCCCGGCTCCCGGCGCCGAAGTGGCGCCTGGGGACGGGGCCTCGGGGCGGCAGTAGCGGTGCTTCGCCTTGTCCTCGGACGGGACGAAGCAGCGCGTAGGGCCGAGCGGCGGCCGAGGTGAGGGAGGTGAGGCGATGACCAACGTGGCGGGCACCACCTCGAGCGCCGCCGCGCCCCTCCTCGTGAACGGCATCGTCTCGGGGATCAACACCACCCAGGTGATCCAGGCGCTGCTGCAGGCCTACCAAGCGCCGATCACCAACCTGCAGAACGAGCAGACCAGCCTCTCCAACCAGTCGGGCGACTACCGCACGCTGAACTCGGACTTCCAGTCGCTGCAGACCGCCGCCGGCGCGCTGAACACCGCCTCGGCGTGGAACCTCATGACGGCGACCTCGCAGAACACCGCGGTCGCAACCGCCACCGCCTCGGCCGGCGCCACGCCGGCCACCCTCGGCTTCACCGTGAGCGCGCTCGCGCAGGGAAACGTCCTGCTCTCGAGCGGCAGTGTCACGAGCCCCGCTGCCACCGTCTCGAGCGGCGCCTCCGTGCTCGCCGCGACCGGTGGAGCGGCCCTCGGCTTCAGTGGCCTCGCCGGCGCAGGAGCGCTCACGATCGGCAGCCACACGATCACCGTCAGCCAGTCCTCGGCGGCGGCGACGCTCCTCGGCGGCGTGCCCGGCGCGAGCACCACGATCACGGGCGGCACCAACGACACGCTGACCCTCGACGTCGGGGGCGCACCGAAGACCCTCACCCTCGCGGCGGGCAGCTACAGCGCGAGCGGCCTCGTCGCAGCGGTGAACGCCGCCGCCGCGAGCGCCGGCGCCGCGGTCACCGCCTCGCTCTCGGAGAACGGCAGCCTGCAGCTCTCGACCGACGAGCAGGGGAGCGCGGCCACGCTCGGGGCCACCGGCGGCAATGGCCTCTCGACCCTCGGCCTCACGAGCGGCGCCAGCGCCACCGGCTCGGACGCGGTCGTCGCGGTCGACGGGACCTCGACGACGCTCAGCGCGATCAACCCCGGGGGCACCGTGACCCTGAACGCCCCGAGTGGGACGATCAGCGCCGCGGTCGCCACGCAGCCGGGGGTCTCGGGGGCGCTCGTCTCGGCCGGGAAGGCGCAGGCGGCGCTCGTGAGCACGGGGAACGGGAGCCTCTCCTCGCTCGTCTCCAACCTGAACGCCGCGGGCCTCGGCCTCACCGCGACCGCGGTCCAGGAGGCCTCGGGCCATTACCGCCTGCAGGTGACCTCGGACGCGACCGGTCTCGGCGGTGCGGTGAGCGTCGACTCGGCGCCGCTGTCGGGCGGCTCGCTCGGCTCGCTCTCCACGATCACCGCCGCGGCGGACGCCGCGGTGACCGTCGGCGGCGTCAACGGCTACACGCTCCAGTCCTCGACGAACACCTTCACCAACCTCCTGCAGGGGGCCTCGGTGACGGTCGCCTCGCTCGGCACCACGACGGTCACCGTGGCCCCCGACGCGAGCGGCGAGGCGAACTCGGTGTCGACCCTCGTGAGCGCCGCCAACCAGGCGCTGTCGGACATCTCGACCCTCGCCGGCTACAACGCGACGACCAAGACCGGGGGCCCCCTGATGGGCTCGGCGGTGGTCTCCGCCCTCCAGCAGTCGATCCTCTCCACCTTCGCGACCGCTGCGGGAACCTCCGGCCTCGGCTCGGCGACCGCGGTGGGAATCACCCTCACCCAGACCGGGACGATCACGTTCGACCAGAACGCCTTCGAGAAGGCCTACGCCCAGAACCCCTCGGCCGTGGCGGCGCTCTTCACCGCCGGGGGCACCTTCAGCCCCGCCTCGCCCTCCAACGCCGGGCAGGTGAGCCTCGTCTACGGGGACCCCTCGACCGCGACCGGCACCTACGCCGTCTCGCTAACCCAGTCGGCGGCGCCCGCGAGCGACCTCGGGGCGGTGCTCTCGGGGGGAACCGTCACCGCCGGCGAGAACCTGACGGTCACCGCCAACGGCGCGAGCGCCCAGTACTCGGTGAGCGCCGGGCAGTCCCTCGACCAGGTCGCGACGGGCCTCAACCAGCTGTTCGCGGCGAACGGCCTCTCCCTCTCGGCCTTCGTGAGCGGCGGTGACCAGCTGCAAGTGCAGAGCGCCGGCTTCGGGTCGGGGGCGACCTTCTCGGTGACGAGCGACTCGACCGCCCCGGGTACGACCGGCCTCGGCGGAGCGACGGCGAACACTCCGGCGACCTTCACCGGGACCGACGTCGCGGGATCGATCAACGGAGTCCTCGCCACGGGCACGGGCCAGGAGCTGATCTCGCCCTCCAAGGACCCGACGCTGCACGGCCTCACCCTGCAGGTCACGACCACGGGGGTGAGCTCCCCGACCGCCCTCGGCAACTTCACCTACACGCCCGGCCTCGCGCAGCAGCTGCTCACGATCTCCAAGAGCGCCTCGGACGCGGCGACGGGCTCGCTCTCCGACGCGATCAAGGGCCTCTCGGACCAGTCGACCGGCCTCAACAGCCAGATCGCCAACTACCAGCGCCTCGAGCAGGAGCAGCAGACCCTGCTCACGAAGCAGTTCGCGCAGATGGAGCAGACCCTCGGATCGGTGAAGAACGAGGGTGCCGCGCTCACCAGCCAGATCAGCAAACTGACGGGCTTCTGAAGATGACGACGACCGAAGGGCACTTCGAGCTCCTCCAGGCCGAGGCCTACCGCGCCCGCTACCTGGCCGACCAGATCGAGACGGCGACGCCCGAGCAGCGTCTCCTGATGCTCTTCGACAAGCTGCTCCGCGACCTCGACGACGCGGCCGAGGGTCTCGCGCACCGCCTGATCGAACAGACGAGCGAGGCGCTCGTGCACGCTCAGGAGATCCTCTACGCACTGCGCGACCCCCTCGACCGCGAGACCGCGCTCGGCGCGGCGCTCGCGGGCACCTACACCTTCTGCCTCAACCGGCTGGTGCAGGCGAACCTCACCAAGGACGCAGTCCACCTGCGCGGCGTGCGCGAGATGATCGAGGCGATCGCCAACGCGAACCGCCAGGCGGCCGCCTCGCTGGCGGTGCGCGGCAGCACCGGGGTCTTCGAGGGCGTGGCGTGACGGCGGGCGGGCGCTGGGACGAGGCGCTCGACGCCCTCGCGGCGCGCCTCGCCGAGCACCGCGCCGTCCTCGGCGGGGCGCCGGCGGCGCCGACCTACGAGCTCCCGGGCGACCTCGGCCCCTTCCCCCCGGCGCTCCTCGGCCGCGCCCAGGAGCTCCTCGGCGAGCTCGCGGAGCTCGAGGCCGAACTGGGGGCGCGACTCGCGGTGGTGGCCGGGCGCCTGCTCCGTCGCCCGGACCCTGTCCCGGTCCCGATCTACCTCGACGCCCGCGCCTGAGGCGGCAAGCCGCGCGGGACGGGCCGCGGCGAGGCGGCAGCCGTTGCATGATGGCTTGGTGATCTCGGCGGTCGTCTTCGATCTCTTCGGCACCCTGACGGGCTCGGAGGCGAGCCGGGGGCAGCAGATCGTCGAGCTCGCCGAGGTCCTCGGCGCCGCCCCCGACGCACTGCGCGACGCGCTGCGCGAGACCTACGACGAGCGGGCCCGCGGTTCGCTCGGTGACGTCCGCGAACAGCTCGTGGCCCTCTCCGCGCGCGCCGGTGGCTCGCTGCTCCCCGAGGTCATCGACCGCGCCCTCGTGCTGCGCATGTCGGGACAGCAGGCGATGCTCGCCCCGCGGCCGGGCGCGATCGAAGTGCTGGCGGCGCTGCGGGAGCGGCGTCTCGCCATCGGCGTGCTCTCGGACTGCACCGACGAGATCCCGATCCTCTGGTCGGGGTCGGAGTACGCGCCCTTGGTCGACTGCGCCGTCTTCTCTTGTGAGATGGGAATGCGCAAGCCCGACCCGAGGATGTACCAGGTGGTCCTCGAGGGCCTCGGTACCCGGCCGGCGGACGCGCTCTACGTGGGCGACGGCGGGAGCTCGGAGCTGACCGGCGCGCTCGCCGCCGGGCTGCGGTCGGTGCTGTTCAGGAGCCGTGGGGACGCGTACTTCCGCTACGACGAGGAGAAGGATTGGCGGGGCGAGACGATCGAGGAGCTCGGAGCGGTGCTCGCCCTGCTCTACTGAGGGCCCCGACGTCGCCGCCCGGCCCCGGACCGGGCCCTCACTGCCCACCGCCCGCAGCGCTGATGCCGACGTTGTCGGGCTGATAGGCCCCGCAGGCTCTGTCTGCTGCCTGGAACTGCGGCGAGGTAGGCGCCAGGCCGGCGGAGCGGATGGACTGAATTCCGATCAGGCCGTTGCTGGCGGGATCGGGGAAGTTCGCGAGGCCGTGGGCGCGCATGCAGTGCGCCCACAAGAGCGCCTGCGCCTGGTCGTGCTGTCGCGCGGCCGGCGTGACGCGGCCGCCGTTCGGGAGCAGGTACCGACAGGTCGTGTTCGCGGCGGCGTAGCGCGGATCGCCGGGGTTGAGATCACTGCCCCCCGCCGGGTGGAGGGCCTTCAGGTCGAAGTTGCCGCTGTTGTCGGGATCGGGCATGTCGGTGATGCCGTGGGAGCGCATGCACTTCGCGTAGGCGACCGCCCGGTCGTACGGCGACGCGCTGGCGGAGGGGTTGCGCGCTGCGGTGGTCGCCTCGGGCCGCCCCCGGTGCGCGCGACGCCGTGTGCCGGCGGCCCGCCACCGCACGCCGAGAGGCCGAACGCGAGCGCGGCCGACACCGCGGTGAGCACCACGGGCCGCCGGAGGCGGAGCGCCCGGCGGCGCCGTGCCGCCCGGCCTGGGCGTTGGGTGGCCCGAGCGCGCTCCTCATTGCTTCTCATACGGGCGGCCTCCAAGGTCGAGCGGTGCCGGCACCGTTCTACGAAGGGGGACGTCGCGCGTCGGCCGTGCCTGTGACGTGGGTGTGACCTGCTGGCGGGATCAGCGAGGTGGCGACGCGGGCCCGCAGGGACGCGGGCGCGCAGGTCTGCGGCGTTGCCGAGCAACCCATCGCGGCGGTGTCCGCGTCGTCCCCCGCCGTCGGGGACCGGGCCTCGGTCGTGGTCGTCGCCGAGCCGGCGTTCGCGACGCCGGGGGAGGCGCGCCCGCCGCCACAGGCGGCAAGGATCAGCCCCACCGTGACGAGCACCGTCGTCGCGACGAACGCGTCCCGCTGTCGTCTCGGCGACCTCCCGGTCGCGTGCCCGCTCTCCCCGGCTCCAGCATCTGAAGGCCAGTTCTAGGTCGCGGGGGGCCGGCGCCCGGCGACACTTGTGACCTCGATGTGGCCGGCTCGTCGTTGCGGGGAGATGCCGGGCCGGCTGGGTTCAGACGTCCCGGTGCCCCAACGACCACAGGGCCGCTCCGAGGGCGACGGCGGTCCAGGCGCCGAGCACGGCGATGCCGGTCCACGGCGAGAGCGGGTAGTAGCCGTTGCCCATCGTGTAGTCGCCGGCGACCTGGGCGAACCGGGGCAGGGTGCCCTGGATCGAGAAGCCGGCGACGGGGGTGAACCACAGCAACGAGTCGGCGCCCGAACGGAGCGATTCGGAAAGGACGATGAACGGCAGCGCGAAGGCGACGACGCCGGTGACGACCGCCCCCGAGCCACGGCGGGTCACGCTGGCGAGCGCCAGGGCGCCGATCGCGCCAGGGCGAAGAGGAGCCCGCTCCCGAGGACGACCCGTACCTCGGTGGCCGTGCGGAGCGGGAAGAGATACGTCCCGTCGGTTGCGAGCGCGGGGGCGCCCCGTTGCTTCGTGAGATGCTCTCGGCCGCCCGAACCGGATCACGAGCACAGGAGGACGAGACGATGGCGCGCAACGAGATCGCCGAGCAGTTGGACTTCAGCGGCAAGGTCGCCGTCGTCACCGGCGGCACCGCCGGCATCGGCGCCGGCATCGCGGGCGCGCTCGGCGCGGCCGGCGCGCGCGTCGTCGTCTGCTCGCGCAGCGAGGAGAACTGCGCCAACGCGCAGGCCGCGCTGGAGGCCGAGGGCGTCGAGGCCGCCGGCGTCGCGGTCGACGTGCGGGACGAGGCGTCGGTCGCCCGCCTGTTCGCCGCGACGGTCGAGCGCTTCGGCCGGGTCGACCACCTCGTCAACTCGGCGGGGGGAAGCTTCTCGGACACCTTCACGCGCGGACCGCTCGAGTCGCTCTCCGGCGAGGACTTCATCGAGTCCTACCGGTTGAACGTCGTCGGTGCCTTCCTCTGCAGCAAGACGGCCCTCCCGTACCTGCGCGAGGCGGGGGGAGGGGCGATCGTGCACGTGAGCTCGCTCTCCGGGCGATCCCCGAGCGCCGGGCTGATGGGCGCCTACGGGGCGAGCAAGGCGGCGCTCAACAACCTCACCAAGACCATGGGACGGGAGTTCGCACCGCAGGTGCGGGTGAACGCGGTCGCGCCGGGCCACATCGACACGCCCCGCACGAGCGCGAGCCGAGCGCCCGAGCGCCTCGCGGCGGTGATGAAGCAGATCTCGCTCGGGCGCGTCGGCACCCCGGAGGACGTCGCGAGCCTCGTCCTGTTCCTGCTCTCGCCCGCCGCGTCGTGGATCACCGCCGGCGTCTTCGACATCGACGGTGGTGACACGGGCATCGGCTGACTGTGAGGATCCATGCCACAACGGGCAGGGGCCGCTAGCGCACCGCGCAGCGGACGAGGTAGCCACGGCCGAAGAGGTCGCCGAGGCGCAACGCGGCCTGCTCGGCGAGCTGCTGCGGCGTGGCGCCGACCGGCGCCCCCCACGCCCGCGCCGCCGCTGCGGCGATGGTGCGCTCGCCGTCGAGCGCCGCGACGAGCGCCGCGGTCACGGGGTCGAGCGGCATCGCCGGGAGGCCGGCGCCCGCGAGGCTGGCCTGCCCCCCGGCCCGGCCCGTCGTGACGCCCGGGGCCGGCGCGAGCACGTCGCGCGAGAGGAGGGCACCGGGGGGGCCGAGGACGCGCGTTGCGCCGCCGCCCGTCACGCGGCGGCCGCGGATCGCCGCCGTGCACACCCCGGTGACGCCCCGCGAGCGCAGCGTCGCCTCGAAACGGGCGGCGAGGGCGCGCGGCTCCACGGCCGAGCCGTGGCGCACCAGCCGACCGCTGAGCTCGGCGAGGTAGGGCTGCAGCGGGTGGCGGTCGAAAAGGACGAGCTGCACCGCGAGCTCGGGGGCGAGCTCGGCGAGCTCGCGCTCGAGGAGCGGGCCGTCGTCGTCGCACTGCAGCTGCGCGAGGGCGACGAGCTCGCCACCGGGGTTGAGCGCCTCGCCCGCCCCGGCGAGCAGGCGGCGGATGAAGGTGAGGCCGTCGAGGCCACCGGCGGCGGTCACCGACACGCCCGCCTCGGGGAAGCTCGGCAGGTAGGGGGGGAGGACGGCGATGACGTCGACCCGCTCTCCGGCGAGGGGGGCGTAGAGGTCGCCCTCGCCGAGCAGCACCGGGTGCTCGACGGCGTTCAGCGCCCAGTTGAGCGCCGAGACCCTGAGTGAGAAGGCGTCGATGTCGGTGAGCACGGCGCGCGCCGCGCCGCGCGCCGTGAGCAGCCCCTGCGCCCCGCAGCCCGCCCCGAGGTCGAGGAAGGAGCGCCCCTGCAGCGGGCCGAGGAGCTTCGCGAGGAGCAGTGAGTCGCTCCCGAGGTAGGCGAGGGCGCCGACGCTCCCGCCCGAGATGTAGGTGGAGGGGGTGCCCATGATCACCTCGCCACCGAGCGCGGGGGCGACCACCCAGCCAGTCGTGCGCAGCGCGCCGCCGCCGCGGGTGAGGAGGCCGGCGTCGAGGAGCGCGGCCTCGGCGGCGCGGCTCTCAGGGGGCGCGCCGTCGTCGGGGACGGGGAGGCCGAGGCCGAGCAGGCGCAGCAGGCGACGGGGGAGCGCGGGGAGCTCCTCGACGGCCGCGAGGGCGCGCGCCGGCTCGGCGGCGAAGGGCTCGCCGTGGCCGACGTAGAGGTGCAGGTGCGGCCACGAGCACTCGTCGAGCAGCGCGCGCAGCTGCAGCGTCGCCGCGAGCTCGCGCGGCCCGGGCGCCGGCGGCGCGAGCGCGCCGCGGGGCGCCGCCGCTGCGGGCGGGGAGGTGGGGGCGGGGAGCAGCTGGGTCACGGGGTGCCTCCTCGTGTGCCCGCCCCGACGAGGTCCTCGTCATCGGGTCGCGGGCCGTCGGCGGGGTCGTAGGGGACGTGCGAGTGGGGGAAGGAGTGGATCGCCCCGCCGGTGAAGGTCGGCGGCAGCGAGTAGATGAAGGCGAGCAGGCGGGCGACGGCGACGTAGATCTCGGCGGGGACCGCACGGCCCGCCTCGGTCGTCGCGAAGAGGTAGCGGGCGAGCGGCGGGTCCTCGACGACGGGGATCAGGCAGCGCGCCGCCTCGGCCTTGATCCGCAGCGCCAGTGACCCCTCGCCCTTCGCGAGCACGACGGGCGCCGCGGCGCGCGCCTTGTCGTAGCGGAGGGCGACGGCGTAGTGGGTGGGGTTGGCGACGACCACGTCGGCGCCGCGCACCGCGGCGAGGGTGCGCGAACGGGCGATCGCGTAGGCGCGGCGGCGGAGGTCCGCCTTCACCGCCGGGTCGCCCTCGCGCTGGCGGGCCTCGTCCTTCACCTCCTGCTTGGTCATCTTCAAGGTGTCGAGGAGGTGTTTGCGCTGGTAGAGGAAATCGGCGATGCCGAGGGCGACGCCGAGGGTGGCGACGATGCGGATGAAGCCGAGGAGGTGGCTGGCGCCGATCCCGACGGTCGCGATCAGCGGCTCGGGGGAGCCGGCGGGGACGGCGTGCAGCAGCGTGGTGATCACCGAGGTGGTGAGCGCCCCGAGGAGCGCGACCTTCGCGAGCTGCTTCGCGAGGTTGACCCCGTTCGCCGCGGAGAAGAGGCGCTTCAGGCCCCCTTTCGGGCTGATGCGCGAGAACTGCGGGGCGAGCCCCTTCCCCGAGAGGTGCAGCCCCACCTGTGCGAGGTTGGCGACGCAACCGAGGAGGGCGAGGCCGCCGGCGAGGGGGACGATCACCTGGAGCACGGCCATCAGGCCGTGGCCGAAGACCGTCTCGGCCCCCTGCGGGCTCGGGTTGCGGGCGACGTTCATCGCCTCGTCCACGAGGTTGAGGACCTTGCCGCGCGCCGAGGAGAACAGCGCCGGCAGCAGCGTCGACGCGCCGAGCAGGCCGGCGAAGGCGGTGATGTCCGCGGAGCGGGCGACCTTGCCCTTGTCGCGCGCCTCCTTCTTGCGCTTCGGGGTCGGCTTCTCGGTGCGTGCGTGCTTGTCCGAGGTGGGCATCAGTGGGCACCGAAGAGCGCGCCGACGTCGTTCACCGCGTGGCTCACGGCCCCGGTCAGATAGGCGGGGAAGACGGTGATCGCGACGGCGACGAGGGAGAGGGTGAGGAAGATCTGCAGCGGCATGCCGAGCTGCCAGACGTTGAGCTGCGGGGCGGCGCGCGAGAGCAGCGCCAACGCGACCTGCGTCGTGAACAGCACGAGGAGCACCGGCCCGGCCATCTCGAGCGCCGAGGTCCACAGCGTCGCGAGGTCGGCGGTGAGCACGACCGCGAGCAGGTGCAGCGAGCCGAGGTCGAAGCTCTGCAGCTTGAACGAGTGCAGGAAGCCGGCGACGATCTCCAGGTAGCCCCCGGTGCCGAAGAGCAACAGCAGCGCGACCTGCTGGTAGAACTGGCCGACCATCGGCGTCTGGTTGGTGGAGAGCGGGTCGACCGCACCGGGCAGGTTGAGGCCCCCCGCGAGGTCAAGGACGCTCCCCGCGGCCGTGAAGGCCTGCAGGATGAGGTTGACGACGAAGCCCATCGCCGCCCCGGTGAGCGCCTGCAGGAGGATCGCGCCGATCAGCCCGGGGGTGTCGACGGGGAGCGCCGAGGCGGGGATCGTGGGGGCGGCGAGGATCGCGAGCCCCGCCGCCGAGCAGGCGACGGCGATCGGCGGGATCACCTTGATGTCCGAGAAGGCCGGCATCGCGATCATCCACGCCCCGGCGCGCACGAAGGCGAGGAGGAAGGCGATCAGCCAGGTCGCGTTGACCGAGAGCCCCACGGCTAACCGCCGGCGAGGAGCTGCGGGATGCTGTTGAAGAGGTTGTCGACGTAACCGATGTAGGTCGAGAGCATCCAGTGGCCGGCGGTCGTGAAGACGATGCCGACGGCGATCAGCTTCGGCACGAAGGTGAGCGTCATCTCCTGGATCTGGGTCACCGACTGGAAGATCGAGACGAGCAGGCCGACGGCCATCGCCGAGAGGACGATCGGCGCGGCGAGCTTCGCGGCCGTCGCCATCGCGTTGGCGGCGAGCGAGAGGGCGATCTGCTCGGTCACCGGAAGCTCGTCACGAGAGAGCCGACGACGAGGGACCAGCCGTTCACGAGGACGAAGAGCAACAGCTTGAACGGCAGCGAGACGAGGGTCGGTGGCAGCATCACGATGCCCATCGACATCAACGTCGCCGAGACGATCAGGTCGATGATGAGGAACGGCACGAAGATCACGAAGCCGATGATGAAGGCCGACTTCAGCTGGCTGAGCAGGAAGGCGGGGATGATCGCCTGCAGCGGCGCCTCGGCGGGCTGCGCGGGGGAGGCGCCCGCGAACTTGTCGGTCATGTTCAGCTCGTCGGTGCCGGTCTGCTTGAGCAGCCACGTCTTGAGCGGCACCTCGGCCTTGCCGAAGGCCTGCCCGGCGTTGATCCGGCCGTGCAGGTAGGGCTGCAGCGCGTCGTGGTTCATCGCCGAGAGGGTCGGCGTCATGATGAACAGCGAGAGGAACAGCGCGAGGCCGGCGATCACCTGGTTCGGCGGCGTCGTCTGCAGACCGAGCGCCTGGCGGGTGAGGCCGAGGACGATCGTGATGCGGACGAAGCCGGTGAGCAGGATGAACAGCGAGGGCGCGACGGAGAGCACCGTGACGGTGAGCAGGATGAGCAGGCTCGACGTCGGCTTCGCGAGACTGTTCCCGAAGTTCAACGTCACCGACGACGCGGCGAACAAGGTGGGCACGGGGTCGGCTCGCGCTAGCGGGTAGTCGCGTCGCGGAGGCGGTCGAGGAAGCTCGCCGCAGTGCCGCTCCCGCCGCCGAGGCCGGCGAGGGCGCGTCCCTGCTGCAGCCCAGCGCCGCGGCCGGTGAGGCCGGCGAGCGCCCCCGCGAGGCCGCTCGCCGCGACGGGTGCGCTCGCCTCGGGCCCACCGGCCCCGAGGAGGGCGAGCTCGCCCTCCAAGGTGGCGGCCGTCGGCTCGTGGAAGGAGATCTGCTGGCCGGCGATCCCGACGAGGACCTCGCGGCCGTTGAAGCGCACCACCGCGAGCTGCAGCCCTTTGCCGAGGCTCTGCCGCGAGAGGACCTCGAGGCCGCCGGTGGCGGCGCGGCGCGGCGCGGTGCCCTTGCGCAGGTACTGGAGGACCTTCGAGACGACGAGAATCGACACGATCACCCCGCCGAGGCCGAGGACCATCTTCATGAGCGAGGCGCCGATCGAGGGGTCGGTCGCCGTCTGCAACGCCGAGGGGTGCGCCGCCGCGAGGAGGAGGGCGCTCACGCCGACCGCCCGGGGGCGACGAAGGTGGTCTCGAGGATCTCGAGGACGCGCACGCCGAGGTTGGTCTCGTCGATCACCACGATCTCGCCGAGGGCGAAGGGCTTGGAGTTCACGAGGATCTCGACGGGGCTGTTGCGCTGGCGGTCGAGCTCGATCGTCTGGCTCGGGCGGATGCTGAGCAGCTCCTGCAGGGTGCAGCGGGCACGCCCGAGGACGACGTCGACGCGCAGCTCGACGTCGCCGAGCATCGCGATCTTCGGCGAGAAGACGGCCTCCGCTACGGCGCTGCTCTCGGGGACGCTCGACACGACGTGCAGCCCCTCGGCGGGGTTGAGCTCGTCGTTCGGCGCGGTCTGCGGGGTCGCGGCCTCGGTCATTGGGTCCTCTCTTCGATGGTGGTGACGCTGACGGCGAGGTTCCGCCCGTCCTCGACGAGGACGCCGTGCGCGTAGCAGGCGTCGCCGACGAGCAGCTCGAGGACGTCGGGGCCGTCGTCGAAGCGCGGGCGGAGGGGGAGGACGTCGCCGGGGTGCAGCCCGACGAGCTCGGAGGGGGTGAAGCGCACGGAGGGATACGAGACGAGGAGCTCGACGGGGACGAGCTGCAGGCGGCGCTCGACCTGCGCGACGGTCGCCTCGTTGGCATCGGTGGCCTCGCCGGACTGGGCGCGCTCGACGCTCTCGATCACCGGGTTCACCGCCGAGACCGGCATCGCGAGCGCCACGGTGTAGGGCTCGGAGTCGGCGAGGGTCACTCCCAGCTCGGCGATCAGACAGATTTCGCCGGGGCGGCCGACCTGCACGAAGATCGGGCTGTTGGAGGTCTGCACCGAGGAGACGCCGAGTTCGAGGAAGCTCGACAGCGCGGGGACGATTGAGTCCCGCCAGAGGTCGGTGACGAGCGGGCGGAGCAGCGCCCGCTCGATGTCGGTGAGGTCCTCGCGCTCCGGCTGCACGAGGCCGTCGCCGCCGAGGCTGTAGTCGACGATGAGGAAGGCGAGGCCGACGGGGAGGTGCAGGACGAAGCGCCGCTCGGCGGGGGAGATGATCGCCGTCGAGACGTACGTCGGGTCGGGAAGCGTCGGCGCGTAGTCCTCCCAGGAGCTCTGCACGAGCTCGTCGGGGAGGGTGACGTGCACAACCTGGCGGACGTCGGAGGAGAGGGTCGAGGTGACCCGTCCGGCGACGGCCTCGAGCATCGGCCGCAGCAGGCGCAGGCGGCCGCGCTCGATCGTCTCTTGGCGGGAGAAGTCGAAGAGGCGGATGCGCGTCGAGTCGTCCTCCAGCACCGCGGCGCCGGCGCGGGCGCCGTGCTCCTCGCTCACGCCGCGCTCTCGAGCGACTGGATCACCTGCTGGGAGGTGGTGAGGACCTTGGTGTTGGCGTCGTAGGACTCCTGTGCGTTGATGAGGTTGGTGAGCTCGGTGCCGAGGTTGACGTTCGACTGCTCGAGCTCGCCGCCGAGGAGCTCACCGCGCCCGCCCGTGCCGGCGGTGCCGACGGAGGGCTGGCCGGAGTTCGGGGTCACCTGGTAGGTGCCGTTGCCGGCGTCGGTGAGGCCGCTCGGATTGGTGAACGAGGCGAGGGCGATCTCACCGAGGGCGAGCGTCGTGCCGTCGGAGAACGAGCCGGTGATGGTGCCGTCGCCGCCGATCGAGAAGCTCTCGAGGCTGCCGGCGGAGTGGCCGTCCTGGGTCTGCAGGCCGACCGTCTGTTGGCCGGCGAACTGGGTCACCGCGGAGGAGGAGTTCGGCGGCGGGAAGTTGATCTTCCAGTTGTCCCCGGCGGGGAAGGTGTAGCCGGCGGGCATCGTTCCGACGGGGAGGGCGATCGAGCCGTCGGTGCCCGGCGCGACCGGGGTGCCGCCGACCGTGACCGCCGAGACCTGGCCGTTGGCTGGGTTGAAGGCGACGTTCGGGTTGGTGGCCCAGAGGTTGTCGGTCGTGCCGTTCGGCGCGAGCACCGAGCCCGAGACCGTCCAGTTGTTGGCCGAACCCGCTACGCCGGTGAAGGTGAGGGTCACCGCGACCGCGTTGCCGAGCGAGTCGTAGGCGTTCAAGGTGGTGGTCGCCGTCGGCTGGGTGCCGACACCGCTCCAGGCGGGGAGGTTGCCGCCGAGGGTGAGCTCGGTCGTCGCCTGCGCCGGGATCGTCTCGCCGGCGGGGATGCGGATCGCCGAGGTCGGGGCGTTGGTGTTCACGGTGCCCGCCCCGTTCGCCTGCCAGCCCTGCACGAGCCCCCCGTACTGGGTGGCGAGGTTGCCGTTGCCGTCGATCGTCAGGCTGCCGTCGCGGGTGTAGCCGATCTGGCCGTTGGTGTCGGTGACGAGGTAGCCGGCGCCCTGGATCGCGACGTCGGTCGCCTGCCCGGTGGCCTCGAGGGAGCCCTCGGAGAGGTCGACGGTGTTCGCGCCCACGCGCACACCCGAGCCGATGCTCACCGGGTTGATGCCGGCGCCGCCCGTGGTGGGAGCGGCGCCGCCGGAGATCTGCTCGGCGAGGAGGTCCTGGAACTGGACGTTCTCGGACTTGAAGCCGACGGTGTCGGCGTTGGCGATGTCGTTGGCGACGCTGTCCAGGTAGGTCTGGTTGGCGTCGATGCCGGAGACGGCGGCGAGGATCGAACGTTCGGCCATGGTGGGGGTCCTTTCTGAAGGTCGCGCTCAGGCGACTTGCGTGATGTCGGAGAGGGAGACCGGCGCCGAGGCGCCGCTCACGGTGAGGGTCGGTTGCCCGGTCGCGGAGAGGTTGATCGCCGAGACGGTCCCGACGAGGGGGGTCCCCCCGGCTCCCCCGGACTTGACGGTGACGGTGTGTCCGAGAAGGCCCGTCGCCTGCACGTCGCTCATCTGGCCCGTCATCGAGTTCATCGCCTCGACGTTGGAGAGCTCGGAGGTCTGCTGCAGGATCGCGGAGGGGTCCATCGGGTTCGTGGGGTTCTGGTTCTGCAGCTCCGCGATCAGCAGCTTCAGGAAGAGCTGGGGGTTAGAGAGCTGGGAGACCTCCGCGGAGGAGGTGCTCGGCGACGAGGAGGAACCGCTCGCGGCGGCACCGCTCGTCTGGGAGTCCACGGTAGGGATCGTCATCGGCGTCCTTTCTCCTAGAGCCGCAGGTCGAGGAGGCTGGAGCGGCCTCCGGAAGGTATGGTCGTGTGGCTGGCCGGCGCGGCGGTCGCCTGACCCGGGGCCGGCGAGGCGCCCGCCGGGCGGGAAGCCGGCGCGGCGTCGGGGGCTCGCTGGCCGTCGAAGGCGCCGCTTCCGCCGCCGCTGGCCGCGCCGCCGCCGCCCCCGGAGGTGCCGCTCTGCAGCACCACGACAGCGGGGCGCGCGCTGTCGCCGTTCAGCCCGCTGTGCAGGTCGGGGAGCGCGGCGCGGATCGCCGACTCACCCGCCGCCGAGGTAGGTGCGAGGCGCACGACGAGCTGGTCGTTGTCGACGGTCACCGTCGCCCGCACCGTCCCGAGGCCCTCGGGGTGGAGGGCGATCGTGAGCGACTGGGTGCCGTCGGTGCCGTGGCGGACGGGGCTGAGCACGCTCATCAACTGGCTCGCGACCCCCGGCAGCTCGTTCGTGCCGGCGGCGGCGCCGGTCGCCGGGGCGGACGTCGTCGGTGATGGCGCACCCGCCTCGAGCCGGGTCGCGGGGGGCGCCGGGGTCCCAGGTACGGCCCCCGCGCCCGCCGTCGGGGCGCTCGGCGCGGCGCTCGTCGCGGTGCTCGCGGCGGCGGCATGGGTCGGGCTCACGGGGTGTGCCGCCGTCACCGCGGGAGCTGTGTCGACGGGCGTGGCGCCGGGCGCCGCAGGCGAGGGGGCGGGTGCGCCGGAGGGCTGCGCTGCGGGCACGCGGCCAGTCGACGGCACCGCGGCCGCGCCGGAGGTGTCGGCAGTCGGGGGACGGCTGGCTCCGGGTGCGCTGTCGGGTAGGCCGCGGGTCACGCGTGTCGTCGGGAGCGTGCCGCTCGTCACGGCTGGGCTGCGGCCCGCGCCGGTCGCGGTGGCCGCGGTCGCCGCCGAGAGGGCGGGAACGACGCGCGCACCGGTCGCGCCGGGCGCGGCCCGTGCAGCCGGCGGCGTCGCGGGGGCGGCGGCGTTCGCGGCCACGGAGGCGCCCGCGACGGCAACGGTGAGGGCGACGGCTGTCTCGCCGGCCGGTGCGGGAGCCCCGGTGGCGTCGGCTGCTGTGCGGTGGCCGCGCTTGTCGACGGTGGGGGTCGTCGCCGGCGCACGGCCGGTGGGAGCGCTCGGCGCTGGGAGTGGCGTGGGGTCGGCCGGTGCGGACGTCGGGGCGGCGGTCGCGCTCGCGGCGGCACCCTCGGCACCGCCGCGGCCCGCCGGCCCGCCGCGCCCGGCGTCGCCGGCCGGCACCTGCGGCGCGGAGCCGTCGCCTGCGTCCGGGGTGCTGGCGTGCTCGAGGAGCTTTGAGAAGGGGCTCGGCGCGCTGGCCGCGCCCTCGGCCGCGCCCTGCTCGTGGGCGGTGGGCACCGGTCGCTCGCTGGCGGCGTCGTTCAGGGGGAGCACGATCATGAGAGCTGGCCTCCGATCAGACCGAGGATGTTTGAGACGTAGGCCTGGGTCTCGGGGATCTGCGGAACGGTGTTACCCGCGGTGGCGACCGCGGCCGGCCCGGCGTTGTAGGCGGCGAGGGCGAGCGGCACCGACTGGTACTGGCTGAGGTAGCCGGAGAGCAGTTGCGCGGCGCCGTTGATCGCCTGCGCGGGGTCGAGGGGGTCGACCCCGAGCCCGGAGGCCGTCGAGGGCATCAGCTGCATCAGGCCCTCGGCGCCGGCCGCGCTCTGCGCGTTGGGGTCGAAGCCCGACTCCTCGTAGGCGACGGCGGTCAGCAGCTGCACCGGCACGTGGTGGGTGGCGGCGGCCTGCAGGAAGTCGGGGGCGAGGGCGGCGGGGACCTGGTAGCCGCCCGCCGCGGCGCCGGTCGTCGCGGGGGCGCCCGCGGCGGCCGTCGCGGTGGCGGGCAGGACGCGACGGATCGCGACCGGGTCGCCGACGGGCTGCACGCGCACGACGTCCCCGGTCTGTGGGGCGTCGATCATCTGGCCGTTGCCGACGTAGATGCCGACGTGGCCCGGGGCGGTGGTGGTGCCGTCGTCGCCGGGGAAGAAGACAAGGTCGCCCGGCTGGGCGTCGGCGAGGCTGTCGACGGGGGTGCCGACGGTGGCCTGCTCCTGGCTGGTGCGGGGCAGGGTGACGCCGAGCTGGCCGTAGACGTACTGCACGAGGCCCGAGCAGTCGAAGCCCTGCGGGCTCGTCCCGCCCCACTGGTAGGGCACGCCGAGGAACTGCGCCGCCGCGCCGACGACCTGCTCGCCGTCGGGGGGAGTGCCCTCGGTCGTCGCGGGGGCGGCAGGGGTGGTCGCCGCGGCCGGGGGGGCGAGGGGGCCGCCTGAGAACTCGGCCTGCACGCCGGCAAGCACCGAGGCGAAGTCGCCCGACGGCGCCGCCTGCTGGAGGACGCCCGGGAGGGTGTCGAGGTTGCTCTGCAGCTGGGTCATCCAGCTCTGCAGCGCGTCGAGGGTGTCGGTCATCAGGCGACGCTCCCCTCGGCGTGCTCGCGGACGAAGGCCACCGTCGCGAGCTCGTCGAGCTCGAGGCGCTCGAGGCGGGCGGACTCGAGGCTCCACTCCTCGCGCCGCCGCTCGTCGAGGCGCTCGAGGGCGGCGACGTTGCGGTGGGCGCCCGCCCAGGTGATGCGGGCGAGCGCCGCTTCGGCGGCGGCGACGTTGACGCGCGCCGCGGCGGCGAGCTGACCGGCGGCGGCGTGCTCGGTCGCCTGCCGGCCGGCGAGGAAGTCCTCCCTGGTATGGCCAGTCGGTGCCGACCCGAGTGCCCGGCAGCGCGCCGTCGCCGCGTCCCGCTCCGCGATCAGGCTGCGCAGCAGCGCGTTCGAGCGCTCGAGGGCAATCGCCGCCTGGTCGTACTCGGCGCGGCGCAGCCGCAGCACGCCGGCGAGGCGGAACTCGTAGCGGGTGGCCATCAGGCGGCCTCGCTCGCCGGCGCGAGCAGCGCTTCGAGCATCGCCCAGGAGTTGTCGAGGTCGGCGGTGAGGCCCCGGTCCTGACGGAGGAAGGCCTCGATGAACGGGCGGAGCTCGATGGCGCGGTCGGTGAGGGCGTTCGCGCCCACCGAGTAGGCGCCGATCTCGATGAGGTCCTTGTTGTCCCGGTAGGCGGCGAGCAGGCGCCGCAGCTCGATCACGAGCGCCCGCTGCTCGTTGGTGAGGATCACCGACTCGAGGCGGGAGATCGAATCGAGGATCTCGATGCTCGGGAAGTGCCCGGCGGTCGCGAGGCGGCGGGAGAGCACGAGGTGGCCGTCGAGGATCGAGCGGGCAGCGTCGGCGATCGGCTCGTTCATGTCGTCGCCCTCGACGAGCACGGTGTAGAGGCCGGTGATGCTGCCGCGCTCTGCGGCCCCCGCCCGCTCGAGGAGCTGGGGGAGGAGCGAGAAGACCGACGGTGGGTAGCCGCGCGTCGCCGGCGGCTCGCCGGCGGAGAGGCCGACCTCGCGCTGGGCCATCGCGAAGCGGGTGAGGCTGTCCATCATCAACACGACGTCGTGGCCCTGGTCGCGGAACCACTCGGCGATGCGCGTCGCGGTGAATGAGGCCTTGATGCGCACGAGCGCCGGCTGGTCCGAGGTGGCGACGACGACGACCGAACGGGCGAGGCCCTCCTCGCCGAGGTCGCGCTGGATGAACTCGCTGACCTCCCGGCCGCGCTCGCCGATGAGGGCGAGGACGCAGACCGGCGCCGTCGTGCCGCGCACGATCATCGAGAGCAGGCTCGATTTGCCGACGCCCGAGCCGGCGAAGATCCCGAGGCGCTGCCCCCGGCCGCAGGGGATCGCGGTGTCGATCGCCCGCACGCCGAGCGGCAGCTGGGTGTCGATTAGCTCGCGGCGCAGCGGGTGGGGGGGCGCGGTGACCACGCTCACCTCGGCGAAGTTGCGCAGCGGCGGGCCGTCGTCGATCGGCACGCCGAGGCCGTCGACGACGCGGCCAAGCAGCCCCGAGCCGACGCGCACCGCGAGCGGGCCGCCGCAGGAGTCGACGCGGTCGCCGAAGCGCACGCCGCGCAGCTCGCCGAGCGGCATGCAGGCGAGGCTCTGGCCCTGCACGGCGACGACCTCCGCGGGGAGGAGGCTGCCGTCGGGGCGGCGGATCATCACCGCGTCCGAGACGGCGGCCTCGAGGCCCTCCACCTCGACGCGCAGCCCGATGACGCGGCTCACCCGGCCGCTCCGCTGCGGGCGGACGGCGGCGCGCAGCAGGTCGTCGAGGGCGGCCGAGGAGAACAGGCTCATCCGACCTCCTCGAAGTCGCGCCCGGCGTGCAGGTGCAGGAGGGCGTCGCGCAGGCGCTCGAGGGCGGGCGCGATCTGCGCGTCGATCGTCGCCGCGCCGACCTCGAGGATGCACCCCTCGGGCTCGACGCGGTCGTCCTCGACGACGCGGATCCGCCGCCCGGCGACGAGGGACTCGAGCTCCCAGGCGGCGATCTCCGCGCTCGGGTGGAGGCGGACGACGAGGTCGGTGTCGGGGGGCGCGAAGCGCAGCGCCCGCTTGATGGCGCTGCGGGCGGGCTCTTCGTGCAGCGCCAGCTCGGCGCCGATGAGCTCGCGGACGAGGGCGAGGACGAGCTCGCTGATCTCGGAGAGGAGCTCGTCGAGCATCGCCTCGCGGCTCGTCGACAGCGCCTGGGCGCTCTGGATCAGGCTCGTCGTGAGCTTGGCGAGGGCGGCCTCGTGGCGCAGCGACGCGGCCTGCGCGCTCTCGGCCTCGGCCTCGGCGCGGCCGGCGGCGAGGCCCTTCGCGTAGGCGGCGGCGGCCGCGTCAACGGCGGGGGCGGGCGTGTCGTGGTGGGCGGGAACGGCGTCGGGGAACGAGAGGGTGACCTCGCTCAAGGGCGTCGTGACGGCGGCGCGCGCGAGGCACGCCGCGTCGCCGCCGCGCAGCACCCGGGACGCGGAGCGGAGACTAGGCGACGAGCTCATCGTCACCCCGTTCGATGTTGATGTCGCCGGCCTCGGCGAGCGAGCGCGCCTGGCGGATGAGCTCGGCCTCGGCGTGCTCGACGAGCGACTGACGCTGGGCGCCGAGGGTCTCGAAGTCCTCCTGCAGGTCCATCGCGTTGCGCTCGGAGAGGTTCGTCTTGAAGCGCTCGATGATCGAGGGGTCCTTCCCCTTCAACGAGAGGGCGATCGTCTTCACCGGCACGCTGCGCAAGATGAGCTGCAGGTCGGGGTCGGTGAGGGCGAGGAGGTCGTCGAAGACGAACATCTCGTGACGGATCGCCTCGGCGATCTCGGGGTCCTTGCCCTCGAGGTCGGCGAGGATCTGCTTCTCGGTCGCGCGGTCGGTGTTGTTGAGGATCCCGACCATGCGCTGGATGCCGCCGACCTCCTGGGTGGCGACACCGCCGCCGCGCACGAACGAGGAGAGGCGGCTCTCGAGCTCGGCGGCGACCTTCAGCACGACCGAGGGGGGGAGCGCGGCCATCTTCGCGACCCGGCGGGCGACCTCGGCACGCAGCTGGTCGGCGAGACGCTCCATCAGCCGGGCGGCGTTGTCCGGCTCGAGGTGGGCGATGATGATCGCGATCGTCTGCGGGTGCTCCTCGGCGATGTAGCCGATCACCTGCAGCGGGTCGATCTGGTTCATGAAGGCGAGCGGGTGATCGATCGCGATGCGGTCGAGGTCGGCGAGGATCTCCTCGGCGCGGGCGTTGCCGAGGCGGTCGCGCAGCAGCCGCGCCGCCGCGTCGAGGCCGCCCTGGCGGACCTGGAGGAGGGACTCGGTGGTCTCGCCGAGCTCTCCGATCACCGCCGCCACGACGCTCTCGGTCATCGTCGGCAGGCGCGCCACCTCCTGCATGAGCAGCGTCACCTCCGCCTCGCTCATGTTGCGCAGCACGAGGTTCGCCCGCGAGTCGTCGAGCTGCACGAGGACGACGGCGGCCTTCTGGGCCATCGTGAGCACCGCGTTCATCGGTTCCGCTGCCCGAGCCATCCGGTGAGGACGCGGGCGACCTCCTCGGGCTGGTTGTCGACGATCTCCTGCAGCGAGGTCATGCTGCGCGCCGGCAGGCCGGCGGTGCGCACCGAGGGGAGCTCGCCGGTCGGGAGCTCCTGGGGGAGCGCGTAGTACTGCTCGAAGGCCGAGGCGTCGACCATCGGGTCGGCGTTGGCGGCGTTGCGCCGTGCCCGCTTGGACGCCCGCAAGAGGAGGAAGAGCGCGATCACGAGGAGGAGGAAAGCGGCGCCCGGCTTGGCGAAGGTGGCGAGCGGGCTCGCCTTCACGGCCTTCGCGGCCGGCGCGATCGCGAAGGGGGCGGAGGAGAAGCTGAGGACGTCGCCGCGACTCGTGGTGATGCCGGACGCGGCGGCGACCCCCTGCCGCAAGGTGGCGAGCGAGAGGCCGTGGGGGAGCGCGTGGGAGTTCACGAGGACGGCGACGGCCTGCTGCTTCACCGTGCCCGGCGCCTGGGTGACCGTCGAGGTCTGGCTGCCGGTCTCACAGGTCTGCTGCTTCTGGGTCTGGGTGTAGTTGCCGCTCCCCGAGGTCGAGGTGCTGAGCGAGCTGCCGGGCGGCGTGCCGCTGCCGGTGTACTTCGTCGTCGTGCTCTGGGTGCTGCTGCAGCTCGTGAGGGGCTTGCCGTTGGCGCCGGCGACGAGGCTCTGGGTGCTCGTCTGCACCTGGTCGAAGTCGAGCTGCGCGTTCACCTGCACGTCCGCGTTCCCCGAGCCGACGACGCCGGTGAGGTAGGCCTCGACCTTGGCGGCCGTGGCGTCGTCGTAGGCGGCCTCGGCGTTGGTCTGCTGGCCGCCGTTGTCGCTCACCCCGGGGCCGGCGAGGAGGTTGCCGCTCGAGTCGGCGACGGTGACGTTGCCGGCGGTGAGCCCGGGCACCGCCGAGGCGACGAGCGAGGTGATCGCCTGCACCTGGTTGTAGGTGAGGGCGTGGTTGGGGGAGAGGTCGATGAGCACCGAGGCGCCCGTCGGGTTGGTGTTGCCGAGGACGAAGGTCTGGTTGGCGGCCATCGCGATCGAGACCTGGGAGCCCTGCACGCCCTGGATCGAGTTGATCGTCTGTTCGAGCTCGCCCTGCAGCGCCCGCAGGTAGTCCGCCTGCTGGGTGAGCTCGGAGGTCGTGAGGCCCTCCTTGTCGAGGAGCGAGAGGCCGACGGTGCTCTGCGCCGGCAGGCCGGCCTGGGCCGCCGCGAGGCGCTCCTGGTCGACGGCGTTCTGCGGCACGAGGATCGTGCTGCCGCCGCTCTGCAGCTGGTAGGGGACGTGGTCGGCGCTCAGCTGCTGGGTGATCGCGCCGGCGTCGGAGGCCTGCAGGTTGGTGAACAGGATCGAGTAGGTCGGCTTCCCCGAGAGCGACATGAAGACGATCCCGATGAGGCCGACGACCGCGAGCGCGCCGAGGGTGACCGCCTTCTGCCCGCGGGTGAAGCCCGAGGCGAAGCGCCGGGCGCTGTCGCGCATCTGGTCGAAGTTGGAGGCGGGGACGATCGCCATCGGCTCAGAAGCTCATGTTCACGATCGCGTTGTACGCGGTCGTGGCCTGGTTGAGGAGCGAGGTCGTGACCTCGGTGTCGAGTGAGGCCTGGCTGGCGGCGATCATCGTGTCGGCGAGGTTCCCCTGGCCTGCGGCCGCCTGCGCCTCGGCGTTCGAGGCCGTGCTCTGCACCTTCTGCAGCTCGTCGACGGCGTTCGACACTGCGTTCTGGAAGCCGTCGCCGCCCGCCGGCGCGGTCGCGCTGGCGCCGAGCGCGCTCGGGTCGGGGGCGGCCGCGACAGTCGGTGGGGTGGTCGGGACGAGCGGTGGGAGCGAGGCGAGGGCCCCGATCGGTGCGATCGCCATCAGCCGCCGATCCCGATGCCGGACTGGTAGGCCGAGATCGCCCGGGTGATCGCCGAGGTGTCGGCCTGGTAGCCCTCCTGGGCCTGGATGAGGCCGACCAGCTGGTCGCCGAGCGAGATGTCGGGGACGACGACGTCACCGTTCTTGTCGGCGAGTGGGTTTCCGGGAGACCGCTCGACGACACCGCGGTTGGTCGCCGCCGAGATGCTCACCGCGACGCCACCGGGGGTGCCGTCCGCACCGGCGCTCGCCGGGGTGAGGTGCGCGACCTCGGCCTCGTAGGGGGTGGTGCCGGGGGCGACGGTGTCGTCGGCGTTCGCGACGTTGCCGGCGTTGGCGTCGATCCAGGTCTGCATCGCCTGCACGCCGCTGCCGGAGACGTCGATCGCGCCGAAGAGACTCACTGCCAGCTCCCGCCGACGACGCCGCGGATCAGGCGGAACTGCGAGTCGAGGGACTGGGAGAGCTGCTGGTACTCGAGGGCGCCCTTCTCGCTCGCGACGAGCTCGCTGCCGAGGTCGACGTTGTTGCCGTTGCTCCCCGCGGGTGCCGGGTCAGGGGTGGTCGTCTCGGTCGCGGTCGCGGTGCCGCTCGTCGTGATCGCCTTCTCGAGGCTCTGCTGGAAGTTCACGTCGCTCGCCGTGAAGCCGGGGCTCTCGGCGTTTGCGAGGTTGTTCGCGGTCGCGTTCGTCTGATCGGTGACGCCATCGATTGCGAACTGCAAGACGTCGACGATTCCGCCGTCCATCGCGGGCCCTCTCGGATTGTCTCCCACCCGTCCTGGGCCACGCCATGGGGGGCGGTCCTCGCCCCGTCGGTGGGTGCTACGGCAGGTCCGGCGCAAACCTTGAGGAAGATCGCGGGATCTATTCGTTGCATCTCATCACTCAACGAACGGGCGATTCGCGCCGTTCTTTCCTACGAAGCACGGGGAGCGAGGACCGCTCCGTCGAGCCGGACCCGTCGTGGCCGCCGCTGGCGACGCGCAGGGCCCGGCGAAACGCCGAGACCAGGAGGGTGATGGCGATGCAGGTACACGAGGAGACGCGCGCGGCCGCCCAGCCCCGCAGCGAGGAGCTCGAGGCACTCTGGGCGCGCTGGCGGGAGCGCGGCGACGTCGAGACCCGCAACCGCCTGGCGACGCTCTACTACCCGCTGGTGCGCAACATCGCCCGCATGATGGCCCGCTCGCTCGCGGGCCGCGCCGACCTCGGGGACCTCGAGAGCTTCGGCGCCGAGGGCCTGCTCGGGGCGCTCGACCGCTTCGACCCGGGACGGGGCTTCGACTTCTCGAGCTTCGCCGCCTACCGCATCCGCTACGCGATCCTCGACGGCGTACGCGGTGCGGACTGGGTGCCGCGCAGTGTGCGCGACCACGAGCGGCGGCTGCGGGGCGTCGAGGAGGAGAGCTTCGCCCGCCTCGGACGTGCGCCGAGCAGCGCCGAGCAGGCGGACGAGCTCGGCCTCTCCCTCGACGAGCTTGACCGGGTGCGGGTCCTCACCCAGCGCAGCGTCGTCACCTCGATCTCCCCGCACAGCGACGACGGTGAGGAGCGCCCGGCGCGCGAGCTCGTCTCGGAGCTCCTCGACCCCTCGGCGGCCGCCGAGCGGGGCGAGGTGATGGCGGCGGTGCGCGAGGGCCTCTCGCGCCTCCCCGAGCGTCAGCGGACGGTGATCGTGCTCAGCCTCGACGGCGGCGAGACCCTCGCCGAGATCGGCCGCCGCCTCGGCGTGACCGAGAGCCGCGCCTGCCAGATCCGCAGCACGGGGATGCGCAATCTCCGCAGCTACCTGACCGAACGCGGCCTCGCGTCGGCCTGACCCAGAGGCTCGTTCGCGACACTACAGATGGCCCTCTCCCGTGCCGATAGGACTAGCGGGACGCGCTGCGTCTCTTCCCCGACGCCGGGCGCCGGGGAAGGTCGCTGGAAAGAGGCGGAGGGATGAGGGTGCTCGTGATCCACGACACGCGAGCGATGCGCCTGATCGTGCGCCGGGCACTCCACCACCTCGAAGGGATCGACGACGTGCTGCAGGCCGAGAGCGCCGAGTCGGCGATCGACACCCTGCAGAACGAGCCGGTCGACCTCGTGCTCTGTGACTGGAACCTCGGGGGGATGACCGGGATCGAGCTCCTCGAGGCCTTGCGCAACGCCCAGTGGGAAGTCCCCTTCGGCTTCATCACCGCGGAGCGTGACGAGAAGATCCGCCGCCGCGCCCTCGAATCGGGCGCCTCGTTCCTGCTCTCCAAGCCCTTCAGCGAGGCCGAGCTCGCCGACGAGCTGGTCGCCATCGGGGCGATCCTCCCCTACGACCCCGACCCCGACCCCGACCCCGAGTTCGGCCCCTTCGCCCCGCCGCCCCTCGAGGTCGCGGCCGCCGAGGATGGCCGTCTCGGTGAGGCCGCCGAGGCGGTCGTGCGCGCCGCCGAGCTCGAGGCACTCCTCGAGAAGCTCTGCAGCGCGCAGGTCACCGTGGCGCCGGCGCACGCGGGTCCAAACCTGCACTCGCCGCGCTACGTCGGCGCGTACCACGACGAGGCGGGCGAGGTCGCCGGCCTCTGCGTCTTCGCGACCTCCTTCGGCCTCGCGGTGGCCGCCTCGCTCACGCGCTGGTCCGCGTCGGCGACCCGCGAGTGGGTGGCGACCGGGATCATGCCCGCCGAGCTGCTCGGCGACCTCTTCGAGGTGGCGAACGTGCTCGCGCAGTTCGTGCGCCGCGACGGGAAGCGGATCATCATCCACCACCTCGAGGGCTACGCCCCCGGGGAGCGCTTCGAGTGGATCGCGGCGCTCGACAAGGGACAGGGCGCCGAGCACTTCGAGATCGAGGTCGCCGGATACTGCGGCGGCCTGCTCTCGGTCGTGGCGCTGTGAGCCCCGCCAACCGCAGGAGCGACTACGAGGGCGGCGAGCTGCGGGTGCAGGTGAACACCTCCTACCGCAAGGTGAGCCGCGACCCGGTGACCGGCCTTCTCAACCCGCACGCGCTGCTCGCGATCCTCGACTACAGCCTCGAGCGGGGGGTGCGCGCCGGGACCGACACGGCGCTGTTGTTCATCTGGCTCCCCGAGCCGACGCGCGACCTCCTCGGCGACGAGCGCCTCTTCCAGCTGGTGGCGCGCTTCCTGCGCAAGATGGTGCGCGGCGAGGACGCCCTCGGTCGCATCGGCAACGGCTTCCTCGTGCTCCTCCCTGACACCGGCGCCGGGGGCGCCGACGTCGTCGCTTGCCGTATCGCGGAGGGCCTCTGGCAGAACCTCGGCCTCGCGATCGCCGGCCGCTGGGTGGTGCGCGTCGCGGTGAGCACCCCCGACGATGTCGGGCGCGAGCTCATCGAGCGGGCGACCGAGGCCGTCCCCGGCCTCGCGGTCGCGTCGCTCCCGAAGGAGCGCAGGCCACTCCTTCGCCTCCGCCGGGACTGAGGGCGGGACTTCGTCCCGACGCGCACAAACGCCGGTTGCGGCGGCGTAGTCCCAGCTCACAGAGCTGCCGGGACCGCCGCGGCGCCTCAAGGAATTTCCCCTCAATTCCGATGAATAGGGAGTCGTTAGAGCGTCCCTCTCTCGGAAGACTGCGATGATCATCCTCCACACGATCAAGGGCCAAGAGTTCGCCATCAACGGTGGCCTCATTGAGCGGGTCGAGCAGGACAACGAGACCCACGTGACCCTCGCCACCGGGACGAGCTACCTCGTGCGCGAGCCGCTCATCGAGGTCGTGCGCCTCCACCGTCAGGACCGCGCCAAGGTACGCGTGCTCGCCACCGAGCTCGTCCGTTACGAGGAGGAGGACGGCGACGACGGGGTCGACCCGCAGTCGCTCTCGACGATCGTGCAGTTCCCTGGCTCGGAGAGCAACACCCACGGGAGACGGCAGTCGTGAAGGACAACTGGACCACGATCGGCATCGGCGGCGCGCTCACCTGCGTGCTGCTCTCGTTCGTCATGGACGGGGGCAACCCGGCGGTGCTGTTGAAGCCGGCACCGCTCATCCTCGTCTTCGGCGGCACCTTCTTCGCCGGCACCGCCGGCTACATGAAAAGTGACGTGAAGTCCTTCTCCAAGCTCTTGAAGGTCGCCACCCAGGCGAGCGTCTTCGACGCCGAGATCACGATCCAGGAGCTCTCGCGGCTCGCGGGCATCGCCAAGCGCAAGGGCGTCCTCGAGCTCGAGAAGGAGGCGAAGAACCTCGACGACCCGTTCATCCGCCGGGCCTGTGAGCTCGCCGCCGACGGCACGAGCTCCGATGAGATCCGCGAGGTGCTGGAGGCAGAGGTCGACGGGATCGAGAGCCGCCACCAGATGGGGGCGAAGCTCTTCGCGGACTTCGGCGGCTTCGCCCCCACGCTCGGCATCATCGGCACCGTCGTCGGGCTGGTGCACGTCCTCGGCAACCTCTCGGACCCCTCCTCCCTCGGCCCGGCGATCGCCTCGGCCTTCACGGCCACGCTGTGGGGCGTCCTCTCGGCGAACCTCATCTGGCTGCCGATCTCCAACAAGCTGAAGCGCTCGCACCACCTCGAGATCGAGGTGAAGCACATGGTGATCGAAGGGATGCTCTCGCTGCAGTCGGGGGCGACGAGCCGGGTGGTGCGCACGAAGATGGAGGCCTTCCTCGCCCCGGAGATGCGCGGCGCTAGCGAGGAGGTCGCGGCGTGAGCGCCCGCGCCAAGCGCCGTGGCGGCGGGGGCCACGAGGAGGGCAACAACGAACGCTGGCTCCTCACCTACGCCGACATGATCACCCTCTTGCTGGCGCTGTTCATCGTGCTCTTCTCCTTCAGCTCGATCGACGTGAAGAAGTTCCTCGAGCTGCGCCTCGGCCTCACCGCGGCCTTCAACCCCTCGGCGGTGAACCTCTCGGGCGGGTCGGGGCTGCTCAACCAGACGAGCCTCGTGAACTCGCCGGGGACCAACTCCTCCAAGGCCCCGGTCCTCGTCGCCGAGCAGGGCAACCAGTCCCAGGGCAACAGCGAGGGCACGAAGATCGGCGGTCCCTCGAGCCAGCAGATCATGGACGAGATCCAGCGCGCGCTCGTGCAGGCCAAGGTCGTGAAGGACGCCCAGGTGAGCACCGACTACCGCGGCGTCGTGGTGCACCTCCTCGCCGACAAGGTCTTCTACGCGAGCGACTCGGCCGCGCTCGGCCCGACGGGGCGCACGATCGTGAACATCGTGGCGAACATCGTCCGCCCCGACCCGAACGGCCTCATCGTCGAGGGCTACACCGACAACGTCCCGGTGACCGGGGGCCCCTTCACCTCCAACTGGGAGCTCTCGGCGGTGCGCGCCGCGAACGTCGTCGAGCAGCTGAACGGCGTCGACGGCATCCCCGAGCTCCGTCTCTCCTCGCAGGGCTACGGGGCGACCGACCCGATCGCCTCGAACAACACCGCCCCGGGGCGCGCCGCCAACCGGCGCATCGACGTCGTCGTGCTCCGTGCGACCGGCGCCGCCGGCAACAGCGGGAGCGCCACCAACACCTGACCCACACCATCGTGCCGGCGAGGAACGCCGGCGCCTGACCGAGATGAGGAGGGCACGATGCCTGAGACCATGACCCCGAGCACCCCGGCCGCGCAGGCGGCCGCCGACCGCCTCGCCGGCATGCGCCAGCCGATGCGCACCGTCGACTCGTCGCTCCTCGAACCGGCGGCCGCCGCGACGGGCGGCGGCGACAAGGCGAAGAAGAAGCCGAAGAAGCCGAAGGCGACCGGCAAGAAGCGCTTCATCAAGCCCGTCGGCGGCCTCGTCGTGGCGCTCCTCGTCGCGCACGTGGCGATGGGCAAGTTCGTGAAGCCGCACTACTCGGCGATTCACCCGGCGGCGAACGGGGCGATCGTCGCCCTCACCACCTCGGCGGGAGCCGCCGCGATCACCACCAACCTCTCCGACGGGCACCTCGCGCAGATGCAGATCTCCCTGCAGATGAGCAGCGTCGGGAGCTCGAAGACCGAGGCCAAGCAGGACGACGCGCTGATGGGAGCGACGATCGCCCTCCTCGGGACCGAGACCTACAGCGACCTCCTCCCGGCCGCCGGCCGCGCCCGTCTGCGCGCCGAGCTGCTGAGCGAGTACCAGAAGATCCTCGGCACCTCCGAGGGCGCCGAGGAGGTCACCGGGGTCTACTTCACGAGCTTCGTGTTGCAGTGAGTAGGACGAAACGCCTAAAGCGCGAGCCGTTCGCGCCGTTGCTGTACCTGGTGGGAAGCGAACGGGATGGTGCGTTGCAGGGACTGGCGACCGCGGTCGCCGAGCTCCTCGACGCCTCCAACCGGGTGTGCTTCAAGCTCGAACAGGAGCAGCTCCTGCTCGCCGGGGCACGCAACGCCTGGATCGCGGAGGCGACGAGCGAGCTCGACGAGGCCGTCGAGGAGTTCACCGCCGCGGAGCGCGTCTTCCGTGACCACCTCGCGCAGGCGGCCGGCCTCCTCGGCGCGGCGCCGGAGTCGACGCTGCGCGAGGTCGCGGCGGTGGCCGAGGAGCCCTGGAGCTACATCTTCGCCGAAGGGGCCTCCGAGCTCCGCCAGCTCTTCCAGCGCATCGACCAGCACAAGCAGGGGCTGCGGGAGATGCTCACCCGCAGCTACCTGGCGGTGAGCTCCGCGCTGCAGATCCTCGGCGTCGCGACGCCGACCGGTTACGACGCCTCCGGCACGCCGGCCGTCTCGAGCACGCCGAGCGTGCTCTTCAACACGCGGGTCTGAACGGTGGACTCGGCCTTCGCGATCGCGGACTCGGCGCTCAACGCGCAGCAGACCGAGATCGCGATCACCTCGGAGAACGTCGCCAACGCGCAGACGCCGGGGTACTCGACCGAGACCGCCAACCTCAAGACGCTCCCCGGTGGCGAGACCGGGGGAGGCGTCGAGGTCGCCTCGATCGCACAGTCCCAGAACCTCATGCTGGCGACCAACGCCCGCCAGGCGTCGGGCGCGCTCTCCAACCTCACCGCGCTCCAGCACGTGATGACAGGGATCCAGAACGTCTTCCCCCTTGGCCAGACGACCTCCTCCTCCTCGTCGTCGACGACGACCAACACCGGCCTCGCCGGCCAGCTCGCCAACTTCTGGAGCGCCTGGGACGCCGTCGCCCAGGACCCCTCGGGGAGTGCGCCGCGCACCGAGGTGGTGAACCTCGCCCAGGGGCTGTCGACCACCCTGCAGGAGAGCTCGGTGCAGCTCGCGCAGCTCTCCGCGAACGGCGTCACCGAGCTCGGTGACCAGGTCACGCAGATCAACAGCCTGCTCGGCGAGGTCGGCAAGCTGAACTCGGCGGTCGTCCAGACCGAGGGGGCGGCCGGCAACCCCGACGCCATCGAGGACCAGATGCAGAGCGTCCTCGGCCAGCTGAGCCAGCTCGCCGGGGTGAACGTCAGCTACGCGGCCGACCACACGGCGAACGTCACGGTCGGTGGGGTGAGCCTCGTCCAGGAGGCGAACGTCTCCAACGTCTCACTCGTCGACAACGCCGGCAGCTACTCCCTCGAGTCCAACCCCGGGGCGGTCCCTCTCGGCATCTCGAGCGGCTCCGCCGCCGGGCTGCTCGCCGGGCTCAACCAGTACATCCCGCAGTTCCAGGGCGACCTCAACGACGTCGCCGACACCCTCTCCGCGACGGTGAACGGCCAGCTCGCCGCGGGCTTCACCGCCGCGGGGGCGCCGGGCGGCCCGCTCTTCACCGGGACCGGCGCCGCCAACATCGGTGTCGCCGCGGCGATCGTCGCCGACCCGAGCCTCATTGCCGCCTCCTCGACCGCCGGCGCGGCGGGCGCCAACGACGGCTCTAACGCCCAGGTGATGGCGGAGTTCGCGAGCAGTCAGACCGGCGCCGACTCGCGCTACCAGAACCTCGTGCAGTCAGTCGGCTCGATCACCGAGAACGTGAACACCCAGGTGAGCGCCCAGGGCGCGGTCGCCAACCAGGCGCAGTCGGCGCTGCAGTCGGCGACGGGCGTCAACCTCGACCAGGAGCTCACGCACCTCATGAGCTTCCAGGCGAACTACCAGGCCTCCGCCAAGCTCCTCACCGTGATCGACGCGACGATGCAGTCGCTCCTGCAGGCGGTGTAGCGGTGACCTCGATCGACCCGTCGATGCCGATCACCTACAGCCCCGCCGCGGTGGCGAACACGATGGTCGAGGGCCTCGCCACCGACCAGAACAACCTCGCCTCGCTCGAGCAGCAGGTCTCGACGGGCTTCGCGATCAACAGCCCCTCGGACAACCCCGAGGGCGCGGCCAACCTGTTGCAGCTGAACGCGAGCCTCACCCGCTTCACCCAGTACCAGACGAACGCGGCCGACGGGAAGGGCTGGCTGGAGGCGGGCAACGGTGCCGTGAACTCGGTCCTCGACGTCCTCCACCAGGTGCAGAGCATCGTCGAGTCGGTGAGCGGCGCGCAGCTCGCGGGGAACGGCAGCGAGCTGCCGAGCCTCGCCGAGCAGGTCAGCTCGGCGCTCAGCGAGATCTCCAACCTCGCCAACACCACCTACGAGAACGGCCAGCCGATCTTCGGTGGGACGGGCAACGCCACCCAGGCCTACGACAGCTCCGGCAACTACCTCGGCGCCGGGAACGCCCCGACGCGCACCGTCGCGCCGGGCACCCAGATCGCGGTCTCGCTGACCGGTCCGCAGGTCTTCGGGACGGGGACGAGCGGCCTGCTCTCCCAGACGTCGGGCAGCCTCGGCGTGCTCTCGCAGATCGTCTCGGATCTGCAGAGCGGCACCCCCGCCTCGATCAGCAACGTCGAGGGGAGCGATCTGCAGAGCCTGAACGCGGCGATCCAGACCGTCGAGGGCGCGGCCTCCACCCTCGGCGCCAACCAGCAGGCGATCGAGCAGTTCTCGGCGCAGGCGACCCAGACCGCGGGGGCGCTGCAGCAGCAGCTCGGCTCGGTCCAGGACGTGAACATGGCCTCCGCGATCACCAACCTCCAGCTGCAGCAGACCGCGTACCAGGCGGCGCTGTGGGCCACCTCGCAGCTCTCCACCGACGACCTCGCCAAGTACCTCTGAGCGGGGACGAGAAAGGACCGTGATGTCGACCATGCCGGCGTTGAGCGAGGAGTGGGCGGCGCCCGAGGCGCCCGAGACGGGCGCCCTCGTCGAACTCGTGCACCCGATGATCGGCTTCGAGGCCTCGTCGCGCTACGTCATCCGCCCCCTCGGCGGGGAGTTCGGCGCCTATGCCCTCATGACCTCGGTCGAGGTGAACGGCCTCACCTTCGTGGTCGTCCCTCCGGGCGTCCTGTACCCGGACTACCGCTTCGAGATCGCCGACGGCGACGTCGCGCTGCTCGGCCTCACCGAGGCCGCTGACGTCGAGACCTGGGTGGTCATCACCCGCAAGGGCGTGCCGGTGCCGACCGCCAACCTGCTCGGCCCGATCGTCGTCAACCGCCGGACCCGCGCCGGTGCGCAGCTCGTCCTCCAGGACAGCGGCTATGAGGTGGCCGTCCCGGTGAACGCCGGAACCGCCCACCCCCCGGCGTGACCCTCCACCCGGCGGTGCCACGCAAGGAGGCCGCGCTCACGCGCCGCTCCCAAGGTGCCGTTAGTTCCTCTGTGCGGACCCTCGCCTCACCGCTGCGGCGGCGCCTCCTCGCGCTCGTGCTCTTCACCGCGGTCGCGGTCCCGCTCTCGCTGTCGGGCACCCTCGCCGGCGCCGTCGTGCTCGCCGAGGCCTCGGCGCTCCTCGTCACCGGTCTGTTGGCCCTCACGGGCGTGCTCTTCCGCCGTTCGCGCCTCGCGCCCTACTTCCTCGCCCTCGCGACCGGCGCCTTCTGCACCGAGACGCTGCGCAGCGGGCTGCTCGCGCCGCGTGCCGTCGCGGTCGTCGGCATGTTCCTCCTCGGCAGCGCGACCCTCGCCCTCTCGACGCCGCTCGCCCTCGCCCGCCGTCGCGCCCTCGCCGCAGTCGCGAAGGTGGGCACCCCCGCGGTGAGCCCGCGCGACCCTGGCCCCTTCCGACGGGTGGTCGAGAGCCTCGCGGAGGTGGTGATCGTCCTCGAAGGCGACCTCACGATCCGCTACGTGAGCCCGGCGATCGCCGGGCTCTTCGGCCACGACCCCACCTCGCTCGATGGCGGCCACCTGGAGCAGCTCTCGGGATCGCACAACCAGCCGCTCCTCGAGGCCCTGCGGCGCGCCGCCACGGTGCGCGGCGCCGCGGTGCGGGTCGAGTGGCAGCTGATCGACGGTGGCGGACGCCGACGAATCGCCGAGTCGACCGTCACCGGCCACCTGGAGGACCCGGGGCTGCAGGCCTACGTGCTCACCGTGCGCGACGTCACGGACCGCGTGCTGCTCGAGCAGCAGCTGCGCAACGCCGCCTTCCACGACCCGCTGACGGGCCTCGCCAACCGGGCGCTCTTCCTCGAGCGGGCGGCCGACAGCCTCCGCCGCTGCGCGGCGCGCGGCCAGCGGGTCGGGGTGCTCGCGGTGAACGTCGACGGCTTCCGGGCCCTCAACGACCTGCTCGGCCGGCCCGCCGGCGACTACATGCTGAACGTCGTCGCGCACCGTCTCGCCGAAGCCGTAGGGCCCTGCCACAGCGTCGCCCGCAACGGCGCCGACGACTTCTCGGTCCTCCTCGACGGCCTCGAGGCCGAAGGCGAGCTCGATGCGCTCGCCGAGGGCATCGCCCGGCGGGTGCGCGCCGCGATCGGCTTCAACGACGCAGAGCACGTCCTCACCGTGAGCATCGGCGGCACCCTCTCGGGGGAGGGCAGCACCGTCGAGACCCTCCTCGGGGAAGCGGCCGCGGCGCTGTTCAGCGCGAAGGGCTCCGGCGGCGACGCCTACCGCCGTTTCGTGCCGACGATGCAGGTCGCGGCGATGGCGCGCTTCGACGTCGAGGCCGACCTCCGTCGCGCCCTCGAGCGCTCGGAGTTCGAGCTCATGTACCAGCCGACCTTCGACGTCACCACCGGGCGGGTGGCGAGCTTCGAGGCGCTGCTGCGCTGGCACCGCCCCGGTTACGGCCTGGTCGGCCCCGAGGAGTTCGTGGCGATCGCCGACGAGAGCGGCCTGCTCGTCGACATCGGTCGCTGGACGATCCGCCAGGCGCTCGCCGAGCTCGGGGCGCTCTCCGAGCTCACCGACGACGAGGAGCTCGGCGTCGGGGTCAACCTCTCGCGCAACCAGCTCGTCGACGCCAACCTTGTCGAGGACGTGCGCGTCGCGCTCGCCGGCAGCGGGATCGCGCCCCGGCGGCTGATCCTTGAGATCAGCGAGTCGATCCTCGACGAGCACTCCGTCGATGTCTTGAGCCAGCTGAAACGGCTGCGGGCGCTCGGCGTGCGGCTCGCGATCGACGACTTCGGCACGGGCTACGCAACCATCGCCTTCCTGCAGCGTCTCCCCGTCGACATGCTGAAGATCGACCGCTCCTTCGTGCAGGGCTGCACCGACGAACGGGGACGCGGCCTCCTCGAGGCGATCGTGCGCCTCGGTCAGACCCTCTCGGTGATCACCGTCGGGGAGGGGGCCGAGGAGCCCCGCCAGCTCGGGGTGCTCTGCGCCCTCGGCTGCGACATGGTGCAGGGCTTCCTCCTCTCGCGGCCCATCAGTGCCGCCGAGGCAGCACTGCTCATCCGCCGTCCCGAGGAGCACGAGGCGAGCGTCTCCCCGTTCGTCGGTCGCTGGCTGCAGCGCCACGTGGTGACCGAGACGGCACGTGCGCTCTCCTGAAGGGAGTATGGAGTTGGCTCCTTACAGGGTATTTAATCCTCGGTCCACATGCGTCCAGCAGCTGTGACGCCATGAACGCAGAGGGAGTGGCACAAGCTAACGAGCGCAAGCTCTTGTCAGCGCCAGCCGGTGAGAATCCGGTCTGGGGAGACACCAAGTTCCTCGGTGGTAATGCCTCCGGGTCCGGTGGAGAGGTCACCATCTGAGTGATGAGGGCAAGAAGTGTTTGTCGGTCACGGGCGAAGCATGCGCTCCGTCTACAAGACTGATACTTGGCTCCGGAGGGCCCGGATCAGGCCATGAAGACGGGGTGATGCCCTCCACCGTCCGGACCACCCGGAGGGTTCCTCTCAGACTGTCCCGAAGACGTCCGTGGCTCGGCGGCCAGGTCTCGGGTATTCCGTGGGGAAGACCCCACGACCACCATCAGCTCGTCGGCGCCGTCCGAACAGCCATTCAACTTCTCGCTGTGCCCTTCAAATGGCTGCAACCTGGACATGCGCGGCGCGCCGATCAGGCGCGGCGGGCGCACCATTAGTCGACCGGGCGAATCTCGGGTCTCTGGCCCGACTTCAGCGGGTAGAGGGCCCTTTCTGGCCCTTCCGGACGGCCGACAACTCGATGACCTGCCCGTTGTCTTCTGCGAGGCGGCGTTCTGCGAAGCGATGTAGTGGCAAATCTATCGTTGAGTCTGGAATGGCATCGCTGTAAGATGGCGGTCGTGTACGTGAAGTCGACGACGGTCCGTGCAGGCAACAAGTCCTACCGCTACCTGACCCTCGTCGAGTCCTATCGCGAGGGTGCGCGCGTCCGCCAGCGGGTGGTCGCCCGTCTGGGAGAGGAGTCCGAGTTGATCGCCTCGGGCGAGCTCGGCCGGATCGTGGACGCGCTCTCGGGGAGGTTGT
>Ga0307374_10001536_pt1 | contig 42679 bp, 41 predicted proteins | sample OX3MG_FD_202532 | JGI IMG/M metagenome (GOLD analysis project Ga0307374, IMG submission 202532) | Soil microbial communities from Risofladan, Vaasa, Finland - OX-3 | ecosystem: Environmental > Terrestrial > Soil > Coastal area > Acid sulfate soil | place: Finland: Risofladan, Vaasa | collected...
GACTCCGGCGGAATTTTTTCGACCACGCGGGCAACATCGCCACGCTTGAGGCCGTATTCGGGAATATCGTCCGTCAAAGCAATTTGCGAATAGAGTTCGTAGGTCATTTCATTTTCTCCTTATCCGGTACAAGCGTAATAAATCTCGGTTTAGCATCTTCACTGACAAGCCAAACGGTTCTTACTCGTAGTTCCCGACCGTTTGGCCCTCGAAGAATACCTCGAATCCTATACAGTTCTCCGTCCTGCCTTCGTTCCTGCAAAACCGCCTCGGCAGGTAGAAGGTGCTCACGTATATCATCGATTAACTGCTGGTAATTCTCGCGAGAATACCCTCCTCGTTTGAGAAATCCCGATTTATCGTCCTTCTCGATCCACTTCAGGAGATAGTCTCGGATTTTTTCAATGGGGATCGTCGCGTCCCGTGTAATAACCATTCAAGAAGTAGTTTTCAATACTTATAAAATCCCTCCCCACTCTTCTTCCCCAGCCGCCCGGCGGCGACCATCTTCTTTAATAGCGGACACGTGCGGTATTTCGTATCGCCCAGGCCTTCGGCATAAAGTTTCCTGTCTTTTTTCACTGCAATCGATGCGCCACCAAATTATTCAACCCATTCTGAAAGATTTGCCGCACAAGTTCCCCGATCGTTTTTTTCTCTTCACGGGCCATTCGGTCGAGGCGCTCGTATTCTTCGTCTGGCACCGTAACGGGAATGACATGATTGCGAGTGAGATCGGATTTACTCCAATCGGTTCGTTTCAGGTTCGGAAAGGCACCCGACGTTCGGATCACCTCCGCCTTCGACCAATCGACGTAATCGCCACTGTCATGCGTCGCCCAAAAGGCGCGCTCCTCGTCCTCGGTTTCGAATCTCGGTATCGTCTTAAGCTCCTTGTGTGGCATAATCTCTCCGATCCATCACGCTCATCGGTCGTGCCGAAATGCTGCGAATCTTATCTCCTCGAATAGTAAACACCACCGTCAGCAATTTGTTCACGTCTGTTTTGCCAAGTGCGATGTAGCGGTCCTCAATTTGAGAGTGCTTTGGGTCATCTCTCAGCATCAACGGCAGGTTACCGAATGGCTCTTCCGATTCGGCATCCGTTACGCCATGTCCAAACCAGTTTTTATCGATGTTTCCTGCATCCCACTCGAATCCGTTGCAGCGTGCGATCAATGCTGCAATAAAGTCGTGGCGAGATTGAGGGAATTCCATCCTAAAAAAATACGAAAAATAAAACTCTCATCGCAAAGCGACGAGGGTTCCTGATCCGCCGCGGCGGACTCGTAGCAAGAAAACCGTATTTCAATACTTATAAAATCCTTCCCCACTCTTCTTGCCCAACCGTCCGGCGGCGACCATCTTCTTTAATATCGGGCATGCGCAGTATTTCGTATCGCCCAGGCGCTACCGTAACGCATCCCGTTCGATTAAACTCACGCCTTGCATCCCATCCACCTGCAAAACTCGGCTAAAATTTCGCATAAATTCCATGCCGATCAGAACATCGTTGCCGCCGCCAACATCCAGCATCGTCCAGCCCTTTCGTTTGTCTCCCATGACCTCGACCTCGAATTGGGCGAGTAATACCGTTACGACGGAACCATCGGCAAGAGTAACTTTCGATGTCGATTCTAAAAACACTCCGAGCGGGATCGAAGCTAAAATCGGCATGTAAAGGAAACCGGTGAAACCGGTGTCGATTACTGCCTCGAACTCAAGCTTCGCTACACTGCCTTTAATTTTAAGCGGAAGCCGAGGGCGGCCATCCGCGCCGATGTGGCCGTGCCAAATTTCCATGTCGATGAATGGATGTGAGTGTAAAAGCAGCCGGTGCGCCAACTTTCATAAGATGAAACAGGCCACCAGGAATCTCCTTTAGCGCCTTATGAAGGGCTTCGTTGGAACTATCCGCGACAAAATAATGGCCGGAATTCACATCAATCGCCACGAATCTTCCCGTCTCCTTTGGTTCAAGAATTGCCTGTAGCTGCTCTCGGTAAATTTTTTCACCCAGCGATGCGACGGACTCCGGTTGTGATATTGTGAGTGCCATGTTATATTGAACATCCATAAGAACGGCGCGTTCCGCATGCGCGTTGTTCACCGATTTTGAATACCCGCCGGAGACGAAGGGTTGAGGGAACCAGGAAACATCACGAGCGTTAAAGATTAAGCTATGAAGACGTATCGAACAACAGCAATCATTGGCAATGAGGGAAAAGTTGAATTGAAGCTTCCCTTCGAGAAGGGCGAAAAGGTGGCTATTGTAGTTATGCCTTATGATGAAGCTCTTGACCGCGCCGAAGAGCTTGATTGGATGCGTCTTGGACTGGAAAACTTTTTAAAAGACGATTCTCCACTGGATGCAGCCTACGATAACTATTGAAATTCTATTAAACCAAGGGATTGCTTCGTCACGTTCGGCTCCCTTCGGTCTCCGAACGTTCCTCGCAATGACGACTAAACGGACTTAATCAGAGTTCCCTTAGTATTTATAAAACCCTTCCCCGCTCTTCTTGCCCAATCGTCCGGCGGCGACCATCTTCTTTAGCAGCGGGCACGCGCGGTATTTCGTATCGCCCAGTCTAAAGAAACTAACTACATCATAAAACGTTCACGTTATCATGCAGCCATACCATGCCGAAGCCGTGATTAATTCCGAAGGAAAGATCGTTCTTTCACTTCCGTTTCCGGTCGGGAAAAAAGTGGATGTCGTTGTGCTGCCGTCCGATGAGTTGCGGGACGATAAGGACTGGAAAGACCTCGCGGCCCGAGAATTCCTGCGTGGCTATACCGAGCAGGACGCAGCGTACGATAATTATTAACCCATGCGTTACGCCTTCGGCGACATTGTAATCGTCGATTTCCCGTTTTCCGATTTGTCCCGCTCGAAACGCCGGCCTGCTCTGGTTCTTGCGCACGACTTGGAGGATGATGTCGTGCTTGCCCGGATCACGAGTAAACCACGGGAGTCTGAAACGGACGCGACCATGCAGGATTGGGCAGCGAGCAAACTTCTATTTCCCTCCACGATCTGTCTGGCCAAATTAGCAACCTTATCCGCCACTCTTGTGGAACGGAAGAGCGGCGAACTCACGGCTCGCGACCGCACGAGCGCAGTGAACGCGCTTCGCGCGTTTGTGGAATCGCTGGAATCGAAACAGAGAGGGAATTAAATACAAGCTTATCCTGAGAGTTTCGAAGGCCATTTCAATACTTATAAAATCCTTCCCCGCTCTTCTTGCCTAATCGCCCGGCGGCGACCATCTTCTTTAATAGCGGGCACGCGCGGTATTTCGTATCGCCCAGGCCTTCGTGCAGGACGTTCATAATGGCGAGGCAGACATCGAGGCCGATAAAATCCGCGAGCGCGAGCGGGCCCATCGGGTGCGCCATGCCAAGCTTCATCACGGTGTCGATGTCTTCCGGTTTCGCAACAGATTCCATCACGCAGTAAATCGCCTCGTTAATCATCGGCATAAGGATACGGTTCGAAACGAAGCCGGGAGAGTCGTTTACTTCCACGGGCGTTTTGCCGAGCGCCTCGGCGAGCGATTTCACGCTCGCATAGACGCCGTCCGTCGTTGCCAGGCCGCGCACGATTTCGACAAGTTTCATCACCGGGACGGGATTGAAGAAGTGCATTCCGATCACCTCGCCCGCGCGCTTCGTCATCCCGGCAATTTCGGTAATGGAAATCGAACTGGTGTTGGAGGCAAGAATCACGCCTTCCGGCGCATTCGCATCGATAGTTTGAAAAATCTCTTTTTTCAAATCGAATCGTTCCGTCGCGGCTTCGATGACGAAATCGGCATTGCGAACGGAAACCGCGAGTTGCGTTTCCGTCTTGATTCGCGCGAGCGTTGCTTTTTGGTCGTCCTCCGTGATCGTCCCCTTCTTGACTTGCCGCGCCAGGTTGTTCGTGATCGTCGCGACCGCGCGGTCCAGCGCCTCGCGGCCCACATCGACGAGCGTTACGTCATATCCGCTTTGCGCGAAAACGTGCGCGATACCATTGCCCATCGTGCCCGCGCCGATTACGGTTACATTTTTAATTGCCATATTTTAATTAGTTGGAAGTGGCTTAATTGGATTTTAAATTCAGATTTTCATGTCATTCTGAGCGGACCAAAACGGAGCGATAGCGGAGCAAAACGGAGCGATAGCGAAGTTTTGCGGAGTCGAAGAATCTCTTGCCGTCGACCCTACTGCCAAACTACACGAGATCCTTCGGCTCCGTTCGACCTCCCTCCGGTCGGACGAACTCCACTCAGGATGACAGTCCTAATAAAATTACGACCAAATTGAGCCACTACTGATTTTCGCTTTACGTGCTGGGTGAGCTTAGTTCGATTCCGATCTGTTCCTCTTCATTGACCGCTACTTTTTTTTTCGATAGCCCGAGATGGAGAAATGGAATCGACATCATGTCGCGAAAGACCTTCAGCGAGCGGACGAGATTGTAGGTGATGCGCGAGTCCATATCGTGCGTCCATTCGACGGGAAATTCCCCGACTTTATACCCCATCCGCTTTGCGAGCCAGAGCATTTCACCATCGAAAATAACGGAGGAAAGTTTAACCTTTGCGAAAATTTCATGAGCCGCGGACTGCGTAAACAGTTTGAATCCGCATTGCGTATCTTTCAGGCGCAGCCCCAGATAATTTCGTTGAAGGAACCCAAAGAGTTTCGCAACGCGCTCGCGAAGGAACGATTGGCGCTCGATAATTTTCGTATCGTGCGCGGTGCGCGAGCCGATCGCAATGTCAAAGCCAGTATCTAACAGCGCTTCGCCGCGCGCTAAATCTTCGAGTGGGACGGCATAGTCCGCGTCCATAAAAAGTATTCGGTTCCCAGTAGCCTGACTCACTCCGACCCTCACAGCTTTTCCTTTTCCGCCGTTCGGCGTATAGCCAAACCACTTTCCGCGCACATTGTCCGGCAGCGTCCGAAACGCTTTTTCCGTTTCCTCGACTGTGCCATCCGTGCTTCCATCGCTGATGACGACGATCTCATGCTTGCCGGGCTTCGTGGCAAGATAGGTAATGGTGCGCGCAAGCGTGCGCGGCAGGCGGCGCGCTTCGTTGTAGCACGGAATCACAATCGTCAAATCGCACTCATCGAGGATATCCATGGCGTAGTCGATAGATGATGGTCTGCTGGAGCGTGTCTTCCGGGGTGTATCGAGCGTCGAGAAGTTGTTCGAGTTCAGGGTAGCGCAACCGAATAGTCGTCCGGCTATCGTCGTTGGTGTTTCCTTGAGACGTATACCGGTCACGCATCTCAACAAGGAAAAGCTCCGGAGGGTTACTGGAAAGTGTATGCACTAATTCGTCCCTTTCCGAAGCGGGGACCGGCGTGGATTTGAAGTGAATCGTATTGAGAAATTTTGTTGCGGGCGCCCTGCCGGTCTTCCAATAGACATACGGTTGAAATCCAAAGATAAAGATTCGATCCGTGAGCCGAGTGTGAGCCATCACATAATCGGCAATCGTATCCCCGGCGACGTAGCCATTCGCCGGCTTTACTCCGCGGGCAATCTGAACGAGTTCCGATGCGTGGCTTTGAAGCGTATTCCGAGACGACCAGAAATAGCTCCCGGCAACCAATATCAGACTGAGACCAACGGCATTCGCCCAACGCGGCAGTTTCTCGATCCGTGAAATTGCCCTGGCAAGATTCGCGATCCCCGCTCCGATCAGCAGATCGGCCCACGGTAAAAGGATCCCATAGTGATAGGTATATCCTTTATTCTCCAGTTGAATGATGATAAGCGCAGTAACACAACCAAAAATCAATAGAAAAAAAGTGCGGAAATCGAAATTCCTGCGGCGGTGCCATCCGCTGTCCGCTACCGTCCAATACGTCCACCCCGCTACGCCGGCAACCACCCACAATAAATCCAAAGCATGAGTGCTCGTTCGCAGATTCTGCAAAATAGTGAACGAGCCGGAATAATTGCTGGAAACATACGCCGCCGTTTCCGAGAGCGTAAGATTCCAAAGCGGAACTAATTCGCCATTTATTACCAGATACAAGCTTTCGATGCCAACGGTAATGCAAAATCCGGCGATGAGCCAGCCAATCGCTTTGAATTTCATCGCGCGTTCACCCGAATAAATCCAAAGCACAACGGCGATCAAAAGCAAGAATAACCCATTCGGAAATTTGAAATAAAAAGAAACTCCAATGGAGACCCCGGCAAGCGCCGCGCGAATGGAAAGAGCGCGAGAACTAATTCGATCTCGATTCGGGATGGCAAGCACCATCGCGAGAAGAAGCAGCGGAATGCTATACGTTTCGGTCTGCGCGGTATCCCAATGGCCGAAGATATAATATTGCAATATAAAGGCAAGCGATGCAAAGATCGCAGCCAGCCGGCCCCACGAAGAATTCTTCCACAATCGCGTTGCGAACGCAGAGAGCAATCCGATGCTGAGGAGCGCATTTAAATAATCGAGTATCCGTATTGCGCGAACGGTATTGCCGAAGAGTGCAAACGCGGCGGCGTAGGTATAAAAGATATTGGGCGGCTTGATGTCCCAAAAGTCGAGATAGGGACGCAAACCATGCAGCACAGCCCATCCGCCGTAAGCAAAGGTTCCCTGATCGTAATCGAACGGCCAGAAGATCGTTGGAGATAAAACGATTGCGGCGGCCGCAAGGGTCAGTAATAGAACACCCCAATCAGCAAGTGGCGAGTGACGAGTGGCAACGGTTTTCATGTCGATAATTCCATTCGCCACTGGCAATTTGCCCTAATTACATCCGTTCGACGATTATGCTCGTCGCTTCGCCGCCGCCGATGCAGATCGAAGCGAGTCCGAAGCGCTTGTTCTGGCGTTCGAGCGCGTTGAGCAGCGTGATGATAATTCGCGCGCCGCTTGCGCCGATGGGATGGCCGAGCGCAACAGCACCGCCCAACACATTCAGCTTCTCAAGCGGAATTCCCAGCGTGTTTTTCGTCGCAAGAGCAACGACGGCAAATGCTTCGTTTACCTCGAATAAGTCGATATCACTGAGCGACATCTTCGCCTTCTTCAATACCGATTTGATGGAATAGATCGGCGCGGTCGTGAATTTTTCCGGCTCCTGCGCGTGGGAAGAATAGGCGAGAATGCGGGCCGTTGGCTTCCAGCCTTTTGATTTCGCAACATCTTCCCCGGCCACGACTAAAGCTGCACCGCCATCGTTGATCGAGCTGGCATTCGCCGCCGTAACGGTGCCATCCTTTTTGAATACTGGTTTCAGCGTGGGAATTTTATCGTACTTCACCTTGCGCGGATTTTCATCCTCGGTAACTTCTACGGTTTCCTTCCCACGCGTCACCGTGACGGGCGCGATCTCCGATTTAAAAGCGCCATTATCAATGGATTCATTCGCAAGCTTGAAACTGCGGATCGAAAATTCATCCTGCGCCTCGCGGGGAACGGCGCATTCGACGGCGCACATCTCCGCAGCATTGCCCATGTGGAAATCGTTATACACATCCCACAGGCCGTCCTTGATCATCTCGTCGATAAGTTCGCCGTTACCCATCTTATAGCCCGTCCGCGCCCGCGATAGCAAATATGGCGCATTCGACATGGATTCCATTCCGCCGGCAACGACCACGCCGGCATCGCCGAGCAAAATATTTTGCGCTGCCAGCATCACCGCCTTCATTCCGGAGCCGCAAACTTTATTGATCGTTGTACATGGTACCGAAACCGGAATGCCGGCGCCGATGGAAGCCTGCCGCGCCGGCGCCTGCCCAACGCCCGCCGTGAGCACACAGCCCATATAGACTTCCTCGACATCCTCGGGCTTTACGCCCGAGCGTTCGAGAGCCGCCTTAATTGCGATGGAACCGAGCTTTGGAGCGGAAACATCCGCCAGTGAGCCGAGAAAGGTGCCGATAGGTGTGCGAGCGCCGCGGAGGATTACAGGATTCATTTTACGTGCTGAGTGCTGAGTGAATTCGGAGAACTCGCGTAAAACAAAGCTGTGAAGCATTTTGTCCCATTTGTTGTTAGCGGTACTCTGCGAACGGATGCGTCCCGTAGGATTCATTCGTCCCATCATTCAAGTAATATGAAAAAAATTCGAGTTCTTATCGCCAAAGCCGGCTTAGACGGCCACGACCGTGGCGCGAAAGTCATCGCCGCCGCGCTGCGGGATGCCGGAATGGAAGTCATCTACACTGGCCTGCGCCAAACGCCCGACATGATCGCCGAAGCCGCGTTGCAGGAGGACGTGGATGTCGTCGGTATTTCGATGCTCTCCGGCGCGCATAAAACGATCTTCCCGCGCGTCCTGAAGTTGCTCCGCGATCGCGGAATGAACGATGTCCTCCTCACCGGCGGCGGCATTATGTCGAACGAAGACATCGAGGATCTGAAAAAAATTGGCGTCGGCCAGCTCTTCACTCCCGGCGCGCCGATGTCGGCGATTGTCGAGTATATCCAGAAGTGGGTCGAGGAGCGGGATTCGGCGAACGTAGCGGCGTAATGATTCTATATGATCACACGGGCAAAGCGGTTCGGTTACCGGAGGAACGACTTCCTCATTTCCTTTATCGAGTTGTTTACGCCGGACTCCAAGACCGATTAGAGGAAACGCTTCGGGATCCGATCTTGTCGTCCAGTCGAAGTGGGATGAACAAGCAACTCTCAGCTATCGCCATTATACTGGAACGAGAATTGGAGACAAATGGCTATGTATCGTGGTTAAGCATGAGGGAACGGACGCATTTGTTTTGACCGCTTATCCGACAGATCGCATTAAAGAAGGAAAACTAATATGGAAAAAGAAGTAAAAATTTGGTATGACGCCGAAGGCGACTACCTCGAAGTTCTGTTTTCCGATCAACCGGGCTATATGACTCCGACCGATCACGACGCCATCATGGAAATGGTCGATGAGCGCGGCAATATTCTCGGGTTCTCTATCATGGCCCTCAGCAAGTTCCTGAAGCAGCAGCCCATCACGGCGCACCTGCTCGCGAAAGCGGCATGATGCCTTTGAAGGATTAAAAATCGGCGTCGGCCAGCTTTTCACTCCCGGCGCTCCGATGTCGGCGATCGTGGAGTATATCCAGAATTGGGTCGAGGAGCGGGATTCGGCGAAGGTAGCGGCATGAGAAGCAGAGGTTAGCTCATCCGGCAATCCTTTTGCGCTGGCGGAAGTTACCATTGCATGAAATGGTCGCTAACTTTACTCTCACTGCTTGCGATCGGGTGCGCGCGCGAGGCTGCGTTTCCACCGGTGGCTAAGGCCCAGCCTTCGCGCGGATGTGAACTCGCCGCGTGGGTGATGCAGCAGCAGCCACATTCGACGCGGACGCTGGAAGCGCCGCCGCCCGAGCTGCGGGATACCTTCATCACCGTCAACGGAATTCAGGAAAACATTTCGATTCCCGCCGGATTTACGATGACCGTCTTCGCGCGGAATATTCCCTCGTGTCGCGGCCTTGGACTCTCGCCGGATGGAGTGATCTATGCGACATCCGCCAATGGCAACGTCTATGCCCTGCCCGATCTGGAACATACGGGTTTTGCCGACAGCACCATCGTGGTGACGAGCGGCCTTGGCGATCCGGATTGCGTCGCTTTTTACAAAGGGCAACTTTATGTATCGAATAATTCTGCATTTTACGAACTTGTTACAAGTGCCCAAAGCCGAGTCGCCCAGAGTAAAATTAAGATCGCAAGTTTTCCGCCGGCCGGCGATCATTACACGCGAAATTTTATTTTCGACACGGCGAATCAGAAAGTCTATGTGCAAATTGGTTCCTACGGCAATATGGACACCACCGATTATGCGCATCGAGCGCGGATTGTCGAAATGAATCCCGATGGCACGGGCTACCGGAGTTTCGCTTCCGGACTTCGAAATCCCGAAGGACTCGACATCGATCCCCGCACCGGCGCGCTGTGGGCCAACTGCAATGGAATGGATAATATCTATGGTTCGGGAACGGAACTGACCGATAACAATCCATCCGAAGGAATTTATCTCGTCTGCGACGGAGCCAATTATGGCTGGCCGTGGTGCTATGGATTCCGAATGAGAAATCCGCAGATGATGAATCTCGATACCAGCATTGTCCAAACGTTCGATGGTCCCGTGGCAGAAGTGCTCGCGCATTCGGCGCCGCTTAGTTTGCACTTTTATCGCGGAACAAAATTCCCGGCAATGTATCACGATGCGATTTTCCAATGCTATCATGGTTCCTGGGATCGGACGCCCCCTGCCCCGCCGCGCATCACTGTGATGTGGGCCGACACCGATGGCAAGAATGCGCGCGTCACCGATTTTGTGAATGGTTTCCAACCCGATTCCAATGGAACGCGCTGGGGGCGCGTCGTTAGCATCATAGAAGGCGGCGATAGCGCGCTGTATGTATCCGACGATCAGGCGGGGGCGGTTTATCGCATCGCATACACGGGCGCGCCGAGCGGAGTAAGGGATGATCCCCCGTCGCCCATTTTCACGGTGAGCCAACCGATGCCAAATCCGGCGCAGCGAATTATTCGCATTGATATCACTCTCTCCAAGCCCGCGTTCGTGAAAGCAGAACTTTATGACGTCGCCGGTCACGAGGTGAGGCGCTTACTCGATGAGGGGTTATCGCCTGGAACATTTCCTCTTCTTATCGGCACCGAAGACCTGGCCAATGGCGCTTATATTTTGAGCGTAAGTTCCAGCGGCGAAACGGTTTCGCGCCGCATTGTGATCGCGCGATAAGCGGCAAGAGCGCAGAGAACGAAAAGGACCGAAAGGCCGAAGCTACTGACGGTGCTTCCAATTTTTTCAATTGGAGATTCGACCAGCTTTAAGGTAATAATCGAGTTCCCGGCCGGAAGAAGCGCGGTTGCGAAGCCATTCGGATCGGGCCGCAGAGATAGTTCCAAAGTATCTGCAAACGCTTTCCAATACGGCCAGTAAAATTGATGGAAGCGAACGGGAGTCGCACGGTCGAGATGGACGATGAAGTGAGATTCGATCGGCGATTTGGAACGCAGTGAAATCGAATCGCCCGGCATGGTGAGGCCCAGCAAGACGGCAGGCGGATCATCCATGCGGCGCAAGGTGATGCCGATAACTTCGGCAGGATCGCTCGAAGCCCATTTGGGAGCGTATTCGGGAGCATCCATCAGATAGGAATTGATCGGCAGCGGAGGCCGAGTGAACAGGTTTCGAGAAATCGTAAATTCGCAAAGTAAGGTGACGGTCGCAAGGCCAATGATCGCGCACAAATATATGGGCATTGTCCGGGAGGGCGCGGGAACCGCGCCGCTACAGACGATGGCAAGCAACAGCACGCCATTCCATCGCCAGGAGAATTGCACGAACGGCATTCCAGGAATGAGATGCCACAGAGGAGCGCTGATAAATGGAATTTGAAAAAAGATTGCGACGGCAATGAGCCATTTCCATGCTCGGCTTTCTTTATCCGAATTTCTTATCAAAATAACGAAGCAAAGTAAACCGGCAAGAATGGTGGCGATGCTAAGAATTCTCAGCCAATCGAAATGGCCTTGAAAAATGTCGAGCAACGCAAAGCCAAACTGGCTTGTGTGCATGGGAAGATCGAAGAGGTGCCGCTGATGGATCAGAGACCGCAACGCAAACGCTGGAAAAAGATAGATCGCGCTGACAGCAATGGCAATTATAAAGGAGACCGCTTGCAATGGGAACTCGTGATAGGAGCGTCGCGCAAAGCTGATTATTACAACGGAAATGACCGCAATATACGCTATGGGGAGATTCGTCAGAAAAAGTCCGGTCCAGCCGATCGCATAGAAGGCGATAGATCGAATACGATTTGGGAACCGGAGAAATACTATCGGCAGAAAGGCGAGCGCGACATGTTCGGTTAACGCATCGCGGATGTAAACATCGCAAAAATGATACGCAAGGAAACTATAACTCAAAGCGCCGATCAAGGCGGCCATTTTCGGAGCATGGAATTGGCGAATGAGCCGATAGCATGTAAAAAGCGATAGCAGGGAAAATGCAAGCTGCACTACCTGGTAGAGCAGAGAAGGCGAATTCACTCCGAGTAAATGGAATACGCTTGCAATCCAATAAACCAGCGGCGCATAAAAATAAAAGGTGGGCGCGCCAAATCCGCCGAAGGAATCGGGCAGCCAGCGTGGATAGCCAGTGCCTTGCGAGAAAAGTCTCGGAAACTGATAAAGCCAGTTGAGATGCACATACGCATCGTGACCGATAACGGGATAACCCAGCACTCCAAAGAGAATGCTGAGAAAGGAAGCGATCAGGACGAGGGTGGCCGCGAGCTTCATCCAAATAAATCGACAAGAACGCGCGCGGCTTTTTCAGACTCCGGCATTGTCACGTCGAGATGCGTCACGGCGCGGAGTAATCCATGAGAGCCAAGCGACAGAAGCACGCCTTTTTCTTTTAGCATCGCGAGCGCATGACTAAGATCGGGGCCGCCTTCGATTTTGAGGAGCACGATGTTCGTCTCCACGCGATTCATATCTATCTGAACATGCTTCGAGGAATCCAGAATAATCTCGGCAAATCGCCGGGCCTTCGCGTGATCTTCCGCAAGCCGTTCGCGATTATTTCGAAGCGCGAAAAGCGCGCCGGCAGCAATGATACCTGCTTGCCGCATGCCGCCACCCCAGATTTTTCGGAATCGCCGGGCGAGAGCGATCAATTCTTTCGGCCCCGCAATTGCGCTTCCGACCGGTGCGCCCAATCCTTTCGAAAAACAGACCGAGACCGTATCGAAATGATCCGCATATTCTTTCGGCCTATGACCAGAAAAGGCGCAGGCATTCCACAGCCGCGCGCCATCAAGGTGCATCGCGATTCCATTTTTCCGGGCGAGAGATTCGATTTCACGAATGCGATCGAGCGGGTAAACCGTCCCACCAGCGCGATTGTGAGTATTCTCAATCGCGATCAATCGCGTGACCGGCATGTAATACGCCTTCTCACGAATGGCCGGTTGAATATCTTCCGCGGAAAGCAGTCCCCTATCGGCCGCTTTAACCGGAGAAAGCTGCACGCGAGAGAGATAGCTCGCGGCCGTCGTCTCGTAATTGAAAATATGCGCGTCGGATTCGAGGATTACCTCATCGCCGGCCGTGGTGTGAACGGCAATCGCAAGCTGGTTCGCCATGCAGCCGGAAGGGGCATAGAGCGCAGCTTCTTTTCCGAGAATGGCGGCGGTTTCGGCTTCCAATTCGTGGACGGTTGGGTCCTCGGAAAAAACATCATCGCCAACCTGGGCCTCGGCCATAGCTTTTCGCATGGCAAGGCTGGGTTTCGTTACGGTATCAGAACGAAGGTCTATAAACTTATCCACATTATTAAATAAATTATAAATGGCACTTGACTTTACTTTTTAAAGTTCGTATTTTTGCACCGCGATGAACCTGGATTACGCGGATTGGATGGATTTTCAGGATTACCATCGGTGAATTTAAAATTCGGATGGGATTGGAGGTAAATCGGTAATTACAAAATTGAATTCCTGGGAAAATCGTGGATTGCAGAAACAAATCCTGAGAATCCATCCAATCCGCGTAATCCAGGTTCAGGGTTCGAAACATCATGGAGCGAATAACAAATTCAAATAGCAAAAAACGAACTCCGATTCCGGCCATTGAGACTCTCGGCCTTGATCGGACGGATCTTGCGCTTTTGAAATCACTTCAGCGCCAGGGCCGAACCAAGCGCAATGAGCTAGCGGAAGAGGTCGGCCTTTCGTTGCCGGCCGTGAGCGAGCGGATGCGAAAGCTTGAAGAGCGCGGGATTTTGGAAGGCGTCTATGCCAAACTTGACCCGAAGCTGATCGGACTCGATGTTGCGGTATTCATCACGGTAACTGTCGAGTCGAGCAGCAAGTATCCGGAGTTTCTTCACGCCGCGAAGCTGCATCCCGAAGTGCTTGAAATTCATGCGATCACGGGCGATGGCTCGCATTTAGTAAAGGCGCGGACGTGGAACACTTCTACGCTCGAACGGCTGCTCAGTCAAATTCAGCAGTTTCCGGGCGTCAAGCAAACACGGACGAACGTCGTGCTTTCCACGTATAAGGAAACGATGGCGCTGCCGATAGAAGAATTAACAGAATGAGAAAAGTTTTTATTACCGTCATTGCGAGGAACGTGATTCGACCGAAGGGAGAATCACGTGACGAAGCAATCCCACTCTTGAGATTGCTTCGTCGCGTTCGGCTCCCTCCGGTCGCCGAACGCTCCTCGCAATGACAAAATAATCTTCCTATTTCCATCAAACATCACTTAACCCTTCTCTATGAATAAATCCGAAGTACTGTCGCTGGCAAAAGAACAAAAAGTCGAATTCATCAATGTCATGTTCACCGACTTGCTCGGCGTGATGAAGGCGCTCACGATTCCAGTATCGAAACTCGAAGACGCAATCGATTCGAACGTCTGGTTCGATGGCTCGTCGATCGAAGGCTTCGCGCGGATCTCCGAATCGGACATGTATCTGAAGCCCGATCTCGATACATTCACTGTGATACCGTGGTCGAAAGGTTCGCGCGCGGTCACGGCGCTCATTATCGGCGATATTTATATGCCGGATGGAACGCCCTTCGAAGGCGATCCGCGCGGAATTCTCAAGCGCCAGATCAAACGCGCCACCGATATGGGCTATACGTTCAATACCGGACCGGAACTCGAATTTTTCCTCTTCAAGCGCGGCACCGATGGCACGCTCCAGACACTACCTCACGATACGGCAGGCTACTTCGACCAGACGACCGACATTGCATCAGAGATCCGAAAGGAAATGAGCTTTGCACTTTTTGAAATGGGTATCGATGTCGAGGCACTGCACCATGAGGTCGCTATGGGACAGCATGAGATCGACTTCAAGTACGATAAAGCGCTCCGCTGTGCTGACATCGTTATCATTATGAAGTACGCACTGAAATCCATCGCGATGAAGTACGATCTGCATTGCACCTTCATGCCGAAGCCGATAGCTGGCATCAATGGCTCTGGAATGCACGTGCATCAATCACTCTTCTCGCCCGATGGCAAAAAGAATTTAATGCACGATAAAGATGGCGAATACCAGCTTTCGGCTCTTGCAAAACATTACATCGCGGGACAGCTAAAGCACATCCGCGCGATGAATGCTATTTTGAATCCGACGGTGAATTCGTACAAGCGGCTCGTCGTGGGATATGAAGCGCCGGTCTATGTGGCGTGGGGCCAGAGGAATCGCTCGGCGCTCATTCGAATTCCGCGCATCACGAAAGGCCGAGAGAAGGCGGTTCGCGCGGAGCTTCGCTGCCCCGATCCGAGCGCGAATCCGTATCTCGCCTTTGCCGTCATGCTCGCCGCCGGACTCGATGGAATCGAGAATAAGTTACCAGCGCCCGCGCCCGTCGAAGAAAATATTTTCGAGTTCACCGACGAGACGGCAGCGGCGCGTGGAATTACAACGGTCGCGAAGAGCCTGATGGAAGCATTCGACGAGCTCCAGAAGGATTCGGTTATCTCCAACGCGCTGGGAAGTTTCTGTGTAGAAAAGCTTACGGAAGCAAAGCGGGCCGAGTGGGATTCCTACCGGATGTCCGTAACGCAGTGGGAGCTGGACCGGTATCTGGAAGTGTACTGAGATTTATGGGATTTGAATGGGATTTTTGAAATGTGGGATGAGGGGATACGCACACGGGGCGTATCCCCTCTTTAATTCGCAGTCTCGGCCAGTCTTGCTTCCTCATATTTTCAGTTCTTTAGAGTTTTTTTTGCTGGTGCTGCCTTGAAGAATGATGCCGTGAAGAATGAAGAGTCCCAGCAGCGGCGTTGCATCCGTGAAATGCTCCAGCGTTTCACGATACGATCCATGCTCTTCAACAAACGCGAGAATTTGCTTGACTCTTCGCCAGCCATCCGTAACCATGCAGGCCGGTCCTCGCTTCTTCGAACGAACGATAACGCCATCGGCCACACGGGTGAAGCTCAACCCTCGCGATACACGCAGCGAGTCCAGGACCGGAAATCGCTCCCGCCGAAGGTGCTGCTGGATGCAGAGTAGCACGCCCTGCTTCACTTGCTCGACGCTAAGGGAGGGTCCGCGCGCATGCACATTTCCCCGTCGATCTTTATGAACGACGACCGCCTGCGCGCCCGCCGGGCGCCATAGCGCCGGAGCCGTCGGACCGAAGATGGAAACCGTCGGAGTCCCGACGGCGGAGGCCAAGTGTCCAACACCGGAATCGTTACCAATCAGGAGGTCCATCCGCGCGAGAACGCCGGCAACGAAATCGAGCGGGCGATCGACAATGGCCACGGCGCAACCGGTTGGGAATGAATTGCGAATCGCCGAGATAGAACTTGCTTCGGTGGAAGTTCCGAAAAAAAAGAGATGCGCGTCGAAGGACCGATGTAGCCAGGCGGAAAGCGCCATGAATTTCTCTGTTGGCCAGCGCTTTTCACGCGCGCTGCTGCCGAGATGAATCCCGACCCACGGAGTCCGATGCCCGGAAACCTCGCTACTTCGCAGCCACGCGGTAACCTGCTTGCGCAACTCCGGCGAAATTCGGAACTTCGGCTCCGCCGAGCGAGGAACAGCAAGACCCAGGACCGCGAGGCCATCGAGGAGATGCCGCGCCATCGGGCGGCGCCGAGGGCCGGGCACCGCATTCACCTGGTTCACTCCGCCGTCCCGCCGAAACATTTGCTTCATGCGGTTGCCGGGTCCAAAATATTCGATATTGAAGGCGAGATCGTACGCGCGAGCGATCTCTGCAAATTCTTCCGACGAGGTGGGGGAAAGGAACGAATCCGCGACCTCCCGGCAGAGGGTGCGATGCACGTCCTTCACCATCAAGGTAATCTCGGCCGCCGGATAATTTTTTCGGAGGGCCTGGAGCGTGGGCAACGCAATCACGATATCGCCGAGGTTATCGACCCGCCGGACGATTACCCGCTGAACGGGATTCGGCATCGGCTAATAATACAGGAAAAAGGGTTCGCTCCAGTAATACTCGCCGTAACCCCAGTAATAGTCCGAGCCACCGAAATACTCATCCCCGCTGAAATAGTCCTCCCCGCCGAAATAATAGTCATTGCCACCAAAATAGTACGCGCCGAGCGTGCCGGGTCCGGGCGGGCCGACGGAACTGCGGCACGCCAGGTCCGTCAGCGAAATCACGGAGTACGAGGCCGTGAGTGCTGCAAAGGCAACGGATTGTTTTAGGAACTTTCGCCGCGATGCGCCCACGAGCACCGATGCTTCGGCGAGCTTGGATGCTTCGGTATTCTTGCGAACTGGATGAGTCTTCGGTTTCATCTGGTTGAAAATTTGTTACGCCTTGCCCCGCATCCACAATCGATGTGGCCGGCGGCAAGGCGATCATTCTTAATTCTCAATTCTTCCTTCTTAAGTGATCTGTGGGCGCTGAGGGATTCGAACCCCCGACCTTCTCGGTGTAAACGAGACGCTCTAAACCAGCTGAGACTAAGCGCCCAAATCCTCTGATGGGCGATGCTAACAGCGGGAACGGACGAAGGGGTTCGCGTCAGAGCATGGGAATTGGGGGCGCGAAATTACTTGCCGGGCACTCCGAAGGCAGGAGAGCCGTTCTTTCTTTCCATGCAGACCTATCGCACGGAAGCCACCATTAATAACGAGGGAAAAATCATACTCTCGCTTCCCTTCAAGAAGAGCGAAAAAGTCGCCGTGGTCGTGACTCCGTTCAACGATGCACAAGAGGCCCTCGATGAAGAAGCCTGGATCCGTTTAGGCCTCGAACATTTTTTTAAGGACGACGCCGAAGGCGATACCGCGTACGATCTTCTTTGATTGAATGCTCTCATACCGTTTTGGCGATGTTGTCCCCGTAGATTTTCCGTTCGCCGACCGAACTGCGGAGAAGCGACGTCCGGGTTTAGTCCTCGCGCAAGATTCGCATGGCGATCTGCTTGTCGCTCGAATCACGAGCAAGCGTGTAGAGCTTCCGACGGACGTCACGCGTGTAGATTGGAAATTTGCCGGCCTCAATATTCCATCGAACGCCCGGCTTCTCAAATTGGCGACCACCCATGAATCCTACGTCCTGAAAAGGCTGGGTAAAGTCTCTGGGAGGGATCGGCAAGCAGCGATTAATGCGCTGCGTAAATTTCTCGATTCGGTCGAAGCGGAAATTTAATTTATCGATCCCGCACCGCTCGTTCCGTCACCGCATCCGAGACGTTATCGCCATTTTTGCCATTGATGATGACGCGGTAAAGATAGGTCCCATCGGCAACTTCGTTACCGTTATCGTCGCGGCCATCCCATTCGATCATGTTGAAGCCGGCGTGAAGATCGGTGGGGATAAGCGTCCGAATCTTACGGCCCGCGATGGTATAGACGATAATTTTCATATCCGCCGCCCCGTCGGATTTAAGGACAAAGGTAAAGTCCGTCTTATCCTTGAATGGATTGGGGTAGTTCATCACTTCCTCGATGCCATTGACGTTGCTGATGGTAAAATTCTGTTTCAGCGTATCCGTGTTGCCACTCGCGTCGGTTACGGCAGCGGTGATAACCCACTGCCCCGCCGGATATGGGGTTTTGGACTTGAATCGCAGAAATGCCTGCACCGGGCCGGAGGGAAGAGCGGAAAACTCCGGCTGCGCGAATCCAGAATAATTGTAATAGGAAATATTACTGAGGACCACATCGGTATTAAAATTTGTCAGCGTTACGGCAAGAATGGAACTATGGGACGTATCGCGCAAGAGATTCGAGCTAAGCAAATTGATTTGAATCGTCGTGTTGGCGGAGACGTATCCGCCATCAGGAATATTCCGGTCGTCGAAGAGAATTTGAATGGTGGGCTTCATCGTGTCGCGCGTGACCGTGTACGAACCGGCGATCGTATTGTTGAAGAGGAGTTGCTCGTTCTGAACTTCGTTTGGATTGACGGTTGCCGTGAGCGCGGCAGTTCCAAGCTCGTTCGTGGTTTGCACGGAATCGGAAAAAGTTACCGAAGTATGTCCGGCGAGTTGGGTAAGATAATGGATTGGCTGGATGGTATCCGTCTTCCCCTGATACTGCCGTACCAGCAGGAGTGGAATGGAATCCGCCGGCGTGCAGGTGAGCGTCGAAATTCCATAATTCGCCATCACAATGCCGCCGGAATTCGTCAGGTTCGGAATGGTCTGTATGGAATCGGCGGTAAAAATAAGTTCCGGCGCGGCATCGTACTGCAATTCGACGCCCGAAAGCGCGGGGCTTTGGGTAGCGTTCGAACTGCGAATAAAATTCATTTTTACTCCGAGCTGGTCATACACGCGCGGATCGATTTTCGAAATATCAAATGATTGGCCCTTCGACGCATCGAAGGTATCGACCACGTCGATGCCGCTCCCATCGCGCCGCGCGCCAAGCACGGTGAAGGTAATGTCGCTGCCGCTTGGAATCGGGTCGCCCGTCCATGCGAGTGTGCCATAATCTTTCGCAACAGCGGTGAAGGGGGTTTCCGCGAGGCCGGAGGCGCCGGATGTTATGACCGTGTCGAACACATGAGTTCCATGTCCCGATTGATCCGGGGCATTTCCTTCTTTTGCACTTCCCGGGGCGCTGCCCTTTACACCAATGAGAGCATAGCTGCCGTTGTAGGGCGGAGTCAATCCATTAGCGGATCCGAGCGTCTGCATTTGAGCCTTAGTGGAATCGATAAAATTCGGATAGTCCACCTGTCCCAAGGTCAGCACCGTGACTCTTCTCGAAACAGGAATTCCTTGCAGGACCGAATCGAAGACGGCCGCTGCTGAATCCTGCAAATGTTGCGCGTTCGGTCCATTCAAGAAAATCGGCCACGGCATCTCGAACTCTGCCACCTGACTAATCTGAGTGCCGTCCGGCGTCCAGATAAGAAGATCGTAACCTTCGAACCCGGCAGTTTCATATAGTTGGATACCGTTCACGTTTACCTGTGCGTAAGGAGTAAAACTCAGATGAAGATCGGAGTCATCAGGCCCATGCGAAATCGCTTCTATGTGGAGGGTGTCCTGGTTTGGAAGATAGAGAAATCCACGCGCGTTCAGCGCCAAGCCGTTGATAATCGTTGTATCTAATTGCTCGGGCGACGTGTAACTGAATTCCGAGCGCGGCGCCGATGCGGTGCTAAACGTGGCGTATTGCCAATCGGTGGCATCGCCATTGGCCCGCACCACGCGGCTGCGCCACCAATAAACGGACGACCAGGGCTTTGGCGCTGGCGGGATCGGAACATCGAACGTAACATAATACGATGCGCCTATGCTTTTTTTCTGATCCAAAAGAATGTTCGAGAATTGGTCGGTAGTATCGAGTTCCAGTTCGACCTGATCGTTCGGGCTGGTCCCGGCCGGCGTGAGCACGATAAAGTGAACGGCGCTCGTGCTAATATCACAAAACGCGCGCGAGCCTTCATAAGGATAAAACGGCGTTGTTGAAAGCCCGTTGACGCGCACTTGTATGCTCGTCGAATCGTCGGGCCGGTAGGATTCGGGGAACGTGCGGTCGGGGTCGATGACCACCGATATTTGATGTGTGCCGATGGATTGCGTGGTGAGCGGAAATCGCGCGCTGGCGATCGCGCTGGTATCTAATCGCGGCAGCGAGTCATCCACCGATAACGGCAGACCCGTTGGGCCGTTATCCGTCATGCGCACGACCACAGGCCGGTCCGCAGAATATCCATAATTGTGAATGAGAGCGCGAATGGTCATGCTGCTGTCACTCACGCTAAGGGAGGTACGCCGCACGGTGTCGCTCGCCGCATACGCATGGACTTCATTTGCATAGACCGCAAATTCCGGTTGTGGCCGCAGCACGAACCCGGTGGCGGCATCGCCCAGCATGGAAAGTTGAAGCTCCTCGTTATGGCCGTTGTAACTAAATGGAGAGGCATAGAGCTTGGCTGCCGTCAGCATTTCCAGTTCGTTCATGCTTCCGGGGCGCGTGGTATCGTGAGTGGTGTCATACGCCTGCATCCATTGAAAATATTTGTTGGTGAGAATATCATCAAGCGTTGGCTCACCAAAGCCGGTGGTGCCATACGCCTGAACCGAGCCGGCTTCGGTGGCGAGAACGTAAGACTCGTTCACTCCAACCTGGTCTGGTTCGGCAAAGGCGCCCGTCCGGCACGTGAGTGTGATGAGAAGTGGATAGAGACCTTGATTATGAAGCACGCTCGCGTCGGGGAAAAGAATATCCGAAGTGAACGTCGCGCCGTGTCCCGCAAAATACATGATCGACTGACCGGTCTGAAGCGCGTCTTCGATCTCTCCAACATGCGTGGCATCGACGCCGCTGGTGAAATCGGTTCGGTCGATGATCGTGCCCTGAATATTCGTTGGAGGAAGAATCAGCCCAAGATTCCCAGTATCGAGAGGGAAAGAGTGGGGATAGAGGTATCGCACCGCTTCCGCATGAAATTCATCGTGCTCGCTGCCTTGATTTCCACCGGCGAGAAACAGGAATCGCCGGTTCCACGCGGCGGGTGGATTGCCTTCATATTCGACCAGTTTTTGGATATAACTATCCGCATTCGTTTCGGAGGCTACCGGAATGCGGGAAATCATCATGAGCGGCTGGCTGTCCAGATTGCTATCCTCGGCAAGCGTGAAATAAACATCGCTGACCGGGTCGCCATAGGTTGGCACAAAAGAGTGTTTCGTTCTTCCAAGATTGAATTTCGGATCCCACGAGGCATCGCCAAGCAGCGTGACAAGCGAGACGGGGATGCCCGGATAATTCAAATAGGCGTAATTCAAAAATCGGCGAATGGCTGCCGGCTCGTTGCTGCCATAATCAAATGCGTTGAAAACTTCGTTCGTGGTAACGATCATCGAATGAAGTCCCAGCCCGGAACGGCTCGTGGCAAGCTCGCCCGCCGCGCGGAGAAATTCCGGGGCCGTGATGATGAGGTAATCGGCCTGGCGCTGTTGATTGGATAAAATGTTCCACCCGAGTGTTTTCGGGGTGTTCCACGGCTGGATATTATCGCACCGGAGCATCGTGCCCAGCGTGGCCGCGGCGTAAAGCGGCTGGGGCGAACCGGTCAAATCGGCAAAGATGCCGGATTGCGGAATCACTCGCGTGGTGTCCGTCAAATTATAGAGGTGCGCAGATGGGTCGGTAAGCGCAATCTGGAAAACACCAGAATTCGGAGCGGCGGAAAAAAGCCACTGCCCTTTCGCAACCGCGGTATCGATACTGGGAGCAAGCCCGCTCTCGAAACTTACTTCGTAGTAATCCAGATAAAAAATATCCGTATGCTTCACATTATCCGTGAGCGCATTCACGCGCACAATATTCGCTCCCTGGACGAGCTGTGATAAGGGAACGGACATCTTGAGTGAGTCATAGGAAAAATTATCGAAGAAACTCGGAGAGCTTAGTGCGCTATTGTTAATTTGGGCCTGGACGACATGCACCGTCGATCCCTGGATCGTTTGATCCCAGTTCATTCCCCGTAGCAGGAATTTGAAATTCGCCACTTTCCCCGCCGTATCGGCTGGCAGCTTGGCGATATAAAACGTATCGATAAAATGCGGGTTCGGAGCATTGTCGAGCAGCCCATGCAATTCATACCACTCGAACCGTTCACCAGGAACGTATTCCGTAGCCTCCTGTGTCGGGACGGTGCCGCCTTCGAAGGCATCGCCAAGATAATAATTATGGTCTTGCTCGTGATGCAGTAACACGTTCCCTGCGGATACGATGGGTGCTCCGGACGGGGCCAGCATCTTTGGCGTGTATCGCAGCGGCGAGCCGCCCGTAACGCTCGAAGCGGTGAGCCAATAGACATTCGTATCGGTCGCAACATTGTAATATTCCGGAAGCGGGCGCTCGGTATCATCCGCTTCTGCGAAGGTCACAATCGGCAGAGGGAATCCGCGTAAATGCTGGCCGTAAAATTCGATGGCCGCAATGCCGCCGCTCGAATCCGTGTCGATCCAGATTGGAACTTCCTTCCCATGATTGATGCATCGGAGATTGTGCGGTGTCCAGCCCGAAGATGCAAGCGTGAAACCCAGAGTATCGAAATTAAGCTCGCTTGCTGCCACACGATACAGCCCATCGCGCGTGACGGCAAGGCGAATATATGGCGCATTCGTGTCAATCCAGCTATAGACGCTATCGAAACTTGTCGAAGACAATGCGTGCGCGCCTTTCCCAGACAAGCGTGGCTTCGTTCGCGTAGGTCGAAGGGCAACCGCAAATTGCGCCAGATCATACGGGTTCGCAACGAGGCGAGCATTCATATCCGCAAAAACCGGATCGCGCAGGACGCCCTGCGATTGTGTTCCATTCGATGTGAATCGAATCCCGACCGAAAATTGCCGGAGGGCCTCCATTCCTTGTGGGCCATCGCTCACAAGAGGAACGCTTACCGTCACCATTCGCAGCGAACGAAATGTCTCCGGCTTCAGAATGGTTACCTTCGGCGTCGTAGCATATAACTTCGAATCATAAACCCGCTCCGCCACTCCCTTAATCTCCTGCTCGGATGGCGCAAAATGAATATTTCCTACCGGAGAAGTGCGTGTGGTTTTTACAAATGGAGTAATATTGCTCGCGCCCGCAGGAATTGCAAACGTAACGGTCAGCAGCGGGTATTCCGGTGAGCCGCCTTGTGAGGAAATCAATGTAAACCCGTTCGGCAGACTTGCGGCAAGCAAAGGCCAGGTTACATCGGAGAATGCCATTGCTGGCGGCGCATTCTTTACGGCCACCTTCGATTGCGTCACGGCTGGCTGGCCAATATCGACGGTGAGAGTAATGCTTCCGCTATTTGTGGAAACGGAGGTTTGATGCGAACGAACAATCGTCGGATGGGCACTGCCAAAGGTGAATCGCTTCACGATTGGCGATTTTGCCGTTCCTCGCCGATTTGGGAAACGCACTCGGGAAGAAACGAGGGCATGAGAAAGTTTTTTCTTGGAAGTTGCCGGTGAAATCGAATGAAATGCCGGCATTACCGCAGGTCGAAGCGGGCTTTTCACCGCACTCTTGGATACCTGAAAGCCAAATCCTCTGCTCGAAACGAGGAGCAGCGCGGCAAGCAAGATGGGGATGGTTCGGCGAAAAATCATTCTGGATAACTAAGCACAACGCTGTAAATTCGTTCAAAGTCCCGTAGGGATTAAATTTTGACCAATGCCGGATTTTCAGTCCGCCAGGGCCAATCTCCGCGAATTTTGGCCCATACAAAATAGACGACGACGCCAATCGCGATCACCGTCGTTGCCCCGACGATAAATTTAAGACCCGTGAAATAAAAAACGAATAGCCAAATGAGAATCGAAAGAATAGCGGGAATGGGAAACATCGGCATCCGATATGGCAGCGATTCGGTTCGCTTGCGGTCGCGGTGCCAGAGAATAAGGCCAACCGTTTGCCCGATAAATTGAATGAGAATACGCATGGCGAGAATGGCGCTGATAACGTCGCTCATGCGATCGAAAAAAACGCTGAATACAAATGCGAACGCTCCGAGCACGAGCAGCGAAACGTGCGGAAACTGTTTCGTGGGATGAACCCGCGCGAAGACTTTGAAAAATTCGCCGCCTTTCGCAGCCGCATACGGAATGCGCGAATAGCCCAGCATGGCCGAGAAGAGCGAGGCAGCTGCAATTATTAAAATGAGCACGGTACCAACATCCGCCGCATTACTTCCATAAATGTGTTCGAAAAACGAACTGAACACAAAATCCGAATGCCGCGCCGATTGCCAGGGAAGCGTTCCCAAAATGCTAAGCTGCATTCCGAGATAGATCACCGCGATTCCGCCGATGGAAAAGAACATGCTCCTCGGAATATTTTTTTCCGGTTCCGCAATCTCCGATCCAAGCTGGCAGACATTATAATATCCCAAATAGCTATATACCGACTTCCCCATCGCTTGCCCCAGCACGATAAAAAACACCGGCGAAAGCGACCATGCGCCAGCGGGATACGTGAAGGCGAGATGCGGATCGAAATGGGTCGCGCCGGCAAAGAGTATCCATCCGATCGTGAGGATGAGCACCGTCCAGAAGATCATCGAAATGCGGCCGGCGGTCGTAATGCGGCGATAAAGAATGATGGTTAAAATCACAACCAATGCGCCGGAAACAGCTTTGCGCCCGAGGAACGAAAGCGGCATCAGATATTCCACATGCTCCGCGAAACCAAGCGAACCGGAAGCAATGACGAGCGGCGCCTGAAAAATCGTCTGCCAGATAAACAGAAAGGAAAAAAGCTTTCCTAAACCGCGCTCGCCATAGAGATTGCGGAGAAACACAAAACTTCCACCCGCCTCCGGCCATTTCGCGCCAAGCTCGGACCAGACCATGCCATCCAACCCCGCAAGGAGCGCCCCGAGAACCCACGCGATAATACATTGCGGCCCGGACATAATGTCGATGACGAGCGCCATCGTCACGAACGGCCCGATGCCGACCATGTCGATCATGTTGATCGCCGTGGCCTCGCGCAACCCAAGCCCGCGAACGAGCGGAAGGGATGAAGGATGAGGGATGATGGATGAAGGGTTCGATCCTACACGTTCCTTCTTCATATTTCCGTCTTTACCTTTCAGGGAATTTCTGATGCGTCAAAAAATGTCATTCTGAGCGGAGCAAATCGGAGCGAAGCGTAGATTTGCGGAGTCGAAGAATCTCATGCAGGACACCGGACTGCCAAACCACACGAGATCCTTCGACTCCGTTCGTCCTCCCTTCGGTCGGACGAACTCCGTTCAGGATGACATGCTGAAGTTAGTCCCCTATTCCTCAACGTTTATTTTATTCCGGGATATGTAAGTTCGGGATAATAATTGACCGCGAGTTTATCGAAGAGCGCCTTCGCTTTCGCGCGGCCTTCGGGAGGATTGACATCGAAATAATAATACTCTTCGTAATCGCCATGATTCATCGCGAGTTGCATTGTACCCTGCGATTTATGCTCCGCAATGTCCCAGTTTACAATCATCTTGTAATTGAGCACATGGTGGAAGCCGAAGCTTTGCAGCCGATTGAACGAATACGACGGCGCGCCATCGCTGCAATGCGTTATCGGGAAGCCAGTAAGTTCGGTGAATGACGCAGGAGTTTTTCCGGAGTCGATGTCGTCGCCGCCCAGCGCGATGGGATGAGGAAAATTCGCGGGCAGACTTTTTAGGACGGTAAGCGCGAGAATTGCGGCAGCTTTGTGATGCCCGTGCGTCGATTCGACCGGAAGCAGCATAAAAACAAAATCATAATGACCACTCAGCATTATTTGCTTTAGTCGCGCTTTGACGAAAGGAATATTCCAAACGCTGTCGAGCACTTCATGCGGATCGAGCGTGTAGCGATTATCGCGCTGCTTCAAAAAATAAATGTGATGCAGCCCAATGATCTTTCCCGCACGCTCCATCTCACCCTGCCGAATCCCGGGCAGATATTTTCGCCCGATTTTTTCTTCGGTCAGCTTCTGGTGGTAAAACGGCTCGGCGAGCGTCGAGTATTTATAGCCGCCCTGGCCATCGGTTATGACGACAAGATCGACCGTGCCATGCAAGTCGTGATTGATTTTATAGACAGCGCCAACGAAGGCCGTCTCATCGTCCGGATGTGCATCGACGATGAGTACGCGCGGCCCGCCAACTTTCGCATAAAGTGAGGCGGAAATGAAAAGAAAAAATACGGCGAGAAATAGGCGGCGATTTTGCATGGATGGTTAAACAATCATTCTATCGGGAGCGGTTGCACTCCCCTACTCTTCCCGGAGCAGCGAAACCAAATCGCTCGTGACCGCGCTCGCCGTCGGAAGGCTACCGGCGCCTTTGCCATAGAGGACTTGCGGGCCGGCATGCTGCGTTTCGATTTCGAGCGCGTTGAATTCATCGCGCGTGTGGGCGAATAAGTGCGTGAGTGGGACGCGATGCGGACGGACGGTGGCTTCCACTTTTCCGGTCTCGGAATTTTGCGAAGCGGAGGCGATCAGCTTTATCGTCTCGCCATTCGTTAGCGCCATGCGGATATCTTCCGAGGTGATGCGCTCGATGCCCTCCGTAACTATTTCGTGCGGGCGGACATGCTCGCCGAAGGCATGATACGCAAGTACCGAAAGCTTCTGCGCCGCGTCCGCGCCGGAAAGATCGAGCGAAGCATCCGCTTCCAAAAATCCACGTCGCCGCGCTTCCGCGACAGCATCCGAAAAATCAACCACCCCCCGTCCCCCTCCTTGAAAAGGAGGGGGTGCATTAAGTGAATCGCTCATCATCGTCAGGATAAAATTGGTCGAGCCATTCACGATACCGCTGATTTTTCGAATGGTGTCTCGCGTCCGAAGCTCATCGAGTGCTTGAAGCACCGGCACGCTGCCGCAGACCGAGGCCGAATAAAGAAGTTCCACGCCATGCCGCTCGGCAATCGCGGAAAGCCGAGGCAGTTCATGCGCAAGCACAAGCTTGTTCGCGGTGATAACGTGCTTGCGCCCTTCTAAGGCGCGTTCGATAACGCTTGCTGCTTCATACCGGCCACCAATGAGTTCGATCACCACGTCGATCGAATCGTCTTCGAGAAGCTGGGCGGCTCGTGTAGTGATAAGCTCCGCGGGCGCGGAGGCAAGACGCGGCTTTTCCAAATCGCGTACGCAAATTCCGGCGATTTCGATTTCCGCGTTAAATTGTTTTCGGAAGGCGGCGCGCTGCTCGTGCAGCACGTTCCAAACTCCGGTTCCCACTACCCCGAACCCAAAGAGCGCGACGCGAAGCCTGCGAACTCCTTTCTCTTTATAAAGAAAAGGAGCTGGCGGTGAGGTCAAGGTGCTATTCAAACTGGTAGTCATACCGCAACCCCTTCTTCTTCTAAATCGAATGTTAATGCGCACTTCTGAGGTTCAAGTTCTTCCAGGAATGGCGCGATTATTTTCGAAAGCGCCTCGGTATCGACGAGGAACGAATCATGGCCGTGGATCGCGTGGAGCGTCCGGTAGCGGCCGTTCGGCAAGAGCGATGCGAACCGCTTGATTTCATCTGCTCCATAAAGGATATCCGACGAAATTCCAACGAAGAGCGCTTTGCATTCGATGGACATTCCCCCCTCTTGCATGGCCGAATGTCCGTCCGATAAATCATACAGCTCCATCGCGCGCGTGAGTGTAAGATAGGAGTAGGGCGAAAATCGCGCTGCGAGCTTTTCGCCCTGATGTTCGAGATAGCTCTCGACTTCGAAACTTCCATTGGCAACAACCCTTTGCCGGCCGAATCGCGCGTCGAATTCGGCGCTCGAACGGTAGCTAATCATCGCCGCTTGCCGGGCGAGTTTCATGCCATCGGCAAGTTTCGTGCGGTCTTGAAGCGTCGGATCGCTCGCGATGATTGCCTTGCGAATAAAGGAGCTAAACGCCACGCGCCATGCGGAGTACGACCCGCTCACCGCGATCGGAATGATAGCTCGAAACCTATCCGGTGCGAGCGCCGCCATTTCGAGCACGACCATTCCGCCCAGCGAACCACCAATCGCGAAATGAATTTGCGAAATGCCGAGCCGGTCGAGCAACGCGAGATTCGCGCGTGCCACATCGCGCGGCGTGATCGTTGGAAATGTTGCAAGATAGGGCCGGCCAGTTGAAGGATCATCGGATTCAGGGCCCGTCGTGCCATAGCAGCTTCCGAGCAGATTCGGCGCGATGATAAAATATTTCGATGGATCGAGAAGGAGCCCTTCGCCGACGAGACCGCTCCACCACTCATGCGCCGCGCTCGAACCCGTAAGTGCATGAAGCACAATGACGGCATTCGAACCATCCGCATTCAATGTACCATACGTATGATAGGCAATGTCGATTTCCGGCAGCGCCGCACCAGATTCGAGTTTCAGTGAATCGATTCGAATGGATTGAGGATTCTTCGTTAACATGGCGCAGCCTCCTTCGCGGGTTCCCACACGGTGATTGCGCTCAGTGCCTGATCGAGATCGGCGATCAAATCATCGACATGCTCGATGCCGATGGAGAGACGAATGAGATTCTCCGTAATGCCCGCCGCTTCGCGCAACTCTGGCGTCATCGAGGCATGGCTCATCGTGGCCGGATGCTCGATGAGCGATTCCACGCCGCCCAAAGATTCCGCGAGGGAGAAAATCTTCGTTGCGCCGAGAACATCTCTAATGTTGCCAGCTGTGAGGCGAAAACTCACAATTCCACCAAATCCCGTGAATTGCGATTTCGCAATCTCGTGTGAAGGATCGGATTCGAGTCCGGGATAATAAACTTCGCTTACTAAAGGATGGCTTAACAAGAACTCCGCAACCGCCTGGGCATTTACCGCGTGCTGCTTCATGCGAACCGACAGCGTTTTTACGCCGCGCAAGACGAGCCAGGAATCGAACGAGCCAGTCGTTGTGCCAAGCGCATTGGCAAGCCAATGGAATCGCTCGGCAAGCTCCGGCGTGCGTGAAACGACGGCGCCGCTCACTACATCCGAATGGCCGTTCAGCCATTTCGTTGTTGAATGAACGATGACGTCCGCGCCAAAATCGAACGGGCGGAAAAAGAACGGCGACATGAAGGTGTTATCGACGGCAACGAGCAAGCCATAAACTTTTGCAAGCTTTACCAGCGCCCCAACATCGACGACGCGAAGCAGCGGATTGCTCGGCGTTTCGATCCAAAGGCAGGCTGTGTTCGGCTTGATGGCGCTCCTGACCGCCACGATATTTCCGAGATCGACGAAAGAAACTTCAAGCTTGCCTTGCGATTCCAAAAGCTTGAGCAGCCGCGCCGTACCGCCGTAGCAATCGTGCGTTGCGATCACATGCGACCCAACCTTAAAGTGTGCAAGGACTGTTGTGATGGCCGCCATGCCGGTCGAAACGGCCACGGACCCAGCTCCGCCTTCTAAATCGGCGAGAACGTGTTCGAGCGTGTTCCGTGTGGGATTTCCGCTACGGGTGTAATCATAGCCTGTGGAATGGCCCGGTTCGCGGAAGCGGAAGTTAGAGGTCTGGTAAAGCGGCGTTACGATCGAGCCGTACTCGGAATCGGTATGCGTCGTGGCAAGAATGGCGCGGGTTTCTGGTTGCATGAGTGATGATATTTTTATAAAAATGTCACTCATGAGAACCGATTTTGTAGCCGTGACCTTCAGGTCACGGTGTGTTTTCGCTCCGCGACCGTGACCTGAAGGTTACGGCTACAAAAAACCGGCTATAAAATAAAAAGCCCTATTCGGAAGTGAAACCGAATAGGCCTTGCGATTATCTCCGCGGATGATATACCATCCCTCCGGAGTGCCTGCTATACGGGTTGCCGTTAGCAAGCGTCGTTTTAGCTTCGGACGATTCTATCGTCCGGTCCGCGCGATCGTTAGATCGGCGCGTCCCCTCGGCTCATCTTCCCGATGCACACCGTTAGATGTCATCAGCAGGAGTTAGCACCTCGACTTGAAATCCGCGCTGGCATGCGCCTGTGGCGGATCTCAACGGTTGCTACAGCGTCTTCGGGCCTGTTCCCTCGGCTGTTCTCGATGAGTGTCACATAAGCAAACGCACGCCGCACGTTAAAGTTTCCCGAAATTCGGAAATTGTGAAAAGCATCGACGCCATCGTATTAGGATTCGGACTTCATGATGATCTTCCACTCTTTTTCCGTTACCGGAGTGATGGAAAAACGAGAACCTTTTTGAAGGATACCCATTTTTTCAAGGCCTTTTGTCTTACGAAGTTCTGCAAGGGTGATAGGCCGTTTTAGATGCTTCATATATTTTACTTCCACGCATATCCAAATCGGATTCGCCGGGGTCGCCTTGGGATCGTAATGGCTGTCCTTCGGATCGAGCGCGGTTTCATCCGCGATCGGTCCGCTGGCTACTTCGCAGATTCCGACAATGGCGGGTTCTGCCGTGTTCGAGTGATAAAAGAAGCCTTTGTCGCCGACTTTCATTTGGTCGCGCATATAGTTGCGAACCTGATAATTTCGGACGCCAGTCCACGGCGTGGTGCCATCGCGCTTGAGATCGTCGATCGAATAGGATTCTGCATCCGTCTTAAGAAGCCAGTATTGCATAGAAGTAATGAGTTAGGAATAATGAGTAACGCGAGGAACAATCCTATTTATTCCCGCCTATAGTGATGTCGCATGTATATTCCACCTTATCGAACGCTGTTTGCATCGGGCAAACTTGCCGAGCGCGCTGAAAAGCTCGTTGCCATGCTCGCCTCGTGCAATATCTGCCCGCTTGATTGCCAGGTGAATCGCCTCGCGGGAGAAATTTCACGATGTTATTCCGCGCGCCTACCGATTGTCTCTTCGTATTGTCCCCACTTTGGCGAGGAGCCGGCGCTTGTGGGTACGCGCGGAGTTGGCAATATCTTCTTCGGCAATTGCAATTTGAAGTGCAGCTATTGCCAGAATTACGAGATCAGCCAGCGGTGGAAAGAGGAGCGAAAGAATGAGGTTACCATTCAACGGCTTGCGGAGATGATGATCGAGTTGCAGAATGTTCATGGATGTCATGCAATTGGGTTCGTTTCTCCGACGCATTTTGTGCCGCAAATGGTCGAAGGCATTCTCGAAGCTTGCAAGATGGGGTTGCACGTTCCGATTATCTATAATACGAACGCTTATGATTCGGTTGAAGTGTTGAAACTACTCGATGGCATTGTCGATATTTATTTGCCGGATATTAAATATGCGGAAGATGAAATGGGCTATCGTTATTCCGGAGTGAAAGAATACGCGCGGCATTCACGAGCCTCGCTCGCGGAGATGTACCAGCAAATGGGCAATGAACTTGTAATCGGTGAAGATGGCCTTGTAAAGCGCGGACTCATTATCCGGCATCTTGTGCTCCCGAACGACCTTGCCGGCAGCCGCGAAACACTTTCGTTCATAGCTGAGAATTTATCGAACCGAGTGACACTTTCGGTGATGTCTCAGTATTATCCGACGAATAAAGTCACTTTCGATAACGCTGAAAAATTCGAATCGCTGCAATTGCTAAACCGACGCATTCGCGAACGCGAATACGATAAAGTGCTTGACTTGCTCGACGAGTTCGGCTTCGAGCAAGGCTGGGCGCAGGAATTCGAGAGCCAGGATTATTACCGGCCAGATTTTTCGGATCGTGCAACACCGTTCAAATTGTAGGGACGTGCTGCGCCCGTCCTTCCCAATAAGAAGCCAGGACGTGCGCGGCACGTCCCTACTTTCGAATCTCTCCCGTTTCCATGCTCCAAAAGAGCAGATCGAGTTCGTCGAGCGAAATTCCTATTTGTTTGGAGAATTCTTTCCAGCGAGACTCGATGTCGAGGTAGCGATTTGTTGTAAGGCTGGTGGGTATTGTGTCGATCACTTCAAGCCGATGTAAATGCCTGAGGATGTGCCGGTCGAGGATTGCAAGGCCGCGCACGCCAATGTTGCGGAGGAAATGCGAGGTTTCTTTCATCCCTAATCCACTTACTTGTTCGAGGACGATCTCGCGCTTCGCTTCTTGAGAGAGCTTCTTGTTTATGAGGCTTGGGAGCAATCCGGCGAAGCCGTCTCGAATTGCGAGCAGCCGCTTTGCTTTCGTATTGTGGAAGCGAATATAATGCTTGGGATCGCGGAGATAGGGCATGGGATCGAATCCTCGTTCGAGGAATTTATCGCGCTCCAATTCCGCAATCGTTGCCTCGGCATTCGCGGCGCTCGATTGCGGAGTAAGAATGCAGAAGGCAAGTTCGTAAAAATAGTGCGAAGCGGGGATGTTTGCAAAATCCTGGAGGCGACGCCGAATGGCGATGCGGCGCTCTTCATAAGTGGAACACCAAGGTTCGGGAAGTTTATTGGTGGCCGGCAAGGGTGAACGCTCCTTTCCTGGTTTCGGAAATGAAGCCGTCTTTTTGCAGCATGTTTAGGACGGATAGGACGAATGGAATGAATGTGGTTTCCGAGATAGCGTAGCTTTTTTTCAAATTCGCGAGAAGAGCGCGTTTGGCGAGCGTTTCGTTTTTTGAAATTAGTTGGAGAATTCTTCCGCGCCAGATTCGGCGGGGCTGGCCGAAATAGCGTGGTTCCGAGTTTAGGCTTGGCTTTGCCAGAGGCACTTTCATTTTTTGTACTGAGGGACACATTGGACGGAGAGGACATAATTCGCACTTAGGCGCTCTTTTGGTGCAGATGGTGGCGCCTAAGTCCATCAAGGCTTCGTGCCACTCCGATGAGTGGCCTTTAGGAAGTATGGCAATATCCAAATCATAAATATCTCGCATGGGGAGTGTTGCAGCAGGGTTCGGCATTCGCTTCCAAAGCCGCGAAAGCACACGCTCGATGTTGACATCCACCACCGGCACGTCCGCGTTATGCGCAAACGCAAGCACGGCGCTGGCGGTATAGAGTCCAACTCCTGGAAGCCCCTGAAGTCCTTTCAAGTCCTTTGGAAAAATTCCCTTTGCCGCAATAGCTTTCGCCGCCAAATGTAGATTGATCGCCCGGCGATTATATCCCAGTCCATGCCAGGCGCGGATAACCTCCGGACGCGAGGCCGCCGCAAGTCTTTTCACCGTCGGAAATTTGCGAAGAAATTCCGGCAAATGTTTTTCGACTTGTTTCGCGCCAGTCTGTTGCAGCATGAATTCGCTCACGAGCACTATATACGGCGATCGTTTTAGTCCCCTCCAGATAAAGCTGCGTTGATTCGCGCGATGCCATTCGAGTAGCGTGGGAACGATGCGTCGAAATCGCTCACGGGTCGCGTGGTGAATCATGCGGGAATGCCCTCGCGCAACAATCGGTCCAAGATGCGTTTATTGCCGGATAAATGCAGGAGCGTTGGCAGCGCGGCATTGGAAATCCATTCCACGCGGTGGAACTCACGGTTCACAATCTCGCCACGCCATGCACGCACTAAAAAATAAGATATATCGTAGGTCATTCCATTCGAATAGGTATGAACTTCCGAAAACCATTCTTCCGCATCCTCGATTTCGACGCCTAACTCTTCGCGAAGCTCTCGCCGCATGGCATCCACCGCGCTTTCATTCGATTCCAATTTTCCACCTGGAAATTCCCAATGGAGGGGATAAACTTTTTTGGGTTTTCGCTCGCCCATAAGCACGCATCCATCCTTCACCAGCAGCGCCACGGCAACGCGAACAGGATCGTTCATGCGAAACTCAGCGCGTGTAACGGCTGCATCCGTGCCGCGATGCGCGCGGGAATGAGCGTTGCCGAAAGCGCGAGGACCAGCGCAATCGCGGAGACGATCGCATAGTGCTGCCACTCGATCGAAACCGGAACGGACGACATAAAATAAATATCGGAGCGCAGTTTGAAGAAATGGAAGTGCGCTTCGAGCGAACAAAGCACAAATCCCAACGCATCACCCATTAGCGTGCCGAAGATGGCGATAGTCATTCCCTGCGTGATGAAGATGCGCGCGATTTCGCCGGTGCTCGCGCCAAGCGATTTCAGGACGCCGATGGAGCGCGTTTTTTCAATCACAATCAACAGGAGCGTTGAAATAATATTGAATGCGGCGACCAGAATAATAAGCCCCAAAATTATCGGGATCGGCTTCTTTTGCAAATCGATCCACGCAAAGATCGTTGGATAAACGTCATATACGCTACGAGCGATGTAGGGATAAAACAATACGCGATTAAGTTTCGCCGCCACCGGGATGGAAGATGCGAGCGTCGGAGTGCGAACATCGTAGCCGCTCACCTGCGTGGGGCTGAATCCATTGAAGGACTGCGCGGCGCGGAGCGTCGTATAGGCGAGCATGTTATCGTATTGTGACATGCCGGTCTCGTAGGTGCCCACAATGCGGAACATCCGAAGATTGGCGAGAATATCCTCTCGCGTTCGCAGCCGCTCGTTAAAACGAATGGCGGCAATGTTTTTCCCGACGCTTGTTCGAAGTTGTTGCGCCAGTCCTTTACTGATGACGATCGGTTCGATGGAATCCGTAGCATGAAGCGCAAGAGACTCTCCGCTTTGAATCCGCTTCATTGCTAGCACGGTCGTATCTTCCGGCGGAACGCCACGAAGCTCCACCCCGGCCACGCCGCGCGGCGAACGGAGGATGGCATCGTGCTCCACATAGGGAGTGAGCTGGGAAATTTCCGGAACTTTTCGTTCCAGGAAGCGCGCGATGCCCTGATAATCCGGTAGCGGACGATTGCCGTAGGAGGAGATTTCGACGTTCGAGGTAAAGCCCAATACATTGTCTGTCAGCGTTTTTTCGAAGCCGCTCAGGATTGCGAGCGTCACCACCAGTGCGGCCGTGCCGAGCATAATTCCGCCGGCGGAAATCAGCATAATGCCCGAAACGAATCGGCGCTGAGCACGCGAACCTCCCGCCCGCTCGCGTTCGGCACGCCGCGAAAAGAGATACCGGGTCGCTATGAATCGAGAGAATCCGATAAGGCAGCGGAGAAGATTGGGTGAAAATTCTACTCTTGATCGATCGTGAGTTTCGCGTTATTGGCGGTGAACGAGCCGGTCGCGCGCACAGTATAATAGAAGCCGTCCTCGAAATTGCCGGGTACTTGCAAGGGAATATTCGAAGTCCCGACCTCTCGGAGAAATAGTGTATGTTCGCCTGCTTTCACAAGAACATATCGTGATATTTGGAGATCCTGAATTGGCACAAGGTCATGGTACACAGTATCGAGATCGAGCTCGTACTCAGGCAGAGGACCATCGGCAATCCCATCGATGCAGCGAACGTAACAATACCCGAGTGGAGGCGGCGTTAATTTCTCCGAGTCAATACTCGGCATCGGCTGCATTTGACCACCGTTCCAGAACAGCGCCCAGGTAGTTATTGTATTCCCGGGAGCGGGAATGTTCAGGGTGCTGGTCCAGGTCGAAAGAGCTGGGCTTGGGCTTGAAAGATAAAAGAGAAACGACGTATCGGTCCGGAGCGGGAGATAATTTCCACTTACCGAGTTGACCGCATAAGCGAAGTGAGAGCTATTGGCGTCGGGTGTTTTCGACAGGATAATCTCCGTCGCTACCGAATCGGGAAACATGGAAACAAAGCGAACCCACGCCTGGCGCGTCCCCAGGGTATCGCGAAGGGTATCGCGCAGGGTATCTCGGATGGTGAGTGAATCGATAACCGTCGGCCCGGTAACCGTCTTCGTGCAGGAATTAATGGTGAGAATAAAAGCAAGACCGAATGCGAATGGCCAGAGAAGGTGCAACTTCATGCCGAGACATAACACGGCATTGACAAAAAGATTTTTCTGAATTCCTGATTTTTTCTGTGACATTCCGGGGGTTTCGAGTGTCTATACTATGGAATGAAGCTGGTTTTATCATTATTTCGAGGAATTTTCGTCGCTTTCATAATGGCGTTTTCGTGCTTCTGCGCCATCCCATCTGCTTTCGGCAATGTCCGCCTCGCCTTCGATTCCACGAGCCTCGATTTTGGAAACGTCGCCGTTTCGGGCGCGAAAGACCTGACGGTCGAAGTGTGGGATACCTCATCGGCCAATATCGAAATCGATCAATTCATGCTTGGCGGATTCGATGCTGGAGATTTCACCGTGCTCTCCCCGACCACGCCATTGGTCATCAGCGCCGGCGGCATCCACACGAAGATCATCGTGCAATTCAGCCCGCAGGCGCTGGGCGCGCGCTCGGCATCGTTGCAGATCGAGACTACGGATGGGATACTGTATCTCCCGCTCACGGGCATGGGCACCGGAAAGGAATCGAGCCTTGCCTGGTCGGTCCCCAGCATGGATTTCGATACCATCACCCCCGGAAGCGAGCGCGATTCTATCGTGGAACTTTATTCCACCGGGACGGATACCGCGCTCCTTACCGTGATAGAATTAGCGTCGGCGGATACGTCCTTCACCGCACAGGTAGTGGGCAGCTCTCAGCCGCCGCTCCGATTGGCCCCCGGCGATTCCGTTGCCGTGCTGCTGGCGTTTCGTGGTTATTCCACCGGCCTGAAGGACGCTCAACTTTCGGCACTTGGGAGCATCTCCAACTCCCCTGCCTGCCTGCTCACGGGAGATGTCGAATTAGGATCCTTCGAGATTCAACCTCCTTCGCTTATTGATTTTGGCACAATGTACGCCGGACAAATCCGGGACTCCACCATTTTTCTTATTAATACCAGCCCGTTCGATTTAACAATCGTATATCTAAGCCTTTCCCCTTCCGGGGATGACTTCACGATTCTTAATCCACCTTCCGTACCGTTCACCTTAGGGGCTGGGGACACGCTCGGCATTCCAATTCGCGCAAATCCGGGACTGACCACCTCTCACGCCGCAGATTTGCAAGTCCTCTCGCCTTCCGCGGATAACCGATTTCAAAAAGCGCATCTGACCGTATCGGTAATTCCGGCTCCCATTGCCGCGCCTCTTCATCAGGAACTAACATATTATTGTGCCTCCGGCGCTTTCCTTAGCGACACCGTGCCGGTCACGAATACGGGAGGCAATGCACTCGTCATCACGGGTCTCTCTTTCGAAGACACGAATATCCGGCTGCAAACCAATCTATCCTTTCCGGACACCGTTGCCGCCGGAACCATGCAAACTCTCATTCTCGGCTTCGATCCCTCCGCCGCATCGAAGGATACGCTGGTCCTGCAATTCATCGGCGGCACTCAGGTGATGCTGGTGGATACGATCTCACTGCGCCCCTCCCTGGCTGCGGTGTCAGCCACATTGTCGATGGCCTCGGCAAGTGGAACGCGCCAGGCGATAGCGGTTGCGGCATCGGCCCCGCTTGGTGTGTTTCAGCTTGATTCGATCGTCGTTCATCTGAATATTCAGGATTCGAACGTCGCCTCGATCGATCCCGCAACGATTGCGCTTGCTCCTTCGCTTTCGAATGCCTCGATCGTTTCGGTCGTGCCAACGGCGAATGGATATGACGTAATTATTTCATCTTCTTCGCCCATTTTGCTGCCGGCCGGAAGTCCGCTGATAAACTTTGCTCTCGACCGGTTTGTCTCCGCCACCGATTCCACGAATGTTTCGGTTGCAATCGAAACGCCGGAGCGTTCAGGCTGCATCGAGTGGAGCAATGATACGATTCAGGCGGGCGGCCTCGCAGCCTGCGGCAGCAGATTGCTCCAGGAAGCTCTTTTGCAGCGCCCGCTTATCCTTTCCGCCGATCTTCGGCAAGACCCGGTGACCGGCAGCAATGCCGATCTTCGAATCGATGCGAGCCGGGAACAATACACTCGTATTACTCTTTCCAATGCCCTCGGCGAGACGATCTATCGGGATAAGCTTGACATACAATCCGGACGAAATGATTATAGCTTGCCGCTCACGAGCCTTCCTTCGGGCACCTATATCGTACGTCTTGTGCCGGAGAATGGATCGCCGCTTTCCGTGCAGTTTCTGAAGCTCCATTAAGAGTCATCGATGACACAAGATGTTCAGGAAGCCCGGCGCGAACTCCGGGCGCATGCGATGACCGCGCGCGAAGAACTGTCGCCAGAGTTTCGCCACCAATCCAGTGTAGAAATTATTGAGCGATTGAAGCACTATCTCACTGGGAAAAAATGCCAGGTGCTCCATTGTTATATCAGCTTCCGTTCCGAAGTCGAGACGCGCGAATTTATCGAGGCCGCCATCCACGACGGCACACGGATGATTGTTCCGGTTGTCGATCAGAGCGGCGCGGAAGAAACAGAGCGAACGGACCGGCTCACGCATACGGAAATCCGAGAGCTTACGGGACTTGCCAAAGGCCGGTTCGGGCTGGAGGAACCCATAGAGCGAGAGCCGTCTTCCTTGGAATCGCTCGATGCGGTTATTGTGCCGATCGTTGCCTTCGACCGGCGCGGCACGCGGCTTGGATACGGAAAAGGCTTTTACGATGTTTTCCTTCGCGAACTCCCGCGATCGGTCGAGCGCATCGGCCTGGCTTTCAGCGCGCAAGAAGTGAAACATATTCCCGCGCTGCCTCACGATGAGCCGCTCGACACGATCATCACGGAGCGCGAAATTATTCACGCGACAGAACCATGATAACGCTCACCCGTCCTCGCTCGGGACGCATGATTGCCGGAGTAGCGATAGGCGTTGCCGAATGTTACCGGTTGCCCGTCACGCTTGTGAGGGTATTTTTTATCGTAACGGTGCTTGTCTCGCCAATCATTGTCCTGCTCTATTTATTGCTTGCGATCTCGATGCCGGACGAGGAAAATATTGCAAGCCTGCTTCGCATGGTTCAGCCGGAATCGGAGCTTCCGCCGCGCGAGCGGTTCGAGCGGTTTTCGAAGCGGCTCCTGCAGCGCCTGGTCCATCCCCGCTCCGCGCATGTAGTGCCGGCGACGGTTCTTGCGGTCGCACTCTTGTTTTTCGCCGCGATTCTCGAACTCCCGCGCGCCGAAGGCGATAGTTTTTACTGGCTCCATCCGTTTCTGACCACGCTTTATACCAGCGTGTCAAGGTTCGGTGCGGAACTTTATTATCTCGTTGCGGCTGCATTATTTCTGTTCGGATGGAAGCGCCGCGAAGCGAATGATATAGTATTTCAAATGCGTCCCCGCTCACGCTTCGCGCTCGATGCCAGCCCGGCAAAAATGATCGGCGGCGTGGCGTCCGGGCTTTCGCGCGTGATCGGCCTGGATGCCGCGTATATTCGTGTGATCCTGATTATTCTAAATTTCCTGACGCTCGGCCTCGTCGGAGCCGGATACCTTCTGGTATGGTTTCTCGAACGGTCGAAAATAAATCGAACGATCGAAGCGGATGAAGCCGATTCCGTTCCCACGGCGGCGGCTGGTTCGGAGACAGTACCGCGGATATATCGTTCCATGGCGCGCGCGTCGTTCCGCGTGGCGATAGCCATTTTACTACTACTGCTTGCAGCCATCCATCTGGCGACGGAGTTCCGCATCTTCTTTTTTAACGAGCCGTTCGCGCAGGGGATCGTGATGGGGCTGATCGGGATTGGAATGGTGTGGTACGGACTCGATCATCGCACGGGAACTCCGATGTGGCTGCTGGCCGGCGCGTCGATTTTCTTTGCCGGCATCTATTTCTTTGCTTCGGCGATTGGAAATATTCAGATTGCTTCCGTCGAACGGTTCGAGATTGTGGAAATGATCGGCGCGATCTCGCTCGCGTATGCCGGGGTGGTCGCACTGCGCGCCCAAGCGCGAACATTAATGTTGTGGCTCGCGCTCATCGTTGCGATATCCGTGGCAATGATTATTTTCCATATTCTACCGCTCTCCTATCTCACGGCACTCGTCCGCTTCTACGATTTCTTTTATCCTATCATTTTCGCGGGGCTTGGGTTGTGGATTGCCTTCGAGCGGTAGCGTGGGAAAGCCTCACCCCCAACCCCCTCTCCCTGCTGGGCGAGGGGGCTTATGACTATCCCAAAAACTTATTCTGCTCTTTTTGCAATTCTTTGATGAGATATTTGAGCCGCGGATTATGGGAACCCTGCGCGAGCGGAAAATAATGCTCCGTCGTCTGCATAATATATTTGATGGGATTTTTCTTTACATTGAATTCGAGGCAGCGGTAGGTATCGAGCCGGTCGGCGAGCTTCAGCATTCGAGCGTCCTCGCTGGCGGCCAGCAGCTTTTCGATATATTCTTTCTCGACCCACTCCTTCATCGGCCCTTCGGCCTTGATGTCCTTCGTCAGCTTTTGCACGAGATAGCTGGTGTAGGAACCAAAATTCAGATCGAGAATTTCCGGCGTGAGCACGTGGGAATCTTCGAGCGTGTCATGCAGGAGCGCGGCGCAGAGGATATTGGTGTCTAACTGATTTAGCTCGATGAGCATGATTTTCGCAACCCGGCTCGGATGCCAGAAATAGGGCGTGCCATCCAGCCGCTTTTGGAACTCATGGACGCTCTCGGCCATGTCATACGCATCGAGCACCTTGTTGACGGCGAGCGCATCGACATTCCGCTCGCGCAGGAGCCGCTCCAGCTCGTCGCGAGAGAGAAAAGTCTCGTTATATTTTGAAGTCGGTAATTCCATAAAAACACCCCCGCCTTTTCAAGGCGGGGGAAGGGGGGTGGTTTGGATTTTTTTTTCGCACCTCCGAGATAACCACCCCCTGCCCCCGCCTTGAAAAGGCGGGGGTTCTATACTAAACATTGAATCTAAAATGCATCACGTCCCCATCCTCAACAATATATTCTCGCCCTTCGCTTCGCAATAATCCTGCGTCGCGGACGGCGGCCTCGGACTTCAGCCGAATAAAATCGCTAAATTTCATCACTTCGGCGCGAATAAATCCTTTTTCGAAATCGGTATGAATAACGGCCGCGGCTTCCGGCGCTTTCGCGCCTTTGCGAACCGTCCATGCGCGGACTTCCTTCGGCCCCGCAGTGAAATATGTTTGGAGTCCCAGCAAATCATACGCCGCGCGGACGACGGCGTTCAGTCCCGGTTCTTTCAATCCCAGTTCGCGAAGGAATTCGGCGCGCTCCGCTTCGGGCACATCCACCAGTTCCATCTCGATCTTCGCGCAGATCGGTACGCAGCGCGCGCCTTCTTTTTCCGCGATGGCGCGAACCAAATCGATGTAGGCATTACCGTGCGTGACGCCGCGCTCGTCAGTGTTCGCTACATAGAGCACGGGCTTCGCCGTGAGCAGGTGCATCTCGCGAAGCCAGTCTTCTTCCTCTTCATTCGCTCGTGGAAAATAGCGGGCGAGCCGGCCTTTTGCAAGATGCTCCCGCAGGCGAGCATAAAAATCCGCTTCGGCGCGCGCCTTCAGGTCGCCGGTTTTGCCTTTGCGCTGGGCGGCGTCCTGCTTTTTGTCGAGCGTCTCTAAATCTTTCAGGATCAGCTCCGTCTCCACGACTTCAATATCGCGCTTCGGATCGATCGAGTTATCGACGTGAATTACATTCGGATCGTCGAAGGCGCGGACGACATGCGCGATCGCATCGACATCCCGGATATGCGCGAGAAATTGATTCCCAAGTCCCTCGCCCTGCGCCGCGCCTTTGACCAAGCCCGCAATATCGACGAACTCGATCGTCGCCGGAACTTCCCGCGCCGGATTTACGAGCGTGGTGAGCTGCGTGATACGGTCATCCGGCACCGGGACGACGCCGGTATTCGGCTCGATCGTGCAAAATGGATAATTCTCCGCCGCCGCCTGCGAGCTGGCGGTGATAGCATTAAACAGCGTCGATTTCCCGACGTTTGGCAAGCCTACAATTCCACATCTTATTCCCACGCCGCACACTACGCAATCCGCGCCGGCATAGTGCCCGCGAAGTTTTTGCCGGCACCCTCGTTTTGTTCGTATAGTGCAGCCTAAATGATAGGCACCTTCTCGCTTCCAATATCATTAATCCCCCGGAAATCTCATAAATTCGAGACATGAACAAACTCTATTTCGGCGACAACCTCGATATTCTCCGCGAGCACATTGCGGATGAATCGGTCGACCTCATTTATCTCGACCCGCCGTTTAATTCCAAGCGCGATTATTCCGTGCTCTTCAAAACGCCGAAGGGACACGAATCCGACGCGCAGATTACCGCCTTCGAGGACTCCTGGCATTGGGGCGAGCAGGCCGAGCGCGAGTTCAACGAACTCCTCCACGCCCCGAATACCGACGTGGCCGAGATGATGCTCGCCTTGCGAAAGTTCCTGAAGGAGAACGACATGATGGCCTATCTCACCATGATGGCCAACCGCCTCCTCGAACTCCACCGCGTACTCAAATCCACCGGCTCCCTCTATCTCCATTGCGATTGCGGGGGATTATT
>Ga0307374_10001537_pt1 | contig 42646 bp, 45 predicted proteins | sample OX3MG_FD_202532 | JGI IMG/M metagenome (GOLD analysis project Ga0307374, IMG submission 202532) | Soil microbial communities from Risofladan, Vaasa, Finland - OX-3 | ecosystem: Environmental > Terrestrial > Soil > Coastal area > Acid sulfate soil | place: Finland: Risofladan, Vaasa | collected...
AATGCATGATCAAAGCGGCCATGTACGCCCGAGCGGCCGGAGATGAGGCGCTCCACCACTTGGCGCCCGATGACGCACTGCAGTGGTACATCCGAGCGCTCAACTACCTCGGGGATTCTGCAGATGAGGAATTGCGGTGCCGTCTTCTCATTGGGATCGGAACTGCACAGAACCAGACTGGGGACCCGGCGTTCCGTGACACGCTGCTCTCGGCCTCCCGCCTGGCTGATGAAATCGAGTCGACGGAGCTCCTCGTTGCGGCGGCACTCTCCAACAGCCGCGGCTATTTCAGCATTGGCGGCTCCACCGATGTGGACCGTGTCGAATGATTGGAGGCTGCGTCCGCCGCGCTCGAAGGCTCAGAGACGGCGGAACACGCTCGGCTGCTCGGATTGCTCGCCGTGGAACTGACCTTCAGTGGGACTCTGGAACGTCGAAGGACATTGCTCGAGCGCGCCCTTGCAATCGCACGGCGATGTGAGCCGGCGGCACTTGCCGCAGTCGGTAGCTACGCCCTTCAGGCGCTCAACGTGCCCGCGACCCTGAACGAACGACAGGCTATTGCGACTGAGGCACTCTCTGCGGCGCGGTCGGCCGGTGACGCCGTCCTCGAGTTCTGGTGCAGCTATTGGCAGGCCGGCATCTGCTTGCAAGGGGGCGATGTCTGTGCAGCTCAGGCCAGCTTCGGCACAGCCTGCGAAATCGCGCAACGCCTGAGACAGCCCACCATGCTGTGGGCTGTGACGTTCTACGAAGCCGCGCACCGCATTGTGCTCGGGGACACCGCCGAAGCAGATCGCCTTGCCACTTTGGCGCTAGAGTTGGGGACCGCCAGCGGACAGCCCGACGTCCTCGCCGTGTACTCCGCACAGATGGGCACGATCAGGCGAATGCAGGGACGAAGCGGGGAAGTCATCGGCTTCATCCGGGAGGTTGCGATTGCACACCCCGGGATCCCTGCCTTTGCGAACGCCCTGGCGATCTTCTGTGTGGATCTCAATCGCTTGGAAGAGGCCCGGGACGTTCTCCGACCCTTCCTGGAGGAAGGTGCACCCACCTTTCCCATGGATCTCACCTGGCTCTTCATGGCCAGCCAGAGAGCCGACATTCTGGCCGCTCTCCAGCTCACAGGGCAGGCTGCTGCCCTTTACGACGTGCTGCTCCCGTACGCCGATCAATTCCCCTTTGCTTCGGCGACCGGGATTTGTCAGGTCAATCACTACCTCGGCCGATTGGCTGCCACCGTCGGCCGCCATGACGTGGCCGACCGGCACTACGAGGCGGCCGCTGCAAGCCAAGAAGGAATGGGTGCGAAATGGTGCACGGCGAACACCTGGCTTGAATGGGGCCACCACTTCATCTCCCGGACCGACACACCCGATCCAAGCCGGGCACGCCACCTGCTTGAGCAAGCGCTCGAGATGTCCCGACTGCACGGCTATGGCCACGTTGCAGAAACTGCGGCGAGGCTGCTTGAGGATCTCCCTCCCGCATGAGCCCGTCCTAGGTCGATGACTCCGCCGCACTCGTGAGGGCTGAATACAGTGGTTGCCGTGGCGGCGGACACGGGTACCTCTCAACGGTCATCCCCGGACAACGTGTCCGTGCGTGTGCTCGGACCGGTCGGCATCTGGATGGGCGACCACGCCATCGATCTCGGAGGCTCGAGAACCAAGGCCTTGGTTGCCAGGCTCGCGATGGAGCACAACCAACTCGTCCCGGTTGATGCTCTCCTGGACTCGCTGTGGCCCGACGACACCGCCGGACAGTCCGATGCCACCCTGAGATCCCTTATCTCCCGGCTTCGCCAGCGCCTCCGGAAATCCGGCGTCGACCCCGGGCTGATCGTGACCCGTCAGAACGGCTACCTGCTCTCGGTTACGCCGGACTCGGTCGACTCGGTGCGCTTCGAGCGCCTCCTGGCCAACGGCCGCACGAGCCTCAGTGCCTCTGATCCCGCCAGTTCAGCGGCCATCCTCGTGGAGAGCCTGGAGCTATGGCACGGCCCCGCGATGGGGGAAGTCCGAGAGGAACTCTTTGCCCAATTGGAAGCGAGGCGACTCGAAGAGCTCCGCATCAACGCCATTGAGACGCGTGTTGAGGCGGAACTTCAACTCGGACACCACTCGGACGTCATTGAGGAACTCCAGACATTGGCCCGGTCCCACTGGACGCGCGAACGCCTGTGGTGCCAATGGATGCTCGCCCTTTATCGCAATGGTCTTCGCGACGATGCACTCCGCACCTTCGACGAGCTCAAGGACACCCTCGACCGCGAGTTAGGTGTCGAGCCAGGTCTGGAGGCGAGCCAGCTGTACGGGAAGCTCCACGCCAACGATCCCGATCTTGCGTGGAAGGAGCCGGCCGGGCCATCGCACATGCCGAGCGGCGCCGGCTACAGGATTCCCCTCCCTCCGGCATGCGCCCGGGCACCACGAGGAGGCTTCTTCGGACGGAGCGACGAACGCGGGCAGATGCTCTCTGCCTTCGAGAGTCTCTCCAGAGAGCAGACACAGCGCATCGTCTTCATCGGCGGCGAGCCCGGTATCGGCAAGACTTCGCTCGCCGTCGAACTGGCGCGCCAAGCCCATGAGCAAGGGGCCATCGTCCTGTTCGGCAGCACCGGCGAAGAGTTCTGTGCCCCCTACCAACCTTGGGCCGACGCGCTGACACACCTTGTCGAGCACGCCCCCGGTCACATCCTTGATCAGTTCTCGCCGTATGTCGGACCCCTCGTACAGATGGTTCCCCGGTTGGCCGATACGCTCGGTCAGCCCCATCCGCCCTCGCCCATCGACCCTGAGGCAGCCCGTTATGTCTGGTTCGGCGCGGTCGAGGGCATGCTTCGGGCGGCCGGCAACCTTGCGCCGGTGGTGCTCGTCCTCGACGACCTCCAGTGGGCTGACCTTCCCAGCCTGCATCTCCTTCGCCACGTAGCGTCATCGGAGAACCCGACCCGGCTGCTCACCATCGGTGTCTACCGTGAATTCGGCGTCGGTGCGATCCATCCGCTGGCAAAGCTGCTCGGAGACGCGCGGCGATGGCCGAACTCGGAGCGGATCGAGTTGCGCGGGATCGACCTCCAGGATCTTCAAGCGATGATGGAGCAGACCGCTGGCCGGCGCCTCAAAAACAAGGGATTGATGCTTCGGGACGCCCTCCTGTCCGAGACAGACGGGAACCCTCTGTTCCTCGCTGAACTGCTGCAGCACATGATGGACGTGGGATCAGTGTGGGTGGATGGGGGCGACTGGCTCACCTCTGACGAGTTCCGGGCCGACGACCTCCCCGTCAGCGTGCGAGAAGTCATCGGACAACGAGTGGCCCGGCTCGGTGACCCCGCACGGCGCGCCCTGATGTGCGCATCGGTGATGGGGCGTGATTTCGACTTCAGGCTGTTGGCCTCCATTTCCGATCTGGGCGAGAACGACCTGCTGGACATCCTTGATGCCGCCATTGACGCCGCACTGGTTGTCAACACAGGAACGTCGAAATACAGCTTCGTCCACGCGATGGTCGGGCATGCCATTTACGACATGCTCGCCCCAACCCGACGAGCACGCCTGCACCGGGAGGTGGCCGAAGCGATAGAGCAGGACGAACACCAACGGTCAGACCAGAAGTCGATCGTCCTCGCGCATCACTGGGCGGAGACAAACGATCCCGACAGTGCCCAGAAGGCCATTGAGCACGCCCGCGCTGCAGGTGACCAAGCCCTGCGACAACTCGCGCCGGACGAGGCACTGCGGTGGTATACCCGGGTCAATTCGCTGCTTGAGCAGAACCCCGTTGACGATCCGCTCCTGAGCTGCCAGTTGTTGGTCGGGATCGGGCAGGCCCAGCGCCAAGCCGGCGACTCGGCATACCGTGAGTCGCTCCTCAGCGCAGCACGTATGGCCAGAAGACTGGGGGCCACCGACCTTCTTGTGGCGGCAGTCCTCGCCAACAGCCGCGGCTTCGTCAGCACGGTTGGCGCCATGGACGCGGACAGAGTCGAAATGCTCGAAGCTGCTTGCGATGAGGTGCAGGACACCATGTCCTCGGACAGAGCGCTCTTGATTTCGCTCCTCGCCCTTGAGTTGACCTTTGAAGGTAACTATGAGCGCCGTAAGGAACTCGCGGACCGTGCACTCGCCATTTCGCGCGCAGTCGGTGACCCCGCGGCGCGATGCGGAGTCATCAATAACATCCGTCAGGCCATTGAGGTTCCAGAGACGCTGAGTGAGCGGCTCACGCTCACGGCTGAGGCGTTTGAGACGGCTGGTCGAGTCGGTGATCCCGTCCTGATGTGCGTCTGCGCCCTGAATCGAACCTTCACCCTCTATCAAGCGTCGCAAGTCGCCGCGGGGGACGACATCCTCAACGTCGCGCGTGAGATCGCTGAGACCCTGGGACAGACGATGCTCCGCTGGTGGGTCACGCTGTATGAAGTGGACCGTGCCTGTGCCGCCGGAGATCTCAATGAGGCGGAGAGATTCGCCAATCGAGCTCTCGAACTCGGGCGGCTCGGAGGTCAACCCGACGTCTTGTTGTTCTACACCTCTCAGATCGGTGCGCTCCGCATGATGCAGGGACGAGCGGCCGAAATCGTTGATCTGGTCCGTCCCCTCGTCACGGATGGCTCCACGTTGTCCACGTACTCCATGTTCCTTGCCCTGCTCTTTTGCGATCTGGACCGGCCGGACGAAGCGCGGGTGCTCTTGGAAACCTCGGTGGCGAACCGGTTCTCAAGCGTGCCCTACGACACCTTCTGGCTTCCGAGTCTGTGCGTCGCGGCCTATGTCGCGTTCGAGGTTGGCTGGAGCGAGGCGGCCGAGCCGCTGTTCGAGGCCCTCGCTCCGTACGCCGACCAAGTGCCCATCGTGGGTTCCACCCGCTGGTGCCAGGTCAGCTATGTGCTGGGACTGCTCGCCTCCACGCTCGACCGGCCGGATGACGCCGACGCGTACCTTCAGGAGGCGTTGGAAGCCCACGCTCGCATGGGTTCTAAATGGTGCCTCGCCAAGACCCAGCAGAGTTGGGGGGAGATCCTGGCGGACCGTTCGCACGCCGAGGCTCGCCGCAAGGCGGCGGTGCTCCTCTCAGAGGCCCTCAACACGGCCGAGGAACACGATTACCGTCACATCGCCCTGCGCGCCGAACGGGCCCTTCGGACCCTGCAGTAGGACGCTGCCGTAGATCGCTCCCGCGGTACGCCACTGGTCGTACCGCGGGACCCTGACGGCTCGTGTGACGAGGACAACGAGGTCGTACCAAAGGTAGGACGGAATGCCTGTCGGGGCGACTCGGCGGACCGTCGCGTGCCACACTGGGGCCTCGCAGATCGCCCCGTGAACGGAGACGTTGCCGAAGTGTTGGTCTTCACCTTCCCAGGACAGGGATCCCAAAAGTCCGGCATGGGCGAACCCTGGGTCGATCACCCCTCTTGGGAAGTCGTGGGTGAAGCGTCAGAGGCAGCGGACCGCGACCTCGAATACCTCCTCCGGGAGGCACCCATTGAGGAACTCACGCGCACGGAAAACGCACAGTTGGCGACCACGGTGCTGAGCCTGGTCGTGCTCGATGCCGTCGAGCGGATCGGCCTTACTCCGGCGGCGTGCGCTGGTCACAGCCTGGGCGAATACACCGCTCTCATGGCCAGCGGCGCCCTCACGTTCGACCACGGGATCCAGCTCGTGCTGGCTCGGGGGGATGCGATGGCCCGCGCCGGAGAGGACGCTCCGGGAACCATGGCCGCACTTCTCGGAATTTCCGATGACGATGCCGAAGCCGCCTGCCAGCGTGCCGAAGGTGACGTCTGGGTGGCGAACTACAACGCCCCAGGTCAGGTCGTGATCGCCGGGACCAGCGAGGCAGTGGCCGTCGCCGGCGCGCTCGCCAAGGAGTTGGGAGCAAAGAAGGTGATGCCGATCCAGGTGTCGGGAGCGTTTCACACGCCACTGATGCAGGGGGCCCGAGCGCCCTTGCGCAAGGCGCTGGCCGAGGTCAACTTCCTGACCCCAGAAGTGCGCGTCGTGGCCAACGTCGACGCGCGCGTCCACGATGACCCGAGCGATTGGCCGGGGCTCCTCTCGGCCCAATTGTGCAGCCCGGTTCGGTGGCGGCAGACCCTCGAAACCTTCGCCGGTCTGGGGCTCACGTCACTGGTCGAACTCGGCCCCGGTGCCGTGCTGAGCGGTTTGGCCAAACGGAGCCTTCCGGAGATCCAGTCCCTCTCGGTGACCAAACCGGCCGACCTCGACACGCTCATCGACACCATCGCCACGGCCGGGACCTGGCGAGCCGAGCCCGCACTCCATCAGGGCGAGCACCTCTACATGTCCGAGCGAGTCGTGGTGAGTCCCTGCAGCGGCATCTTCTCCCCCGAAGCCACGCTCCACGCTCCTGGCACAGGTCTGTTGCCCGGCACCGAAGACGGTACCGCGGGAGATCCCAACTCCGGGGTCGAAGTAGGTGACCTCGTCGGCCGGATTGGTGTGAGCGAAGTCAGGACGCCCTTTGCCGGCCAAGTCATCCGCTGGCTGGCCGTCGATGGAGAGCGGGTGCAGGAGGGCCAACCGCTGGTCTGGCTGCGCGTGCCCGATCAGACCTGATGGCGGTCGTTCTCGTCACCGGTGGGAATCGGGGCATCGGTGCAGCATGCGTCGCGTGGTTCATGGACAACGGAGACCAGGTGGCAACGACCTACCGCTCTGCCGACCCGCCGCCACCACCGAGCGGCGGCGACGCCTCCAGGTTCCTCGCCGTTCCGTGTGACGTGACCGACACGGCGCAGGTTGATTCGGCCTTCACCACAATTGAAGCGACATGGGGTCCGGTAGAAGTCCTCGTCTCCAATGCAGGTATCACCCGTGACGGCCTCGTGTTACGCATGAGCGATTCGAACTTCGCCGAAGTGATCGACGCCAACCTCACGGGCTCCTTCCGCGTCGCCAAGCGGGCCATCAGCAAAATGCTGCGGCTGCATTCCGGACGAATCATCTTTCTCTCATCGGTTGGCGCATACGTAGGCCTCCCTGGTCAGGCCAACTACGCGGCCTCCAAGGCGGGCCTCGTCGGCATGGCACGGGCCATGGCCCGCGAGGTGGGCAGTCGGCAGATCACCGTGAACATCGTTGCACCAGGTTTAATCGACACCGATATGACAGCGGCGCTAGGAGACGAACGGGTAGGAGCCATGACCAGCCAGGTCCCATTGGGAAGGGCCGGCACCGTGCATGATGTGGCCGGTGTCGTGGGCTTCCTTGCCTCGCCGGCCGCCTCGTATGTCACCGGGGCTGTGGTTCCCGTCGACGGCGGCCTCGGCATGGGCCTGTAGCGTTCCCGTCGTAATAATGATCCGACACCCATAACATAAGGAGCAAGACAGTGGACAGCGACGCAGCGTTCAAGAAGTTCCGCGAATGCGCCGTAGAGGTGCTGCAGGTGCCAGCCGAGAAGATCACCAAGGAAGCGAAATTCGGGGACGACCTGGACGCTGACAGCCTGGACCTCGTCGAGCTCGTCATGGCACTGGAAGAGGCCTTCGACATCACGGTGGAAGAGACAGAATTGGAGGACATCACGACGATCGGCCAGGCATTCGACTTGATCTCCGGCAAGCTCTGATGGAACTTGGGCTCGGTGTCCAAGGGCGGCGTGTCGCCGTCACCGGACTGGGCGCGGTGACCTGTTGCGGAGTCGGCGTCCAGGCGCTGTGGGAAGGTCTCCTGCATCCGACGGTCATCGGCGGCAAGGTGCGCGGGTTCGAACCTGAGCAGTGGTTCGGACCCAAGGAGGTCCGCCAGATCGACCGGTTCGCGCAGTTCAGCATGGCGGCAGCCGACATTGCCGTCCAGGATGCCGGTGCCATCGAAGCCGACCCGGACAAGTCCGGGGTCATCTTTGCGACGGGTGTCGGTGGTTTCGACACCTTGGCCGAGCAGGTCGGCGTCTACAACGAGAAGGGCGCACGCCGCGTGTCGCCCCGTCTCGTGCCAATGATGATGGCCAATGCCGGCGCGGCCGGGATCTCCATGCGGTTGGGTTGGCACGGCCCCTCCGAGGTGATCGTAACGGCCTGTGCCGCGGGCACCCATGCCATTGCTGCGGCAGCTCGCCTCATTGCCTCCGGCCGTTGTGACGTCGCCGTCGGCGGTGGATCCGAGGCCAGTATGCACCCGGTGGCGATCGCCGCCTTCGCCAACATGACCGCGCTCTCGACAACCGGGTTCTCCCGCCCATTTGACGTCCGGCGCGACGGTTTCGTCATGACTGAAGGCGCGGCCGCTCTCGTGCTCGAGGACTGGGACAGAGCCGTCGCCCGCGGCGCGACGATCTACGCGGAACTGGCCGGCGCGGCCAGCACCGCGGATGCCCACCACATCACCGCTCCATCCCCCGATGGCTCAGGCGCGGTGTCCTGCATGGAACTCGCGCTGCTCGATGCCCACGTCGCGGCGGCCGACGTCGGCCACATCAATGCCCACGGCACATCAACCCCCCTCAATGACTTGGCCGAGTCCCGGGCCATCAACAAGGTTTTTGGTGAGCCCGGTCCCCTGGTGACGTCCACCAAGGGTGTCACCGGTCATGGTCTCGCGGCGGCTGGCGCCATTGAGGCCGTTGCGGCGGTTCTCACGATCCATCACGCGACCATTCCGCCGACCGCCGGATACGAGGAACCCGACCCGGAGATCTCTTTGAATGTGGTGCACGGGTCTCCCCTCCCGTGGGAACCTTCGGCCGTGCTGTCGAACTCGTTCGGCTTTGGCGGGCACAACGGTTGCCTGGTCTTCCTGCCTCCGAACAGCCGCTAGTCGATCGCCCGGCGCACAGCGCCGACGAACTCGGCTGCACCATCTGGGCCCTCACCTGCCAGGAGGCGCCGCACGAGCGCCGAACCGATCACCACCCCATCGGCCACCTCGCACACCTCAGCGGCCTGCTCGGGAGTTGACACACCGACACCGACACAGACGGGCAAGTCGGTGTGTCGACGGATCCGCTCAACGACGATGCGTGCGTCGGCGCCCACGTCGGCGCGCTCGCCCGTCACGCCCATGCGGGCAACGGCATAGACGAAGCCGCGGGCCCGCGCACAGATCCGCTCCACTCGATCCTCGGGGCTTGAGGGCGCGACAAGCAGCACGGTGTCGACGCCGGCGGCGTCGGCTTCCACGGCCCACGGCCCGATCTCCTCAAGCGACAGATCGGGAATGATGGCGCCGCCGATACCGGCTGCCGCCAATGACTTAGCCATCCGTTTGTGGCCAGCCCGGAACACAATGTTGTAGTACGTCATCACTGCGACCGGGATGGTGACGTCGGCGCGCGCGATCCCGTCGAGCACCTGATCGGGCACGACCTTTCGTTGCAACGCCCGCAGGTCCGCTTCTTGAATCACCGGACCATCCATCATCGGGTCGGAGAACGGGATGCCGACCTCCACTGCATCAGCCCCGGAGGCGGCGACGGCGGCAAGAGTCTCACCCCAATCGTCGGTCATCCCACCCATCAGGTACGGGATCAGCAGCTTCCGTCCGGTATCACGCTGCGCCCGCAGCGACTTTTCAAGCACCGGCTTGCTGCCGGAAGATGTCTCGAACCTGCGCGACGTCCTTATCTCCCCGGCCCGAGAGGGTCACGAGCACAGAGGATCCCGCCGGCAGGGCCTCAGTGCCCGCCACCCGTGTCACCCACGCAATGGCATGCGCCGACTCGAGCGCGGGGATGATCCCCTCGGTGTGGCTCAGCAGACGAAAAGCGGCGAGTACCTCGTCGTCATTGGCCGTGGTGTACTCGGCCCGGCCGATCGCGGCCAGGTGGGCGTGCTCGGGACCGAGACCCGGGTAGTCCAGCCCCGCTGAAATGGACTCCGCCTCCTCAATCTGACCAGCCTCGTCCTGCAGCAGGAGCGAGTGCATCCCGTGCAACACACCAGGTATTCCGTTGGTGACTGCGGCACCGCCGGCCGCCTCCACCCCGACGAGGCGTGCCGCAGAGTCGACAAACCCGGCAAACGTGCCAGCCGCATTCGATCCCCCGCCGACGCAGGCCACGACGACATCGGGGTCCGCTCCGCCGAGCACTGCACGGCTCTGCTCCCGGGCCTCCTCGCCGACGACGCGCTGGAACTGTCGCACCATGTAGGGGAACGGGTGCGGACCCATAACCGAGCCCAGGCAGTAATGGGTGTATTCCACCGTCGCGACCCACTCGCGCATCGCCTCATTCACCGCGTCCTTCAAGGTGCGGCTCCCAGAAAGGACGGGCCGGACCTCGGCGCCCAGCAGCTCCATGCGGAAGACGTTGAGCTCCTGGCGTTTCGTGTCGACCTCCCCCATGAAGACCGTGCACTCGAGTCCGAAGAGAGCCGCGGCCGTGGCCGTGGCAACGCCATGCTGACCGGCACCCGTCTCGGCAATCATCCGGCGCTTGCCCATCCGTTTTGTCAGCAGGGCCTGTCCGACCACGTTGTTCAACTTGTGCGAACCCGTATGCGCCAGATCCTCCCGTTTGAGCAGCACCCGGACACCGAGCTGCTCGGAGAGTCGGTGGCACTCCGTCACCGGCGTCGGCCGCCCTCCGTAATACCGGAGGAGGTCCGAGAGCTCCGTGCGGAACGCGGGATCGGCCCACGCCGAGGCGAACGCCTGCTCAAGGTCCAGACACGCCGGCATCAGCGATTCAGGGACGAAGCGGCCCCCGAACTCACCGAACCGTCCGTCTGGACCTGGTTCGGCCATCAGGCTCATATCAACTGTCCCGCCAGTCGTAGGGCTCATCGGCGCCGTCCTCATCGGGCGGAGGTTCACGAGGCTCGGCGGCACGAGCGTTGACGATGAAGTCGCGTAGCAGCTGCGGGTCCTTGCGACCGGGCGCGGACTCCACGCCCGAGTCCACGTCGACGCCGGCAGGACGCAGGTGGGCCACTGCTTCGGCCACGTTGTCGGGTCGCAAGCCTCCCGAGACGATCAAACGCGTGGGATCAACGACACCTTCGGCCAACCGCCAGTCGAAGACCTTCCCCGAGCCCGGGTTCTCGCCGTCGACCAACAGGTAGTCGGCACCGAACTCCTCGAATCGACTGATGGTGCGATCGCCGGCCGGAAACGCCTTGATGACGACGGGCAGGCGAGCCCGGATCCACTGTGTTTCCTGTACGGACTCGTGACCGTGCAGCTGTGCCGCACCGAGCCCGGCCTGGTTGACCATCTCCACGACACGTTGGGGCGCTTCGTCCCTGAAGACCCCGACCGTCAGGATTTCGGGCGGCACTCGTTTCGCGATGTCACCCGCGGTGTGCACGGATATCTGGCGCACGGAAGGCGCGAAAATGAAGCCAATGGCATCGGCACCGAAGCTGACGCTCAGCAGCGCATCGGCCTCCGACGTGATGCCGCAGATCTTGACGAACAGATGCTCGTTCATCGTGACGTGACCGGGAAACCGATGAGCGACCGCAAGGCGGCGGCTCGATCGTCCGCCCGTACGAGGGTCTCGCCGACCAGGATGGCGTCGTAGCCGGCCTCCGCCAGGCGCCGGGCATCCTCGGCGTCGCGGATGCCTGATTCGGCCACCGCGACAACATCGCGAGGGATACGCGCCGCCAACCCACAGGCCCGATCATGATCCACGGCGAAGGTCCGGAGATCGCGCTGGTTGACGCCGACGAGACGCGCCCCGGCCATCAGCGCTCGTTCGAGCTCGGGTTCGTCGTGGATCTCCACCAGGGCGGCCAGCCCCACCGCGTCGGCACGCCTGAGAAAGCGAACCAGCTCGTCGTCGCTGAGCGCCGCAACGATCAGCAACACGGCATCGGCCCCCATCAGGCGGGCATCGACCACGTCGGCCTCCTGCACCGTGAAATCCTTCCGGAGAACGGGGAGCCCCGACGCATCCCGCGCCAGCTGCAGGTCCGCCACCGAACCTCCGAAGTACTCCGTGTCCGTCAGGACGGAGAGACAGGCAGCGCCGCCCGCCACATAGTCCTTGGCGAGCAGATCAGGTTGCAATCCGGAGTCGAGATCGCCTTTGGAGGGCGACCGGCGTTTGACCTCGGCAATGCAGGACAAGGTGGCTCCGGCCAGGAGGGTCCCGGCGAAGTCGCGTGGGGGCCCGAGCTGCGCCACTCGGGCGGCCAGCTCATCGGGATCACGATCGTCACCTGCCGCGCGAGCTCTGTGCGAGGCGAGGATGTCCGCCAGGTAGGAGGGCATGCTGACCCAGCGTAGCGGGACGACCATGACTCCCCGGATGTCCCGCTACCGTCGGGTGATGCCCGAATTGACCGATTTCAACACGGCGATCATTGAGGAGTTCCGAGCCAACCACGGCCAAGTCGGTGGGGGGTTCCAGGGAGCGCCGGTGGTGCTGCTCACGACGACCGGCGCAAGGTCGGGGACGACTCGCGTCAATCCCCTGGTGTGCCTTCCGGGCGAGGACGGCACCCTCTACGTATTCGCGTCCAAGGGAGGCGCACCGACCAACCCCGACTGGTACTACAACCTCCTCGCGCACCCCAAGGTGGAGGTTGAGTTCGGCGAGGACGCATTCGCCGCCATCGCCTCGCCGCTCACCGGTACGGAGCGCGATGAGATCTTCTCCAAACAGAAGGAACGGTTCCCCGCGTTTGCCGAGTACGAGAAGAGAGCCGGTCGGCAAATCCCGGTCATCGCGCTGACGCACATCGCCCGAAAGTCCTAGCTGTACATGAGCGAACCGGGCGTGGTGAGAAGCTCGCCGCTCTCCAGCCAGGTCTTGAGGCCCGAAAGGATCATCGGCCAGCCGCCGTAGAGCTGGTCGTTTGCGCCTTCCCGGAGCTGGTCGTGGGTCACCGTCAGGTGGCACGAGTCACCGACCGGTTCGATCTCCCACGTCACCCGCGAGCTACCTTCACTCTTGACGTCGTCGTCCCACAGGGCGACCATCGTGTGCACCAGCCGGTTGGGCGGATCGATTTCCAGGACCTCGCCCTCGCCGAGGTGGACGCCGTGTTTGGTCACGTCCATGTCAAGGCGCGAACCGACCTGCCACTCCGAGACGACCCCTGCCCCGAAGTTGTACTTGCTCCGGATCTCCGGGTCGGTGATGGCGTCCCACAGCCGCTCCGGCGTGGTGCGGATGTAGATCTCGTACACCTTTTCCATTTGTCTCTCCAATCTCTGTTTGATGTCGCTCAGCCCTGCCACCCAGGGCTCGGAGTACTTGCTCACCCACCGATCGTGGACGAGGCGGATCGGGACAGGATTGAGAAAGTGGAGCTTCTCGCGCCCGCGCCGTCTGGTCACCACCAGCCCCGCCCCTTCCAACACCTTGAGGTGCTTCATGACGCCGAATCGGGTCATGTCGAAACGGTCCTCCAGCATGCTCAACGTCTGCCCGTCCTGGCGGAACAGCTCGTCCAGCAAACTGCGTCGCGTCTGGTCGGCCAGAGCCTTGAACACCATGTCCACGCCACCACTATATGTGACTATTTAGTCACCTGTCAACCGGCTCATCCATCGTTGTGGCATGCCGGCCGTGCGCCTGGGTGAGGTCCAAGGCGGAAGAGCGGCTCGCTCACACAGCACGTGGCCCCACCTGCGGAAGGAGGGTGACCTCCGCCGGACGCGCCTCACCCAGCCCGTCGCCCGACCGGAGGCGGACGGCGCCGGGAGCCGGCACCGACCGGTGGAGGTAGGCCAGGCCGACCCACGCCCCAGCCTCCCCGATCTCCGGACTCCACGCGGCGGAGGTCACGGTCCCCACCACCTTGTCGGCGGCCACGTCCGAAGTGGCCGGTGGCGCGGCCACGTGCAAGGTCATACCGGCCGTGAGTGGCGGTCCATCTCTGTCCGTGCCATCGATGACACCGACGAGTCGACGCGGCACGTTGTTGCCACGCGCCTGGAGCCGGGCGATGAGCTCCTGACCCGTGTAGCAGCCCTTGGTGAAGCTCACGGTCCGCTCCACCAGACCCGCCTCCGCGGCGATGGTCTTGTCCGTGAGCTCGCTGCCCATGGCCGGGATACCCGACACAATGCGGCAGGCCTCGACGGCGTCGGCGTCGCACCGCGTGATCCCGCTCCCCTCGGAAGGCAGGAGGACGACCTCGGGCGGACCGAGGAGGTCGATACCGGTCCAGCCGTTCCATTCGAACGGCAGCGCCATGACGCCGCCCTCGGCCAACACCTCGAGCAGCCCCGCCGCCGCCTCGTCCACCCCGCTCCCCCGCAGTGCCACACAGCGCCACTCAAGGCGCTCCATCTCCACCTTGGACCGCAGGAGGAACTTCTTGAGCCGTGCGACCACCGTGTCCGCGTACCCGGCGTCGATGTCCAGCACAAAGCCCTGTGCATCCACCCGCGTCACCCGCACCAGCGCGCTGAGCTTGCCGTCGGGCTGGAGCAGGAGGGAGTCCGTGGCGGCGCCGACAGCCAGCGGAACGATGTCCTGGCTCAGCTGGCCCTGCAGGTACGCCTCGGCGTCGGGTCCCCGCACGGCGATGGCTTCGCGGAAGACCGTGAATGCGCCGGCCCCGCGCCGCAGTGCATCAATCTGCACGGCGAGCGGATCAGCCATCGGACCTCGCCCGCGAGCTCGCCATGGCGCGCGCGGCCGCCACCGCGACGAGCACGGCCTGGACCTTGTGCGAACACTCGTCGTCTTCGCGGAACGGATCACTGTCGGCCACGATGCCCGCACCGGCCTGGACACTGGCTCGCCCGTCGGGCGACACCACCATGGTGCGGATCGCGATGGCTGTGTCGAGGTTGCCCGAGAAGTCGATGTAGCCGATCACCCCGCCGTAGACGCCGCGCTTGGTCGGCTCTAGCTCGTCAATGATCTCCATGGCGCGGACCTTCGGTGCACCGGACAGCGTCCCCGCCGGCAGGGTGGCGCGCAGCACGTCAATCGGCCCCTTGTCGTCGGTGAGCTCGCCCGAGACCTGGGACGTGATGTGCATGATGTGGCTGTAGCGCTCAATGGTCATGAGCTCGTCGACCTTCTCGGTGCCGAAGCGCACGACGCGGCCCACGTCGTTGCGGGCGAGGTCGACGAGCATGATGTGCTCCGCCAGTTCCTTGGGATCTTCCGCCAGCTCGCTCTCGAGCAGGCGGTCGTGCTGCTCGTTCTGGCCGCGGGGGCGTGAGCCGGCGATCGGCCGCGAGGTGACGACGCCGTCGCGCAGGCGGACCATCGGCTCTGGTGACGCGCCGACCACGGTGACCTCGGGAAAACGCAGGAAGTAGAGGTACGGGCTCGGATTGGTGAGCCGCAGCGCACGGTAGACATCGAACGGATCGGCGTCGAGCTGCAGATCGAAGCGTTGGGACAGCACCACCTGGAAGATGTCGCCGGCGCGGATGTACTCCTTGGCCACGGCGATCGCCGCTCTGTACTCCTCCGGGCTCATCGTCCGTTCGGCCTCCGCCTGGCCACCGCCGTCCCGCGGCGCCGGGACCATCCCACTCGAGCCCGATTCGGGAGGACCGCCGCAATCAGCCGCCAGTTCCTCAAGGCGGGCGCACGCATGCTCGTAGGCGGCAGCGACCGCGGACTCGTCCTCAGGGACGACCACGTTGTCGATGAGCACGATGCGTTGGCGCCAGTGATCGAACGCGGCAAACTGCCCGATGACGACCATGGCCGCATCCGGATGGCCGAGGTCATCGGGCGGCACGTTCGGCAACCGCTCTACCTCACGCACGACGTCGTAACCGAGATACCCGACCAGACCCCCGTGGAGCGGCGGTAGTCCGTTGAGCACCGGCGAGCGGAAGCGGGCCACCAAGCCTTCAATGGCGGCCAGGATCCCCTCGTCCGAACCCGTGAGCCCGAGACGTCCGGCGGCCGCGACGGTGCTCCCGCGGGCGGTCAACGTAGCCAGCGGTCGGCGCCCGACGAAGGAGTAGCGGCCCCAACGCTCGCCTCCCTCGACGGACTCGAAGAGGAACCCCGCCTCTTCTCCCACCATGTTGAGGAAGGCCGCCACCGGCGTGAGCGTGTCGGCCACCACCTCGCACCACACCGGGACGATGGCGTGCTCCTTGGCCAGCGCCGCAAACTCGGCGGGGTCGGGCCGGAAGGTCAGCATCGGTTCAATCCGGGCGAGGCACGCCGGGTCCCCGGCCGATGGTGCGGTAGAAGCAGGTGCGCTCCCCGGTATGGCACGCGCCGCGCCCATGCTGGTCGACCAGCACGACCAGCGCGTCACCGTCGCAGTCCATCCGCACTTCGCGCACGTACTGGCGATCGCCTGAGGTCTCGCCCTTTTGCCAGTACTCCTGGCGGGAACGGCTGTAGAACCAGGAACGACCGGTGTCGAGCGTCCGGCGCAGGGCCTCGGCGTCCATGTAGGCCACCGTGAGGACCGTCCCGTCAGTGGCGTCCTGCACGATGGCCGGCACGAGCCCGTCCTGCTTGTCGAAGTCCATCGCTTTGAGCAGGTCGTCGTCGACGGTGAGCGGTATCCCTTCGGGCGCGCCGCTCACAGATAGAGCCCCGTCCCGCTGTCGTTCCGTTTGCTGGCGATGGCGTGAATGTCGCGTTCACGCAGGATGACGTACTCCTCGCCGTGCACCTCCACCTCGAAGCGGTCCTCGGGATTGAAGAGCACGGTGTCCCCCACCTTCACGCTGCGGACGTGGGGGCCGACGGCGACGGTCTCGGCCCAGGCCAACCGCCGCGAAATCTGGGCGGTGGCGGGAATGAGGATGCCGGCCCGTGAGCGGCGCTCCCCATCGGTCTGCGACATCTGTACCAGCACCCGGTCGAAGAGCACCGAGATAGGTTGCTTGGCCTCGGTCCCGTTCGCCTCGACTGCCTTCTTCGTCGTCGTCGCCACCATTGCACGGTACCGCACGATTGCGCCGGTCCAGGTCAGACCGGCTGCTCACGCTGGGCGGACGATCACCCCGTGGGCGGCCATGTACACCTTGGCCTCGGCCAGCGTGAACTCGCGCCGGTGAAAGATGGAAGCGGCCAGCACGGCGTCCGCACCGCCCTCGACGGCCCCCTCGACCAGGTGGGCGAGCGTCCCGACCCCGCCCGAGGCGATGACCGGGATGTCGATTGCGTCAACCACCGCCCTGGTCAGCGCCAGGTCGAAGCCGTCTTTGGTCCCGTCGCGGTCCATGGACGTGAGCAGGATTTCGCCGGCCCCGTTGGCCGCGCAGGTGACCGCCCAGGCGACCGCGTCCATTCCCGTCGGGCGCCGTCCACCATGGGTGTGCACTTCCCAGCCGCCACCGTCGGGCCCGGTGCGCGCCCGGGCGTCAATGGCGACGACCGCGCACTGGGACCCGAACTCGTCGGCAATCTCGCGCACGAGGGTGGGCCGTTCCACGGCGGCGGTGTTGACGCCGACCTTGTCGGCGCCGGCCCGCAGCAGGCGACGCGCGTCGTCGGTCGCCCGCACGCCGCCGCCGACCGTGAGCGGAATGAAGACCTGCTCGGCCGTACGCGCCACCACGGAGACCATCGTGTCCCGGCCGTCCGAGGAGGCCGTGATGTCGAGGAACGTAACCTCGTCGGCCCCTTCCGCGTCGTATCTCGCTGCCAGTTCGACCGGGTCACCCTCATCGGTGAGGTCGACGAACTGCACGCCCTTCACGACGCGGCCGTCCGTCACGTCGAGGCAGGGGATCAGCCGGACGCTGCGCATGCGGCCACCGCCTCTTCCACGCTGAAGCGGCGCTCCACGAGCGCCTTCCCCACTATCACGCCAGCCAGATCAAGTTCGGCCAGGACCTGCAGGTCGGCCAGGCTGCTGACCCCGCCTGAGGCGATCACCGGCAGGTCCGTCGCCGCGCGGACACGGTTGAGGCCGTCGAGGTCGGGACCGTCGAGCATCCCGTCGCGGTCGACCGAGGTGCTCACGACCGCCGCAAGCGGTTCACCGGCCCAGTCTTCGAGCAGCTCGGTCACCGAGCGCCCGGATCCCGCGGCCCAACCATGGCCGAGCGCCTCGAGCATCCCGTCGGGACGGGTCTTGTAGTCGAGCCCGACGGCAATCTGGTTGGGCCACTTGCGGGCGAAGCGCGCGGCGAGCGCGGGATCCTGAATGGCGGCTGTCCCGAGGACGGCCCGGGCCACGCCGACATGCAGTACGGCGGCCACTGCCTCCTCGGTGCGCAGCCCGCCGCCAGTCTGGACGGGCGTGCCGAGCGCGACAATCGCTTCGAGGGCCGGACGCTCCCAGGGCTCACCCGTGCGGGCGGCTTCCAGGTCGACGACGTGAATCCACGGTGCGCCGCCCGCGATGTAGGACTCGGCCAGGGCGACCGGATCGCCGTAGTTGGTCTCACGATCGAAATCGCCCTGGGTCAGGCGCACCGCGGCGCCGCCGCGGAGATCAATGGCGGGATAGAGCTCCATCAGGCCGCAAGGGCGACGAAGTTGGCCAGCAGGGCCAGCCCATTGCGACCCGACTTCTCGGGGTGGAACTGCGCACCCCACAGGTTGCCGCGCATGGCCAGGGCGGCCACCGGGCCGCCGTAGTCGCACACCGCCACCGTCTCGGGCCCGATGGGGGGTGCGAAGGAGTGCACGAAGTAGACCCAGGGCTGCTCGCCGAGACCGTGCAACGGTGCCGGCTCCGGCCCACCGGCCTCGGTCGGCCGGAGCCGGTTCCACTGCATCTGCGGGTGCTTCTCCCCTTGGGGCAACCGCTCGACGGACCCGGGGAACACCCCGAGCCCGGCCGCGCCCGGACTCTCGACCGAACCCTCGTACAGAAGCTGGAAACCGACGCACACCCCGAAGAAGGGCAGTCCGGCCTCGAGCGCGCCGCGTGTGGCCGCGTCGAGCCCGCTCTCGCGCAGGGCGCGCGCACAGGCGCCGAAGGCGCCCACACCGGGCAGCACCACCGCGTCGGCGGCTTCGGCTTCTGCCGGGTCGGCGACGAGGCGAGCCGCCGCGCCGACGTGCTGGAGGGCCTTCTCGGCCGACCGGAGGTTCCCGATGCCGTAGTCGAGCACGGCGATTTTCGGTCCGGAGCCACTCACAGCGTGCCTTTGGTCGAGGGGATGCCCCCTCCCTCAATCCGCACGGCGTCGCGTAGGCAACGGGCCACTCCCTTGAACCCCGCTTCGAGCATGTGATGCGTGTTCTTCCCCCCGCGACGACGGATGTGCAGCGTGAGGTTGCCCGCGGTGGCGAAGGCGCGCCAGAACTCCTCGGCCAGCTGGGGGTCGAATGGCGGCGAACCGAGGCCGGCCGCGTCGAGCGCGAACTCGACGTCGTAGGCGAGGAACGGGCGCCCGGAGAGGTCGAGCGCGACCTCCATCAGTGCCTCGTCCAGCGGCAGCAGCATGGACGCGAAGCGCCGGATCCCCGCCTTGTCCCCCAGGGCCTCGGCAAGGCAGCTGCCGATGACGATGCCGACGTCCTCGACGGTGTGGTGCGCATCGACGTGGAGATCGCCCTCGGCGTGCACGGTGAGGTCGAAGGAGGCGTGCCGCCCGAGCTGCTCCACCATGTGGTCGAAGAAGGGCAGACCGGTCGACACGTCGACCTGGCCGGTGCCGTCAATGGTGAGCGACGCGGTGATCTGCGTCTCCTTGGTGTTTCGCTCCTTGGCGGCGGATCTCACAGGCACTCCTTTAGGGCTTCCAGGAATCGGTCGTTCTCGTCGGGCCGGCCGATGGTGACGCGCAGGCAGCCGGGCAGGCCGTCCCAGCCGGCGCAGTTGCGCACCAGGATGGAGCGGTCGAGCAGGCCCTGCCACACCGCGTCGGCGTCGTTGGTGAGCGGCCGGAACAGGATGAAGTTGGCGTCCGAAGGCCAGCTCTCGACGGGCAGATCGGCCAAGGCGGCGGCGATCCGCCCGCGCTCCTCCGAGATCAGGGCGACGCGCGCCTCCATCTCGTCGGTGTGGCGCAGAGCCAGCAGGCCCGCGAGCTGTGTCTGGGTGGAGAGGTGGTATGGGAGGGCGACGGAGTCGGCGGCCTGCACGACCTCGGGGTCGGCCACGAGGTACCCGAGGCGGGCGCCGGCCATGGCCCAGGTCTTGGAGAAGGTGCGCGTGACAACGAGACCGGGGTGCTCGTCTGTGGCCGATCGGAGGCTGAGGGCGCTCCAGGAGGAGAACTGCCCGTAGGCTTCATCGACGATCACGAGACCGGGCGCGGCGTCCAGGACCGCCTCGACGGTCGGGCGCGGTTCGCTCCTTCCGGTCGGGTTGTTCGGCGAGCAGAGGAACGTGATGTCGGGCTGCTCTTGTGTGATGAGGCGGCGGGCGTCGTCAGGGTCGATGCGGAAGTCGTCGGTGCGGCCGCCCACGATTACCTCGGTCCCGGTCAAGCGGCTGATGTGGGAGTGCAGCGCGTAGGTCGGCTCGAACACGAGCGCCTTGCGGCCCGGCCCCCCGTAGGCGAGCAGCAGGCACTGCAGCACCTCGTTGGACCCGTTCGCACAGAAAACCTCCGCGGGTGTGACCTCGTGCAGCTCGGCAATGGCCGCCCGAAGCTCGGTGGCGGGCCGGTCGGGGTAGCGGTGGAACGACGCGTCGCCCAAGGCGGCCAGCAACTCGTCGCTCCACGCCTGCGGCGGCGGGAACGGCGACTCGTTGGTGTTGAGGCGGACCTCGACCTCGACCTGGGGCGAGTGGTAGCCCTCGTTGAGCTTGAGGTCGGGACGCACGGGCGGTCGGGCGCTCACTGCTGTTGCTCGTCGGCGACGTTGAGGAGCTCGACCAGGCGGCGCCGTACCGAGTCGGCGTGGGCGGGCAGACCTTCGGTCTCGGCCAGGGTGATGGCCGGCGGCCCGAGGGTGCGGAGCGCGTCGGGCGTCACCGTGACCGCGTGCATGTGCTTGCGGAAGTCGTCGGCCCGCAACGCCGAGGCGAAGCGCGCCGTGCGGTTGGTCGGCAGCACGTGGTTGGGCCCGGCGATGTAGTCGCCCAGGCTGGCCGGGGCCCAGGGCCCGATGAAGACGGCGCCGGCGTTCTGCACCAGGTCGAGGAGGGCGCGCCCGTCGGCGTCAGGCACCATCAGCTGCAGGTGCTCGGGTGCGACCGCGTTGGCCACGGCGATCGCGTCCTCTGGGGTGGCGGTGAGGCAGGCAATGCCCGCCTTGGCGAGGGTCGCTTCGAGGTCGGCCCGCCGAGGTGAGGCCGCCACAATCCGGTCGACTTCGGCGGAGGCGGCCGTCAGCAACGACTCGTCCCAGGTCACCAACCAGGCCAGACCGTCGGGACCGTGCTCAGCCTGGACGACGAGGTCGATGGCGGCGAACGCCGGGGGCGCCTCGGGACCGGCCACCACGACGATCTCGGAAGGGCCGGCAAAGGCGGAGGCCACGCCGACCACGCCACTGACCTGACGCTTGGCCTCGGCGACGTAGCTGTTGCCCGGACCGGCGATCACGTCGACCCGGGGCACCGTGGCGGTGCCGTAGGCCAGCGCGCCGATGGCCTGCGCGCCCCCGATGCGGTACACCTCGCTGATCCCGGCGACCGCCGCGGCGGCCAGGGTGGCGTCGTCAATGCGCCCGTCTGCCGCGGGCGGGACACACAACGCGATGTCCTCCACGCCGGCGACGCGAGCGGGGGCGGCGCACATGAGCACGGTGGAGGGGTACTTGGCCCGGCCTCCCGGGGCGTACAGACCGGCCCGGGAGACGGGACGGGTCAGGTGGGAAACCGTGATGCCCAGGGAGGTGAAGTCGCCGGGCGGGGTGCCCTCCTGCGCGTGGTAGTCGTAAATGCGCTGGTAGGCGAGCTTGAGAGCGGCTGCGAGGCCGGGTTCCACGCGGTCGAGGGCAGCCGTGATCTCGGCCGGGGGGACCCTCAGGCCGCCGGCCTCTACGGTCAGGTCAACCCCGTCGAACTTCCTGCTGTACGCGATGACGGCCTCGTCGCCCCCGTGGCGCACCGCCGACAGGATGTCGGCCACCGCGTCGTGGACGTCCGCGCCGGGGTCGGCCGGCCGCGGCAGGACACCGTCGAATGGCGGCGTCGAGCCGCGCAGGTCCAGCACACGCAGGGACATGAGGATCCAAGGCTACCGGGGGCAGATCGGTGCCCCGTGACCTCGGGTTACGAGCCATGTGGGTGCCAACCACCGCCGCCGGCCAGACGGGAGTGCTGGCTCCCGACGGCACGAGGGCCGGGAGACCCGTTCCTGGTCGGGTCGCTGCCGTGGGCATCACTCGCAACACCGTCGGCGTGCTCGGGGAATTGCCCCGAAAGCAATGCCCATTCCATACTGTTCTGGTAGCAGGCGCACGATCGGCAGAACGGGGTAAGCGGGATAGTGGGATCCCTCACGGAGCTCAAGTCGGTCGAGCGCTCAACGAACGTCGACGTGCTGCGGGCGTTTGCCGCGCTCGGCGTGCTCTTCGGTCACGCCTACATCCTCTCGGGTAAGTATCCAGCGGCAACCCTGCACCACCCGCTCCAGTTTCTCGTCGTGCAAGGCGGCGTAGGCGTCTGGCTGTTCTTCGCACTGAGCGGCTACCTCATCGCCGGACCTTTCGTGCGCGCGCTGGTCACCGGGGATCCTCTCCCCGGACTGAAGGCATACGCGTACCGGCGAGTGGGCCGGATCTACCCCCTCTACCTCCTTGCGTTCGTCGTGATCGCGTTCTGGGGACTGGAACCCGGCATCCACCCGACGTGGTGGCAGTACCCACTCCACGCAGCGCTGCTGCAGAACCTGGTGCCGGGCCAGGAGCAAGCGCTCCTGTTCACCGCATGGACACTGAGCGTTGAAGTCATCTTCTACCTCGCGGTACCGGCGGTCGCCTCGGTGATCCGGCGCCTCCACAAAGGACCAATCCGAGTACGCCACTTCGGGTTGGGCATCGCCTCCCTGTGGCTCTTGAGCATCATGTGGACGGCACTGGCAGACAAACTCCCCAGCGTCGAGTACAGCCTGTGGTTGCGAATCGTCTTTCCGGGCGTGTTCGCCATGTTCTGCCCCGGCATCCTCGTGTCGCTGGCGGTCACCTCGTGGCATGCCGCCGGCCGCCCGCCGCGGCCACTCGAATGGGTGATGGCTCACCGGGCGGCGACGCTGGTCGGGGCGGCCGTACTGGCGCTCTCAGGTGCAATGCTGGCCACGCGGCACAGTCTCCTGATTTACGACGCCGGCCGGATGTTCTTCGCTCTCGCTTCGGGCCTCGTGGTGTCGATCGCGGTGGTCTCAGCCGAAATACCGGGACGAGTTGGACGGATCCTCGCTGAACTCGGGTTGATCTCGTACGGCATCTACCTGTGGCAGGGGGTGATCTTCGGCGTGCTCGACCGCCATCCGACATGGGGCATCATTCCGCTTCACCATGCCGGCACAGCCGCCTACGTGGTGCACGCCATGTTCCTTCTGGCTCTGATCATCCCGGTGTCGTGGTTGAGCTGGACGTTGATTGAGCGCCCGGTCCTCGGATGGTTCAAGAGGCGAGGTGGCTCCCTCACGGTCGAGACGAAAACCGAGATGCTGGCTGGTGCAGACTCGTCGTAATCCCGAGTCCGCTCAGGCTCGAAGATTGCACAGCATGCCCTACGGTGCGCCATCATCTCCCGATGACATCACGGGCCGAGCTCTCCTCCCTCTCCTCCACCATGAAGGAGTTGCACGACCGCGTGACCTCGCTGGCCGAGTCGGCACAGGCGTCGGGCGAGGAGGAGATCGCCCGCGAGCTGTTCGCCGTCGAACGCGCGCTCGGAGGAGCGTTGCGGCGGCTGCGCCGGTTCGTTCAGACCGCGTAGAGCACGAGGTCGTGGCCCAGCAGGGCGGCCGCGTTGCGCAGCACCGCCTGGCGTTGGGCCACCACGGCGCAGTTACGCCGGTCCGCCAGCTCCACGACGGCGATCACCTCCAGCTCCGACGTGTCGCAGCGAGCGGCGAGCTCCCCTGACCGCTTGGCCGCTTCGCCGCTGAACGCCTCAATGTGGGTGCCGTCCAGCAATTCAGCGACGCGGTCATTCCGTGCTTCGGTCCGGTAACCCTCGGCCACGGCGACAGCCGAGATCAACGGGACGATGCCGTTTGAGAGGGCGGCACGGTGCAGCGCCCACATCATGCGATCGCCGCGGGCCGCCGCATGGAGCGCCCCGACGCCGTAGACGAGGCCCTCCCGGCGGGTCGGCGTCACCGCCTCCGGACCCGAGAGGCCACGCCCGACACTCCCGAGCGGAGCCGGGCCAGTAGGGCTTCGCCGGCAGCCACCTCCTCGGCGCTCAGGGACCCCGTCTCACCCTCCCAGGCCGCGACGCCACGCAAGCCCTGCCGAACCCGAAGTTGCTTTTCGGCCGCACTCGAGAGCCACGCGCTGAAGGAGACGCCGTCCTGCCTCGCGGCCTCCTCGACGGCCACTGCGACCTCGTCCGCGAGTGAGACCGAACGCTTGGTGACCATCCCCTCAGGGTAACACCCTTGGTAGTACCAGAAGAGGCGGAGAAGGAGACATTCCACGTCATTGCAGTCGAGCGCCCACAAATGCCAATGCCGACCCTAAAGGGGCCGGCATTGGCTCGAGTCGGCCGGGAGGCGGATCCCAGTCTCGACTCATTATGGAACCAGGTGGCGGGAACCGGTTCCAAGTTCAATGGTAGCGCGACGAATTTCGAAAATGTGCGCAGGTCGTGCAAATTTATCCAATTCTAAAACTTGTGACCGATGGGCAGAAGTCACACAGGATGCAGTGCACGCAGTCTGGTCGCCGGGCCTTGCACACCGCCCTTCCGTGGAGGATCGTCCGCAGGCTGAAGGTGCCTCGCTCGTCGGGTGGCACGAGGTCGTTCAGGTCATGCTCAACTTTGACCGGATCGTCGTTCTCAGTGAGTCCGAGCCGCTTGGTGATGCGCAGAACGTGGGTATCAACGGGCAGGCCCGGCAAGCCGAAGGCGACGCTGCGCACGACGTTGCCTGTCTTGCGACCGACGCCGGGCACCGTGACCAGGTCCTCGAGGGCGGTCGGCACCTCACCCCCGAACCGCTCCTCCAACGCGGCGGCCATTCCGATGAGGCTGCGGGTCTTGGCCCGGAAGAATCCCGTTGGACGGATGATCTCCTCCACCTTCTCAGGGTCGGCCCGGCAAAGCGCGGCAGCGTCCGGGTAGGCCGCGAACAGGATGGGGGTGACCTCGTTGACCTTGGTGTCCGTGCACTGCGCCGAGAGAATGGTGGCGGCCAGCAGCTGGAAGGGCGAGTCGTGGCGCAGCGCGCAGAGCTCGCGCTCCGTGCCCGGGTATTCCTCGGCCAATCGTTCGATCGTCAGTCGCGCCCGGCCCTTCGGTGTTCTCGGTCGACCCATGCCTTCACGGTACCGGGATAAGTTGCGCCCGTGAATGTGCTGGTCCTCAGCGAGCTGGACCGCGCCCAGCACGCTTCGCTCCTCGCACTCCTGCGGCGTTGCGAAGCAGTCGACGCCCACCCGGCTCTGCCGGACCCCCAGCGGGCGGCAGCCGAGTCTGCCGACCTCGGCGGTTCAGGCCACCGCGTCGCACTCGTCTACGGGGATGCTGACGCCACGGGCAACCACCTGCTCGGCTGTGCGTTCCTCACGCCGGGACCTGACGGCGTGACGTCGGTCCACCTCGCGCTGGATCCTGCACACCGCGGCAACGCCGACGGCGAGTCGATCCTGTCGGCACTTGTCCACACCGTGCTCCAGACGACTCCGGGATCCGTGCGGCTCTGGACGATGCGGGCCACCGCAGACGACGACGCCGCCGCACACGCGTTGGGTTTCCAGACCGAGCGCGAATTGGTCCAAATGCGGGTGCCAATTCCTCTGCCGGAGGACGAGTTGGCCACGGCTCGCCCGGTGACAACCAGAGGCTTTGTTCCCGGCCAGGACGACGAGGCATGGCTGTCGGTCAACAACCGCGCGTTCGAGGGGCACCCCGAGCAGGGGGCCTGGACGTTGGAGCAACTGCATGACCGCCTCGCCGCACCGTGGTTCGACCCCGAGGGCTTCCGTATCGCCGAAGATCCCGGTGGGGCTGGGCTGATCGGCTCGTGCTGGACGAAGATCCACCGTGACGCCATCCCCGTTCTGGGCGAGATCTACGTCATCGCCGTGAACCCTGACCATCACGGCGAAGGGTGGGGACGCTCCCTCACCGTGGCCGGCCTGCAGTGGCTGGCCGAGCAAGGCGTGAAGGTCGGGATGCTGTACACCGACGCCACCAACACGGCCGCCGTCAGCCTGTACCGGTCTCTCGGCTTCACGGTCGACCATGTGGACCGGTCGTATCTGCTTGAACACTCGGGCTAGGCGATCTCGCATCCTCTTGCGGCACTCCCAGCGGGACAGATGTTCGCCTATGGGGACGCGCCCACCTTCGGCTTCGCGGGTACGACCGCGCTCCGGGCACCCATTGTCGGGATCGGAGCCGACCAATAGCCCGTTGGGCTCCGGCGTTCTCCGATCAAGCCACTCCGGTACCGATCCCCCGCCCCACGCCGTAGGTGACGGCGGCGGCGGCCACGGTGATGAGCAGCTGGCGAAGCACTGATCGCAGGACCGGACGTTCCGTGAACCTGGCCAGGACCGCTCCCACGACGACCGAGGCCACCGCGGCCAGCACCACCGACATGACGATCGCCCCGTTGCCCTTGGTGAACAGCCACGGCAGCAGCGGGATGAGCGCGCCCAGGGCGAACGTGACGAACGAGGCCACGGCGGCCTGCACCGGAGAGCCGAGATGCGCCGTCTCCAAGCCGAGCTCTTCGCGGGCATGGGTCGCCAGGGCGAGCTCAGGATCCTGCATCACCTGTTCGACCATTTCTCGGGCGACGACGGGGTCGATGCCCCGCTCCTCGTAGACCGCACGCAGCTCGTCCGCCTCACCTTCGGGGCTCCGCTTGAGGGCACGGCGTTCCACGTCCAGTTCGCGCTCGAAAAGCTCCCGCTGAGCTGCCATGGACAGGTACTCCCCGGCCGCCATGGAGAAGGAGCCCGCCACCAGGCCGGCCACCCCGGCCAGTCGCACGATCCCGCCGCCCGGATTGGCCCCCGCGATGCCGAGGACCAGCGAGACGTTGGTCACCAGCCCGTCGCTCACGCCGAAGATGGCCGCACGGGCACCGCCGCCCCGGATGTCACGGTGTTGGTGGGGCTGATCGTCCATGTGGCTCAGCGTAGTGAGGTCGTCCGGGGCCAGTAGGGTGCCATGGCCTACCAGCAGACCAGCAAGTGAGGAGCAGCCATGAGCACCATCGTCAACGGCGTCGACGCCTTCCACGACCTCGTCGGGCAGCAGATCGGGTACTCCGAGTGGCAGCCCGTGACTCAGGAGCGCGTGAACCTCTTTGCTGACGCGACGGACGACCACCAGTGGATCCACGTCGACCCCGAACGCGCGAAGGAGGGCCCCTTCGGCGTGGCCATCGCGCACGGCTACCTCACCCTGTCGCTGGCCCCGGTCCTGCTCAACAAGGTGCTCCGGGTGGACAACATGAAGTTCGGCGTCAACTACGGCGCCAACAAGGTCCGCTTCCCCTCACCGGTCCCGGTCGGAACCGAGGTGCGCATGGGCGTGACGGTGGCCGGCGTCGAGGACGTGGAGGGCGGCGTCCAGGTGACCTATGACCTCGTGATGGAAGTCCGCGACGCCCCGAAGCCGGCCTGCGTTGCGCAGGTGGTCTACCGCTACTACCGCTGAGCACGACGGACAGGACGGACACGACGGCGGTGCGGAGACGGGGTTCGGATCCGGCGCCGCTCCCCCAGGGGGCGGAGAAGACCGATCGGGTCCGCAGCATGTTCGACGCCATTGCGCCGCGCTACGACCTGGTCAACCGGGTCATGACATTCGGCCTGGACCAGCGCTGGCGGCGGCGAACAGTCGACGCGCTGGCCTTGCCGGCCGGTTCGCTGGTGCTGGACCTGGCGTGCGGGACCGGCGATCTCTCCCGAATGGCCGGAGGGCGGCCGTGGGAGTACCGGATGATCGGAGCGGACCTCAGCGCCGGCATGCTCGCGGCCAACGACACCGGCATCCCCGTGGTCGAGGCGGACTGCACCCAGCTCCCGTTCCCCGACAGGACCTTCGACGGACTCGTCTGCGGGTACGCACTGCGCAACTTCGCCGACCTCACGGCGGCCTTCGTGGAGACCGCCCGCGTGCTCCGCCCCGGCGGGCGGGTCGGCCTGCTTGAGGTGGACGCCCCGACCTCTCCGGTCATGCGCACCGGCTACCGGGTCTGGTTCAACAAGGCGGTGCCCGTCATCGGTGGGGTTCTGTCGGACCGGGACGCCTACCACTACCTCCCGCGATCAGTGGCGTATCTCCCCCCCACCCCCGAGCTCCGGCGCATGCTCAACGACGCGGGTTTCTCCGGGGTGGGCATCCGCCCCTTGGCCGGCGGCCTCAGCCAGCTGATCACCGCGACACGGATAGGGGTCCCCACTCCGTGACCGACCTGCACGCGCGGACAGTCCCTCTCGAGTACGGCCCCGACGCGCTGCAATTCGACGGCCATCCGACGGTGCTGTTCGACCGCCCCGGACTGACGCTCGTCGGCTGGGGCACCGCGCTTCTCGTCCCCGCTGCCGGTGCGGCCGAGGTGCTGTCACGCATCCCGTGCGACGACGCCGTCCAGCGACCAGGAACGGGCGTCGTGGCCCTCGGCGCGCTCCCCTTCCTCGCTGCCATGTCCGGCCAGCTCGTCGTGCCGCGGTTCTCCATGGGCATTGCGCGGGACATGGATGGCGAAGTCCACCGGTGGGCGACGGCAGTCGGGGCCGCCGACGAGCCGCTGCCGAGTACCGACGAGCTTTTCGACTCGGTCATCTGGCAGTACGGCGCCTCGCCGGATGCCGCCGCCCGTCCCGAGGTGGAGGTGACGGACCTCACCACGCCGCTCACGTCGCAGGGGTACCGCGACATGGCGCGCAATGCGGTCGCTGACATGCGGGCGCCGGATGCCACGCTGCAGAAGATTGTGCTGTCGCGCGCCGTGACGGTGTCGCTGAGCGGCCCGCTCCTCCTGTCCGCCGTCCTCCGCCGCATGCGCGCCTTCGAGCCGCACTGCACCATCTTCTCCATGCCGGTGCCTAACGGCACCTTCTTCGGCGCGACACCCGAGCTGTTGATGGCCCGAGGTGCACGGAAGATCTGGTGCCACCCCTTGGCCGGCACCGTTTCGCGAGGCGACACGGCCCGCGAGGACGCCGACGCGCAGGGACGCCTGGCCGCGTCAGCGAAGGAGCATGCCGAGCACCGCTTCGTGGTGGACGACATCACCGCCGCGCTCCGCCCCCTCTGTGACGACCTCACCGTCCCCAAGGAGCCATCCCTCGTGGCGTTCCGGTCGGTCGCCCACCTCGGCACGCGCATTGAGGGGCACCTGGCGGCAGCGACCAGTCCACCGACCGTGCTCGACCTGGTCGAGCGCGTGCACCCCACGCCCGCCGTCGGCGGCTCACCCCGCGCGGTGGCGCTGACCGCGATTGCCGCGGCCGAGCCGGTTCCGCGTGGCTACTGGGCCGGCCCGGTCGGGTGGATGGACGCCCAGGGCGACGGGGAGTGGATGATCGGCATCCGCAGTGCGCAGCTCAACCTGGACGGCACTGCCGTGACCCTGCACGCGGGTGCCGGGATCGTGGCCGACTCGGACCCGGCCGCCGAGGCGACCGAGACGGACGTCAAGTTGACGACGGTCCTCGAGTCGCTTGTGCCGGGAGGTTCGGCGCGCCTGCGCTGACCGAAAGCGGCGCGGGTGGAGCGGCCATTGGTGCGGTCAGGCCGAGCGGCAATGTGACGACAACGGTCACCCCGCCGCCTTCCGCGGCCGCCATTTCGGCGGTGCCACCCAGCGCCTCGGCAATGGCTCGAACCATGGAGAGACCCAATCCCGTCCCGGCACCGGCGCGTGAAGGGTCGCCGCGGTAGAAGCGGTCGAACACACGCGCAACGTCTGCGGAGCGGATCCCCGGGCCGTTGTCGGACACCCGGAGCACCCCGGTCACTCCCTCAACTTTCGTCGACACCTCTATCGCTGTCCCGGGAGGCGTGTGCGCGAGCGCGTTGCCGACAAGGTTGTGGGCCACCTGGGCCAGCCGTTCGGGATCACCGGACACCAGAACCGGGCCACCTGGTCGCAGCGTGAGCTCATGCGCGTGCTCCACCGCGTTGTGGTCGTCCACCACGTCGGCACATATGCGGTGGAGGTCGACGGGCTCCGCCCGTAGCGGCCGGCCACGATCAAGCTCGGCCAACAACAAGAGGTCCTCCACGAGACCACCCATGCGGATCGCCTCGTTCTCCACCCGTAGCAGCGCCCGGCTTGTCCCCGCCTCGTCGGAGAAGCCGCCCCGGCGCAACAGCTCGGTGTAGCCGCGGATGGAGGTGAGCGGTGTGCGCAGCTCATGGGAGGCGTCGGCGACGAATTGGCGGAGGCGCTCTTCGGAGGCCGACTTCTCGGCGAACGCGCCTTCAATCTGGGTCAGCATCTGGTTGAGGGCGACGCCGAGGCGCCCGACCTCGGTGGACACGGGCTCCTCGGGCACGCGGCGGGTGAGATCACCCGAGGCGATGGCGTCAGCCGTCGTGGCCATATCCCGCAACGGGCGCAGGCCACGGCGGACCACCCACAGCGCGAGGGCGCCCATGACGAGGACCACCCCCAGGCTGGCCAGCAGCTCAATGCGGCGGAGGGACGCCAGGGTGTCGTTGGTGGGGTTGAGGGAGAGACCGGTGACCAGGATCCCCTGGGGCACCGTCACCGCCACGACCCGGTACTGACCGTTGGGGTCGCCATGGCTGCCGACGATGACCGAGTTCGGATCCGGGCGGAACGTGCCGGCATGGCGCCCGAAGTGACGGTACGTACCGGCGGGGACCTGCTCCACGGGGACGGTACGGCTGAAGAGCGGCTCGGGGTCGGGCCGGGTGGGCGAACCCGACGGGCGACGTGCGATGACGCCGCCGTGCGGGTCCAGGAGGAGCACGTACACGTCGGGATTGACGCGGCGGTCCAGCTCCGACGAGGTGACCGAGAGGTGCTTCTGTCCCGCGAAGCCGAGAAAGGTGAAGGCCAGTGTCTCGGAGGAGTCCAGGGTCTCGTCGGCGCGGCCGTAGAGGAACGAGCGCACCGATTCGTAGGTGGCGATGTTCGCGACAATGAGGCCGGCCACCAGCATGAGGGCCATGACGGCGACGAGGCGCCGGTGCAGCCGCACGTCAGGTCTCTCGGGGCAGGCGCAGCGTGTAGCCGACCCGTCTGATCGTGTGGATCAGTAGCGGTTCGAACACGTCGACCTTCTTGCGGAGGTAGCTGATGTAGGTCTCCACGATGTTGGGGTCGCCGTGGAACCCGTAGCCCCACACATTGTCGAGAAGCTCGGATTTGGAGATGACGCGGCGGGCGTTGTCGAGCAGATACCGCAAGAGGTTGAATTCTGTCGCCGTGAGGTCGATGAGCTGGTCCTGGCGCCAGACCTCATGCGTATCGATGTACATGGTGATGTCGGCGAAACGGAGGATGGACGCGTCGGACGCTTCCACCTCTCCCGCCCTGCGCAGGATGGCACCCACCCGGGCCATCAACTCCTCCACGCTGAAGGGCTTGGTCACGTAGTCGTCGCCCATGCCGAGCCCTTCGACCTTGTCCTGCGTGGTGTCGCGCGCCGTAAGGAACACGATGGGCACATGATCGCCCTGGTTTCGCAGGCGCCGGCAGACCTCCGTGCCGTCGAAGTCGGGCAGCATCACATCGAGCATGATCAGGTTGGGCCGGTAGGTGCGGACCAAGTCGAGCGCCTCGCTGCCGGTCGCCGCCACCCCGACGTCGTACCCCTCGAAACGCAACGCTGCCGAGAGGAGCTCGGCAATGTTCGGCTCGTCGTCCACGACGAGGATGCGCGGCGCCGGAAGGGCGGTGGTGGCCACGGTCAGCCGCTGCCGGTTGTGGTGGTCGCTCTCATGCCGATCGCACGCTCTCGGTGTCGGCCCCGGTCGTGGTCTTGGCGTTGGCTTGGGCGCGGGAGCCGGCGCCCGCGCCGTGGCCCGCGCCGTGGCCCGCGCCGTGGCCGTGGCCGTGACGCCCTGGCCTTCTGCTCCGGATACCGTGCGCGGCGCGCCCGAACCCCCACCAGGTGACCAGACCCAGCGCTTCGAACACGATGGCCGAGGACATCTTGGACTCGCCGGCGGCGCGGTCGACGAAGCTGATGGGGACCTCCGTGATGGCGGCACCGTGCTGCTTGGCGCGGTACGTCATCTCTATCTGGAAGCCGTAGCCCTCAGCCCGGATGCGGTCGAGGTCGAGCTTCCTCAGGATGTCGGCGGTATAGGCCCGGAAGCCGGCCGTCGAGTCGGCGACGCCCAGGCCCAGCACGGTCGAGGCATAGCGATTGCCACCGCGCGACAGGAGCTCGCGGTGCCACGCCCATTTGGGGATGGAGCCGCCCTCGACGTAGCGCGAGCCGATTGACACGTCGAAGCCCTTCCCCAGGGGCGCCAGCACGTCAGGCAGCGCGCCCGGGTCGTGGGAGAAGTCGGCATCAATCTCCACGCATGCGTCGTAGCCGCGCTCGAGTCCCCATGCGAAACCGGCGCGGTACGCGCTGCCGAGCCCGGCCTTACCGGGACGGGTGAGGAGGTGGACGTCGGGCAGCTCGGCCGCCACGGCCTTGACCAGGTCGGCCGTCCCGTCAGGACTGCCGTCGTCGACGACCAGGATGCCCGCTTCTGGCAGCGATTCACGGATCCGCTGCAGCATGCGCTCAATGTTCTCCGACTCGTTGTAGGTCGGAATGACCACCAGCGCGTGCATGACGGCCAGTCTAGGAGGTGGCCTTCCTCACCCGATAGCGGGTCCTCCGGGCGTCGCAGGTGCCGTTTCGGGGGTGTCAGCTGGCGCCTCGTCAAGAGCGGCGGCCGGAGGCGCATCGGGACCGCGCCGGATCTCCCGGATCACCACCTGGATTGCGCCACCGACCGGGATCCCGATCAACGCTCCGACGAAGGTTCCCAGGCCTGACCCGACACGGCCTCCCAGCGTCGCACCCACCAGGACCGCGATGAGCACCCAGAAGGGGCTCAAGCGAACGGTCTTGCTCATGATGACGGGGTTGAGGATGTGGTTCTCAATCTGCTGGTACGTCAGGAAGATGACCAGCATCACGATGCCGGCCGGGACCGAATGGATGGCGGCGATCACGATCACCGGCACCCCGGCCAGCAGACCACCGACCAATGGCAAGAGATCGACCAGCGCGACAAAGATCCCGAGAAGGAGGGCGAACGGCACGCCGAGGATGGCGAGACTGATCCCCATGATCACGCCAGCGATGATGGACGTCAGCGCATTCCCGAGCATGTAGCCGGTGACCGACCGGATCGATTCGTTGACCACGCGGTTCAGCCGCATTTCCGTTTCGGGGCTGAACATGTGGAGGAATCCGCTCCACAGCCGTGGGGTCTCCAGCAGCGAGAAGAACGTGAGGATGGCGATGATGGCGATCGACACCAGGGTCGACACGGCTGACGCGCCAACCGAGAACGCGGTCGCGGGTTTCAGGACCTTGGTGATCTGTTTGGTGATGGTGGCCGATCCTTCCGAGAGGTACTTCTGGAGGTGCAACTTGTACACCAGCTTGCCCAAGGGGCCTTTGCCCTTCTTGGTGTTCTTGATCAGGGAGGGGATCTCGTGCGCAAAGTGCGTCACGGCGCTCACCAGAGGCGACGTGAACAGGTAGACCAGCCAAATGAAGACGATGATGCCAATGAGAAAGACGATGGTCGATGCCACGCCGTGTGAAATCTTGAGCCGCCGCCGCAGGAAGCGGGTGGGCGGCGTCAGCAAGAGGGCCAGGAAGAACGCCACCACCAAGTAGAGGACCTCTTTGCGCAGCACCCAAAGGCCGACGACGAGGGCCACGTTGATGTCGATGAAGAGGATGACCACGGCGACGGAGACCACGATTGTGCCCAGCGGGATCCCCCGCCGGTCGGCGCTGCCCGAGAAGCGCTGCCGCCAGGTGCCGGGAGCCTCGTCCGCCATAGAACCAGCATGGCAGCTTCCACCCACCGGAGACGTGCAAGCATGAGGGCGATGGACGTGCTCGACCAGTCCGCGGGCCCGGGTTCCGGCCGCGGCAGGCGGCGGTGGCTCCCGCGCAACGTGAAGATCACGCTGATGCTGCTCATCCTGTTCTTCGTGGGCGAGAACATTCTGCTGCCCGAGCTGTCCAGCGCCCGCAAGGAGTTCCACAAGCTCAGCCACCTCAACTTCCTCTGGCTCGTCCTCGGTACCGTCATTGAGGTGGCGGCTCTCCTGGCCTACGCCGAGCTGACCCACACCGTGCTCTCCCCCGGTGCCCCCCGCCGCTTCCGCATCTTCCGCATCAACATGTGGGCGCTCGCCATCACGCACGTCCTTCCCGGGGGCACCGTGCCGGGCACCGCCGCCAGCTACCGGTTGCTCGTCGAATCCGACGTCTCCGGCAGCACGGCGGCGTTCGGGTTGGCCACCCAGGGCATCGGCTCGGCCGCCGTCCTCAACGTCATCTTCTGGGCGTCGCTCGTCGTGTCGGTGCCATTGCACGGCTACAACCCGGCCTACGGCTTCGCGGCGATCCTCGGCGCGTTACTGCTCTCGTTCTTCGGCGGCCTGATCATTCTGCTGACCCGCGGCGAAAAGCAGGCGATGCGGATCGTGGCCCGCGTGGAGAAACGACTCCCGTTGGTACGGCCGGGCACGCTCACCTCGCTGGCGCAGAAGGTGGCCGACCGCGTGCAAGTGCTGTTCCGCAGCCCCGAACTGCTCTACCGCGGCGGCGTGTGGGCGGCTACCAACTGGCTCCTCGATGCGGCCTCGCTCTACGTCTTCCTCTTCGCCTTCGGCGCCCACATCAACCCTGTTGACGTGCTCGTCGCCTATGGCTTGGGCAACATCCTCGCGATCATCCCCGTCACCCCCGGCGGGCTGGGCGTCGTGGAGCTGACGATTGTCTCGGTGCTCACCGGCTTCGGGGTTCCCGTCGGCGGCGCGACTGCCGGCGTGCTGTGCTGGCGGCTGGTCAACTTCTGGCTGCCCATCCCCTTTGGCGGTGCCGCGTACCTGTCACTCCGACTGAGCAACAACCGCGCCGCGGCGACTGACCCCGGTTTTCCCCCCGCCCTGGGCGACTAGGGACAGCTCTACAGGAAGTGGCGCAGGACGTCCATGGCGGCCGTCGCGAGTACGACCGTGCCGTCGGACAAGGTCGATGTCGGCATCGACAGGGTGGTGCTCGACTGGACGTGCATCAGCGACAGCAGCGCCGATACCGACGTGTGGGGGCCGAGGTACACGTGTGAGGCCACCGACGCGATCAGCCCGGACGCCGCAGCGGGGTTGCTGAGCAACGACGTGACCGAAAGGGTGCCCAACGCCAACCGGCCAAGCTGGGAGTTCGGGTTCGCTGCGTGAAGATCCACGCCGACGTAGTGGCCGATCGGGATGCCCATGGCGCGCAGATCGCGCACCATGGCAGCCGGCTCATGAATGTTGAGGCTGGAGAGCGGCACCTTGGCGCCGCCGTTGCTGCTCCGCACGCTCAACGTGCTCGGGACGCTCAGGACGTTGGCGTGCCCGCTGGTCGTGCGGAAGACGTAAATCTCCTCGTGGCCCTTCGGACCCTTGACGACGGCCAACAGGTCGTTCTGTCCCTGTGCCAACAGAGCCGGAGACAGCGCGACGTGATGGACCGCGTGGTCGATCCGGTACAACGTGATCCCCATGAAGGTCCCCACCGCAGCGACAAGGCTGAACACCACGGCACCAAAGGCCAGGAGCACCCTTTTCAGCAACCGATGTGACCGGCGCTTCGGCTTTGGGGCGGGCGCGGCACGCAGGATGTCCGTCACACCCTGCAGTTCCAACGCGATTGTCACAATGCCCCCCGGACCAGGCCGAAATGGGCCATGGGGCAAGGGTACGGAGGGGCAATTGCTCCCCCATTGCGCACGGGGTGCGAACTGGTTGTACCGGCGAGGTAGCCCGGTTACTGGCCCTTTTCGACCACCCGCAGGTCGGAGTCGCGCCGGCGTCGCGCTCGCTCGATCGCCAGTTCCTTCAGGCGCTCCTGGGCGCTGTAGCCGTGCACATTGGGCACGCGGCGCCACCGACGGTCCGACCCCAGCTCCCACGCGTTGGTCTCGTCCTGGAAGATCAGGTCCAACACCTCGAACAGGCGGGCCTGCAGGTCAAGGTCACGCACCGGGACCAGCACCTCCACGCGGCGGTCCAGGTTGCGACCCATGAGATCGGCCGAGCCGATGTAGAGCTTGAGGGGAAGTCCCGGGCCGGCCGCCGGATCCTCGGGCGTTCCGCCGAATCGGTAGATACGCGAATGCTCCAGGAAGCTGCCGACGATGGAGCGCACCTTGATCGTCTCGGACAACTCGGGGATCCCCGGGCGAAGCCGGCACAAGCCGCGGACAGCCAGGTCGATCGGCACGCCGGCACCCGAGGCCCGGTACAGCGCGTCGATCATGGGCGCGTCGGTCAAACCGTTCATCTTGAGGACGATGCGACCCTGTGGCCCGGCCTCGGCCTGCTCCTCAATCATCTCCATGATCCTCTTGCGGACGGTCACCGGCGACACGAGGATCTGGCGGTAGTCGGCATGGCGGGAGAACCCGGTGAGGTAGTTGAAGAGTTCGCCGACGTCGGCCCCGATATCGGGCGCAGCGGTGAGCAGCCCAATGTCCTCGTAGACGCGCGCGGTCTTGGAGTTGTAGTTCCCGGTGCCCACGTGGCAGTAGTGGCGGACGCCATCCTCCTCGCGCCGCAGCACGAGGGCGGTCTTCGAGTGCGTCTTCAAACCCACGATGCCGTAGACGACGTGCACGCCGGCCTCTTCAAGAGCCCGGGCCCAGCCGATGTTGGCCTCCTCGTCGAAGCGCGCCTTGAGCTCCACGATCGCCGCCACCTGCTTGCCGTTCTCGGCGGCCCGGATGAGCGATCCGACAATGGGACTGTCACCACCGGTGCGGTAGAGCGTCTGTTTTATCCCCAACACGTCGGGGTCCTCGGCCGCCTGCGCCACGAAGGCCTCCACCGATGTGGCGAACGAGTCGTAGGGGTGGTGCACGAGGATGTCGCGTTCCCGCAGGACGGCGAAGAACTGTGTCGGCTCGTTGGCGGCGGTCGCGAGATACGGCGGCGTCATCGGCGTCCACGTTTCGCCGTGGAGGTCGGGGCGGTCCAGCGCGTACACGCCCCAAAGTCCACCGAGGTCGATCGGTGCCTCCACCCGGTAGACGCCGTCTGGCCCCACCTCCAGCTCGGAGGCCAGGAGCTCGACGAGCTCGGCGGTCATGTCCGATGCGACTTCCACGCGCAGGGCCCGCCCGAAGCGGCGCCGGCGCAGTTCCATCTCAATGGCGACGAGCAGATCGTCCGCTTCGTCCTCTTCGAGCGCGAGGTCGGCGTTGCGAGTGACCCGGAACGCGTAGTGCTCCCCCACCCGCATACCGGGGAACAGGGTGTTCAGATGGGCCGAGATCACCTGCTCCAGGGGGACGAAGCGCTCGCCGTCGGGCATGACGACGAAGCGGGGCAGCACCGGAGGGACCTTCACCCGGGCGATGCGCCGCTCCCCCGTCGAGGGGTCCTGCACCTGGACCATCAGGTTGAGCGACAGGTTCGAGATGTACGGGAACGGGTGCCCCGGGTCCACCGCCAACGGGGTGAGCACCGGGAAGATCTGGCGCTGGAACACTTCGACCATGTGCTCCCGGTCGTCGTCGTCCAAGGTGGACCAGTCCGAGAGGCGCACCCCGGCGTCGGCCAGGGCCGGCACGATCTGGCCGAGGAAGATGGCGTCCTGGCGCTTGACGAGTTCCTCCACGCGGGAGCGGATGAGCTTCAACTGCTCGCCCGGGCGCAGGCCGTCGACCGAACGGGTGCGCACGCCGGCAGCTACCTGGTCCTCCAGCGCGGCCACCCGGACCTGGAAGAACTCGTCGAGCAGCTCGGAGAAGATGGCCAGGAACTTCGTGCGTTCCAGGAGCGGCACCCCGTCGTCCTCGGCCAGGTCGAGCAGGCGGGCCCCAAAGTCCAGGCGCGACTGCTCGCGGTTGGTGAACCGCTGGTACCCAAACGCCTCTATCTGCTGGTAGGAGGGTGGATGGCGATGCGGGGCGTCGTTCGGCGACGGGTTCAGTACTGAAGGATCCAATGCCATGGCGTCCACGCCATGCTAGTTGGCACCACTACGATCCGGCTGGTGCCATCGCGGAGTCGTCACACTCGTATCCCCCGCTACGTGGTGGGCCCCAAGCCGAAGCGGCGCACCGAACTTGGGCTGCTCTTCTTTGGCTCCCTCCTCACCGTGGGGCTCTACGTCATTGCCGCCTTGGGCGCCAAGTCCAAGATCCCACCGCACATCGGACCGTTCCTCGGTGTGGTGCTCGGGCTCTCGCTCGCCGCGCACATGGCCAACCGCTGGCTGGTGCCCCAGGCCAACGCCGTCGTGCTGCCCCTGGCGGCGCTGCTCAACGGGATCGGCTACGTGGTGATCGCCCGCTGGTACCCCGGCCAGGCCAAGGGCCAGGCGGCCTGGGCCGGCCTCGGGGTCCTCCTCTACGTCCTCACGCTTCTGGCCGTGCGCTTCTCACGCGACCTGGAGCGCTACCGCTACCTGCTCCTGCTCGTGGGCGGCGCTCTCCTGGTGTCCCCGCTGCTCTTCTCGCCGATCCACGGGGCCCGCCTGTGGGTCCACTACGGCTCGCTCTCGTTCCAGCCGATCGAGTTCGCCAAGATCCTCCTCTGCATCTTTTTCGCCTCGTACTTTGCGACGAACAAGGAGCTGCTCTCCATCCCGACCGCCCGCCTCGGCAACCGCCTCGTGCTCGACCCGCGGCCCCTCATCCCGATCCTGGTCGCCTGGGGTGCCGCCATGGCCATCATCGGCCTGGAGAACGACATCGGCTTCGCGGCCCTGCTGTTCACGTTGTTCATCGGTCTGCTGTGGGTGACGACCGGGCGCGTCGGCTACCTGGTGTTCGGCGCCGCCCTCTTCGCCGTAGGCGCCGTGGTCGCGGCGCACTATTTCGGGCAGGTGCACCTCCGGGTGGAGCAGTGGCTGAACCCCTGGCCGACACCGAGCAACCCCCTGGTCGGGCAATTGGCGGCCAGTCAGTACGCCATGGGATCCGGTGGCCTGAGCGGCACCGGGCTCGGCCTGTACAACTCGCCCTACCTGATCCCGGAAATCTCCAGCGACCTGATTTTCGCGGCCATCGCCACCGAGATGGGCATGATCGGCGCGGCGGCCGTGACGTTCGCGTTCACCCTGCTCGTCGGCGCGGGTCTGCGCATCGCCCAGACGGCGCGGTCGGACTTCTCGCGCCTCTGCGCAACCGGTCTCACTATCATCCTCGGCTTCCAGGCCTTCTTCATCATGGCGGGGGTGGTCCGCCTCCTCCCGTTCACGGGCATCACCTTGCCCTTCGTGGCCTATGGCGGCTCCTCGTTGCTGGCGAACTATGTCCTGATCGCGCTCCTCATGCGCATTTCGGACGAGGGTGCGCAGACCATTGCCGAAGCCCAGTCGGGGGTCAGCCAACCCGGCGATCGTCCGATGGTGCCGGTCGACTAGCGGCACCCGTCGGCGCTGTTCGCTTCTCCGTACGGGCGGCGCGGCGGCGCGGCGGCGCGGTGCGGTGCGGTGCGGATGGGGCACGTCATGGGTCCCTCAATAGACTTGAGGCATGAGCACCTTCGTCTTCAGGCTGAAGGCTCCGTGCCCCACGTTTGCCCTCGACATGACCGACGAGGAGCGCGAGATCATGGGCCGCCATGCGGCCTACTGGCAGCCGATGATCGATTCCGGACGCATGGTGATCTTCGGCCCGGTGCTCGACAGCAGCGGGTCCTGGGGACTGGGCGTCGTCGAAGCCGACGACGAAGAGGAAATCCGGGCCTTCGCCGCGGGTGATCCTGTGGTCACCACCGGCACGGCAGACATTGAGCTCGGAATGATGCTGGCCGGCTACGTCCGACCCGGATGACCGGCAGCCGGTCTTGGACACTGTCGGCAGGGATCTGACGTTCAGTTACTCCCCTCGAGTGCGGCCAGCGTGGCTCCGAGTTGGTCAACGAGAGCAACGGCCACGACGCGCGGCTCCTGGCTGATCGGCGCCGCTGGTGTCGGCGTCAGGATGACCTCACCGTCCCATCGATGGCTATGCAGGCACCCTTTCCTGACGGCTGGTCCCGAACGAAGCGGCAGTCCTGCAAGCTGAGGAACTCTCGGAGCTCGCCGGCCACGGCGATCACTGCGAAGTCCGGGTCCTCCCCGCCGGCAATTCGCTCACCGAGGTCGTGAAGACGGGAGAGTTCCAGTCGCCCACGGGCCGCCGCCTGTTGGTGTCTGCGCCCGCGTGCCGCCAGCTCCCCCACGAGCTGGCCAACGACGACGAAGAGGATCTCCGTCGTGATGTCGGCCTGGCGGCTGATCCGAAACGAGCCGTAGGGACGGGTCAGGAAGAAATCGAACGACGCTGCCGCCACCGGTGCGGCGACTCACTCCTTGTCTGCCGGCTGCGGCTGCACGTCGCCGGGCTCGTCCAGCAGGCGCTCGTCCACCAGGATGGGCGAAGGCACGGATCGGCGCAGCGCGAGCACCAACCCGTCCGACGGCCGGCAGGCGACGCGCACGCGGCCCTCCGGCGCCATGAGGTCGAGTTCGGCCAGGTAGTTCCCGCTCTCCCGGCCCGTGAGGCGCACGGCAATGACGTCAATGTGCGTACGCTCCAGCACGTCGGCGAACAACTCGTGGGTGAGAGGCCGTGGTGATTCCATCCGGCGCAAGGCGAGGGCCAGCGCGGTCCCCTCGGGCAACCCGACTGGGAACACGAGCGTGCGCATCGGGGGTTCCGACTCAATCAGCGTGACCGATGGGTACGGGGCCGGGAGCTCAAGGGCAACGTCCTCAATGTCCATGACCCGGAAGGCGGGTGGTGCCGGCTGCTCCGGCTCGGGCTTGTCCGCCGCCTGTGCCGCCTCGGCCTCAGGCTCCAACTCGGGCTCCGGCTCGGCCTCCAACTCGGGCTCCGGCTCGGGCTCCGGCTCGGGAACCGGCTCGGGGTTGGTCACCGGACCCGCCGCCGAATGCCGACGCTGAGGGCTAACCCGACAGCCACGAAGAAGCAGAGGACAGCGGTTCCCCCGTAGCTGACGAGCGGGAGCGGGATCCCGGTGATCGGCATGATGCCCATCGTCATCCCGGCGTTCTGGAAGACGCTGAAGGCGACGAACGTGAACAGTCCGGTACAGACGAGCCGGCCGAAGACGTCCCGCGACTTTCCGGCCGCGCGCAGCATTCGCCAGGCCACGACACCGAGGAGGGAGAGGAGGCCGACGGCGCCGAAGAACCCCAACTGCTCCCCCACCGCAGTGAAGATGAAGTCCGTCTGCTGCTCGGGCACGTAGCCAAGATTCGTCTGGGCGCCGTGCCCCAGGCCCGCACCGAACAAGCCGCCCGACCCGATGGCGTTCTTCGCCTCCTGCAGGTTGTAGATGGCGGACTGCACATTGGGGTCGTTGCTCGATACGTTGGGGTTCAAGAAGCTCGTGAGCCTGGCGATCTGGTAGTGGTGCAGGATGCCCCCCTCGACCGCCACGAGAGCCGCCAGCGCAACGCCCAGGATCAACATCACGAGGATGCGGATGGGCAAGCCCGCGACGGCCAGCATGACGAGCAGCACAATTAACATGACCATTGCCGTCCCGAGGTCGGGTTGCCCCATCACGAGCGCGATCGGAATGGCCGCCAGGATCAGGAGGCGGAAGACGTCACGCCAGGCCAGGCCTTCGTCGTTGCGTTTGTCGCAGTACGACGCCACCGCGAGGATCACCGCCAGCACGGCGAACTCCGATGGTTGTAGCTGCAAGGGACCAAGGGTGAACCAGCGTTGCGAACCCTGTGCGTGGTGGCCCACCACGTACACCGCCAGCAGGGAGAGCACCACGGCCCAGTAGAGGAGCATGGCGAGGGGTTCCAGCCGCCGGTAGTCGAACAACGCCACCACGACCATGGCGACGATCCCGAGCACCACGTAGAGCGCCTGCTTCTTGAGGTAGGCCTTGGGGTCGTCGCCCTGGGCCAGCAGCTGACCCCGGGTTGCGGTGTAGACCATCACCACGCCGACCGCCGCCACCATCACCGTCGCCACGGCCAGCACCATGTCAAAGGCGGGGCCGCTGCGCCGGGCAACGACTGGTCTGGCGATCGTGGTCATAACTCGGCTTCAGCGGACAGAATACCGGGCATGACCAATCTCCTCGTGGCGAGTGCTCGCCCCCTGGTGGGCGCCGTGGCCGAAGGGGGTGGCTGGCTCTACGACCTGCTGACCAAGTTCGGCGTGCAGCCGAACACCGCCCGCACGGTGGTCGACCTGATCGTGCGTCCCGTCTCCATCGCCATCGTCATCCTCGTGGCCCTCCTGGCCGCGCACTTCGGGAGCAAGGCGCTCCGCCGTGTGCTCAAGCGCATCGCGGGCCAGGCGGCGGCGCGTGTCGGCACGGGCGCCGCGGCGGCGCGGGTCACGACGATGTCGGGCGTCCTGGCCAACCTGTGGCGCTTCTTCGTGTTCGTCGTGGCGCTGGCCATCGTGCTCGGCATGATCGGTGTCAACCTGACCCCGCTGCTGGCCAGCGCCACCATCATCGGTGCCACCATCGGCTTCGGGGCGCAGCTGCTCGTCCGGGACTACTTCTCGGGGTTTCTCCTC
>Ga0307374_10001538_pt1 | contig 42643 bp, 36 predicted proteins | sample OX3MG_FD_202532 | JGI IMG/M metagenome (GOLD analysis project Ga0307374, IMG submission 202532) | Soil microbial communities from Risofladan, Vaasa, Finland - OX-3 | ecosystem: Environmental > Terrestrial > Soil > Coastal area > Acid sulfate soil | place: Finland: Risofladan, Vaasa | collected...
CTGCATCGTCACCGGTCGGAGCAGGTCGACGACGACGGCCTCGCCTCGGCCACGGGCGTCGGCGTCGAGGCCTTCGGTGGCCAGATAGCCGATCATCTCCCCGAGAAGTGGCGTCGCCGCCACCGGCGTGCAGTCCTCCCACGTGATGGGGCAGAGGTCTGGCCGCACGTACACGGCCTGCATCGTGGCGGAGGAAGTGGAGAGGACCTCGTGGCGGACGCCGGCGGGGATCCACAGCGCTCTCGTCGGCGGCAGCACCCAGGCCGTCGTGCCGGTCCTCACGAGCAGCACACCGTTCGGCGCCCATGCCAGCTGGTGCTCGGTGTGCGTGTGCCAGTCGAAAACCGAGCCCCGCGGCATCGGGAAGCTCACCACCACGAGCGCCTGCGACTGCGGAGGACATTGTCCGTCCAGCGACATCGAACGGCAGGCTACGGCCTTTTACCTCGACGGTGCACTCCATATCGTGTTCTGCATGAACGAGAACCACGCCCTGTGCGCCACGCTGGAGTGGTCCGAGCACATGCGCGACGACGTCGTGGGCTACCTGACGACCCATGCCGACCTCGGCTCCTCCATGCTCGAGATCGGCCCCGGTCCCGGCGCCGCGACCGAATGGCTCCGCTCGGAGGTCGCGCGGCTCGTGGCCCTGGAGGTCGACACGACCGCCGCGGCCGCGCTCGCCGCCCGCCTCGAGGGGACGAACGTCGAGGTGGCAATCGGCGACGCGACGCGTCTCGACTACCCCGACGACAGCTTCGACTCGGTCGGCTGCTTCACGATGCTCCACCACGTGCCGACCCCTCGCCTGCAGGACGCGATCCTCCGCGAGGCGCTCCGCGTCCTCCGACCCGGCGGTGTGCTGGTGGCCTCCGACAGCCTGCCTTGCAACGGGCTGCACGAGTTCCACGCCGGCGACGTCTACAACCCCGTGGACCCCGGGTCGTTGATCGCGCGGCTGCACGCGCTCGGCTACGAGCGCCTCACGGTGGTCGTGGACGACGTCTTGAAGTTCATCGCCCACAAACCCTCCACGGCGACCGACCGCGACTGCGGCGCACCACCCGCTCCTGGCGGCGCCACGAAAGGAACCCTGACATGACCCTGCCGTACCAAGAGCCACTGACCGTCCGCGAGCCCGGTCCCCGCGTCGTCCCCGAACCCCCGAGGCGCGGCGAGCCCGGTGGCGAACCCTGCGGCATCTGCAGCGGCCACGCGTCCTCGGCCGTGTGGGCGGACGACCTCTGGTCGCTCCACCCGCCGGTGGGCGGGTCCCTTCCCGGGACGGTCTGGTTGGCGAGCAGGGCGCACGTCGACTCCTTCTGCGATCTCCCCGCCGACGCCGCCGAGGACTTCGGCCGGATCGCTGCGGCGGTGGAGCGAGCGATCGCCGAGCAAGACGGCGTCGGTCGCGTCCACCTCTACCGGTGGGGCGACGGCGGCGCGCACTTCCACGTCTGGTTCCTCCCCCGCCCCCTCGGGATGCTCGAAGCAAGGAACATGATGCTGCCCCTGTGGGAGGACGTGCTCCCGAAGGTGTCTGACGAGGAGCTGCGCGCGGCCGCCGAACGGGTCGCGCTCGCGCTCGAGAAGGAACGCCCGGCGAGGTGACAAGGCGGGGGTCCCACGACCCCGCGGAGGGGCGAGCGATGGACATCGACGAGGTCGGCGAACTGGCGGCGTCCCTCGAGGGCGTCCGGCGCACCGTGGTCGAGGGCCACGCGCAATGGCGGTACCGCGGCCGCGTCGTCGCACGGCAGCTCGACGGCAGCCGGTTGGTGATCCGCTGCACCTTCGACGCCCGCGACGCGCTGCTCCGCGCCTTTCCCGAAACGTTCAGCGTGCCTCCCCGCTATCGAGCGCACATGATGGTCGTCGCGGACCTGACGAGCGGCGACCCCGGAGCCGTCGAGGACGCGCTGGAGGGAGCCTGGCTCCTCCAACGGCGGCACTTCGACTAGACGGCGGCCGTGCACCCACCGGCGCCGTTCACCCACCGGCGCCGTGCACCGAGCGCTCGATTCCCGAAGGTGTGACCGAGGGTGCCGGACGACGCGGACGCGACGCTGAACGGGTCGCCGCTCGCCTGAGCGCTCCCGGCGGGAACCAGGGCGGTCAGCTCGAGGCTGCCCTCCGGCGGAGCGGCGGAAGGGTCAGCGGCGGCTGCCGGCGCGGCGGCAAGCGGTCGAGGAGCCGGGCGGCTGCCGGCGCGGCGGCAAGCGGTCGAGGAGCCGGGCCGTTGCCGTTGCGACCGCGGCGACCGCGTCGTCGAACGCGGCGTCGTTCGCCGCCGAGGTGCGCGTGACACCGCTCACCTTGCGCACGTACTGGCGGGCCGCCGCCTCGATCTCCTCGGGCGTCGCGGCGGGTTCGAGGCCGCGCAGCGTCGTGATGTTCCGGCACATGCCTGACAGCCTACGGCGGGTCAGCGCGGGTCGCCGGGGAGAGGTTCGACGTCCTGGGCGCCGTCGAAGACCGCGACGAACAGGCACCCCTCGTCCCCCGCCGGCGCGTGGTGCATCACCGAGCCCGCGGGGAAGTGCGCGTAGGAGCCCGGACCGACGCACTCGCCGTTCACCTCGAGCGCTCCCTCGAGGACGACGAACGTGTGGGCCGCGCGATGCCGGTGCGTCGTCGCCACGAGCCCCGCCGGATAGCGGATCAGGTAGTGCTCCGCACCGGTGACCGGGTGCCGGTAGAGGAGTTTGACGCCGATCGGCCCGTCGTAGATCTCGACGTCGGCGTCGCGCAGGTCCTGGTCGGCAAGGTCGCGCTCGAGGAGCACCGTCGGTGGCGACCGTCGTGCGAGGTCCGGGCAACCGTGGGCGTGCTGTGCGCGCCACTCTTGCTCGAGCACCGCGAAGTCGAGCTCGTCGCTCCATCCGCCCTTGAACCACTCGTTCTCTTTGAGGTGCGCCTCTTCCCGCATTCCGACCCGCCGCAGCAGGCGCGCGGACGGCGCGTTGCGCAGGTCGACCCGCGCCGTCACCCGGTGGATGCCGAGCCCGTCGAAGACGAGGTGGAGGAGTCGATGCACCCCTTCCGCCGCGTAGCCCCGGCCGCCGTAGGCGGGATGGAAGACGTAACCGATCTCCGCGCTCTTGTGCTCCTCGGACGACCAGTGCGCGAGGAGATCGCCGATGAGCACCGACTGTGCGGAGAGCTCCACGCCGAGCACGATCGCCTGTCCCTCGCCCCCGATGTCGCCATGCCCGAAGAACCGCCCGAGCCGCGCGCGCACGGTCTCTGCATCCATCGGCGAGAACGGCACGTAGCGACAGACCTCGTCGAGCGACCGGTACGCGACCAGCGACTCGACGTCGTTCTCGGTGAGCGGGCGCAGCGTGAGCCGCTCGGTCCGGACCGGCGAGGGGACGAGTGTCACGGCGTCAGCCTTGCACGAGGTCGCGCAGCGCGAGGATGGTCGCCCAGTTGCGGGCGGTCCCCTCGGCGAACGGCGTCCGGTTGGCGCCACCCCGGTCGAGCTCCCTTCGCAGCACGCTCTCGGCGAACCCGCCGGGCGTGAGGAGGTAGAGCGCCCGGCCGCGGACGCACGCGTCGTCCGGGCTGCCCTTGGCGCGCGCCCGCTCGACCGCGGCCGCGACCGATGCGGCGCCCTCCTCCCCCGGCGGCGCGGGCAGGAGCACCGCGTGGAGGAGGCGGTGGTCGGGTGGGTCGCCGTACGGGTTGTCCGCCACGATGCGCTCGAGGTCGCCCGAACCCAGCACGACCGCCACGGCCCGCACCCCGGTGCGTCGCGCGATCGCCGACTCGAGCGCCGACGCCACCGCTGAGTGGTCGGCGACCCAGCCCGTCGCGCTGAAGGCCACGTTGCCGCTCTGGATGTACGTGACGACGTCGGCGTGGCCGAGCGACTCGACAGCCTCGCGCAGCACCGGCATGGGCACCCGGTTCCGCCCACCGACGTTCACCCCGCGTAGGAGCGCCACGTGCGTGCGCGCCACTCAGATGAACCCCGGCTCGCCGAGATCGCCGTCGTCGACGACCCGGACGCAGGTCGGGCAGTACCAGCGGGCCTCGAGGGACGCCCCGCACACGTCGTGCAGGGGCGCTTCCGCGGGGCTCCCCGCCTGCTCGGCACCCCAGCTCGCGAGCAGGCGCACGGCGCCGGCGAGGTCCAGGCCCTGGCCCGTGAGCCCGTAGCTGAAGCGCGGCGGGCGGGTCGAGTACGGGGTGGCGACGACGAGTCCGATCCCCTCGAGGTGCCGAAGCCGCTGCGCGAGCACGTTGGACGCGATGGTGCCGAGGGACGCCTGCAGGTCGTTGAAGCGCATCGGGCCGCCGAGGAGGGCGTCCACGACGAGGAGCGACCACCGGTCACCGACCCTGGCGAGCGCGGCGTCGAGGCCGGTCGCCGAACCTTCCTGCATGGCGGTCATCTTCCTCCCAGTGCGCCACGGCCGCCAGCGGGAATGGTAGCTTGCAAGTTACAAGTGACTGGGTGAGGAGGAGGAGGTTCCCGATGGCGAGGTTGGGCGAGGTGCAGCAGGCGGTGGAGCGGGTGGCGGCCAACGCGGGGGCGACCGTCGTGCGGATCGGGCGTGGCGCCGGTCGCGGCGCGGGCGTCCTCATCGGCGACGGCGCGGTGCTGACCAACGCGCACAACCTGCGGGGGAGCGAGACGACCGTCACGTTCGCGGACGGCCGGGTCGAGACGGGCGCGGTCGCGGGCGTCGACCTCGACGCGGACCTCGCGGTCGTCCGCGCCGCCGGCGCCGGCGACGGCGCCTCGGGGCTCGAGTGGCACGCCGGCGAGGTGCGCCTCGGCTCGACGGTGCTCACGCTGACGCTCCCGGCGGGTGGCGGCGTGCGCGTCACGGTCGGCACGGTCTCCTCGGTCGGCGCGACCTTCCGGGGACCGCGCGGCCGTCTGGTGCACGGCGGCATCGAGCACACCGCGCCACTGTCCCGGGGATCGTCGGGGAGCCCCGTCCTCGACCCCGACGGGAGGCTGGTCGGGCTCAACACCCATCGACTGGGCGAGGGCTTCTACCTCGCGGTGGCGGCCGGCGCCGAGCTGCGCGAGCGGGCCGACGCGCTGGCTCGCGGCGAGTCGCCGCGCCGGCCGTACCTCGGCGTCGCGCTCCTGCCCCCGCGGGCGGCCCGGCGCCTGCGGGCGGCGGTGGGCCTCCCCGAGCGCGACGGGCTCCTCGTGCGCGACGTCGACGAGGACGGTCCCGCCGCCCGAGCCGGCGTACGGCCGGGAGACCTCCTGGTCGAGGCCGGCGGCCGGGCGCTCGGCTCGCCCGACGAGCTCTACGAGGCGCTCGCCGCGGTCGCGGAGGGCGGAGAGCTCCCGCTCCACGTCGTCCGGGGTTCGGAGGAGCTCGACGTGGTCGTCAACTTCGCCGGCGACGGAGGGGCGCGACCGGGCGGAGCCTGAGCAGCGCCGTGCCGGGCGGCACGGCAGGTAACGTCTCCGCCGTGCGCAGCTGATCTCACTCGAGCCCCCGTCCCACCCCGCTCAAGGAGATCTAGTGCCCGCGCCGTCGGTTCCGTCCCAGCTCGCCACCCTCGCCGTCCACGGCGTGTCGGTCCACCGCGGGATCGCGCCCGTGCTCGTCGACGTGGACCTCACGGTCGGGCCGGACGACCGCGTCGGCGTCGTCGGCCCGAACGGCGTAGGGAAAACCACCCTCCTGCGGGTGCTGGCCGGCGAGCTCCGCCCGGACACCGGGAGCGTCCGGGCGGCACCGCCGGCGGCGACCGTCGGGTACCTCGCACAGGAGCCCGAGGCGCGCACGGACGAGACGCTCGCCGCCCAGCTCGCGCGCCGCGCCGGGATCGCGGAGGCGGACCGGGAGCTGGAGGACGCCGCGGCGTCGCTCGTCGAGCCGGCGCCCGGTGCCGACGCGCGGTACGCGGTCGCGCTCGAGCGCTATCTCGCGCTCGGCGTCGCCGACTTCGAGGCCCGGCGCGGGGAGGTCCTCGCGGACCTCGGGCTCGACGAGGCCCTCCTCGCCCTTCCGGCATCGGCGCTTTCGGGCGGTCAGCGCGCCAAGGCGGCGCTCGCCGCGCTGCTCCTCTCCCGCTTCGACGTCCTGCTCCTGGACGAGCCGACCAACGACCTCGACTTCGACGGGCTCGACCGCCTCGAGGCCTTCGTCGGCGCGAGGCAGGGCGGGCTCGTCGTGGTCTCGCACGACCGCGCCTTCCTCGAGCGCGTGGTGTCGTCGGTCCTCGAGATCGACGAGAGCAGCCACCGCGTCGCCCTCTACGCCGGCGGCTTCGGGGCGTACCTCGACGCGCGTGCGACCGCGCGACGGCACGCCGAGGAGCGCTACGACGTCTACGTGACCGAGCGTGACCACCTCCGCGCCCGCGAGCGCGAGCAGCGCCAGTGGGCGGTCCAGGGGGTGCGACAGCAGAAGAAGCGCCCGCGCGACCACGACAAGGCCCAGCGCGACTTCCGGATCAACCGCACCGAGAAGCAGGCCTCCAAGGTCCGCACGACCGAGCGCGCCATCGAGCGGCTCGACGCCGTGGAGAAGCCCTGGGAGGGTTGGCGCCTCGAGCTCGACCTCAAGGTCGCCCCGCGCTCGGGCGACGTCGTCGCGCGCCTCGACGGCGCCGTCGTCACCCGCGGCAGCTGGCAGCTCGGCCCGGTCGACCTCGCCGTCGCCGCCGGTGAGCGCGTCGCCGTCCTCGGACCGAACGGCGCGGGGAAGTCGACGCTCCTCGCCGCGCTGCTCGGCCGCGTCGAGCTCGCCGCCGGTACCCGCTCGCTCGGGCCGTCCGTCGTGGTGGGCGAGCTCCACCAGGCCCGGGGGCGGTTCTCGTCGGGCGACGCGTCCCTCGGCGACCAGTTCCTCGCGCAGACCGGCCTCAGCGTCCCCGAGAGCAGGTCGTTGCTGGCGAAGTTCGGCCTCGGCGCGCACCACGTCGGCCGCGCCGCCGGCTCGCTGTCTCCGGGGGAGCGCACCCGGGCCGAGCTCGCGCTCCTCATGGCCCGGGGAACCAACTGCCTCGTCCTCGACGAGCCGACCAACCACCTCGACCTGCCCGCCATCGAGCAGCTCGAAGGCGGGCTGTCGGAGTGGCCGGGCACGCTCCTCCTCGTCACGCACGATCGCCGGCTCCTCGAGTCGGTGACGCTCACCCGGCAGATCACGATGGCCCGCGGTGTCGTCGTCGACGACAGCGCGGTCTGACGATCGGCCGGGGCGGCAACCGGCGGCGTCAGAGTCCCCGTGCCCCTCGCCGAGGCCTCCGCTCAGCCGCCCGACAGCGCGGGCACGACCTGGTCGCCGTACGCGGCAAGGGTCGCGTCCTGGGCGTCGTGCATGAGGTACAGCGCGAACTGCGTGACCCCCAGCGCTTCGAGCTCCCGCAGCTTCGCGACGTGGTCCGCGGCGGTCCCGAGCACGCAGAAGCGGTCCACGATCTCGTCGGGCACGAACTCGGTGTCCGGGTTGCCCGCGCGGCCGTGGTGGGCGTAGTCGTAGCCGGTGCGGCGCTCGATGTAGGCGGTCAGCTCCACGGGCACGGCGGCGGACTCCTGCCCGTAGCGCGTGACCAGGTCGGCCACGTGGTTGCCGACCATCCCGCCGAACCACCGGACCTGGTCGCGCTGGTGGGCGCGGTCCTCCCCCACGTAGGCGGGGGCCGCCGCGCAGATCGACAGGGCATCGGGGTCCCGGCCCGCCGCCTCCGCCGCGGCGCGCGCCCGGCCGACCGCCCAGGAGATCACGAAGGGGTCGGCGATCTGGAGGATCACGCCGTCAGCCTCCCTCCCCGCCACCTCGAGGGCCTTGGGCCCGTAGGCGGCCATCCACACCGGGAGGGAGCCGTCGCGCACCCACGAGAGCCGGACCGGCGTCCCGTGGAGCTCGGCCTCCCTGCCCTCTGCCACGGCCTTCACGAACCGGATGCAGGCGCCGACCTCCTCCAGGGTGGTCGGACGCTCGCCGAGCACACGGACCGCCGAGTCCCCGCGCCCGATCCCGCACATCGTCCGGTTGCCGAACATGTCGTTGAGCGTCGCGAAGAGCGACGCCGTGACCGGCCACTCCCTCGAGCGCGGGTTCGTCACCATCGTGCCCACGGTCACGCGCTCGGTCGCCTCCAAGATGCGCACGTAGACGACGAACGGCTCCTGCCAGAGTACCGGCGAGTCGAACGTCCACACCGAGGAGAAGCCGGCACCCTCGGCGCGCCGTGCGAGCTCGACGACGCGCGACGCCGGCGGGTCGGTCTGCAGGACGAGCCCGAAGTTCACGGTGCACCTCCCGTGCCCGTCGTGCGCGCGGGAACGTCGATGCCGGAGAACGGCGCCCGGGGGACGAACCGCCCGTGACCCTCGCGGCCGGTGAACGCGCCGCGCTCGACGACGACCTCGCCGCGCGAGACGACCACGTCGACCCCGCCCGTGACCGCGGTCCCCTCGTACGCCGAGTAGTCGACGGCCATGTGGTGGTCGCGGGCCGACAGCGTGTGGCTGCGGCGCGGGTCGTAGACGACGAGGTCGGCGTCGGCGCCCGGGAGGAGCGACCCCTTCTTCGGGTAGAGCCCGAAGAGGCGCGCGGGCGCGGTCGAGGTGAGCTCCACCCACCGGGTGAGCGTGATCCTCTTGTCGACGACCCCTTGGTAGACGAGGTCCATCCGGTGCTCCACCCCGGGCAGCCCGTTCGGGATCTTCGAGAAGTCCCCGCGCCCGAGCACCTTCTGGTCCTTCATGCAGAACGGGCAGTGGTCGGTGGAGACGACGGACAGGTCGTCGGTGCCGAGCCCGCGCCAGAGCGCCTCGTGGTGCGCGCGCGCACGGATCGGCGGCGAGCACACGTACTTGGCCCCCTCGAGGTCCGGTGCGGCCATGAGGGACTCGTCGAGGAACAGGTACTGCGGGCAGGTCTCCGCGAACACCGGCCTTCCCGCGTCGCGCGCGGCGGCGACCTCCGCCAGGGCCTCCATGGCCGACAGGTGGACGATGTAGAGCGGGCAGTCCGCCACACCGGCGAGCACGATCGCACGGTGCGTCGCCTCGCCCTCGAGCGCGGGGGGCCTCGTCTCGCCGTGCATCTTCGGGTCGCCCCTGCCCGCGGCGAGCGCCTGGGCGACGAGCACGTCGATCGCGATGCCGTTCTCGGCGTGCATCATGACGACGGCGCCCGTCTCCGACGCCGACTGCATCGCCCGGAGGATCTTGCCGTCGTCGGAGTAGAAGACGCCCGGGTACGCCATGAACAGCTTGAAGCTGCTCACGCCGTCGGCCACGAGCCCGTGCATCTCCTTCAAGACCGCGTCGTTCACGTCCGACAGGATCATGTGGAAGCCGAAGTCGACGGCGCAGTGGCCGGTCGCCCGCGCCATCCAGGTCTCGAGCCCCTCGCGCGCCGGCGCGCCGCGCGGCTGGATGGCGAAGTCGACGATGGTCGTCGTCCCCCCATGGGCCGCGGCACGCGTGCCGGTGAAGAACGTGTCGGCGGAGAAGGTGCCGCCGAAGGGCATCTCCATGTGGGTGTGGGCGTCGATGCCGCCGGGCACCACGAGCTTGCCCGTGGCGTCGATCCTCCGGGTGTCCGCCGGGGCGGGGCCGCGCCCCGGGGCGAGCAGGGCCTCGATGCGCTCGCCGTCCACGAGCACGTCGGCGGCGACCGCACCGGACGCGGTCACGACGGTCCCGCCGCCGACGAGGAGCCGGCTCACGGTGCCACGAGGGGCCCGTACGCGTCGGGGCGACGGTCGCGGTAGAAGGCCCACTGCTGGCGTACCTCCTCGAGCATCCCCATGTCGAGGTCGCGCACCAGCACCTCGTCGTCGGTGCCGGACGCCGCCTCGCCGACCAGCTGCCCGCGCGGGTCGCAGAAATAGGAGCTGCCGTAGAAGTCGTCGTCACCGAGCGGCTCGATCCCGACCCGGTTGATCGCGCCCACGAAGTACTCGTTGGCGACCGCCGCCGCCGGCTGCTCGAGGTTCCACAGGTAGGCGGACAGCCCGCGGCTCGTCGCCGACGGGTTGAAGACGATGCGCGCGCCGGCGAGCCCGAGCGCACGCCATCCCTCGGGGAAGTGGCGGTCGTAGCAGATGTAGACCCCGATGCGGCCGACCGCGGTGTCGAAGACCGGGAAGCCGAGGTTGCCCGGACGGAAGTAGTACTTCTCGAAGAACCCCTTCACCTGGGGGATGTGGTGCTTGCGGTACATGCCGAGGTTGCGGCCGTCGGCGTCGATCACGACCGCCGTGTTGTAGTAGACGCCGGGCTGCTCCTCCTCGTAGACGGGGGCCACGACCACCATCTCGGTCTCCCGCGCCAGCTCGGCGACCCGCTCGGTCGTCGGACCGGGAACGGGCTCGGCGTACGCGTAGTGCTCGGGGTCCTGGACCTGGCAGAAGTAGGGGCCGTAGAAGAGCTCCTGGAAGCAGAGCACCCGCGCGCCCTGCGCCGCCGCCTTCCTCGCGAGCCCGAAGCTCGCGTCGATCATCGACTCCTTGTCGCCCGTCCACCGCGACTGGACCAGCGCGGCCCTCACCGTCTCCGCCATCTGCGCTCTCCTTCGTTGGCTCTACGCGGTGCGTGTGGGTCCAGCATTCACCGGTGCGCCGCCCCTGACAAGTGGTGGCGGCGCCGACCCTTCAGGGCGCGAAGCATCGGGTCGGATCGGGCCGCGCCATCAGTACGCGAGCGGGTGCTTCGCCATCAGCGTCACGATGTCGAAGACGACCGTCGCCGCGGCGAGCGCGGTGACCTCCGCGTGGTCGTACGCGGGCGCCACCTCGACGACGTCGCCGCCGACGATCGCGATGCCGTCGAGCCCCCGCAGCAGGTGCAGGAGCTCCCGGCTCGTCACGCCTCCCATCTCAGGGGTGCCGGTTCCGGGCGCGAACGCGGGGTCGAGGACGTCGATGTCGACCGACAGGTACACGGGCGCGTCGCCGACCCGGCGGCGCACCGAGGCGACGACCTCGTCGAGCCCCATCCGGTCGATGTCGCGCGCCCGGACGATCTGGAAGCCGAACCTGGCGTCCTCACGCAGGTCCAGCTCGTCGTAGATCGGCCCCCGGATCCCGACGTGGACGGAGCGCTCCTCGAGCAGCAGACCTTCTTCGAACGCCCGGCGGAACACCGTGCCGTGCGTGATCGGGGATCCGAAATAGGTGTCCCACGTGTCGAGGTGGGCGTCGAAGTGCACGAGCGCGACCGGCCCGTGCCGCTCGTGCACCGCGCGCAGGAGCGGGAGCGCGATCGTGTGGTCCCCGCCGATGGTGACGAGACGCGAGTGGTTGGCGAGCAGCTCGTGGGCGTGATCGCGGATCTGCCCCATCGCCGCTGTCAGCTGGAACGGGTTCACCGGCACGTCCCCCGCGTCGACCACCTGCACCCGCCGCAGCGGGGAGAGCCCGAGGTCCGGGTGGTAGGCAGGCCGGATGTTACGCGACGCGGTGCGCACCGCGATCGGGCCGAAGCGTGCGCCCGGCCGGAACGACGTCCCCCCGTCGAAGGGCGCGCCGAGGACGGCCACGTCGTAGTCGTGGCACTCGTCGATGGTCGGGAGGCGGACGAACGTCGCCGCCCCCGCGAACCGCGGCACGGTCGTCCCGGCGACGGGCTCGACGATGCCCTTTCGCGCTCGGTCGGTCCCCTCGTTCATGTTCGTCACTCCTCGGTTGCAGGTCGCGCTGGTGTCGTGCAGGTCGTGGTCGGGGATGCCGCAGGGCACCCTGGGAGGCGCCGTGCGGCAGCCGGCGTCATCCCCGGCCATCCTCGAGCGACGGCGTGGGGAAGGTCCGGGCATCCAGCCCCAGCTCCCGGGTATGCGCAGCGATCTCGCCGAGGGTGGCCACCCACATGCCCTCCATCGACGTCATCCTCTCGAGCAGGCGCTCGAGTGCCGCGAGCCGGGACGGCCGCCCCGAGAGGAAGGGGTGGTTCGTGAGGACGAAGCAGCAGCCCTCCGCTGCGTACGCGTCCAGCTCGAGCGACCACATCTCGAGCACCTTCTGCGGGCTCTCGATGAGACCGCTGCCCGTGATGCCCGGCACGAACGCGTACTGCTCCCAGTCGTCGAGCGCCCAGTGCACGGGGATCTCCACGATGTCACGGGCGCCCGGCCCACCGTGCTCCGCCAGGATGTACGGCACGTCGCAGTCCATCATCGAGCTGTCGTAGAGGAAGTCGCGGTCGATGAGCAGCCCCGGCGTGTGCACGTTCAGCTCCCACAGCGGTGCGCGGTAGCCCAACGGGCGGACGCCGGCGACCGCGTCGAGCGCCGCGAGCCCCCGGTCGATCATGCGCGCCTCGGTGTCGCGGTCCATGCCGATCGTGGACTCGTGGCGGTAGCTGTGGTGGGCGACCTCGTGACCGGCCTCCACGATGCGCGCGAGCACGGAGGGGTACCGCTCGGCCGTGAAGCCCGGGACGAAGAACGTCGCGCGCACCCGGTGGCGCTCGAGGAGACGGAGGATGCGCGGCACACCGGTGAGCGGGCCGTACGCCTGGTGGGACATGACGGTGAGCCGTCCGACGCTCTGCGGGTCCGCGGAGAGCACGGCGGACTCCGCGTCCACGTCGAAGGTGAGCGCGGCGGCGGCCGTCTTGCCCTGCGGCCAGCGCACCGGGACGGGAGCTGCGGTGGCGTCCTCGCGGGTCATCGCTCGCCTGCCCCGTCGGCGGCCTGCGGCCCCACCACCGGCCCCCGCCGCCAGGTGGCGCCCTCGGCGTCGCACGCCCGGACGAAGTCGACCTCCTCTGTGTGCCCGGTGCCTCCGGTGTGCTCGGTGCCTCCGGTGTGCTCGGTGCCTCCGGTGTGCTCGGTGCCGTCGGGCACCCGCGCAGGCCACCGGAGCCTGGCGGCGGACGGATCGCGCTGCGCGACGATCCTCCCGCGCGAGACGACGACCGAGGGGCGGACGAGCCGGCGCACGACGTCCGCGGGATCCGAGGCGGCGAGCAGGAGAAAGTTGGCCGGTGCCCCGCGCCGCACGCCGTAGTCCTCGCCGAGTGCGAGCACCCTCGCGGCCCGGTCGGTCACCATGCGGTGGCACTGCACGACCTCCGCGGGCGCCATGAGCTGGGTCGCGTGCGCGCCGACGTGCGCCACGAGCACGGGGTCGGCCGTCCCGAGCGGGTACCACGGGTCCATGACGTCGTCGTGGCCGAACGCGACGTTGATCCCGGCGGCGAGCAGCTCCTTCACCTGGGTGAGGCCGCGCCGCTTGGGGTAGCCGTCGAACCGGCCCTGGAGGTGGAGGTTGACGAGCGGGTTGCAGACGAGGTTCACGCCGGATCGCAGGAGGATCCGGTGCAGTTTGTAGCTGTACGCCGGGTTGTACGAGCCCATCGCGGTCGTGTGGCTCGCGGTGACGCGGTCGCGCAGCCCGCTGCGCAGCGCGTGGGTGGCAAGCACCTCGGAGAACCTCGACTGCTCGTCGTCGATCTCGTCGCAGTGGACGTCGACGAGCAGCCCGTGGCGCACCGCGACCTCGACGGCGATCTCGAGGGAGCGGATCCCGTCCTCACGGGTGTCCTCGAAGTGCGGGATGGCGCCGATCGCGTCGACGCCGCGGCGCGCGGCCTCCTCGAGCAGCCCCTCGCCACCGGGAAACGAGCAGATGCCCTCCTGTGGGAAGGCGACGAGCTGCAGATCGAGGACGTCGCGCACCTCCTCGCGCAGCTCGAGCAGCGCGTCGAGTGCGACGAGGCCGGGGTCGGTGACGTCGACGTGGCTGCGCACGTGGAGCACGCCGTTCGCGACGTACCAGCGGAGCACCTCGGAGACCCGGTCGTGGACGTCACGGCGCGAGAGCCCGGGCTTGCGCTCCGCCCAGCAGGCGATGCCCTCCCAGAGGGTGCCGCTCTCGTTCCAGCGGGGCTCGCCCGCCGTGAGGACGCTGTCGAGGTGGACGTGCGGCTCCACGTAGGGCGCAGCGACGAGGCACCCGCGCGCGTCGACGACTCGGCGCGCCTCCGGCGGCTCGTCGGCCGCCGGCACGATGTCGGCGATCGTCGCGCCCTGCACGTGGACGTCCACCGTCTGGGCGCCGCCGGCGGGAAGGGCGGCGCCGGGCGCGCCGGCGTCGGCGACCGCTGCGAGGCGCGCCCCGCGCACGAGCAGATCGAGCACCCGACCGTCCACCGACGTGCGCAGCATCAGGCGTCGGAAGGCACGGGCACCGGCTCGCCGGCCCCGGGTGCACCGACCTGCTCGGCGGTCCGCCGGCCGGTGGAGACCTCCCGGACGGAGCCGGTCTCGACGATGCGGATCACGGAGTAGACGGCGCCGCCCACCACGAAGCCGACGTAGAAGGCGATGTCCCCGCCGTGCAGCCAGCCCGAGGTGGCGGGCCCGACGAACAGTGTGGTGTTCATGAACGGCACCGCGGCGCCGAATCCCACGAGGAGCGCGACGAGCGCCTCCCAGCCCGAGGCCAGCCGCCCGAAGTCCGTGATCTTGGTCGCGTCGACCCGGCCGCGGTTGCGCCACCAGTGGACCATCTGCACCGCGGCGAACGGTGGAACCCAGTAGGTGACGAACAACAGGACGTTCTCGAACTTCGTCGTGAGGTTGCCCGTGTTGAGCCACATCGTGAGGCCGAACGCGAGCGCGGTCACGACCACCGCCACGTAGGGACGCTTGATCCTCGCCCCCGCCGCCTGCAGGGCGAGTGACCCCGAGTAGTCGTTCATCCCGTTCACCGAGACGGTCCCGATCCAGATCGCCACGAGCGCCAGGCCGCCGAGGAAGCCGCCGCCCATCAGCCTCTGGATGCCTCCCGAGGTGCTCGACGCCACCTGCGACGCGGCGGCCACACCGAGGATCTCGATCCAGATGGACGAGAGCGACACGCCGAGCAGGCTCAGGACGAAAATTCCCGCGCGCGAGGCGTCCGGCTTCATGTACCGGCTGTAGTCGGAAGCGTACGCGCCCCAAGAGATGACGAAGCTCGCGGCGAGCGTCACCATCAGGATGAAGCCGCCCACGAGCGACGCGCCGTGCGCGCTCGCTGCCGCGTGGAAGTTCCCGACCGACGCGACCTTCACGGTCACCGCGACGAACATCGCGCCGAGCACGATGGACATCCACTTCTGGAACACGTGCATCATCTCGTAGCCGAAGAGGCCGAGCAGCCCCTGCATCGCGAGCACGACGAGCAGCCCGACCCAGAACGGCACGTGGATCAGGATGTGCACGGCCTCCGCGCCGAAGATCGCGTTGATCGCGTCCCACGCGATCGTGGACAGCCACTGCAGGACGCCGGGCAGCACGATCGACTTCCCGAAGGAGAGGCGCCCGAGCGGCAGCTGGCCGGCGCCCGACTTCGGGCCGAACGTGCCGAGCACCGCTACCAGCAGGCCACCGAGCAGGGTCCCGAAGACGATCGCCGCGACCCCGAGCCCGAACCCGACACCCACGAATGTGGCGGTCGCCAGCGTCCCGATGAAGAAGGCGGCCGGTACCAGGTTGGGGGTGAACCACACGGTGAAGACCCGGTGGAGCCGCCCGTAGCGCTCGGCGACGGGGATCGGCGCCATGCCGTGCATCTCGAGGGTGGTGTGGCCCTCGTAGCGCGGGCGGTTGCCCTCGTAGATCTCGGTCGACATGGCGGCCGCTCCTCCCCCGCAGCCTGCTCCGCAGGTGCGGCTGTCGTGCCTCGGCTCCCGGGCGTTCCGCCCGGCTCACCAGCCCCCGCTGCGAGGCGACTGGGCGGATCATAAAGAAGCGCGCGCCCGGGGTGAGCGACCCCGTACGGTTCGCGACGCGCGTGGCCGAGGCGCCGAGAGAGGCCCGCTTCGCGCTCGGCGTCGCCGCCCGGCGCGGCGCGGGGCGCCGTGCAGTGCGGCGAGAAGGGGCGGATCCCCGCGTTCGGGGACCCGCGAGCCGCCCGGGCGCTGGTGGACGAGGTCCTCGGCCGGGTGGTCAAGCGCTGCGACGAAGGGCCACCTGACGACGGCGTCGGCTGCCGCCGGTTCGAGCGGCGACCCGTCCGCGCGCGAGCATCGGTCCGTGGACGACCCGAGCTCCCCCGCCGGCGCGCGCTCGTACGACGGCCCCGGCTTCGGGTGGCACCCGGAGCCCCGGCTCTTCGACCTCGCGGCCGACGGGGCGCGCACGGCGCTCGACGAGCTCGGCGCGGAGGCGTGGGCCCTCTGCCTCGACTACCTCTACGACGAGGCGCTCGTGCGGCCCGTCGGGCCGGACTCCTACCAGGACCTGCGGCGGCGCTTCTTCGGCCCCTCGATGGTGCCCGGACCCGCGCCGGCGACCCCGGCGCCCTCCGCCGAGATCCTCGCCGAGGTCCGCCGTCGCGTGGTTCCCTACCTCTACAACGCGTACCACCCCGGATCGTTCTCGTACTTCACGCCGCCCCCGCTGCCGATGTCCGTGGTCGGTGAGCTGCTCGCCCAGGTCTTCCACCAGGGGATCGACGTCTTCCACTCCGGGCCGGTCGGCGCGCTCGTGGAAGAGGAGGTCACGAGGTGGCTCTGCGACCTCGTCGGCGCCGGCCCCGACAGCTGGGGCGTGCTCACCTCGGGCGGGGTGATGGCGAACGTCATGGCGATGACGGTCGTCCGTGACCGCCACCTCGCCCGGCTCCTCGGGTCGGACGGCCCGCCGCGCGGACGGGCCCTCGAGCGCGCGCGGGTGTACGTCTCGGACCAAGCCCATTTCTCGATCGCCCGCGCCCTCGACATGCTCGGCTTCCCGCCTGCATCCCTCGTGGTGCTCGACAGCGACGAGCGGTTCCGGTTACAGGCCGATCCGGTCGCGCGACGGGTCGCCGAGGACCGCGCGGCGGGCCTCGTGCCGTGCTGCATCGCCGCGGTCTGCGGTACGACCAACACCGGCTCGGTGGACGATGTCCCCGGCCTCGCCGAGCTCGCGCGCCGCGAGGACCTCTGGCTGCACGTCGACGCCGCGTACGGCGGGGCGGCGCGGCTCTCCCCGCGCGACGCGGCGCGCGTACCGGGCCTCGAGCTCGCGGACTCGGTCACCGTGGACCCGCACAAGTGGCTCTTCCAGGCCTACGACATCGGCGGGCTCGTCGTGCGACGCCGCGAGGACCTCCACGGCACCTTCGACCGGTCGCCCGAGTACTACCGGTCGGCCGTCCCCGGGACCGAGCCGCTCAACTGGCTCGAATATTCGATGGAGGGGACGCGCCGGTTCCGCGCGCTCAAGCTGTGGACCTCCTGGAAGCACCTGGGCAGCGAGGGCTTCGCGCGCCTCGTCGAGCGCGACGACGACGTGGCGGCCTTCCTCGCCGCGGCGATCGACGCGGCGGATGACTTCGACATGGCGGTGCCCGAGCCCGAGCTCTCCATCGTGTGCTTCCGGCACCTCGTGCCTGGCATGTCGGGGGCCGAGCTCGACGCCCACCAGGACCGCCTCCAGCGCGCCCTCGAGGTCTCCGGCGAGGCCTGGGTCTCGACCACGAGGCTGCGGGGCCGGACGTACCTGCGCGCCGGCGTGGTCAACTGGCTCACCACCGAAGAGGACGCGCTCCGCCTTCTCGGGTCCCTCCGGCGCCTGGCGAGCCGCCCCGCCGCATAGCGGCGTCGGGGCCCGGGCGTCCGACGGCGCCGCGTCACTCAACGAAGCCGCGGCACAAGAGCACCACGGTGACGAAGGTCTCGAAGAGCCCGAGCGGGTCGACGCTCTCGATCGTCGCCGAGACGTGGCCGGTCCTCACGACGCCTGCCACGCGCGCCGCCAGCTCCGCGTAGTCGCTGTTGTGGAACCTGATGCCGATCGTCGCGGGAAGCCCGATCGCCGGAGGCCGCGCGGAGGCCGCCTGCTCGACCGCCGCCTTCGCTTCGGCGCGGATCAGCTCCCGCGCAAGGCGGGGATGGAGGGACTCCGCCGAGAACCGGGTCACCGACCGCTTGACGACAGCGCTGCGTGCGTCCGGGCACAGGGGCGCCAGTTCCGCCGCCGTGGTGTCGTCACCGGTGACCAGCACGACGGGGACGCCGTAGGCGAGCGCGACGAGCGCGTTCAGCCCTGCCTCGCCGACCACCGCGCCGTTCAAGGTCACCTCCGCGACGGCGGCCGGGGAGTAGGTGTGGGAGAGGACCGACCCGCCCGAGGACATGGACCCGTGATAGGACACGAAGAACACCGCGTCGAAGGTCTCGTCGAGCCCCTGCATCATGTAGCGGGGCTTGAGCCTTCCCGACAGGTAGCTCGCGTCCCCCGCGAGCGCGTCCGGACGCAGGTTGGCCATCCTCCCGTGCGAGTCGTTCACGAGGAACGCACTCGCGCCCGCGTCCCGCGCGCCCGCGATCGCCGCGTTGACCTCGGCCAGGAGGAGCCCCGCGAAGTACGGGTAGTCGGCGGCGCCGGGGCGCACCTGCTCCCAGTCGACGACCCCGGCGGTCCCCTCCATGTCCGACGAGATGAAGACCTTCACCGCTTCCCCTCCTCCGCCGGGCGTCAGCCCTCTACGAGCGTCCTCGGCCGGAGCACCGGCGTCTCGTCGCCGGCGGTCATGACCGCGTAGACGGACCCGAGCTTGCCCGCTGCGCCGCCGTGGCGCCCGTCGGGCGTGAGGGCCAGGGCGCGGAGCTCCGCGGCGAACTCGTCCGGGAGCGACCGCGCATCGCGCAGCATCGCCGCGCACGCGGCCGACGGCTCCATTCCCGTCGCCAGGAGGTCGACGACCCGCCTCGCGCCCGACGCCCGCAACGCCACCTCCCCGCGCCCCGTGCAGGCCGCTCCGCCGTAGCGGACGTCGCAGTAGTTCCCCGCCCCCGGCACGGCCGAGTCCCCCACGCGACCGGGGTACTTCCAGGGGTACCCGCTCGTCGAGACGCCGACGCACAGCTCACCCGACGCGTCGAGCGCCAGGACGTTGATCGTCCCCCACGGCCCGTCGTGCGCGGCGAAGCGCCGCATGAGCTCGCGCGCCGATGCGCGGTAGCGCAGCTCGCCGGCGGTCGTGCCCGCATCCTCGCCCTCGACCGACTCGTCCTGCGCGTCGATCGCCTCGACGTAGAGTCGCCAGGCCTCCGTGGTCAAAAGCTCGGCGCGGGCGAAGCCGCACTCCTCGGCGAAGAGCTCGGCGCCTTCCCCGACGAGCAGGCAGTGCTGGGGCAGCCGCTCGAGCACGGCGCGCGCGATCGAGATGGGGTTCGGGAACCCCTTCACCGCGCCGACCGCCCCGAACGCCCGCGTGGAGCCGACCATGACCGACGCGTCCAGCTCGACCACGCCGCGGGCGTTCGGGAGCCCGCCCGTGCCGACGTAGTGGTCCGCCTCGTTGTCCTCGCACCGCCGCATGGCGACTTCTACCGCGTCGAGGGCCCCGCCGCCGTCGACGAGCACGGCCATGCCCGCGGGCAGGCCCACCTCGCTCCGCTCGCTCCCGATGATGACCGGGTCCGTCACGCGCGCACACCGTCCTTCCAGGTCCCCCAGACGAGCGGCACGCCGGGCCGGTAGGCGAGGTGCACGTGGGACGGGGCGTCGAGCACGGCGAGGTCGGCGCGTGCCCCGGGTGAGAGGTGCCCGACGTCGTCGCGTCGCAGCGCCCGTGCGCCGCCGAGGGTGGCGGCCCACAACGCCTCGTCGGGCGTCATGTACAGCTCGCGCACGGCCAGCGCGATGCACAGCGCCATGCTCGTGGTGTAGCTCGTCCCCGGGTTGCAGTCGGTGGCGAGGGCGACCGTCGCCCCGGCGTCGAGGAGCCTGCGGGCGTCGGGGTACGGGGAGCGCGTCGAGAAGTCGCACGCGGGGAGGAGGGTCGCCACGGTCGTGCCGCCCGCCAGGAGCTCGACGTCGGCGCCGGTGAGGTGCGTGCAGTGGTCGGCCGACGCCGCCCCCGCCGCCACCGCGACCCGCACGCCGGGACCGGGGCCGAGCTGGTTCGCGTGGACCCGCGCCCCGAGGCCGCGGGCGACCCCGGCGGCGAGGACCGCGGCGGCCTGGTCGGCGTCGAAAGCCCCGCGCTCGCAGAAGACGTCCACCCAGCGCGCGAGCGGCGCGCAGGCCTCGAGCATCGGCCCCACGACGAGCGCGACGTAGTCGTCGGCACGCCCGGCGAACTCCGAGGGCACGACGTGCGCGCCGAGGAACGTCGTCTCCTCCGTCGCGCGCCGCGCGATCCGCAAGAGGCGCGCCTCGTGCCCGGTGTCGAGGCCGTAGCCCGACTTGCACTCGATCGTGGTGGTCCCGGCGCGCACGGCTTCTGCTGCCAGCCGCCCGAACCCGGCCGCGAGCTCGCCGTCGGTGGCCGCCCTCGTCGCGGCGACGGTGGTCGCGATCCCGCCCGCGGCGTACGGCCGGCCGGCCATGCGCGCGGCGAATTCCGTGGACCGTTCGCCTGCGAAGACCATGTGGGTGTGGCTGTCGACGAAGCCGGGGACCACCGACCGCCCCTCCACCTCGACGACCGCGTCGCCGGCGCCCTCGGGGGCCGCGGCGTCCCGGCCCGTCCACACGACCCGGCCTGTGGCGACGAGGAGCGCCGCGTCCGCTATCGCGCCGAGCGGCCCCGCTCCCGCGCCGGGGTCGTTCGTCACGAGCTCGCCGATGCCGCGGAAGAGGACCGACCCCACGGCGCCGGGCACTCAGCGCCCGCCCGCCGCGCGGGCCACGTCCCCGATCGCCGCGGCGAGCTCACCGGCCACGTCGTCGACGAGCTGGTGCCGCCCCCCGGCGACGACCCGGCGCCCGGCGACGACGACGTCGGTGACGTCCGCCGCGCCCGCCGCGAACACCGTGTGCTCCAGGAGGGTGCCTGCGGTCGCGCCCGCCAGCCGCACCGATCCGAGCGACACCGTGACGAGGTCGGCCTTGGCCCCCGCCTCCAGCCTCCCGGCCTCCGGCCACCCGATCGCTGCGTGACCGGCCGACGTCGCCGCGTCGAGAAGGGCCACCGTGGAGAAGACCCCGCGGCGCCCCGAGGCGAGCCGCTCGTCGAGCTCGAGGGAGCGGGCCTCCTCGAACGGGTCGACGACCGCGTGGCTGTCGCTCCCGAGCGCGATCGGGCAGCCCTCTGCGGCGAGGGCCGCGGCGGGACCGATCCCGTCGCCGAGCGCGCGCTCGGTCGTCGGGCACATGCACACGGTCGTCTGCGACGACCCGAGGGCACCTGCGCCCGTCGGGTGGAGGTGCGTCGCGTGGACCGCCGTCGTCGAGGGGCCGAGCGCCCCGGCCTCGGCGAGGAGCGCGACCGGTGACGCGCCGTACGCCCGGTGCACGGCGTCGTTCTCCGCCGGCTGCTCGGAGACGTGGACGTGGAAGGGCGCGTGGCGCCGCGCCGCCCAGGCCGCGACGTCACCGGCGTCGCGGGGTGCGACCGCCCGCAGCGAGTGCGCGGCCGCGCCGACGCGCACGTCCCCGCCGCCGGCCGCGGCCGCGGCCGCGAGCGCGTCCGCTCGCGCCGCCCAGGTGGCCACGTCGCCGTCGGAGAACCGCACCTGGACGCCCTCGGCGGGCTCGCCGGGGGCGCGGTCGAGGTAGCAGGTGTCGAGGAGGGTCAGCCGGATGCCGGCGGCACGCGCCGCGTCGACGAGCGCGAGGCCCATCTCGTTGGGGTCCGCGTAGCGGGACCCGGATGGGTCGTGGTGGAGGTAGTGGAACTCGCCGACGGCGGTGAACCCGGCCAGCACCATCTCGGCGAACACCACCCGCGCGAGGCGCCGGTAGCGGTCCGGGTCGAGCGCCGCCGCGACCGCGTACATCTGGTCGCGCCAGCTCCAGAAGGTCCCGGACCGCTCCGCCCGGCCCCGCAGCGCCCGGTGGAAGGCGTGGCTGTGCGCGTTGGCGAACCCCGGCAGCGTGAGGCCGGCGAGCACGGCGTCGCCGGGCTCGCGCCGCGCGCCGGCGGCGACGTCGACGATCGTCCCCGCCTCGACATCGACGGCGACGTCCGCCACCGCCTGGTCCCCCCCGAGATAGGCGAACTCGCAGTGGTAGCGGGTCACCGAGCCAGCTCCTCGAGGACCCGGGTGAGCGCGAGCACGCCCGCCGCGCAGTCCTCGTCGACGGCGCGCTCCTCGGGGCTGTGGCTGACTCCCGTCGGGTTCCGCACGAAGAGCATCGCGCTGGGTACCCGGCCGGCGAGGATGCCGGCGTCGTGGCCGGCCGCCGTCGCGAGCTCCGGGACCCCGCCGAGGGCCGTGACCACCCGGGCGCTGAGGGCGGGGTCGAAGCGGACCGCCGGGGTGCGTGACTCCTCGGTCACCTCCAGCGCCACGGCGTGGTGCGCCGCGGCGGAGGCGGCGCGCGCTTCGACCTCCCCGACGATCGCCGCCAGCGTGACGTCGTCGGGGGCACGGGCGTCGAGCCACGCGTCCACCGAGTCGGCGATCGCGTTGGTCGCGTTCGGGCGCACCGACGCACGGCCCACGGTCGCGCGCCCGCCGCGGGCGGCGGCGGCTTCCCGGGCGGCGAGGACCGCCGCCGCGAAGGGGAGCATCGGGTCCCGACGGTCCTCGAGCACCGCGGTGCCGGCGTGATCGGCCATGCCCTCGAACCGGAGCTGCCAGCGTCCGTGCGGCCAGATCCCCGACGCGACGCCGACCGGCGCGCCCGCGTCCTCGAGTCCCCTCCCCTGCTCGACATGGAGCTCGACGAACGCCGAGAGCCGCGACAACCGCTCGTCGTCCGCACCCAGCGAGTCGGGGTCCGCCCCGGCACCGCGCATCGCTTCGTCGTAGCGGATCCCCCGAGCGTCGGCGAGCGACCGGGCGCGCCCGGGGTCCAGCGCCCCGACCGTCAGGCGGCTGCCCAGGCAGGCGACGCCGAAGCGCGCGCCCTCCTCCTCGGTGAAGTCGACGACCGCGATCGGGCGGCCGGGCGGGCCGTGGCGCTCCCGGAGCTCGTCGAGCGCGAGGAAGGCGCTCACCACGCCGAGCGGGCCGTCGTAGGCGCCTCCCCTCGGCACGCTGTCGAGATGGCTCCCCACCGCGACGGCCCCCTGGGGGGGCGGCCCGCTCGCGGGGTCGTGGCCCCACCACGCCCAGAGGTTCCCGTTGCGGTCCTGCTCCACTGCGAGGCCCCGCGCCTCGGCGGTCCGCCGGAACCACGACCGCAGCTCGGCGTCCTCGTCACTCCAGGCGAACCGGTCGTAGCCGCCGTCCTGCCGTCGCCCCACGGGGACGAGCTCGTCCCACATGACGCGGAACCGTGCCCGGAGGTCGCGCACGGGCGCGCCACTCACCGGATCGGGCCGGCGACCGATGCCGCGACGTCCACGACGGCGCCCGACGCGACGAAGGCCTCTGCAGCGGCGAGCTCGGGTGCGGTGAACCGGTCGGGCCCCATCCCCGGCACGGACTCGCGCAGCGCGGCGACGACCGCCCCGGTCGCGGGTGCGGGGGCGAGGGGGGCGCGCAGCTCCAAGGCCCGCGCGGCGGTCACGAGCTCCACCGCGACGATGCGCCGCAGGTTCTCCACCGCGCGTCGCAGCTTGCGCCCGGCGCCCCACCCCATCGAGACGTGGTCCTCCTGCATCGCCGAGCTGGGGATCGAGTCGACACTGGCCGGGCTCGCCAGGCGCTTGTTCTCCGAGACGAGGGCGGCCTGGGTGTACTGGGCGATCATGAGGCCGGAGTCCACGCCGGGGTCGGCTGCCAGGAAGGCGGGCAGGCCGTGCGAGCGTGCCGGGTCGAGCATCCGGTCGGTGCGTCGCTCGGCCATCGACCCGAGGTCCGCGATCGCGATCGCGAGGAAGTCCATGACGTAGCCGAGGGGGGCACCATGGAAGTTGCCGTTCGAGCTCACCTCGCCCGACTCCAGCACCACCGGGTTGTCGATGGCGGCGGCGAGCTCGCGCTCCGCGACGAGCGCGGCGTGGGCCGCGGTGTCGCGCACCGCCCCGTTGACCTGCGGCGCGCACCGGCACGAGTACGCGTCCTGGACCCGCGGGTCCCCCGTGCGGTGCGACGCGACGACGGCGGAGCCCTCCATCACCCGGAACATGTTGTCCGCGCTCACGGCCTGGCCCGGGTGGGGGCGGAGCGGAGCGTGCAGCTCCGGCCGGTACACGCGGTCGGTGCCGAGCAGCGCCTCGACGCTCATCGACGCGGTGACGTCGACGGTCGCGCAGAGCAGCTCGAGGTCGCGCAACGCGAGCACGAGCATCCCGAGCATGCCGTCCGTGCCGTTGATGAGCGCCAGGCCCTCCTTCGCCGCGAGCCGCACGGGCACGAGGCCGGCGTCCGCGAGCGCGCGGGAGGCGGGGACCCGCTCCGGGGGCGCTCCCCCGGACGCCACCTCCCCGGGCGCCGCGTCCGACGCCATCCCGAGAACCTCGCCCTCCCCGGTCATCACGAGCGCGCAGTGCGCCAGCGGCGCGAGATCACCGCTGCAGCCGAGCGAGCCGTGCTCGGGGACGACCGGCGTGATCCCGGCGTTCAGCATCCGGACGAAGGTCTCGGCGAGGAGAGGCCGCGCACCGGTCCTCCCTGACGCGAGCGTCTTGGTCCGCAGGAACATGAGCGCGCGGACGACCTCGCGCTCGACAGCGGGACCCATCCCCGACGCGTGCGAGCGGACGAGGCTCACCTGCAACACCTCGCGGAGCTCGGGCGGGATGTGGCGCGAGGCGAGCGCGCCGAACCCGGTCGACACCCCGTACGCCGGCTCGCTCCCCGCGGCCAGTCGCTCCACGGCGGCACGCGACGTGGCCATCGCGGCGAGCGCCTCGTCGGTGAGGCGCACCGGCGCGTCGTGGCGGGCGACCGCCACCACGTCCGCCGCGGACACGCCCGAGCTCCCGAGCTCGACCGTGGCGCCGACGCCCCCCCGGGGAGCCCCGGTCCTCGCCGGATCGCGCGCCGTCACCGTGTCACCCGGCCCCGCCGGCCCGCATCGGCACCCGGACGTGACGCGCGTCGGCGACCGCCTCCGCCTCGGGGTACCCCGCGTCCACGTGGCGCAGGACCCCCATCGTCGGGTCGTTCGTGAGCACCCTGTGGAGCTTCTCGCCGGCGAGCTCCGAGCCGTCGGCGACGCACACCTGGCCCGCGTGGATCGACCGCCCGATCCCGACCCCGCCGCCGTGGTGGATCGACACCCACGACGCCCCGCTCGAGGCCGCCACGAGCGCGTTCAAGAGCGGCCAGTCGGCGATCGCGTCCGAACCATCGCGCATCGCCTCGGTCTCCCGGTAGGGCGACGCGACCGACCCGCAGTCAAGGTGGTCCCGCCCGATGACGATCGGCGCGGAGAGCTCGCCGCTCGCAACCATGTCGTTGAAGCGCACCCCGGCCCGGTCGCGCTCGCCGAGCCCCAGCCAGCAGATCCGGGCCGGCAACCCCTGGAACTGGACCCGCTCCGCCGCGACGCGGAGCCACCGGACGAGCTTGTCGTCGTCGCCGAAGAGCTCGGTCACCGCGGCGTCGGTGGCCGCGATGTCCGACGGGTCGCCCGACAGGGCCGCCCAGCGGAACGGCCCCTTCCCCTCGCAGAAGAGCGGTCGGATGTACGCGGGGACGAAGCCGGGATAGTCGAAGGCGCGGTCGAAGCCACCGAGCCGCGCCTCGGCCCGCAAGCTGTTGCCGTAGTCGAACACCTCGGCACCCTTGTCCATGAGCGCGACGAGCGCCTCGCAGTGCGTGGCCATCGCCGCCCGGGCTCGGCGCAGGTACTCGTCGGGGTCGCCGGCGCGCAGCTGCGCGGCGTCGGAGAGCGAGAGCCCAGTCGGCACGTAGCTCATCGGGTCGTGCGCGGGCGTCTGGTCCGTCGCCACGTCGACCTGCACGTCGCGCCGCACCAGCTCGGGGAGCACGTCCGCACCGTTGGCGACGAGGCCGATCGACAGCGCCCGGGCCTGGCCGCGCGCCCGTTCCGCGAGCTCGACGGCTTCGTCGAGGCTGTGGGCGAGGGTGTCGAGGTAGCCGGTCTGGAGACGCCGCTCGATCCGCGTCGGGTCGACGTCGCAGCACAGCACCACCCCGCCGTTGATCGTCACTGCCAGCGGTTGCGCCCCGCCCATCCCCCCTGCGCCGGACGTGACGGTGAGCGTCCCCGCAAGCGACCCGCCGAAGCGCTTCTCGGCCACCGCCGCGAACGTCTCGTAGGTCCCCTGCAGGATCCCCTGCGTGCCGATGTAGATCCACGACCCCGCGGTCATCTGCCCGTACATGGTGAGGCCCAACGCCTCGAGCCTGCGGAACTCGTCCCACGTCGCCCACTCCGGAACGAGGTTGGCGTTCGCGATGAGCACCCGCGGCGCCCACTCGTGCGTCGTGACCACGCCGACGGGCCGGCCCGACTGGACGAGGAGCGTCTCGTCGCCGGCCAAGTCGGTGAGCGAACGCTCGATGGCGTGGAACGACGGCCAGTCGCGCGCCGCCTTCCCGGAGCCCCCGTAGACCACGAGCTCGTCGGGGTGCTCGGCGACCTCGGGGTCGAGGTTGTTGCGGAGCATGCGGAGCGCCGCCTCCTGCGGCCACCCCCTGCACGTGCGCGCGGTGCCGCGCGGCGCACGGACGACCTCGCGGCGCTGCCGGCCGTCGACGTCCTCTGTCACGGTGTCCTCCTCCGGGTCGGTACCTGGTCCGCGTCCGGGAGCGCCCCGGCCAGAAGCCGCAGTCCCTCCGCCGACGGCACGCTGACGCGGATCGCGCCGGGGACGCCGAGCGCCGAGCCCGGCCGGACGGAGATCCCCGACGCGGCGAGGTGGGCGACGAGCGCCGCTTCGCCCTCGCAGCGCGCGAGGACGAAGTTCGCCTGCGAGGGGACGACCTCGAAGCCCCGATCGACGAGGAGCCGCACGAGCTCTGCCCGCCGCGCGACCGTCTCGGTCCGGGCGCGGTGGTAGTGGTCCCGGTCCGCGAGCCCCGCCACCGCTGCCGCCTGTGCGAAGGACGACACGGAGAACGGCGCGCGCACCTTGCGCAGCGTGGCCACGAGATCTGCGCTGCCGACGAGGTAGCCGACACGAGCACCCGCGAGACCGAAGACCTTCGAGAACGTCCGCAGCACCACGGCGTCGCCTCGACGGGCGAGCGGGATCGCGGTCGCCTCCTCGGGGATGTCGGCGAAGTCGATGTACGCCTCGTCGACGACGCTGAGGCGCGCGCGGGCGGTATCGACGAAGCTCGCGATCTCGTCGGGCGCGCACGTCGTGCCGGTGGGGTTGTGCGGGTTGACGACGAACGCGACGTCCGCGGGCACCGTCGCCATGGCCACCAGGTCGTGACGCCAGTCCACGAGCGGGACGTACGCGACGTCGGCGCCCACCACCGCAGCGCTCACCTCGTCGATCCGGTAGGACGGCTTGGCGCACAGGACCCGCCCGCCGTGGCCGGCGTACGTGAGCACGAGCAGGTAGACGAGCTCGTCGGACCCGTTGCCCACCAGGATCTGGTCGGGGTCGACGTCGTGCAGTGCCGCGAGCGCCTCGCGCAGCCCGTTCGCGAGCGGGTCTGGGTACTCGCTGACGCCGTCGAGGACGGCGTTGACGGCGTCGGCCACCCGGCGGCTCACCGGGAACGTCGACTCGTTGGACGCCATGGACCCGTCCCTCGTCGCGGCCGGTTGCCCGGGCACGTACGGGGCGATCGCGTTGATCCAGGGCCGGGGCTCCACGGCACTCATGTCGACGCACGGCCTCCGAGTCGGGCCGTTGCCCGGGCGGCGGCGGCCACCACGTCGGGGGCGACGTCGGCAACGGGTGTGCCGGCGTCCTTCAGGTAGCTGACCCCGATGGCGCCGCAGCAACCCCGGAGGTCGAACACCGGTGCGGCCACGCATCGGATGCCCGCCACGGTGTCGCCATCGTCCACGGCGTACCCGCGCGCCCGAGTCGTGGCGAGGTCGGCGGCCACGTCGTCGGAGGTCCTTCGCCGGCCGCCGCTGCTCGCCCGGTCGGCGTCCAGGTGTGCGCCGACGTCCCCGGGATCGAGCCACGCGAGGCAGGCCTTGCCGACCGACGTCCACTGCGCCGGCAGCCTCGTCCCGACGGCGGTCGCGAGCTGCACGCCGACGCGCGGGGGGTCCTCCTTCCAGACGTAGACGACGTCGGTGCCGTCGAGCACGGCGAAGTGGGAGGTGACGTTGCGCCGTGCGGTGAGCGCGCGCAGCTCCGGCGCGACCTCGCTCACGGGGTTGGCCTGCCGCAGCGGCGCCAGGCCGACCTCGAGGGCCTTCACGCCGATCCGGTAGGTGCCCGGCGCTGCCATCTCGACGAACCCTTCGGCGGTGAGGTCGCGCAGGATCCCGTGGACGGAGCTCTTGGGGGCGCCCAGCGCGGCCGTGATGCCGGCCAGCGCCACCGGCTCCTCGGCGTTCGCCAGCAGCGAGAGGACCCTTGCCGCCCTCACGACCGCCGTCCCCACGTGCCTCCCTCCGGCATTCCTATATACGAACGGCCTTCAGACTACCTCGCCCGGAGAGCCCGTGCACGTCCCGCTCGGTCGCGGCTGTCCCGGAGCGCACCGCCCGCGTGGCGCCGCGTCGGGTGTCGCGCAGGGTGTCGCGCAGGGTGTCGCGCAGGGCGTCGACCGCCCACGCCGCCGCCCGCGATCGCGGTCTCGGCCGCCGTGGTCGGGTGTCCTCGGAGAGCCGGGACATCACGTCGGCGACGCCGGTCTGGGGGTCGTGGTCCTCGCTCATGCCGTGGCCATACCCGGGCCCGGCACCTCGGCCCTCAGTCTGCGGGTCCGTCGGCCAATGCGATGCTGGCGGACTGGGTCTGCCCGGTCCGCGTCGTCCAGGTGACCTTCACGGAGTCACCCGGGTGGTACCGGAGCATGATCTTGGTGAGTCCGCCCGGGTTTGTGACCGCTGTCCCGCCGACGTTGGTGATGACGTCGCCGCGGGCGAGGCCGGAGGACTGCGCGGGGGTCCCCGGGATGATGTTGGCGACCGCAGCGCCGCTGGTCGCGGGCGGGGTGACTGTCGATGTCGCTGTTGTCCCGCCAAACTGTGTGCGGGTCGTCGTGGACTCGACGTACACGCCCAGGAACGGCGTCTGGCCGATGTGGATCGTCGCGCTGGCGTGCCCGGCGATGATCTGGTGGGCGAGCGACACGGCCTCGTTGATGGGGATCGAGTACCCCTGTCCTGTCGCGCCCCGCAGGCTGTAGCCCTGGGCGGCCGACGCCGCGGTGTCCATCCCCACCACTGCGCCCGACGTCGTCACGAGGGGGCCGCCGGAGTCACCCGGCTGGATGTCGGCGTTGCTCTCGATGAGCCCGGTCAGGTGCTCGGTGGTGGTGCCGAGCGAACCCTGGTCGCTGGCTGTGATCGCCTGGTTGAGCGCGGACACCGAGCCGCCGGCGGCGCTCGGCGTGCCGCCGGTGCCCCCCGCGTTGCCGATCCCGACGATCGCCTCGCCCACTTTGAGCGCGCTGGAGTTGCCGAGCTGCACCGTCTTCAGCCCCGACGCACCCTTGAGCTGGATGACCGCGACGTCCTGTGTCCGCGTGTAGCCGACCACCGACGCGGGGTACACCTTGCCGTTCCCGAGATCGGTGGCGGTGATCTTCGTCGACCCCTCGATCACATGGTTGTTGGTCAGGACCTTGCCTGTCGGCGTGAGCACCATCCCGGTGCCCGCAGCCTCGTCTGTCTGGTAGCCGAGCACGGTGTTGATGTCCACGAGCCCCGGCGTCACCTTGGCAGCGATTGTGCGCACGTTGGACGGCGCGCCGGTGGCGTGAGAGATCTTGCCTGTGCGAGATGTGCCGGTCCCGAGTGTGGATGTCGATGTCGACCCGCGTGTCGACCCCGATGTCCCGCCGGGAATGAGGAACCGTCCCGAGGTGGGCGAGGCGCCACCGCCGTTCCACACGCCGTAGCCGATCCCGACGCCGAGCAGCAGGGCGAGCGCGGTGAGTCCCGACGCGGCGACGGCCAACCACTTGCGGCGGCCCAAGCTGCGCGTCGGTGGCTGGTGCCCCCACCCGCCGGGCTGGTTCCAACCCCAGGGAGCAGCGGTCCAGTGGCCTCCCTGCCAGCCGTGGCCGCCGGGGCCGGCGGCCCCCGCGCCACCGGGGCCGTAGCCATACCCGTAGCCGTAGGGGCCGCCCTGGCCGCCCGGGTACCCCCACGTGGGCTGGTCGGGCGTGTGCTCGGCGTGCGGGTACGCCGCCTGGGGCTGTTGCCACGACGGCGCCTCGGTCGTCGCAGCCCTCTCGCCGGCGTCGCCGGCCTCGGCGCCAGGCCGGGTCGCAGGGTCCGTGTCGCCGGATGAGGCGGTCGGCCCGCGGGACCACTCGGACCACATCGGGTCGCCGGGTTCGCCGTGCGCAGGGTCGGTGTAGTCCTCGGGGCGGTCGCTCATCGTCTCTCCTCGCTCACCGCGCTTCCGTCGGGCTCTCTCTGGAAGGCTACGAGCCCCTTCCACGGGCCAGTACACCGGACGTATGTAAGAGATTGCGAAGGACGGCGTAGAACTCCCCTAAGGATCGAGGGCCGGAGCCTCAGGAGCCCCCGCTGCCGCCCCTCTCGGTCGCCGCCTCTACGGGGGTGTCGCGGCCGACGCTGTCCGCCCCGGGTGTCCAGCCGGCCGGCTCATCCGCGGGCAGCACCGACTCGACGATCCGGGAGCGGCTCGTCCGCGCGTCGTCGGTGGCGACGATCGGGCTGCGGCTGAGGACCACGACGCTCCCGACGAGCACCGCGAGAAGCACCGCCTCTGCCGCGAGCTGCGCGGCGCCGCTGCGGAGATGCTCGCCGAAGATGGTGATCCCGAGGAGACTCGCCACCAGCGGCTCGACGATCGTGAGCCCCGGCTGCGAGGCGGCGAGCGGACCGGCCTGGAAGGCGTTCGAGACGAGGAACATGCCGATCGCGCCCGCCACGACGAGGACGTAGGGCGACCAGTTCTCGAAGACGCCTGCGGGACCCTGCGAGAGGTGGACGCTCAGCTCCTTCACCACCGCCGCCACGAACGCCCACGCCAGTCCGGCGGAGATGGCCAGGAACGCCGCCTTGCGCGCCGGGGAGGGCGCGCGGCCGTCCCGCCCGCGGACCCCCGACAGGGCGATGGCGAGTGCGATCGAGAGCGCGATCGCGCCGGCGGCCTCCGACCACTCGACGAGCCCCGCGCTGGTGGGCGAGCCCCCCGTGGGGTTCGCGACGTAGAGGAACCCGCCGAGCGACGCCGCCACGCCCGCGGCCGCCGCCCAGTCGCGCCCGCGGACACGCGCCCGGTGGCGCAGCGCCAGGTACGCGAAGACGAAGAGGAGCTCGGACGAGATGACCGGCTGCACGATCGTCAGCTCCCCGGAGTGCAGGGCGGCGACCTGCAACGCGAAGCCCCCGATCATGGACAGCACCCCAACGAACCACAACGGTCGGTGCAAGAGGAACGTGACCAGCCGCCAGCTGAAGCGAAGTTCGCCGGGCGCGGGTGCCGCAGCCGCGCGCAACATGACCGAGGCGCTCGCCGTGAAGGCGCTCGCAGCCAGCGCGAGCGGGATCTCGATCTTCATGATCGCCGCTTTCCCGGCGACCCCCTGTCGCCGACACGGACCGGGTCTCTGTCCGGCAAATCCAGATTATCGACGCGGCTGCGCAGAGGGACGGACGGGAGCGGCCGTCGCTGAAGCGCCGTGCCGCGTGCGTCCCGGGCAAGCCGACACGCGGTTGAAACGCGCGGATCGCGGGTACGACGTCGACGGGTCAACGCGGCGGGTCACCTGGGCGGAGACGCCATGTGTGGTCGGCGGACCGGGGTCGTCGGCGGACCGGGGTCGTCGGCGGACGGGGGCCGTCGACCGTCGGCGCACCCCTGCATTCGAAGACCGAAGCATTCGAAGACCGAAAGGAAGGCACCGGTGGTCCTGCGCTCCGACCGTCGAATCCCCCCCATGGCGGCAGGGCCTGGCGCGGGCGGCACAGGTTCGGGGTTCACCGTGGCCGACGTCGGACGGTTGCTCTCGAGGTCGCGCAACCGGCAGGGCCTCTCGCTGCACGACGTCGGGATGCGAACGGGCATCCCCGTCGAGCAACTGCGCGCGGCCGAGACGGGCGTGCTCGACCGACCCGACGGCCTCGCCACCCTCAAGACCGTCCGTCGGTACGCGGACTTCTTGGGCCTGCCGGGCGATCGTTTCGCGCTCGCCATTCTCGAGCGCTGGCCCACGAAGGGCGGCGTCCATCCTTTGACGCCGTCGGCGGCGGCCGGCCAGGCGGCCGGCGCCGGCACGCACCACGGCGCGCAGCTCACAGGACCGACCGCGGCGATGCCGGCCCTCGGTCCGCTTGCCGTGCCGGGCGAGCCCTCGTATGCCGGCGGCCATCGCCGCTCGCCGTGGGCTGACGCGACGAAGTCGCCCGCGCTGCCACACGGCGGGACTGGGAGCCCCGCCGCGGACGGGCGCAGAGACGACGACCCGACCCTGACGATCGGAGCGGCCGGGATCGTCGGAGCGGCCGGGATCGTCGGAGCGGCCGGAGCGGCCGAGCGCGTGCCGCATGCTGATGCCGGCGCGTCACCGGCCCACTGGGGCGCCTATTCGGAGACCGGCGTCACTCCGGCCGTGCGCGCGCCCGCCGATCACGTCCGGCGCCGGCAACGCAGACGGGTTCCCGTCGTGCTGCAGGCCGTCGTCGTGATCGTCGTCCTCGCGGTGCTGGCCGGCGTCGCGTTGCTCGCAATCGACCGTCTCAAGCCCTCGTGGCTCCGGGCGGTCGGCCTCACCCGCGGCCCGACCGCGTCCGCCAACGCGCCGATCACGACGACACCGGGTGCGTCGTCCGCGGCCGGCCCCACAGCGAGTCCTGGGGCCGGGGCGTCGTCCTCCCACGCATCGAAGTCGTCGGCCGCGCTCCGGCCACGGACGGCCAGAGGGGTCACCGTCTTCACGGTGCCGGCGTCGAGCTTCGACGCGAAGATCACCGCGCCGGGCGGACCGTGCTGGGTCGACGTGACGACCAACACATCGGCGACACCTGCCTACGCGGGGGTGATCCCCGCGGGCGGGTCGAAGACCCTCTCCCACGTGCACGCCCTGACCGTGGAGCTCGCGTCGACCACCGGACGGCTGACGCTGACGTCGGCTGGCGGCGGCGTGACGTCATACGCCCCGCGGGGCAAGTACCCCTTCCACGTCGCGGTCCGCACCAGCCACTGAGCGATGGTTCACCGGGCGGCCGCTGGCGGGGACGGGCGCTCACTCGCTCCCGGAGACTCTCGCGACCGCAGCGACCGTCTGGCCGTCGTCGAGGTTCATCACCCGGACACCCGTCGCGTCCCGGCCCTGTGACGCGATCTCCCGCACGGCGGTGCGGATGACCACTCCGCCGGTCGAGACGAGCAGGATCTCCTCGTCCAGCCCCACCATGAACGCGGCCACCACGCGGCCGCGCTTCGCCGTGAGGCGGATGCCGCGCACGCCCTGCCCTCCCCGAACCTGGCGGTTGAAGCGCTCGACCTTCGTGCGCTTGCCGTAGCCGGCGTCGGTCACCAAGAGGATGTCCGCGTCGTCCCTGGCGACGTCGAGCGACACGAGCTCGTCGCCCTCGCGCAGGCGGATGCCGCGGACCCCCGCCGCGTCACGGCCCATCGGCCGGACGTCGTCCTCGGTGAACCGGATGGTCATCCCCGACCTCGTGACCGCGAAGAGGTCGTCGGCACCGGCGGTCGTCACCACGCGCACCAGCTCGTCTCCGGCGCGCAGGTTGATCGCGATGAACCCCTCCCGGCGTGATTTGTCGTACTCGCTGAACGGGGTCTTCTTCACCTGCCCCCGCGCGGTCGCGAACACGAGGTAGTGGTCCGCCGGGAAGTCGCGCGTCTCGATGACCGCCTGGACGGTCTCGCCGGTCTCCAGGGGGAGCAGGTTCACGAGCGCCGTGCCGCGCGCGGTGCGCTCCTTCATGGGGATCTCGTGGCCGCGCAGGCGGTAGACGCGCCCCCTGTTGGAGAAGAGGAGCAGGTACGAGAGCGCCGTGGTGTGCACGACGTTCGTGACGAGGTCCTCCTCCTTGAGCCTCGCCCCCTGCACGCCACGCCCGCCCCGTCCCTGCGTCCGGAACGCGTCGGCGGAGACCGCCTTGATGTAGCCGGCCGCGGTCGTGGTGACCACGATCTCCTCGTCGTCGACCAGGTCCTCGACGCCGAGCTCCCCCGGGTCGTGGGTGATCACCGAGCGCCTGGGGTCGGCGAACTTCTCGCGGATCGCCGTCATCTCGGTCGCGATGACCCCCCGGAGCTTCGCTGGGTCGGCAAGGATCGCACGCAGCCCGGCGATGGTCTCGCGCAGTTGCGCCATCTCCTCTTCGAGCTCGGTGCGCCCGAGCCGGGTGAGCCGGCCCAGCGTCATGTCGAGGATGTGGTTTGCCTGCTCCTCGCTGAACGAGAACGGCTCGATCATGAGGGCCGTACGCGCGGCCGCGCGGTCGTCGGACGCTCTGATGGCCGCGATGACCGCGTCGAGCATGTCGATTGCCCGCAGCAGCCCCTCGACGATATGGGCGCGGGCCTCGGCTTTGCGGAGCCGGAACTCGGAGCGGCGGCGGACGACCTCGACCTGGTGCGCGACGTAGTGCGTGAGCACCTGTGCGAGGTTGAGCGTCCGCGGCACGCCGTCGACGAGCGCGAGCATGTTGACGCCGAAGTTGGTCTGCAGCGGCGTGTGCTTGTAGAGCTTGTTGAGGACGACGTTGGCGTTGGCGTCCCGCTTCAGTCGGATGACCAGCCGCGTCTTCTTCCCGGCCGACGAGTCGAGGACCTCGGCGATCCCTTCGATCTCCCCCGTCCTCACGAGGTCGTCGATCTTCTGGGCGATCACCGGCACCGAGGTCTGGTAGGGGATCTCGGTCACGACGATGCGCGTCGCGTCACGCCCTTCTTCGATCTCTGCCAGGGCGCGCATCTTCACCGACCCGCGGCCCGTCCGGTAGGCGTCGAGGATGCCCTGGCGGCCGAGGATCAGCCCCCCGGTCGGGAAGTCCGGGCCCTTCACGAACTGCATCAGCTCGTCGGGCGTCGCGCCGGCGTGCTCGAGCAGGTGGATCGCCGCGTCGATGACCTCGCTCATGTTGTGCGGCGGGACGTTCGTCGCCATGCCCACGGCGATCCCCTGCGACCCGTTCACGAGCAGGTTCGGGAAGCGGGCGGGGAGGACCACGGGCTGCTGCGCGCTGTTGGCGTAGTTGGGCTCGAAGTCGACGGTCTCCTCGTCGATGCCGGCCATGAGGTCGAGGGCGAGGGGTTGCAGGCGGCACTCGGTGTACCGCATGGCCGCCGGGCCCTCTTCGGGACCCGGGCCACCGAAGCTGCCGTGCCCGTCGACCAACGGGTGGCGCATGGAGAACTCCTGCACCATCCGGACGAGCGCGTCGTAGATGGCGGAGTCGCCGTGGGGGTGGTACGTCCCCATGACCTCGCCGACCACGGCCGCGCACTTCACGTGGGGTCGGTCGGGGCGGAGGTTCTGCTCGAACATCGAGTACAGGATCCGACGGTGGACGGGCTTCAGGCCGTCGCGGACGTCGGGGAGCGCCCGGGACACGATGACCGACATCGAGTACTCCAGGAACGAGCGCTCCATCTCCTCTTGGATCTCGATGGGCTCGATGAACCCGAGGATCTCGCCGTCGCCCGCACCGTCGCCCCCGGGGGGCGCGCCGGCGCTCCCGTTCGGGGTGGGTCCCTGGCTCGTCGTTCGTCTGGCCATCGTCAGGTGCCCCTCAGATGTCGAGGAAGCGGACGTCCTTCGCGTTGGTCTGGATGAAGTGGCGGCGCAATTCGACGTCGTCACCCATGAGGATCGAGCACACGTCGTCGGCGAGCGCCGCCTGCTCGACGTTGATCTGCAACAGCGACCGCTTGGTGGGGTCGATGGTGGTGTCGCGCAGCTCGTTGAAGTCCATCTCGCCCAGGCCCTTCAGTCGCTGGAAGTCGTGGCGATGGTCGGGGTGCTCGGCGAGGTAGGCGTCCTTGGCGGCGTCGTCCTTCAGGTACACCTTCTCCTTGCCGACCAGGGTCGAGTACAGGGGAGGCTGCGCCACGTAGACGAACCCGTTCTCGACGAGCGGCTTCATCTGCCGGAAGAAGAACGTGAGGAGCAGCGTGCGGATGTGGCTGCCGTCGACGTCTGCGTCGGCGAGCACGATCACCTTGTGGTACCGGATCCTGCCGACGTCGAAGTCCTCGCCGAGTCCGGCGCCGATCGCCGCGATCAGTGCCTGGATCTCGGCGTTCTTGAGCATCTTGTCGATCCGGGCTCGCTCGACGTTGAGGATCTTGCCCCTGATCGGCAGGATCGCCTGCGTGCGCGGGTCCCGCGCGTCCTTGGCCGAGCTGCCGGCCGAGTTCCCCTCGACGATGAACAGCTCGCACTCGCGCCGGTCGCGCGACGAGCAGTCGATCAGCTTGCCGGGGAGCCCCGCACCGTCCAGACCCGACTTGCGGCGGGTCAGATCGCGCGCCTGTTGCGCGGCCACCCGGGCGCGCTGAGCCAGGAGCGCCTTCTTCACCACCTGGTTGGCCTCGGTCGGGTTCTCCTCCATCCACTCGGCGAGCTTCTCGTTGGTCACGCGCTCGACGAGGGAGCGGATCGAGACGTTGCCCAGCTTGGCCTTGGTCTGGCCCTCGAACTGCGGGTCTTTCAGGCGGACCGACACGATCGCGGTGAGCCCTTCGCGGATGTCCTTGCCGTCGAGGTTCTCGTCCTTCTCCTTGACGAGGTTGCGCGAGCGCGCGTACCGGTTCGCGACGTTCGTGAGGGCCTTCTTGAATCCCTCCTCGTGCATGCCGCCCTCGATCGTGGAGATGCCGTTCGCGAACGAGAAGATGCTCTCGTTGAACCCGGTGTTCCACTGGAGGGCGACCTCGACCTCCTGGGTCTCCTCTGCCTGCTGGTAGGACGCAACCTTGCGGAACAACGACTCCTTGGACGCGTTGAGGTGCTTCACGTAGTCGACGATGCCGCCGTTGTACTTGAAGACCTCCCTCTTGTCCCCCGAGGGACGCTGGTCCGCGAAGCGGATCTCGAGGCCTCGGTTCAAGAACGCCATCATCTGGAGGCGCTCGGAGATCGTCTGCGCCCGGAACTCGACCTCTTCGAAGATGGAGGGGTCGGGCCAGAAGGTGACCGTGGTGCCGCTGCGGCCCCGTGGCGCGTCGCCCGTCACCTTGAGAGGGACCTTGATCTCGCCGCCGTCCACGAATTCCATCACGTGGTGCTTCCCGTCGCGGTCGATCTCGAGGACCAGCCGGGTGGAGAGGGCGTTCACCACCGAGGCGCCGACCCCGTGCAGGCCGCCGGAGACCTTGTAGCCGCGCCCGCCGAACTTCCCGCCGGCGTGCAGGGTCGTGTAGACGATCTCGGCCGCCGAGCGGTCCGGGTACTGCGGGTGGGGGTCGACGGGGATCCCGCGGCCGTTTGTCTGGACCCGGCATCCGCCGTCCGCGAGCAGCGTCACGTCGATCCGTGTGCACGCGCCCGCCATCGCCTCGTCGACGGCGTTGTCCACGATCTCGGTCACCAGGTGGTGGAGACCCGTCGGGCCGGTCGAACCGATGTACATCCCCGGGCGGAGGCGGACGGGCTCGAGTCCTTCGAGGACGGTGATGTCGCTCGAAGTGTACGAACCGTCGTCATGTGCCACGCCGTGCCTCCTCGCCGCGCCCGGGGGCGCGCTCCTTCGAACCGATCGTCCCGGTGTCCACGACACGACAACCTCGAGAATCGGGCCGGTTCCGTGTCTTTCGCGGACGATCCAGTCTACCCGACGGCCGCAGACGGGCAGCGTTTTGGGGGGGTCCTCCGCGCCACTTCCGCACGCCGCGCAACGGTCGCGTCACGCTCGCGCGGTGCGCCGCCCGGGCTCACCGACCGGGCCGGACCACCACCTCGAGGCGGTCGAGCCGCTCCCCCGTCCGCTGTGCGAGGCGTGCGAGGATCTCGGGCGCGAGTGCCCGGACCTGCGTCGCCCACGGGGGCTGGTCCACCGCCACCACGAGCGTTCCCGCCCCGACACGCAGCGGCCTGGCATGGCGCGCGACGGCCGGGCCGACGAGCTCCTCCCATCGGGAGAAGACCGTGCCGAGCGCCGCTGCGCTCGGCGGACCCGCGGTCGTCGCCCCACCCGGCGGTCCCGGCGGTCCCGGCGGGCTGAGGCCCGCCACCACGTCGTCCAGGGCCTCGCCCACGGGCCGGGGCCCCCGGTCCGTCCCCCCCCGCCGGCGACCGGGGCGCGTCACGCGCGGCGCCCCACGTCGCGCACGTCGACGGCCGTGCCGACGTCGATGCCGCCGGGAATCGCCGTCGCCGTCGTGAGCAGCGCCTGGCCGTGCGGCAGGTGGCGCACGACCGCACGGCTGCGATCCGGGTCGAGCTCGGAGAACACGTCGTCCAAGAGGAGGAGCGGCGGATCGCCCCGGCGCGAGGTGACCAGGCGGTGCAGTCCGAGCCGGAGCGCCAGGGCGAGACTGCGCTGCTCCCCCTGGGACGCACGGACACGCGCCTCCCGATCGTCGATGCACAGGACCACCTCGTCTCGATGGGGTCCCACGGTCGACGCTGCGCGCCGGACGTCGTCCCGGCGGCTCTTGGCCAGGGCGTCGGCCAGCGGCCCGTCCCAGCCGGGCACGTAGGTCATGGTCACGACGCGGCGTCCCGACGGTGCGGATGCGAGGGCGGCGTAGGCCTCGTCGACGAGCGTGCCGGCCTCGGCGAGAAGGGCCCGGCGCGCGTCGGCCACGACCGAGCCGGCGGCCGCGAGCCGCTCGTCCCACACGTCGAGGGTCGACGCGACATCGGCCCCGAGCCGCCCACCCGCCTGGCGAAGCAGGGCGGCCCGCTGCCGGAGCACCCGGTCCATGGCGTCGAGCTCCGCGGCCACGCGGTGGTCGACCAGGCGGAGCGACGCGTCGACGAGCTCGCGACGCCGGGCAGGTGGACCCTGCACCAGTGCGAGGTCACCCGGCGTGAACACGGTCACGGGCACCGTGTCTGCGAGCTCGGCACGCCCGTGCACGGTGCGGTGGTTGACCAGGGTGCGCGTCGCGCCGCTCGCGCGCACCTCGCTCTCGACCAGCAGCGGCCGCGCGTCGCGTTCGAGCTGCGCGCGCACGATGCCCCGCTCCCGGCCCGTCCGGACCATCGCGTCGCGCGCGGTCGTCCGGAAGGAGCGCTGGGACCCGAGGTACGCGACCGCCTCGAGCACGGTGGTCTTCCCGGATCCGTTCGGGCCGGTGAGCACCGTCGCGGCGTCGGGGTCCACGTCCAGGCACGCCTCGGCGAACAGACGCACGTCGTGGAGCTCGAGACGGCGGAGCCGGGTGCCGGCGCCCTGCGCGGGCGTGATGGCCGTCATGAGGGTCGGGTCAGGACACGCGCACCGGCATCAGGAGGTACCGAAAGTCGTCGCGCCCCGCGGCTCGCACGGTCGCGGGCCGCGCCGGGTTGTCCGTCTCGATGAACACCTCGTCGTCGAGGACGGCGTCGACGCCGTCGATGAGATAGCTCGGGTTGAAGGCGATCACGAGGTCCTCGCCGGTGAAGTCGCCGTCCACCGTCTCGCTCGCGTCGCCCACCTCTTGCGACACGACCGACAGGTCGACACCGTTGGGGCGCATCGACAGCCGCACGGGCGTGGTGTTGTCCCGGACGAGGAGGCGGACGCGCCGCAACGCGGCGAGCAACGACTCGCGCCCGACGTGCAACCGGTTCGGATACTGCTCGGGGATCAGCTGGCGGTAGTCGGGATACGTCCCCTCGAGCAAGCGCGTGGAGATCCGGACCTGACCGCTCGTAAAGGTGATGTCCGTCAGCCCGGGGGCGATGCCCACCTCGGCCCCCGGGCCTTCGCCGTCGGAGCTCCCGGCGGCGGCCGAAGGGGACAGACGCTGGAGCTCGGCGAGGGCCCGCGCCGGCACGAGGACGTCGCCGCCCTCACCGAGGGTCGCGGTGCCGTGGAGGTCGCGCAACGCCAGGCGGTAGGAGTCCGTGGCCACGAGTCGCACGGCCTTCCCCTCGGTCGTCATGAGGACGCCGGTGAGGAGCGGGCGGGCGTCGTCGTTCGACGCGGCGCGCACCACCTGGCGCAGCGCCTCGACGAGTGCCACACGCGGCAGCGTGACCGAGGGAGCCGGCGGTGCCGGCAGCGTCGGGAACTCGACTGCCGGGAAGGAGCGAAGCCCGAAGTGGGCCCGCGCCGACGAGATCTCCACCTTGTCGTCGTCGGACTCGATCGTCACCGCGCCCGCCTCCAGGGCGCGCACCACGTCAGCGGTGAGGCGAGCCGGCACCACACACGTCCCGTCGTCGATGCCGATGACCTCGTGCTCGACGCGCACGGTCAGGTCGAGATCCGTGCCCGTGACCTCCAAACGGTTCCCCTCGGCCCGCAGCATGAGCCCGGACAGCACCGCGGACGTCCCACCCCTGCCACCCGCTGCCCGCCCCGCGGTCACGAGCACATCGGCGAGCGAATCCCGTTCGGACCGGAATTTCACCGCATCATCCTTTCGGCAGTGTGGAGGTGTAGAGAGATCCTGTAAGAGGTAGTAGTGCTGGGGATTGTGGACGAGCGTCCGTCCTCCCTGGTCGCAGGCGCGCGGAAATCCACCGGGCCGCGGGGCGCCCTGGCACCGAACGGTCGGTCGGGGCCCGCGGGCCGCGACGTTGTGGAGTGAGGCCCGGGCTGTCCACAGGATCTGGGGTCGTCGTCCACAGCCAGGCCGGAGGGCGCGATCACGTCCCGTTCCGGATCTTCACGGTGAGCTCGGTGACCTGTTCGTAGAGCTGGCGCCGTTCTTTCATGTGCGTGGTGATCTTGTCGACGGCGTGGATGACGGTGGTGTGGTCCCGGCCGCCGAACACCCGCGCGATCGCCGGATAGCTGTAGTCGGTGAGGTTCCGAACCAGGTACATGGCGACCTGGCGCGCCGTGACGAGCGGCCGGGTGCGGCTTGGCCCGCACAGGGCGTCGATGGTGAAGCCGTAGCTGGCCGCGGTCGCGTCCAGGATCATCTGCGGGGTGATCCGGCGTGGCTCGACGCTCGAGACGATGTCGGCGAGCACCCGCTCGGCGAGCTCGAGAGAGATCGGCTCCCTGCTCAGGCTCGCGAACGCGGACACCCGGATGAGCGCCCCCTCGAGTTCCCGGATGTTGTTCTTTACGTGCGTCGCGATGAAATCGAGGACGTCGTCGGGGATGTCGTCGTGGTCGGCCTCGGCCTTCTTGCGGAGGATCGCGAGCCGGGTCTCGAGGTCCGGTGGGTCGACCTCGGTGATGAGCCCCGACAAGAACCTGCTGCGGAGCCTGTCCTCGAGGGTCTCGATGGACTTGGGCGGCCGGTCGGACGTGAGGACGATCTGCTTCCCCGCCCCGTGGAGGTCGTTGTACGTGTGGAAGAACTCCTCCTGGAGCCCTTCCTTGTTCTCCATGAACTGCACGTCGTCGATGAGCAGGACGTCGCACTCCCGGTAGCGGCGTTTGAACGCGATCGTCGTCGACATGCGGAGGGAGTCGACAAAGTCGTTCATGAAGGTCTCGGTCGTCACGTAGAGGACCGTGCGCGTCGAGAAGTTCTCCTGGAGGTAATTGCCGATGGCGTGGAGGAGGTGCGTCTTGCCGAGGCCCGAGTCCCCGTAGATGAACAGGGGGTTGTAGGACCGGCCGGGCGTCTCGGCGACGGCCTGCGCGGCGGCGTGGGCGAGGCGGTTCGACGAGGCCGCCACGAAGCTCTCGAAGGTGAACCGCGGGTCCAATGACACCGCCGCGCCCACGCGCGGCTGCTCACCGAGGAGCCGCACGCGGTCGTCGCGACCGGGGGCCCGCTCCCCGGCGCCGGTCGCCGTGCCCGCGAGGGGTGCGTCCGGCGCCGAACGGTCCGCGGCGCCGTTCGCGGCGCCGGACCGCTCCCCGACCTCGAGGCGGATGTCCACGTCGTGTCCGGCGGCCGAGGAGATGGTCTGGGCGATCAGGGGCAGGAACCGACCCTCGACGCGCTCGCGCACGACCGTGTTGGGCACGCCGAGGACCATCGTGCGACCGTCGTAGGACACCGGCTCGATGTTGGAAAGCCACATCTGCCACACCGTGTCCGAGACTTGGTCACGGAGCGGTGCGGCGCACCTGGTCCACAGGCCACTGGTCTCGTCCACCTGCTCCTCCGCGCACCCGAGGCGTTCGTCGTCCACAGCGTGGTCCACAGGTGTGGAACACAACCGTCGGTGTGGTCGATCGAAGGTACACCGTCGCGGCGCCCCCGACTAGTGGCAACTCGCGCTCTCGGACACCGCGACCGCGCGGCCGGCAGGCCGGCTGCGACCCCGCGGCGCCGGGACCGCCGGATGGACGCCGGAGCCCCGGCCGGCCTTCGTCGGGGGGTGCCGGGGCCGACTAGTGTGGCCCGGTGCCGTCGCGTACGATCGCGCGACGACATCGCAGCCCGACCACGGGAGATGCGGTGATCCGTGCGCCGGTGCCGGCCTGGTCGGGCCGCACCACCGGGCAACGCGGAAAGGCGTACCGACGTGAAGCGAACCTACCAACCCAACACGCGCAAGCGAGCCAAGCGGCACGGGTTCCGCCACCGCATGTCCACGCGTGCAGGCCGGGCGATCCTGAAGGCGAGACGGCTCAAGGGGCGTCATCGGCTGACGGTGTGAGCTGGGGCTCGTCCGCGTCCACGAGGCGATGGCACCGATAGTGGGAAGGATCCGTACGCGGGCGACGTTCCGCGCCCTGGCCAGGCCCGACGGCCGGGGGCGGCACGGACCGGTGAGCGTGGCGTTCAGCCGGGTGCCGGAATCGACCCGCCT
>Ga0307374_10001539_pt1 | contig 42629 bp, 43 predicted proteins | sample OX3MG_FD_202532 | JGI IMG/M metagenome (GOLD analysis project Ga0307374, IMG submission 202532) | Soil microbial communities from Risofladan, Vaasa, Finland - OX-3 | ecosystem: Environmental > Terrestrial > Soil > Coastal area > Acid sulfate soil | place: Finland: Risofladan, Vaasa | collected...
TTGTGGCGCCGGGGGTGTTGCTCTGATGTGGCGTGGCGTTCGCCCCTGGAGAGCCGTCCGACGGCTGAGGATCGCCTGATCCGGGGGCGGCATTTCCGGTGCGATGCTGCAATCCATTTGGCCAGGACTGAACCGCGACCGCCGACGTGATCACGCCACATGCGCCAACCACGACCGCAATGCGGGCAGCTTTCCAGAACATCCGGCACCCTCGCCTCTCGGACCGTCCCCCGTCGAACGGAGCCCTGCGTCACACGCTTTCGCGTGCGGCGGAGAGTAACAAACGACGGCATGGGTCGTGTGGCGTGTCGCGACCCGATCCGGTCAGATGTTGAAGCCGCTCCGCAGATCCGTCGTGGAGCCGATTGGGCATGCAGAGCCGTCGCCCTGTGTGCCGGTGGCGCAACCGATGTGACCGAGGCCGAGCATGTCTTCCGTGGTGCGGAGTGCCGCGATATTATTCATCGTTGTCGTCGCCGGGACAACGGTTCCGGGTACCACCGATGGAGCCAGGACGACATTGGGGAGGGCGCTCCCGAACGTGCCCTCATCCCACATGATGAACACTGCTGTGCTGCCGCTCTGATACGCGGGCGATGCGGTGATGATCGGTATCCATGTCGAGAGCCACTGGTCCCCGTTGGTGACTCTGTTCCTGTACGGCGTGCACTTGTTGTGCATGTTGTTGCACGCGTTCGGAGTCACGAAGCTGAACGACGGCAGGGTGTTGTTTGTGATGTCGTTGTAGAAGGGATTTGCCGTCTCGTTGGGTGGGCACGACGTGCCTGTGCAACTGGTCGTGGGCACCGTGACGTCGTTGGTCGCGCAGGTGTTGCCCTCGAGCTGGCCTGCAATACGCAGGTCACTCAGATACGGCGCCGGGTTGTGGCGCACGTAGTACGGGGCGGTCTTCGAGCTTGTGTTGGACGTAGCGCAGTTGGTCGGCATGCTCTCCTCGTACGCCTTCCACGAATCCCCGGGCACGCCCTGCAGTTGCTCGAAGATCGACGTGATTGCGACTGTGTTCTTGCATGAGGACGGTGTGCACTTCGCAGCCGGGCTCAAGCCCTGTGTGATGCAGGTATCACCGATTGGCGCCGTCGCATGGATCGTCTCGGAGTTGCAGTTGGCTCCGGCGACGCCCGGGACGTAGTTGGATGCGCCGTCGATGACGTTGTCGAGCCAGCCCCTGGCGTAGCCGCACTGCTTTGCGAGGCTCGTGATGTATGGTGCCGCCGCGTTGCCGATGACCTTCGCGAGCGCGCTGTCCTCCATCCAGATCCAGATCACATGCTGGTACGTGGAGGGTGGCGTTGTGCCCGTGCCGCAGGGGCTGGAGGACGACGAGGCTTCGGCGCGCATCACGGCAGCCTGCGCGGGATGACCTGCGAGCACCGCCATAGCGAGCAGCGTGATGGCGAAGGCCGCCATAACGCGACGGATCATGCTCATCTCAGGCGACACGCCTCGGCCTGGCGAAGAAGCCCGCCGCCAGGCACACCACGGCCACGATGAGCAGCACCACTCCGCGATCGGTGTGCCGAATCGGATGACCCGACGCCAGGAGGTTGGTCCTCACGGTGAGATAGATGATCGCGAACAACAGGCAGATCACGCCGACGATCGCCAGCGCCACGGCGAGTGCGATGTTTCCCCGCATTATGTACTCCCCTGAATTGAATCTGTCCGCCTGCAAAGAGGCTGTGCCGTCGACCCTGAAGTGGCAACCTTAGTACGCTGAGCGTCTGACCGCCTCGACACTAGATGATCACAAGGGCGGTCAGCCCACGACACCACGCCGCGTTTGATGCGTGCGCCGGTTGTCGCGTGATGTGCCACCCCGGACCTCCTCATCCGCCGGCCAATGCCGGCACCCTCTCTCTGGCGTTCGGCCCCTCCTTGCGCGGTGAGCGAACCGATCGCCGCTGTCTCGTCACAGCGTAACGTGAGGAGCCCGATTGATGCAAGTGACGCGCTTCAAATACAGGCGCATGAACCTTCCACGGGTCGCATTTCGCAAAGCGCCCCCGGGCTCACGCTGAGCCCGGGAGCGCCCGCGATCTCCCCATCCCTCCAGGCCGTCCCCATCGCCTGATCGGTGCGAAACCACCGAACGTTGCAAGACTACCAAACACTGCAGCGCCATGCAAGGGTCGGCATTGAGAGAGTGCATGAACGCAACATTTGTGGGCTGTAAGTCGCGAGGGCGCCACATCCGCGGGTCGCAAATGACAGCGACGTTCTCGTCACCGCGCTCACGGGGCCGTGGGCAGCAACTGCTCGTCGAGCACACCGCCCGTCGCGATATAGGCAAGGATGGCTCGATCGGTCAGCCATTCGACCGGTGCGTGGTCATCGGTCAGCGGGTCGGTCGACGGCTTGACGACGAACGCCTCTGATACCACCAGCGGTCCGAGGACGACCACCTTGCCTGGCAGCGTCTCGAGTCGTTCGACCAATGAGGTCCGCACGATGGGCGTGTCCAGTCCGACGACCAACTCATTGAAACGAAGGGCCGGCCACACCCAGACCTGCGGAAACTCGGTGGCCACGGTGCCGCTGATCGCGGCGACGAGATCGTCGTCGCCCGGCACTCGCTCGACGTTGAGCGCGACCGCCCCGCCGGGGTCGAGATGCGCTCGCATGAGCGAGAAGAACTCGCGCGACGCGAGGTAGAAGGGGATGTACTCCTGGCGATACGCATCGACGACGATCAAGTCGTAGCGCCGGTCCGTGGTCTCCAGGTACTCGCGGCCGTCCGCGGTGATGACGCTGAGGTTCGGGATCGAGCCGAGTCCCATGTACCGGCGCGCGAGCTGCGTCACGACCGGGTCGAGCTCGACCGCGTCGATATGGATGCCCGGATACTCGGCGGCGAGCGCGCGAGCCGTTGTCCCGCCGGCGTTCCCGATGACGAGGACCCGGTGCAGACCGTGAGCGAGCATCGGGGGAACCACGAGCGGCATGTCCCACTCGCCACCGGTGAGCGGCGTATCCGGCCGGTAGACGGACTGATCGGCGATGCCGTCATCGAAGCGCATGACGATCCGTCCGGTCTCCTGCACGATCTGCACGAACCCGTAGGTGGTCTCCCGTTCGGCGATCGTTCCCTGCGTCTCCTTCACCAACCCGGGAGGGACGATGAGCAGCCCGATGATCACGATGCTCGCGGCGAGCGCCGGGCGCGCGAGCAATGGGATGGAAACGAGCGCCACCAGCAGCGCCGCGATGAGCAGCGTACGCTGCGTGCCCACGCCGGGAATGAGCACGAGCGCCGCTCCGAATGTTCCGACGATGGCACCAACGGTCGCGAGCGACGAGAGCCGGCCGCTCGTCCGGCCGGCGCGCGTGATGTCGGTGATCGCAAGGCGCAGGGCGAACGGCGATGCCATGCCCATGAGCGTCACCGGGATGGAGAAGAGCAACAGTGTGGACACGAACGACCCCACCACCACGCCGATGCTCACCGCGGCGAAGCCCTGCAGCGCGAGGTTGAGGAACGGCCGCGCCACGAAGGGCAGCGCGGCGGTGCAGAGCGCGCCGAGCACGAGGATGAGACCCAGCACCCGAGGCGTGGGATGCCGGTCGGCGATCCGGCCGCCGAGCCAGTACCCCAGCGACAGATAGATGAGGATGAGTCCGATGACGTTCGCCCACACCACGGTCGAGGAGCCGAAGTACGGCGCGAGCAGGCGGGTGGCGCAGATCTCGGTGGCCAGTGACGATGCCCCGGCAGTGAAGACGACCGCTGGGAGCAGGCGAGGGGGCACGCCGAGATCCTAGTCGCCTGAAACGGCGACGGCTCGCCCGTGGGGGCGAGCCGTCTTGGGAGGGAGGCTTGGCTGGTCGATCACCCAGTGATCGGGGGACGCGGTCAGTTCGCGGTGGACCCACCCATGTTGGGACAGGGGTGCGAGCCACCCGATCCGGCGTGCGCCGGCGGGGTCGCGGTGGAAGCCGCGTTGGCGACGACGAAACCGCCGATGCCGCCGCCGATCAGGAGACCGGCGGTCAGGAGCAGCGCGGCAGGGCCGCGGCCGAGGCCGCCAAAGCTGCGCCGCCGCGATTGGCCGCCGGACGGTGGGATGTAAGCGAAGTCGTCCTGATCCATCGCAACCTCCTGAGGTTTCGATCAGGACGGTAGGGCGGCCAACCTTTCGACTCGGTGACGCCGCGGCTACTCCTCGGGGCCGTCGAACTCGCAGAACAGGGCGACGGTGTCGCCGTGGACGCCGTCGGCGACCATCGCATCGGCGACCTCCTGGGAATGCATCATCTCCTCGAAGAGCTCCATGTCCGGGACCTCGACGAGCACGGCCGCCCGCTTCGGGTTGCGCGCGTCAAGGAAGGTGCGGACGGTGACACCTCTGGGACCGAAGTACTCCTGCCGTTTCGGCGAGGCGAGCCAGTGGTTGCTGTCGTCGATGTCGTGGGTGACGATCACGGTCGGCATGTGGGTTCCTCCTCCGTCCCGCGCGGAGTGCGCGGGTTGCCCGGGCGCGGATCATACGGATCGGGACGGGCGTGCGCCTCGCGACCTCCGCGGGCGCCGCTCACGCCAGCACGTAGATGTGCGTCTCGTCCGAGAAGAAGAGGGCGTGGGTCGGTCCTTCGACAACGTCGAAGCGACAGGTCGACGGTCCGGCCCTGACCGTGGCGTGCGGGCTGCCCGGTGTGGCGATGAGCATCCCGCGGTCGTACGTGCAGAAGACGAGGTGGCCGGCATAGCCCGCGGGACCGCTGCCGTCGACGAACGTCGCGCCGGTCGGCACGTAGGTGCTCGCCTCGCTGCTCCAGCTCGGCGGCGCCCCGCCGCCGCACGTCGAGGATGCCAGCGGGTGGCTGTAGCCGTAGCAGTCGGGCCACTGGTAATGAGCGCCCCTGGTCACAGTGAGGAAGAGCGTGTCGTAGCCGGTGCCCGGGCTTCCCGCGTCACCCGAGGGACCGTTCATCGTGATGGCGAGCTGCCCGGTCGACGAGAACGCGATACCGAATGGGTTGCGGAACCCGTAGGCCCAGATGGGGTTGGTGGGGCCGAACGGGTTGTCCGAAGGGACGGTACCGTCAGGGTTGAAGCGGAGGACCTTGCCGCGGACGTCGCCGAGGCTCTGCGCCGCCGGGGCGTCGTGCTCATCGCCGAGGGTCACGTAGAGCTTGCCGTCGGCGCCGAAGGCGATCCTCCCGCCCTTGTGGCAGCAGTCGCCACCGGCCGGGAACGTGGCGATGACCGTCGCATGGGTCCCGGTGCCGTCGCAGTCGGTCCAGCGGATGACGTGCTGCGTCTTGTAGTTGGCATCGGAGTAGAACGCGTAGACGAAGCGATCGGTCGTGAAGGTCGGACTGATCGCCAGGCCCAGCAGCCCGCGCTCGCTGTATGTGCCGTTGGGCTCCGTGGTGACCGTCCGAACCTTGGCGAAGACCCGGCTCGCGCCGTTCTGCCAGACCCGGACGGTGCCCGAGCGCTCGGTCCAGAAGAGCCGCCCGTCAGGGGCGAACGCAAGCGCCGTGGCAAAGTTCGCCGGGATCGTGCCGTGAGGGGACGGCTCGCCCGACGAGGCCACGCAGGCGTTCGGCGTGGGCGTGGCCGTCGCCACTGCCGGGGTGGGCGTCGCCGTGCCGGCAGGTGAGGCGCTCGGACTGGTGCGGGACGGCGAACCGCACGCCGCGACGACCACCAGCACGCTGAGGAGAGCTACCCGTCTGCCGACCACCTACCAGAGGTTAGCCGACGGCGACGTTTTGGTCCTCGTCCACACGGATGGCATCGGTGTCGAGGTGCTTTCGGCCCCAGCCACCGATCTCGTCGATCACGCGCTGCAGGTCGACACCGGCCGGCGCCAGCTCATACGATGTGCGCGGCGGCATCTGGGAGTGCACGGTGCGGGTCACGATCCCGAGCTCCTCGAGATGATCGAGGCGCACCTTCAGGGTCGCGGGGTTGCAGCCGCCGACCCTACGCCCCAGTTCGTTGAACCCGAGGGGGCGTTCCAGGAGGGCGCGAACGATGTGCATCGTCCACTTCTCCTGGAGAACCTGGATCGCCTCGTGGACCGGGCAGTACTCACGCTCGGTGTTCATACATGCGGGACCTCCATCCCGCTCAGATCTTAGCCCCGCCACTCTGGCGACGTCGAGGACTTCACTACTTGACATAATATAGCACTATATCCTACGATGTGCTCACCGGTCGAACGAGTGACCGGAGCCGTCCGGGGGCACACCCGGAGCAAGGAGTTGACAGATGAGCTGGTCCATGGACCCCCACCATACGGCGGTGACCTTCAGCGCGAAGCATCTCGGCGTCGCGACGGTGCGCGGCCGTTTCACCGAGATCGCGACGAACCTCGACCTCGACGACCCGAATGATCCGACAACCGGGCGTGGCTCGGTGACCATCCAGGCTGCGAGCGTGGACACCGGCAGCGAGATGCGCGACGGTCACCTCAAGGGCGCCGACTTCTTCGATGTCGAGAAGTACCCGACGATCACCTTCGCCGTCAAGTCGATCACCAGGGCGGGCGATGACTACAAGGTCACCGCGGACCTGACGATCAAGGACGTCACCAAGGAGATCACGCTCGATTACGAGCACAGTGGCAGCGCGACCGATCCGTACGGCAACATCAAGGTCGGCGGCACCCTGACCGGCAGCATCAACCGCAGCGACTGGGGCCTCGTCTGGAACGTCCCGCTCGGGAGCGGCGGTGTGCTTGTCGGCGAGAAGGTCAAGCTCGAGATCGACGGTGAGCTCAGTCTGGACAAGGCGCCCAAAGCGCAGGGCGCAGAGCTCGTCGGCGCGACAGCGTAATCCGTTGCATTTGAGAGGTTGTTGACGATGGCCGAGAAGATCCGCTTCTACTTCGATCCGCTGTGCCCGTGGTGCTATCAGACCTCACGCTGGGCGAGACGTCTCGATGAGCTCGGGGTTGTGGATGTGGAGTGGCGCGTGTTCTCTCTCGCCATCGTCAACCGGGGCGACGAGGGGCGGGCGGATCCGGACATGTGGTCCGGGCCGGCGCTCCGTACCGCCATCGCCGTTCGGCAGACGCACGGCAACAAGGCCGTCGGTGCCTTCTACAAGGCTGTGAGTGATGCCGTGCACCAGCGCGGCGAGCGGGCCGACGACCACGGGGTCCTCGAGGCGAGCCTCCGCGAGGCGGGCCTCGAGCCCGAGCTGTTGCGGCGCGCGCTCGCGGATCCCGCCACGTGGGAGCAGGTGCAGCGCGAGCACGACGACGTTGTCGCCGAGCACCAGGCATTCGGCGTGCCGACGATCGTGCTTGACGGCGGCTCAGGGCCGAGCATGTTCGGCCCGATCATCACGCACGTCCCCGACGACAGCGATGCGGTCGAACTGTGGCAGCATTTCGCGTGGATGGCGCGCAACACCAATTTCGCCGAGATCAAGCGTGAGCGGCTGCCACTCGACCTCGAGGGTGTTCGCAAGTACGAGCGCCAGCGCGCGGCCCGCGAGCGCGAAAAGCAGGCCCAGCCGGCCGCGTGAGCATACCGGGAGTCCGCGCCCCCCGCGCCGCCCGTCACCAGGACGGTGAGGTCGGGCCCCGCTACAAGTGGGTCGCGCTCTCCAACACGACCATCGGCATGCTGATGGCGACGGTCAACTCGTCGATCGTGCTCATCTCGCTGCCCGCGATCTTCCGGGGGATCCAGCTGAACCCGCTCGTCCCGAGCAATGTCAGCTACCTGCTCTGGATGATCATGGGGTACATGGTCGTCACCGCCGTGCTGGTGGTGAGCCTCGGTCGCATCGGCGACATGTTCGGCCGGGTCCGCTTGTACAACCTCGGGTTTCTCGTGTTCACCGTGGGGTCGATCCTGCTCTCTGTGGTGTTCACGACGGGACCCACTGCCGCACTCATGCTCATCTTCTTCCGTCTGGTGCAGGGTGTCGGCGGCGCGATGATCTTCGCGAACTCCACCGCGATCCTCACCGACGCGTTCCCGCAGCGCGAGCGCGGGATGGCGCTGGGGATCAACGCCGTTGCGGCGGTTTCAGGGTCGTTCATCGGACTCATCGTCGGTGGGCTTCTGTCCACCGCGGACTGGCATCTCGTGTTCCTCGTGTCCGTGCCGGTGGGGCTGTTCGGCACCGCGTGGGCGTACCTGAAGCTGCGTGAGACCGGGATCGTCAAGCGGTCGCGCGTCGACTGGTGGGGCAACGTGCTGTTCGCGGTCGGGCTCATCTCGGTTTTGGTCGGCATCACGTACGGGATCCAGCCGTACAAGCACGAGTCGATGGGCTGGACGAACCCCGAGGTGCTGACGGCGATCATCGGGGGGATCGCCATGCTCGTCGTGTTCGTGATCGTGGAAACACGGGTGGCGGAGCCGATGTTCCGGGTGAGCCTGTTCAAGCTGCGCGGCTTCACGTTCGGGACGGTGGCGGCGCTGCTCAGCTCTGTGGGTCGCGGCGGTTTGATGTTCATGGTGATCATCTGGTTGCAGGGCATCTGGCTGCCGCTGCACGGCTACAGCTTCGAGTCGACGCCGTTCTGGGCCGCGATCTTCATGCTCCCGCTGACGGCGGGGTTCCTCATCGGTGGACCGACGTCGGGCTTCCTTTCTGACCGTCTCGGTGCGCGCGGCTTTGCGACCGCGGGGATGATCTGCTCGGCCATCGGCTTCGGGTTGTTGATGTTCCTGCCGGCGAACTTCGCGTACCTGCCGTTTGCGGCGCTGCTGTTCCTCGTGGGCGTGTCGATGGGGATGTTCGTCGCGCCGAACACCGCGGGTGTGATGAACGCTGTGCCGGCGGATCGTCGTGGCGTCGCGTCCGGCATGCTCGCGACGTTCCAGAACAGCGGCATGACGCTGTCGATCGGCATCTTCTTCTCGCTGATGATCGCGGGGCTGAGCTCGACGTTGCCGTCGACCATGTTCAGTGGACTCACTGCGCACGGTGTGCCGGTTGCGGTTGCGCACCAGGTGGCGAATCTGCCGCCGGTCGGGTCGTTGTTCGCGGCGTTCCTCGGTTACAACCCGATGACCACGTTGCTCGGACCGTCGTTGCACACGCTGAGTGCGAGTCAGGCGGCATACCTGTCGGGTCAGACGTTCTTCCCGAACCTGATCAGCAACCCGTTCATCGTCGGGATGCACATCACATTTGCGTTCTCGGTGGTGATGATGCTGGTCGGTGCCACGGCGTCATGGCTGCGGGGTGGGAGCCCGGTGCGGCCGGCGCCGGTGCGTGCGGTGGCGCGGACTGAGGCGGTTTCTCCGCCCGCTTAGATGCGTCGGGCCAGCCTCGCGACGCCCGCTCAACGGCGGTGAAGGACGCGGGTGCCTGCTCGCTCGTGTTCTGGCCCGCGCGGGGTTACGCGATGCTGTGTATACTACAGAAATGTGTAGTGGCGCTGACGATGACGGCGATCCGCTCGAGGCGTTGCGAAGTGCGGTTGCATTGGTCGCCGCACAGCGCGTACCGGATGAACCGGCAGCCCTCCGCGATCACCTGATTCGGCTCCGCCAGACGTCCGACCTTCTCGAGGTGCACTTCTCGCGGCTCGCCGCCGCATTCGCGGCGACTCCCGAAGAAGAGTGGCAGGGATGCATCAGCCCCATTCAATGGCTCCGGCTGGAGTGCGGGGTCACCGGGTCAACCGCCTGGAAGGCTGTGTGCGTCGGCGAGCAGGCGCCGGTCCTCACGCAGACACTCGACGCGGTGGCTGCAGGAAAGGTGGGGTTTCCGCATCTCGCGGTACTGGCAGGCACAGCCCAGGCGCTCCGCGAGTCGAAGACGGCCACTGCGTTTGACGAGCGGCCACTTCTCACCCAGGCGCTTGCCCATCCACTGGCGCGCTTTCGCGACGACTGCGCCCAGGTACGGCACGCTCATGACGCCGCCGCCTTCCTCGCCGAACAATCCCAGGATGCGGACTACCGTAGACTCGAGACGCGCACGGGCGAGGACCGGCTTGGGTTTCTGAATGGCTGGTTCGATGTTGTCGGGTGGGCGACGATCCGGACAGCGCTCGATCCACTGGCACGCCGGTCCGGCAAGGATGACCCGCGTAGTCGCGACCGACGCTACGCCGATGCGCTCGTGGAACTGGCCGAGCACAGCCTCAACGCCGGGCTCGTACCGCGAGTCGGAGGCCAGCGCCCGCATCTGCAGGTGACAACGACGCTCGAGACCCTGGCCGGGGCGCCCGGAGCGCCGGCCGGCGTGCTCGAAGGCGCCGGCCCGATCGCGGGCGCGACTGTGCAGCGCGTTGCGTGCGATGCCAACGTCACACGGCTGGTGCTCGGTCTCGACTCGGCGGTACTCGACGTGAGCCGTACGCACCGTCTGCCCGGCCTGGCGACACGTCGTGCGCTTCGCGTCCGGGACAGCGGCTGCGTCTGGCCCGGCTGCGACCGTGCGGTCTCCTGGACCGCGGCGCACCACCTGGTGCACTGGGCAAAGGGCGGTGCGACAGAGCTCGACAACCTGGTGTTGCTATGCCACCGACACCACGGCAGGGTGCACGAAGGAGGTTGGCAACTGGTGCGGGGCGATGACGGGCGAATGCTGGCGGTCGCGCCGGTGGCGACGGTGCCCGCGCACGCCCGAGCTCCTGACCCGGCTCCGCTCGAATGACATCCGGTCCCGAGTCCGGGGGTCCTGACGTGTTGACGCCGCCGTAGTCCGCGTGGTTCCCGTGGCACGTATGGTGGCGTGGTCTTCGCGGAGAGCCTGACGCGTCCTTCTCTTGGGCGTTGTATCAGGGGTAGAAGCGCATCAGGATCATCATGCTGAAGACCCCGAAGAAGCCGATAAGCTCAAGCGACGCGAGCTGGATCGTCCTCTGCACCCGTGCGGCGCGTTCCTCTCCGGTCGTGGCGGTGCCGATGGCCGCCGCCGCTGGGCCGGTGATGCGGAGGCCCCAGACGAACGTGATGATCGCCAGAACGAGCGCGATGAGCCACCACCGTCCGAACGCGGTGTTGAAAACGGCGTTCAAGCTGTCGATCGGCCCCCACACGGTGCCACGAAGAAAACCTAGGAGAATCGCGAGGCCCGCGACCGGTGGGATGACTCGGTTGGCCTGAATACCGATCTGCGTCCCCATCTCGCCGGCGGCGGCGGGACTTGTCCGGGCCGTCGCCGGCCCCAACACGAAGTTGGAGAACAGCGTGCCGCCGAACCAGAAGATGGCGAAGAGCATATGCAGCCCCTCAATGATCGCAACTCCCATCGCACCGCGGACTCTAGCCCCGGGACGGCACATTTGCCCACGCACGCGTTCACACGGAGATGGGCGCCCGTGGACTTGGCTCCGAGACCGCTGAGCTCTAGGACCGACGGGCTACGGCGTAGCGGGTGCCGTCTCGGCTGACGGCACATGCACTATCAGCACAGGGACCCTGCTGTGGTGCAGCACCGCATGGCTTACGCTCCCCAGAAGGAGGGATGCCGCGTCCCCCCTGCCGCGCGAGCCGACCACGATGAGGTCGTGGTGGCCCGCTTCCACCTGATCGAGTATGGCCTGAGCTGGATCGCCGTCCACGAGGACGACCTCGGACTTGATCTCGACCGGGATGGCCGAGGACGTCTCATCCGCGATCGACTTGGCGTCGGCTTTGATGCCACTGACGAAGTCGTCCACGGCGCTCTGCGGCAGCGGGGAAACGGGTCCCCACGGCATGACCGTGCTGTACGCCACAACAGCGGTCAGCTTCGCTTGTTGCGTCCGGGCGATGTCGATTGCCTGCGTGAGCGCTTGGCGCGCATGCACTGATCGATCGATGCCGACGACGATACTTCTGAACATCACCAGTCTCCGTAAGCGGACGCGCAGGCGCACGTCGAGTGACGTCAATTCTGCCGCATAGGGCATCCTCGTCCGAGCGTCGGCGCCGCTGCGTGCCTCCTCGAAAGGGATTCGGGTGACAGCGGTTCCGCCTGGCGTTGGCGTCTCTCACCGCGAAGGTGATGCGCGACGGAGCGACCCGACGCAACGGAGCGACCCGCGCGACCCGGGAATGTCCTGCCACGCGGCGATCGGAGCGATGCCACGTCACAGGTCACGCACGCCACACCACGACGAGGGGCGAAACGTCCGTGTCGCGTCCGCCTCCGCTTTCTAGAGTGCGAACACGGCCTCGGTGGGCACTCGCAGAATCGGGAGTAGGAGCGACATCGATGATCATGCTTGCAGTCACTGCAACGCTTCACTGGTTGATCGCTGCAGCGCAGGGTATACCGAGCGATCCGCTGTCGCAACAGGTACTTGCGCGAGTGGCGAATCCACTGCTGACATCGGCTCAGTTCCTCATTCCGGCCGCGGTCGCGATTTCAGGCATCCACAAAATGATGGAGCATAGGGAAAGCGGCGGTTCCTTCATGGTGGACATGGTCACCAAGGGTGGAGGCGCGATCCTCGTTCTGCAGCTCGTGAAGTCAATCTCCGGCGTCGGGTGATGGAAGTCTACCTGCTGTCAATCCCTCTTTCGAGACATCGGATGATCGTCGCGCAGCAGCACGGTGACATCTCCGAGAGGAACGAGGTTGGTACACCCCACCACTCGCACGACGCACCCGTCCCTGCCACCGTGCGAGGTGACGAACTGCCGATCGTTGCAAATCTGCAACGTTCGCCCCACTGAAGTGCGGGGTCGGGGGGAACCGTGATTGCAGCCGACTGGTGGAACCCGGTCACGTGGCTCCAGACCGTCGGAGGCTTCTTCCACGGTGCCTACAGCGCCGGGGGCGCCGTTCTCAATGTCCTCGGCGGCGTGCTCACGATCCTGACTCAGTTCTTCCGATTCTTCTTCGACACCGGTCACTTCGTCGCCGATGCCGTGACCTGGATTACCAATACGGTCTTCCCTCCGGAGTTGCAGACATGGTTCCTCGGTACGGTGAGCTCCCCGAGCCACCAGACGGACACGGCACAGATCTACGCGTCGTTGTATCGAGGCATGGCGGCGCCCGCGCTGATGATCGCCGCCGTCGCCGCCGCCGGCCGAATCATCCGAGCGCTTGCTGATCACCGGACCGGGGCACTGGATACCACCCTATCGGTGCTGCCTCGCTTCCTCGTGGCTGTCGCTGTAATCGGAGTTCCCGGCACCTCGGTGAGTCTCGGCTACACGGCAATTGTCTGGGCAATCAACGCATCCATCGCCGTGGCCGGTTCGGTGGTGGGGGTGATTCTCCACACCTCGTTTCTCAGCACGATGCAGCCGGGTGAGGGTTGGTTCAGCCACGTGTTGTCCCTGCTGGCGGTGGCCAGCCACGACATGGTCGTGGTCGTTGTCGGTGGGATTCCCCTTCTCATTCTCGTGCTGTACGCGGCGTTCCTGATGATCGTCCGGACCGTGATGCTCGGCTTCTGTGTCGTCACGGCACCTCTCTGCTTTGCAACGGCCGTGTTCGATTCGAACAATCGTTTCTTCGTTTGGTGGCTTGATCTGCTCGGCAGCGTGCTGTTGACACCGCTGGTGCTCGGCATCGCAATCGCGCTGAGCCTGACCCTGGCATCACACGTCGTGTCGTCGCTCGTCGTTGGACCTCTGCTCGCGATGGTCGTCATGGGCGGAGGACTCTGGTTCGCAAGTAAGATGATCCATCACCTGACGTGGCGTGGCTTCAGTCACGGAAGCGCAATCGCGGGCTTCGCTGCGGGTGCAGCAACGATGGTTGCGCCAGTGCACCGTCTCTCCTCAGTGGGGTTCATGGCTGAGGCACTCGGCGCGAACCGGAGCGGCGGGAACTCCGCTGTGAACTTCATGAAGCGAATGGGATTGGCCGCGCAGGGATTGAGCCCTTCAGGTGCGGGAGCGCACGCGTTTGGTGGTGGTTTGGCAGCAGCCGTTGCGCGGAATCCAGGGCGCGATCTGATCGCATCGAGCGGCCCTCCGGACATGGCGAGTGCCCTTGGGGCTGATGGCCGTGCGGCGATCGCGGGCTCAGAAGAGCTGTTTTCGCAACAGGCGTTCAACGCATTTGGTACCGAGCACGCGGTGTCGATCGGATCCGTCACGCGTGATCATCCCTATGGCTCCGTGACTCCGGGAGATAGGGCGAAGGTCGCGTGGGAGCGAACATCCCCGCGCAATCAGTCTGCCTTCGCTGATGACTTTCTCTCGGCATGGCTCGGCTCAAGCTCGAACGCGGCCGCGCCGTCAGGCTATCGACGGGTGGCAGGATTGCCCCCGTTCGAGGCGTCACTCGCATGAGCGCCGTACGCGTGCCGTTGGCTGTAGATGCGCAGGTACGCATTCCGTTTGGACCGATCCTTCTGCCGTTGCGTTCCCTCGTGGTCTTGACCGCCGTCTCGCCGTTGGCGTTGCTGTGCCTCGGAATCGGCGTTCTGCCAGTGAGCTCGCGCGTCGGCATGGCCGTCGCGGTTCTGATGCTCGGCTTCACACTCGCGGCTCCGATGCGCGAGGGCATCTGGATCGGCACCTGGTTCGTCTATCGGTTCGCAGGCCTGGTGATTCCGACTACTGTGCTCGACGGTCAAGGTCGGCGCGCCCGCGTGCGGCTCTCCGGGGAGGGCCTCGAAGTGTCGCGAATGCGCCCCGAGCTGCCAAACACGCGCGGCATACGCGCCTTCCGGCACCTGACCCGTGTGCCGAAGGTCGACAGCGCCGATGCCGGGGTTATCCGGCTCCGCCCCGGAGGATCGCGCGCTGTCCTGTTGGTGGAGGGGCCGGACGGATCACCGGCAGGAGAGCAGCACGCTCAATGGTGTTCCATGTTCACGCAGTGGCTGCTCGCACTGGGTAGTCCTGCGCAGTTGGTGAGTGTGGTCAGCAACTACGACAGCGGGCGATCTCGGGAAGCCTTCGACGATCGCACCAAGGGGTTTCCGACGACGCGGCTCACCGAACTTGAGCGTGATCTCGCCGGCGTCGTCGCAGAACAGAGCCTCGGCCTGCGTCACTTCGTCGTTCTCTCGCCAGGCATGGCAGCAGCGGACGGCATTCCGTGGCCCAGCAGTATCGCGAGGCTTCGCCGTGCGATGGAGGCAAGTGACGAGGAAGCGTCGCGAGTCCTCCAGTCGGCGCTTCGAAGCGCCGCGGGTCTCGGGATCACGGCGAGTATTCCAGATCGAGACGACATCGCCGATGTGCTCGTGGACGCGGTCACCGGAACACTGACTGCGGCGACGAGCTCGCGTGGCGTTTCCCGCATCGGAGACGAGTTCCAGATCGTGATGACGGTGTCCCGCCTCCCATCGATGATCTCAACGGGTGCGGTTGTCGACGCGGTCATCCGGAGCCGGATGAAAGGAATCGCGAGCATGCACGTGCTGCCGGTCGAAGCCAGCGTTGCCCGAAGCGTTCTGCATCGCCGTGCTGCGATGCAACGCTACACGGCACGAGAGGGCAACGATGCCATCGACAATCAGGTTGCCCTCGCGGACACGACGGCGGTTCTCGCAGCGATCGCCCAGCGCCAGCTCGTGCCGTGTCGAGTTGCCCTGACCTTCGCGGTACGAGACTCCGTCCTCGCCAAGGCAGCGGAAGCTGCCGATCGTCTCGACGGGCTGTTGCGAGGTGCGGGCTTCGAGGTGACTCAGGTCACTTCGCCCGGCTTCCTTCCGGCAATGTCGGTGGCTCTGGGCGGTGCACCGCTGGGGCGGAGTCTTCAGCTCACCTCCGACTCCGTTGCCGCTTGTTTGCTTCCGGCGCTGGGGACGCCCTTCGCAGACCGGCACCAGCCGTTGGTGGGCATCAACCAGCTCACCGGCGCCCCTGCGTATCTGTCGATCTGGTCGAAGCTCAACCACAACGCCGTCGTTGTCGGTAGTTCAGGAGCGGGCAAGAGCGTTGCTGCAAAGACGCTCCTCGTCCGTCATCTGATGGAGGGCGCCTCGGCTGTCGTCATCGATCCTGACTCCGAGTATCGACGTGTCATGAGCGCAGTCGGCGGCTTGCACTTCGAACTCGGAGCCGATGCGCTGAATCCACTTGCACCCGGTGTATCCGTAGCGCCGGACATTGCAGCGGGATTGGTCTTGCCCGTCCTGAGCGTAATGGCAGGTGATGAGAAGGGCATCAAGGATGGCCGGCCGATCCGCCGTCTGCCCGACGAGGACCAGGGGTGGATGCACGGTGAGATCGCATCGTTCTATCGGAGCTGGACTGAGATCTCTGATCAGGGCGAACCTCTGATCCATGACCTCGTCGCTTTCATCGAAACCGTGTCGCTGGCGCGCGCCGTGACACGTCGCGAAAAGGAGCGAGGCCGGATCATCACAGCACGGCTTCGCCGCTTCACGCAAGGCGATCGTGCGCGCGTCTTCGATCGACCGTCGACATTCCAGGTTGGAGATCGTCCGGTTTCCGTTGGTTTGCGCGACTTCGCGTTGACATATGCGGCGGACCTCACGCCGGCACTCGCCGTAGTCCTCACCGCGGTCCTCGCCGCGCTGGGTCGAGACCACAGGCGCTTGATCGTTGTCGTGGATGAAGCGCATCGGGTGACCATCGATCCCGACGCTGGGGAGGTGCTCGGCCAGCTTGTACGTCAAGCACGGAAGCATGGCGCCGGTGTCTGGATGTGCTCGCAGCAGGTGCACGATTTCATCGGAACAGACCTCGGACGAACGCTCGTGGCGACTGCTGCTACCAAGATCATTCTCGGCGTCGAAGAGGCTGCGCTCGCCGATGTTCGCGATGTCTTCGGACTGCGCGACGACGAGGTGGCGGCGATCAATCCGTCGGTTCAAGGAAGGGCGGTGCTGCTCTCCGGGGCAGAGCGAACGGTTGTATCCATCGTCCCGGGGCCGGCAATTCTCGCGCTCGCGCGGTCTTCACCCGTCCCACGACGTCAGCCCACCCCAGTCAGCTGAAAGGTGCCATTTCCTGCGGCGCTTGCCGCCAGCCTGTCAAAGCTCCGCGCACTGCGCGGATTGGCCGGAGTCGCCGCCGGGGCGCCGTCTCGTCGACGCGGCGGTCGCGGGTGTTGCATTGCGTCATGCGCGGGTTGCGGAGCCTGTGCGTGCATCTTCGGCACTGTGGTGCTCGCGATGGGAGGCGCGTTGGTGGCGGTCACCGCGACCCTCTCAGGAATCGGCGGAGCAGGGCAGGACCCGTGTTGGTCAACCCTGAAACCGCAATCTTGCTTCCCGACGGCCGGCTTCACCGTGGGAGCACCAATGTCGTGCACCGGCCTCTACGCGAGCCAGGGGTTCGGTGATACGCCGTGGGAACACCCGCACACCGGCATCGATATCGTGTGCCCACCTGAAACGCTCGTCGTGGCGGTGACCTCCGGAGTGTTCCATCAAGAGCACGGCGCTTCAAATGCCTGCCAGTTCCCATCCGGTCGAACCGGCGGTCTTGGCACATACGGTGAGCTCGTCAGCGGTCACCTCACCGTCCTCTACGGCCACCTAGAAGGTTTCGCGGCTCCCAACAATTCGCAAGTGGCAGCCGGCCAACCGCTGGGGTTCGAGGGCGAGAGCGGTTGCGCGACTGGATATCACCTGCATTTCGAGGTGGTGCTCGGAGGTGCACCAGTCGATCCATGCTCCTTACTTCCGGCTGGGTATCCGAGTCAGCATGACCCGATTGGACAACGTTGCTGGGGACCGGCACCGCCGTGATCGGTCGCTCACAGTCAGGTGTTCTTTTGCACTATGCTCAGTGGTGCCTGGCGGCGAGGTACTTCAGGGAGGGGGGCACCGAATGAGCCATCGACGGCTTGCTGCTGCCGTGTTCTTCAGCGCTGTCATCGTTGCGGTGCTCGCGCTGATTGTGTACACCGAGCGAAGCAACGCGACGCAGACCGTATCAGTCCTGATCGTCACGCACGACGTGTCGGCCGGGTCGTCATATGACGTCTCGGATGTGCAACTCGTTCAGGTGCGTGCGCAGGCGGGTGACTTCAACTACGAAACACGTGCGCCCGCTCTGTTCCCCGCGCGCTTCGCGCGCAACTTGGCTACCAACGACATTCTCCGTGCTGATGATCTCATCGCCAACGCCGCCCAGTCGGTTGTGGCGCTGACGGTCGAGACACCGCCCCCTCTCTCAGCGGGCCAGAGCATTGACATCTTTGCGGCGCTGGCAGGCGACCAGCAGGTCCTGGTTGGGCATGACCTCGTCGTCAACACGGTCTCGGGCGGCTCAGTGACAGTACTTGTTCCGGTTGCCGACGAAGCGGCCTGGATCGCTGTGGGATCGTCGAACGTTGCGCTTCACGTCGCGGTGACAGTAGCCGGAGCCCAGATCGCGCCGTCGCCGCTCGGCGCTACAGCTGCTATCAGGATTCTGTGCGGCACGGCGTGTGCCGCTCTGCCGGATGAGCAGGCACCAACTCCTTGAGCACTCTCATCGGCGTGTGCACCACCCGCGCAGGGCAGACCTCCACATCCTGGGCGGCGAGTCTCGCCTGGACGTTGTCGGCAACCCGGTCAGTCGTACTGGTGGACTCCGACATGGAGGGCGGAACGATCGCGGATCTGCTCTACCTCAGACTCGACGATCGAAGCCTCGCGAATTGCTTCGGCGGTCGGCCGGTCTCCACTGCTGTCTTGACGGCTCAAACGCTCCCCGTCCCCAGCCGTCCGGGGCTGCGGGTCATCCCTGGACTCCGCGGCGCTTACGGATTTGAGATCGGCGAATGTCTCCGAACGATCGCGCCCGCGCTCGGGGACATGCAGTGCGACACCGTCGTCGTCGATCTTGGGCACCCCTGGTCTCATCCGGCATTGAGATCGCCGAAGGCCGCAGCTGACGCGGTGTGCTCCGTCTTTCATCGAGTCTTCATCGTTGTTCGCGACGAGCCGGCGCTCATGTCGCGGAGCATCGACGTCCTACGAACGGCGCGGCCATCGCATGGGGAGCTGATCGTCTGTGAGCAACGGGGGGCTGCGCATCGTCGCGTGATGACGGAAAGCCTCGACCGCGAGGTTCCTGACCTCGCGATACGCCGAGGGTGGCACTGGGACGAGCGACGAGCCTCGAGAATGGCAGACACCGGCAGGCCTTTGATGCTCACGGGTGTCGAGGCGGACCTGCACCTATGAGTACTCCGCAAGCTGACCTTCGGCCGGTGGCCGAGACGACGAGGTCGGTAGCCGTTCCCGTCAGCCGGTGGCCGCAGATCCCGACCGAGGAACGCGAGGTCGCTCAGGTCCTGGCCGCTGCCGTGCAGGATGCACGCAACGGAGAGCCCGCTTCCGTCCTGCACGAGGAGCGTCTGAGCGACGACGTGGCGGTGGCGCTTGCGCGCGCGATTGAGGCACCCCACACGAGTGGTTTGCCACTCTCAGTGGTCGCCGAGCTGACGCAGAATCCTCGCTACCGGGCGGCCACCGAGCGCAATGCGATCATTCTGAGCTCGCATCTCTTTCCGTTGTCGCTGCTGCTGTATGGCGCAGAACTGGAGAACATCACCTGCCTCGGTTACGACCACTGGCTGGTGAGCACCGTCGGCAGGAAGCTTTCGCTCATCGGTTCGAGCCCGTTCTCGAGCGATGAGGAGGTCCTCGAATTCTTCCGGGGAGTCATTCGCTTGCGCGGGGTGACCGGGGATCAGTCGATCACTGACGCGTCTCCGATCGCTGAAGCGAATGTCGGCAGCGTCCTACGCCTGTGTGTTGCCAAACGACCCGCAGTGTCTGGACGGTCCGACGTCAAGGCTGCGATTCGCGTGCCGGCTCGCTCGAAGGTGCGCGACCTGGCTGACTACGTTGCGCAGATGGTGATGCCGTCTGGCGTCGCCGAGTTCATCCAGGCCTGTGTTCACGGGCGAGCGAACATCCTCATCGCCGGTGGAACGTCCACAGGCAAGACGACCCTGCTCCGCGTGCTGGCTGGTCTCGTGGCCGCCGAGGATCACATCGTGGTCGTCGAGGACGGCGCGGAACTCCATCTTGATCAGGACAGGGGTGACGGCACCGAGTGGCATGCGCTCACGACCGCTGTTTCAACCATCCCATCGATCCGGCAGGACAGCGATGCTCGGCACCTGACCATGTTCGATCTCGTTCGCCATGCACTGAGATTCCAACCGGATCGACTCATCCTCGGTGAATCCCGGGGAGAGGAGATGGCCGCTGTGTGCAAAGCGCTGATGACTGGTCACGACGGCTCGATGACCACCATCCACGCAGAGGATGCCGAGTTGGCGATTGATCAGGCAGTGCAGTACGTCATGGAGAATCCGCGCTTCGCCGGTAATGAGCGCCTGGCTCGACGGATTGTCGAGCAGGCGGTGCACGTGGTGATTCATATCGCGAATCAGGATGGCCGGCGGCGGGTCACGGGTATCGTCGCTGTCGAGCGCGGTGGCAATCACAAGTGGGTGTACCGCCAGACGGAGAGCGGTGGTCTTGCGCGCGCGACGGATCTGATCGGCAACCTGGACCGGCTGGCAGTCCGCCTTCGCCCGCACCTTACCTCTGACGAGATCCCGGAACCGTGATCGTCGGCCTCGCCCTGTCCGAGCCAGTGATTCTGATCAGCGGCGTTACGGTGATCATTGCCTGTGGCTGCGCTGGTATGGCGACGATTCTCGGTCTCGATCCCGGCAAGCGGACCCCCCGGCGGCGGAACATCCGGCTGCTCGAGAGCGAGAAGGACGTGGCGGTTGCGTTGGGCTGGCGCTGGCGGAATTGGATTACGCTTCGCGCAGGTCTTACCGTGCTCGGCATCCTCGTCGGTCTCTCGACTCAGATCTGGCTGCTGACAGCATTGCTCGGGGCCATCGGTTTCTTCGGCGTGCGATTCGCTGTTGCGGGGCGTGCGGCGCGGCGCCGGCTCCGCATGGAGCGCGCCTTTCTCGGGCAACTGCGCGTGCTGCGTGACCGCATGGCCATCGGCAACCAGTCACTCGACTCTGCACTTCAGCAGATCGGACGGAATCCCGGTCCAGAACTGGCGTACGTCCTTGAACCGTGGTCGCGAGGGGGGTCGGTTACAGGGAACATCGTCGAATGCGGGCTGCGATCGCGGTCGGCAATCGTCGAGCACGCATGCACCGTGCTCATATGGGCACGAACACGCAGCCTCGAAGGCTTGATTGCCGCCATCGATGACGTCTTGATCCCAGTGGGGGATGCCCAACTTGCCGTCGAGGAGGAGTCGTTGGTGACGCTGACTCAGCAGCGTGCGGTCACCTTTGCGATGTCAGCGTTGATGATCGTCATGTTCGTGAGCATAGTTCGCGTCGAGAGCTTTCGCACCTACTACGAGACCCTGGGGGGCACGATCGTGCTCCTGGTTGCGGTCACGACGTTCTTCGGGCTCATCGCCATGTTGGGGCGAATCGCGCGAGTTGCCGAATGGACTCGCTGGGACTTGCGCAAGATCCAAGAGCAGGAACTCCATCCCCATGGCTGAGGCACTTCCCTACGCCGCGATCGCCGCTTTCGTGATCGGTGCCTGGGCGACCGGTATGGTGCTCCTCGATCTCTTCGTGCCCGCTGACGCCCGAGCATGGCAGCGCATGACTCACCTTCGCGGCTTCGCGACTCGCGGATCCGTCCTGCAGCGGCTGGCCCGGAAAGCACCACCCCTGACGCGTCTGCAAGGTGAGCTCGACCTGGAACGCCTCCTGGCGCAGGCGCACAGTGGAGAGACGCCGGCAGGATTTCTGGCCCGGACGGCGGCCATCTCGTTGATGACGTTTGCAGTCGTGCTGGCGGCAACGGCGGCGGGTCGGGCTGTTGAAGGGCACTGGCCGGCCGCACCCTGGCTGGCGCTGGTGATCGGGCTACTCATCGTTCCGCTCGCAGTCATGGACCTTCGACGCAAGGCACGCGATACCCAGGCCAGAACAGCGCGGATTCTCGGCGACACCCTGATGGGCGTCGCGGTCATGACCGATTCTCGCGGTCTCCAGCTCGACGATGCCGTTCGGATCATGTCGCGCTGCGCGTGGGATGGTGCTCTCCAGGATCTGCTCGACCATGGCGAGTTCAAGCGACTGGTTCGGGGCCCGTATCACTCGACGGTGGAGAAGTATCGGATGATTGGGGACGCGTACCGGCTCCGCGACTTCAACAACGTGGCCGACAGCGCGGCAAGCGCGAACGTCGGCGTCGCCGAGCGGGATGCTTATACGCGCCTGGCGCTATCGGTATACCAGGAGCGTCTCGCCGATGCGCGGATGCATGCCGCACGCGCCCGGATACTGATCACCCTCCCGATCGCAGGCATGCTCATCCCGCTGCTGATGCTGATCGGTGCTCCCACCTTTCATGCTATCTCGGCGGGCCTTGGGGGCTGATCGATACACATGCGTCGCGCCATCCTCATCCTCGCGCTGATCGCGTTTCTGCTGTGCGCTGCACGGCTGACGCTCGGGCCTCCCGATCTGGCTCAGGTGGTGGCGTTCTTCGCGGGTGGGATTCCAACCACGATGGGAGGTGAGTCCGTGACCATTCTCCTGGCGTGGATCGTGGTCGCCGGAGCGGTGCTCAGCCTGCTGGGCGGTGCACTCCACATGGTCGATGGCGGTCAGATCCGGCGGAGGCCATCGGTGCGCGCCGCGATCCTCCTGACCGCCGGTTTGGCCTTGCTGATCGTCGGGGCGGCGCATCACGTGATTCCAGCGGCGTCGGTGTGCTGCGGCTCGGATGCGGCGGGCATCCGTGAGGCCACACTCCTTGCTCGATAGCAGGCGTTCCCGCTACGCCGTGATCATGCTCGTCGACGACGAGGCAGTCGCCGAGACGCTGATGCGCATTCTCAGCGACCTCTGCGCAGACGGCGAACGCCTGACCTTGCATCTGCCCCCGGTGCGCGGTCTTGGCTTCTTCGCCGACAGCCGCTCACAACGAATGCTCGACGCCTGGTGGGATGCCGAGGTTCCCGTCGCCGTTCACCCGCTCTTCGTGATCGATCATCGCGAAGGACTCCCCACCTGGCTTGAGGGCCTCGACGGGCGATCATACGTGGGCGTCACGTCGGCCGAGGCGTCCGCCGAGTATCGCCTTCACACCAACGTCCAGCTGGTGACCGGCGGCGCGCCGCTGGAGTTTGCAGCGACGGTCATGGCTGATCTCGTCGCTGACGGTTTGTATGAAAGGGCCGAGGTTGACCGAGCGCAGTCGATGGCTGCACTCGCAGCTCGTCAGGCTCGACGCGACCACGCATCCTCAGACTTCGTGGTGGACGACGACGGGCAAGGCCCCGATCCCTTTGACCTGCTCATCGCGATGTCTGTTGGTGAGGCGCGCGAGCCCGGCGAGCGCGTGTCACCTGAGCGCATGTCAGGCGAACGCGTGTCAGCTGAGTCTCGGCCGCCGACGCACACCGCGGAAGTACGGCGTCGGCTTCATCTTCCGGCCTGGACGCGTGGAGGAAGCGCACGACGGGGAGACGTGGTCCTCTCCGACAGCAGCCTTGCCGACGATCTCATTAAGCGCGGGTCGACGATCGTTGCCGTCGGGTCTCGCAAAGGTGGTGTCGGCAAGACGAGCCACGCAGCGGGTGTTGCCATCGTTGCAGGTGGAGCGCTGGATACCGTGGGTCGATGTGCGGCGATCGTCGACGCCAACCTCGCGAATCCGGACGCGTGGGGTCAACTCAACCTTCCGGCGGGCGCGGCAACAGTGCGAGATGTGATTGCCGCACTTGCCGCCAACCACGAACCGCCTCGGCCTGTCCACGCTTCGACGCCGTCCCTGGCGTGCTACCCGGAGTCGCGTGACGCGTCCGAGTACTCCAGGAGTGAGATTGGCTTCTTCGCCTCGTATCTCCGGGCAAAATACCCATTGATCCTCATTGACCTGAGTAACCGTTTGCCTGACCCCATGGCAGGACCCGAGGCAGCAGCCGCTGCTTTTTGGCTGGAGCATGCTGACGTGCTCGTCCTACCGAGCGCAGCTTCAAAGCAGGACTTCAATGGCGTGCTCGACTATCTCGATCTGCGAGATCTGCCGCCAGTGATCATCGCCTCGCTTGTGGCGCGAAGCCGGCGTAACCGCGAGCATCCACTCGCAAAACGCTACATGGCTGCGATCGCACACCGAGCGTATCGCGTCGTTGACATGCCCGACGATGCCGAACGAGTGCGTTACGCCGGGATGGAGGGTGTCCCAGTCGAGGCGGTGTCGGGCGCGCTGAAGACCGCGTATCGAGACCTCGCGCTGGCGATTGCCCAGGCGCCGGTCGGAGCGCCGCGGTGATCCGACGGCTGACCGCCTTGCGTGCCGGCCATCGTGCCGATACCCGTCTCACGGACCACGCCATACGGGAGCAGCGACTCGACCAGGTTCGTGATGCGGTCGACGATTTCGTCTATCGCCTGGGGCTGCTGATCGCTGGGCATGACCCGTCCGAGGCAACCATCGGCGACGAGGTGGAGACACGACTGCGAGACGTGGTAAGGCCATTCCTTGCCCGCGGTGACCTCATGCGCCCGGATTTCGGGCCTTTCGGTGATCTCCGCGTCGAGGGTGAATTACTGCAGACATCGACGCCTGTGCTCACGACGTTGGAATTCGACGACCGCTGCGTGCGTCAGACTCCTCGCGGACGGCTGATCCCAGCACGCCGGCGGCGCGTGCGGATGGTCATGCACGTGACCCTCGATCCCGCGCGTGTCGTCGACTGTGCGGTGTCCGAGGTCATCGGTCGGCATGTCTGATCGGCATCGTTGTGCCCGATCGGCGATGGCTCCCGCATTGGACCGCACTCCGCAACTGCTCCCTGTTCCCCTTGGCGGATTGACACCCGTCAGGCGTCATCCGTCGACGCTGTTCCGTCTGTGGCGACATCACCACACGATGGCGATGACGGTGACTGCTCTCATGGCCGGCTCGGTTGGTGTATGGCTCGCGACAATGCCGGTCGCCTCCAGCGTTGTGATGACCGCTGCTGGCGTGCAGGTCGATGGCGTCGCCCTGACATTGGCGTCATCCCGTACGGGATCTAGTCTGCATATCTACACCGGCCCGGCGTCCCTGGCCATTCGCACGTCGAGTGGACGGAACTCGTCCGCAGGCGCCGTGATGACCTGGGGCGGTCTCGCCACCACCGGACGCTGCTTGCTCGTGGTCACCGGCGCCGGAGCGTCCGATGCCTGCGAGTTCAGGGTTGGATCAGCGCGCTTGTCGTCCACCGATACGTTTGATGCCCGCACCCATGTCTGGCACCGCAGCTATTCGGACGGCGTCGCCGTCACGATCGCCGTTCCAGCCGGAAGCACCCTCATTCCGATTCCGTTCCCGCTGGGACACTGAGGCGCTGCGCTCTCGTCAGACGACTGACTGGATCTGTCCGCCGTCCACCGCCAGCGTCACGCCCGTGACGAAGGAGGCCGCCGGAGAGCAGAGAAAGACCGCGACACGCGCGATCTCATCGGGTTCTCCGATGCGGCCGAGCGGATTTCCCTTCCCGACGTTGGCAAAGTACGCATCGAGGTCGGTGACGCCCGCCGCCTGTGCGATTTCGATCTGGCGGTCGGTCCTGATCGCGCCCGGCAGGAGTGAGTTCACGCGGATGTGAGGAGCGAGTTCATTTGAGAGTGTCTTTGCGAGTCCACTGACGGCCCCGCGGATGCTGTTGCTCAGTGTCAGTCCGTTGATGGGCTGCTTGACACTCGTCGAGGCGATGAAGACGATGGCCGGCGCATCCGATTGCCGCAGAGCCGGCAGCGCTGCCCGAACGAGGTGAACCGCGCTCATGAACGTGAGCTGGTGCGCGGCCTCCCACTTCTCATCGTCGAGTTCGGTGAAGGAAGCACGTGGCGGACCGCCCGCGTTCACAACGAGGGCATCGAGCCGGCCAAGTCCAGCGACGGTGCGCTCGACGGCGATCCGTGTCTGCTCGGCATCCGCGAGTTCGGCGGGTGTCGCGACGACGCGGACTCCGTGCGATCGGATCGACTCTGCTGCCGCTCGAAGCTCGGGCTCGGAGCGTGCGCACATGCCGACGTCAGCCCCCTCGGTCGCGAACTGTTCGGCCGTGGCGCGGCCCATCCCCTTGCTCGATGCTGCGACAAACGCGACGCGCCCGCGAAGACCCAGGTCCACGTCGGCGACCGTATCAGCTTCGACGACAGTTCGGATTTGTCCGCCGATTGTCCGACGGACGGAGCGCGAGCGCTCCATACTGAGTTGCATGGGTGGTGGAGCGGAGGATTGGGTCGATTCGTTACCCCTCCTGCCTGCCGGCACCCCTCTCTTTGAAGCTCTGCCTGCCCGTGCCATCGTGCTCGATGCGCTCGCTCCGGCCGTCGGCGACGGAGTCATCACGATGACCGATCGCGACAGGACAGGCGTGCTCGTGATCCGCAGCGGGCGCATCTCAGACGCTGTGAGTTTCGACGGCGCACGCAGTGCCGGCGATTTGGCGCTGCTGGCCATGTCCGGCTGGGACGCGGCGGTCGTCTCGGCCTCCCATCTCACAGAGACCGCAATGTCGATCCTTGGGGCGTTGATCACCGGCGAACGCTGTTACGAGGACCTCCGGCTCGAGTGGACGCGATGGTCCCAGTTGCTCGATGACCTTCGAGAACGAGGCCGTACGTATGTCGTCGAGGTGCGAACCGCCGCCGGTCGCGGCGTCACCATCGTTCACGACGGTCAACAGGTTGCGACGTACACCGACGCCCACCCAGGCCTCGGCGAGCCCAGCCTCGTAGCGGCGCTTGCCGACGCAGGTGCGGGATCGGTACGCGTCACGATGGGATCCGAGACCTCCGAGCGCATGAGTGCGGTGCGTAACCCGGTGGCGCCTCGCGCGCCGGACGGGACAAGGGAGTGCGCGCGAGCGATCGGGGCGCCCGGTCAGGCTGGCGGCGTCACCGCCACCGAGCCTCCGATCGGCCAGGGACGTCCAGCCGAGTCCGATGGTCAGACGACCGACAACGAGTCAGCAGCGCTGACCTTCGGGAGCCCAGCGCCGGCGCCCGCAGGCGCTTACGACCCAAACGAAGGAAACGCGACTCTGACCGCGCTGTTCGGCGACGCGCTTGACCACCGGCCGTTCACTCCGCTCGTCGTGGTTGATCCGCCGAATACCCCGGCGACGACGAGCGTCGGCTCACTGCTCCCCGAGTTGAGATTCCTGGCGCAGCAGCGCCTGCACCGCTCGGCCGGGCCAGTTGAAGACGTCGTGGAAGCGGCGGCTGATGGTGGCGAAAGCGTGGCCTGGCTCGCCGATCGAGTGCGGGTCATGACGATCCGCGGCTTTGTGACGTCGACGTTCGAACAGCTCGCGCACGACATGTTGGCGCTCACTCGCACATAGGGTCTGCACAGCGCTGCGCTTGCCGGCGCTACGAATCAGTGCGCTGGACGTGGTCGGCCGCACGGAAATATGGAACCTTCGCGAGGCGCCGATACCTCCCGTTGCGAAACCAGTACGGAAGGTCCACCAAGGCAGGGGGGCTGTCGCGATGGATCACGATGGCACTACCGGAGCGGAGCTGGCGCAGCGAGTCGGGAGTCGCGATTGCATCATGCCGCGTCGAGTACGTGCGGCTGACACGTCCGTCCGCGCCGACGCTCACCTGCTGCTCGCCATACTCGGCGCGGCCGATCAACTTCGCGAGCACGTCAGCCGTTTCGGGATCGCTGATTCCCGGGAGGATGATCTTGCAACCGTGGTTGTTCAGAATCGTGTTTGCTCGGTTGTCCCCGTAACGTGCCCGGAGCTGGCTGAGATCTTGAACGATCGACAGCAGAGTCACACCCCGCCCCGCGCCTTGCGACGCCAGAGCCGGAAGATCCTCGATCGGCACGACGTTGGCAAGCTCATCGAGAAACAGCCCGAGGCATGCGGTGTGCCGTCGCTCTGGGAAGGCGTCGGCCATGGCATAGGCCGCCGTCACGACGGTCATGAGGATCCCCACGAAGAGGCTCGCAATGCGTTCGGGCGATTGCCTCGGCGTGCACAGATAGAGCGTGCCGCGCGAGCGCAGGAACTCCTCGGGATCGAAACGGCTCGTCATCGCGGACTCCGCCACCGCCCGTTCCGTCAGGACGTTGAAGATCCGCATCACGGTTGAGAAGACCGTTCCACGCTCCCGCTCCGGGCGTTGGTCGACTGAGGCGAGCATCGACATCGCACGGATGGGGTCGGCATCGCCGACCGTTGCTGGGTCGAGGAGGAGCTCCTCCAACAGGGCGAGTGGCGTGGCGATGTCGAACCCGTGCACCCACGTGCGAACGTCGACGATCGTGCGTCCGCTGACGGCCGCCACGTAGAGCAGCGGTGCGATCAGGAGCTTCCCCGACTCCGCCCAGTGCGCCCAGTCGTTGTCCCCGCGGCCGCCACCCTGTTGCAATGACGCGCATAACCACGATGCAACGGTCCACGCTCGATCCAGATCGTCGCAGCCGGTGATCGGTGACCACGTCACAGTGCGAAAGGACGCGCCGGTCTCGCCAGTCGGGTCGTAGATGTAGACGGGGCCCACCGTCTGCCTGTGTCCCGCCGTGAGCTCGACGAGCTCGCTCTTGGTGCTTGTCGCGATCGCCGGGCCATTCCAGTCGAAGAGGTTCGGTATCACCAGCCCTGACGTCTTGCCGGATCTCGTCGGCCCGATCACGAGGACACTGGTCTCACCCTGCGTGACGAGCCTCCGACGGCGATGCGTGCCGACGACGAAGACGCCGACGCGGCCGCGCCGTGGCCTCATGTCTCTCAGGTCCGATCGGCGCGCCCAGTGTGCGGTCCTGACAATGCGCCTGCGTCGCATGCGCCCCAGCCCGGACCCTGTCGACAGACGCCAGATACCGAAGCCGGCTGCGAGCATGAGCACAACCGTCAGCGCCGCACCGGCCCAGAACCACCACGCGGACACCGGCGACGTCGGATCGACGAACACCCACCACCGCTCGGCACTGCCGCTCGCAGCAAGCCGGTGAACGATGCGAACCGGGTCGAGGAACTCGACCGGCGACGCGCTCGGCCGGCCACCAGCGATCCACGTGGCAACGGTGAGGATCGCCCACGGGCACAGCCAGCTCGCAATGAAAGCACCGGCCACGCGGAGGTCGCGCAGGGACCGGACTCGGTGTGGGTGCGCTGCGGCCATGGCGAGACAGCACTGTGCGACCGGGGCAGGGACGCGACCAGGACAAACTCCGCGACGCGTGAGGGCTCGCTGGAGACTCTCGCGGCACGCCGCGCACCGCGTCAGCAGGTGCTGGTCGTGCTGAGAATCAGAATGATGTTGGGCAGGTTGAACAGCGCATGCGTCAGCACGCCCGGAATGATGCTGCGCGAGCCTTGATACAGCAGCGAAAGCACAAGCCCGACAAAGAACAGCGGCAGGAAGAGCACCAGCTGCTGGTGCAGGGCCGAGAAGATCACCGCACTGAGTGGCACCGCCAGTACGGCAGGACCCCATCGATGTAACCAGCCGTAGATGAACCCACGGAAGATGGTCTCCTCCGAGATCGGCGCGATGACGCAGACGACGATGATCGCGAGCAGGTAGTAGTGACTGTAGTCGTGGCGAACGGAGACGCACTGTCCGTTGCTGACATTGGGGAAGATGCTCTGGTTGACCCGCTGCAAGTAGTCCGCGCCAACCAGCGCGACATACGCCGCGATCGGTACCACGAGCACCCACCACCAGCGGAATCCTCGCCATCCCAGGTCGCGCAGCGTCCCACCGCGACGCATGAAGCCGAGCACGAAGATGTTGAAGAGCATGCCGCCGTACTGGCACACGGCGAGCACCGACGATTCGATGGCGTTGCGTACCGAAGGATCATTGGTACCGACGAGGTTGGTGATGATCACCGCCACCGCGCCGAGGAGTTGAAACGCGCTGAACCAACCCGGCCAGAACATCACGAAATCGGTCCAGTCCCAGGGAACACGCTCGTCGGTGGGATCGCGGACCACTGGAGCGTCGTGACGCATCCGCGTTGCGCCAACCCCGAGGATCAGGACGCCGAGGACGCAGAGGCCACCGCCGCCGGCGACCGTGAGGGGATTCGACCCCTCGGCGCCACTCAGAAAGCCGAACGCGATCAGTGCGAGGAATGCCGCCTCCATGTAGAGGATGACCCGAGCGGCGTAGTGGCGTCCGCTGTCGACCTGGTGTGGCGGCCACTGGGCTGCCTGCGCGGGCGTCTGGGGCTGAGTCACCGCGGGCAATTCTGCACAATCGGTCGCGTGACCACGCTCGACTCGGTGATCGGCCACGGCCCCGTCCTCCAGCACCTCGTAGCCGCGGGTCTCGATGACGAGCTCACCCACGCGCTGCTGCTCATCGGGCCGGAGGGTGTGGGGAAGACGACCGCGGCGCTGGCGCTGGCCTCGTCGTTGCTCGATGCCGAGGCATGGCCGGGAGGGCTCGCCGCGCATCCGGATCTCTGGGTCGAGGATTCCGACGTGGAGAACGTCAAGCTCGGGCGATTCCATGCGAAGAACAAGAGCAGGGCGGACGACGAGGACATGGGCCCGACGCTCGAGCAGTTCCTTTCGCGCACCGCATACGCCGGCGGCCGGCGCGTCGTCGTGATCGCACGGGCCGATCGGCTGGGCATCGAAGCGGCGGACAACGTACTCAAGACACTGGAGGAGCCGCCGCCGAGGACGCACCTGGTCCTCACCTCAGCCCACCCCGAGCGGCTCACCCCGACGATTCGGTCGCGATGCCAGACGGTGGTGCTCGGTCCACTGGATCCGAGGGTGATCGCACAGTGGCTCCAGAGAGCGCATGGGGTGAGTGAGCACGATGCGACCACCGCCGCGGCGCTCTCGGCGGGCCGGCCCGGCCGCGCGCTCCGGCTTGCCATCGAACCAGGGGCGCTCGAAGGCGAGCTCGATGCCCTCGACAGCTTCCTCGGGGCGGGTGGCGGCGGGACTGCGGCCGCGCTCCGGACCGCCGGCGCAGTGGCGGCGGCCGCATCCACGGACACCGAGAAGCTCGCCCAGGCACGGGAGCGCGCCCTCGTCACCCTCGGCGCCTGGGCCTCGTTCGTTCGCGACGCCGCGTGCTTCGCCGCAGGGGCGCCCGAGCTCGCCGTCTGGAGGGCCTACCGGCCGGCGCTCGAACGCTGGGCTGAACATCTCGACCTCACGAGGATCGTCGAGATCCTGGCGCGCATCCTCGAGACGGCAGAGGCAGTGGCGACCTACGCGCAACCGAAGCTGGCGTTCGAGGCGCTGCTGCTCGACATCTTCGCCGGGCAGGGGAGCCCGCCGAGCGTCGACCCGGTGTCCCGCGAGGGGATCGAGGTCAGCGCCGGCGGCGCAGTACGAGGAAAGCCACGCCGATCCCCACCAGCGCGACGGGGATGAGCCACGGCTTCTTGCTCGTCAGGCCGGCGAGGTGCTGACCGATGCCTCCCTCGGGAGTCTCGTCGATCTCGAACGGGTCCTCGGTCATCAGCCGGACGGTGCCGGCCACCCGGCGCGGAGCATCGTCCTCACCCTCGGTGTCGTCGAGCCGTGTCGGCTCTGGTGTGGGCATCTGCGCATTATGGGCGTGTCCGGCAGGGCTCCCGGAATCTGTGGTGCCCGGCGCACCGGCCGCCCGGTCCTCCGGCAACCGTATTCTGGTGCCGTGATCCAGGCCGTCCATCGATGTGCGTCGCGCGCTGAACGATGACCACCGATCCGATGGTTGGCGCCGGCAGTGCCGAGGAACCGCGCACAGCGCCATATCGTCTGACCAGCGTGCGCAGCGCCGGAGCCGCGCTCGAGGCTCCCGCGACGGGCGATTGACTCCGCGTCATCTGCCGGAGGGCTTCCTGCTCGGCTGTGCCACCGCCGCGCACCAGGTGGAAGGCGGCACCGACAACGACTGGTCGCGCTGGACGGCCGCGCATCCCGAGGCGATTGCCGGCGGTGGCGACGCGACCATCGCGATCGATCACTACCACCGGTATCGCGAGGACCTCGCGCAGCTCGCCGCGATGCATCAGACCGCACATCGATTCTCGATCGAGTGGTCGCGCGTCGAGCCCGAGCGGGGGCGCTTCGACCGCGCTGCACTGGAGCACTACGCCGGCGTCGTGCGCACGTGTCGCGAGCTCGGCATGGAACCGGTGGTCACACTGCATCACTTCACGCTGCCGCCGTGGCTCGTGGCAATGGGCGGTGTCACCGCTCCCGAAGCGCCGGCGCGCTTTGCCCGCTATGTGGCGGCGTGTGTCGAGTCACTCGGTGACATGGTCACGTGGTGGATCACGATCAACGAACCGGCGGTGGTGGCGACGCTCGGCTATCTCGAAGGCACCTGGCCGCCCGGCGAGCGCTCGTTGCGACTCGCGACACGAGCGCTGCTCGGCCTGCTGCGCATGCACGCGGCGGGCGCGCAGGCGATCAACGGCATTGCGCTGCGGTACGGGCGCGAGGCACAGGTGTCCATCGCGCATCACGAGCGCCGTCTCGTGCCCCGGACCACGAACTCCCGAGTCGAGCGGGCGCTCGCAGCGCTGCCGGACTACCTCTTCAATCGCTGGTTCCTGCGCTCGTGTGTCGCGGGCAGGGTGCTCGCGCCGGTCGGCCACGGCGAGACGGTCCCCGGCCTTGCTGGCTCGCTCACGTACCTCGGCCTCAACCACTACGCGAACGAAGCGGTGTCACTCGACATCCGGGCTCCGGGAATGCTGTTCACGCGCCACGAGGCCGTACCGGGCCATCCGCAGTCCAGCACCGGTTGGGCGATCGACCCCGACTCCTTGCGCACGGCGCTCACCTCTCTTGGCAACGAGTTCGGTCTGCCGATCCTCGTCACCGAGAACGGCGTCGCCGACGATCATGACGAGCTGCGTCCGGAGTATCTCCGCGCGCACCTCAACGCTGTCGCCGACGCGCTCGATGCCGGCGTCGACGTGCGCGGCTATCTGTACTGGACCGCATGGGACAACTTCGAGTGGGCCGAGGGCTACACGCAGCGGTTCGGTCTGTTCGCTGTCGACCGCACGACGCTCGAAAGAATCGCGAAGCCGAGCGCGGCGCTGTACGCGGAGATCTGCCGCACGCGTTCGGTACCGGAGGCGATGGTCGCGGCTCAGCCGGACGCCGGCGCTCCTACGCGATCGGGAGTGTGACCGCGTCGGCGGCTTCGCCGTATGGGGGATTGGCCTCGGCAACCGGGGCATCGACCGGCGGCGGCTGCCACTGTTCCTTGCGTGTCATGAGGTATGCCGCGGCCATCGCGCTCATCAGTGCGGCCATGCCGAGGAGGAGCCGGTAGTCGATGAACGCCACGAGCCCGGCGCCGACACCGATCGAGACCGTCTGCGGCACGCCGATCAACGTGTCGAATGCGGAGTACACGCGCCCCTGGATCTCCAGCGGCGTTCGACGTTGTGTGAGCGTGAACAGGCCGACGAGGATCCACGGCAGGGATGCGCCGACGAACGCGACGCCGATGATCACCGTGGGAATCGTCGGCACGATGAGCATGACCGAGCACACCGTGAAGAGGATGCAGCCGAATCCGAAGAGCGCGCCTTCGTTGGTGCGCTTGAGGAGTGCCCCGGCGGTCAACCCGCCGGCGATTGCTCCCACGCCTTGCACCGTCGCGAGGATGCCGAGGAACGTCGGTGGGCGGTGCAGTCCGTTGCCGACCACCGCAAAGGCGATCGTCTCGTAGAAGCCGAACGGGATGATCACCAGCAGGCACGCGATGAGCATCTGCCGGAGCACCGTCGTCTTCACCGCGTGGCGGACACCGGCGGTCACCTCCGTGAACCAGTGGTGCTCGGTGCGCACGGGTTTCACCTCGGTGACGTGCAACGACATCGTGGCGAGCGCCGCGACGAGGAACGTGCACGCGTCGACGATCGCGACCACGCCACCGCCCTTCCACGCGAACAACCCCGCACCGGCGACCGGTCCGACCAGCCGGATCCCTTGACGGAACGTCTGCAGCAGGCCGTTGGCGTTGCCGAGCAACTCCTCCGGCAGCATCTCGCGAAGCAGCGCCGACTCCCCGGAGCCGAGCACGCCGTATCCGAGCCCGTACAGCACCATCACGGCATAGATGAGCCATGCCTGGTCGCGCCCGTGCACGAGCAACAACAGGAGCACGGCGGCCCCGAGCACCAGATCCGTCGTGACGATGAGCGGACGTTTCTTGACGCGGTCGACGAGCATGCCGGCCGCGGGCGCGAGCACCGACGGCGCGCTGAATGCGAAGAAGACGAGGCCGGCGGCGGCGTTGCTGTTGGTGAGGGTCTTCACCCAGATGCCGGCCGCGAGCCAGAGGGCTGTGTCTCCGAAGACCGACAGCAACTGCCCGATGAGATACCGGCGACCGTTGCGGTCAGAGAGGAGCGCACGCACCGGTCAGCCCCGGTCAGCGAGTGCCGACAGCGGAGGCACGCCGGCGCGTGCCTCCGCACGCTGCCGCTGCCGCATCAGCTGCGGTCACGGCGTTCGGCCCATGCCGTGAGCATGGTGGAGACGCGCTGCAGCACCTTGCGATTCAAGCTCTCGTGCTCGATGCAGTCGTTGCGATGGCGCTCGATCGAACGTGCGAGCTCCATGTTCTGCAGGTTTGTCATGGCGTTTACCTCCTTTTATCGGGATGTGTTGGGGACGTGAGCCCGGTGCGCTGGACGGGGGTAGGCGAAGAAGAGCAACTCGATCGGCACCGCGTCCTTGGGACGCTTCTTGGGGTTGCTGACGCGTTCGATGAGCGGCCTGACGAGGGCGGTGATCTGTTCGTCGAGCTCGTGGAGCTCCTCGACGGTCACGTAGAGCAGGAACTCGCTTGCGCCAGTCGCCTTCTGGACGGCCTCGGGGCTGTCGCGGCGCAGCTCGAGACCTTCCTTGAGCCGGTCGAGGTAGAAGTCGTGGAGCACGCGAGAGAGCGCGGCGCCCGCGAGACGGGTCTCCGGATCGTCGCTGACGTCGGAGAAGCTCATGCCCGTGTGCACGAGCCGCCATGGACGCTTGCGGCCGGGGACATCGGCCACCTCCTCGATGAACCCGTACTTGGCGAGCTGGCGGAGATGGAAGGAGCACGTCGTCGGGCTCTCACCGATCAGCTCGCCGGCCTGGGTCGCCGTGAGCGGACCCTCGACGGCCAGCACCTCGAGGAGCGCGATCCGGACCGGGTGGGCGACGGCTCGCATGGCGCGCGGATCGGTGAGCCGTCGCGGCTCGGGGATGGGCAGGTGCGCCGCATCCGGATCCTGGAGAGGGTTGGAGAGGTTTGTTTCGACAACCATGTATCGAATTATATCTCTCGAAAGATATCTCTGCAAACCCCACTTGGTGCTTTGTGACAAGCGGCGTACCATGCGGGGACGGGAGCTCGGCGGGACCGGGCTGAGAGGGTCGCTGCGGGCGGCCGACCGAAGAACCTGATCCGGGTAATGCCGGCGCAGGGAGCGGACCGTTCCGCAGTGGACGGCTCTCCGGGCGTCGTCTCACATGGAGGCGGACATGACCGAGGTGATCGATCGCGAGGGGGTGGCAGCGCCCGCCCTGCCAGAGCACAACGCCAGCCGGCGCGTCTACGTCGAAGGCTCCCGGCCGGACCTCCGAGTCCCGTTCCGCGAGGTCTCGCAGGCGGCCACCCGCGGCGCGCGCGGTGAGACGCGGAACCCCGCCCTGCGCCTCTACGACACGAGCGGCCCTCACGGCGATCCCGACGTGGCCGTCACGCCCGAGACCGGGCTGCCACCACTGCGCGCGCCCTGGATCGTCGAGCGCGGTGACGTCGTGGCATCCACGGCGACCGGCCGCACAGCGCTTCGCGCACGGCCGGAGGCCGCCGTGACCCAGCTGCACTACGCCCGCAGCGGCGTGATCACGCCGGAGATGGAGTTCATCGCCATTCGCGAGGGGCTCTCACCTGAGCTGGTGCGCGACGAGGTCGCGCGAGGCCGCGCCATCATCCCGGCGAACATCAACCATCCCGAGGCGGAGCCGATGATCATCGGCACCAAGTTCCTCGTGAAGGTGAACGCCAACATCGGCAACTCGGCCGTGCTGTCGAGCATCGACGACGAGGTCGAGAAGATGCGCTGGGCGACGCGCTGGGGCGCCGACACCATCATGGATCTCTCGACCGGGAAGGACATTCATGCCACGCGTGAGTGGATCATCCGCAACTCGCCAGTTCCTGTCGGAACTGTCCCGATCTACCAGGCGCTCGAGAAGGTCGGCGGCAACGCTGACGAGCTCTCCTGGGACATCTACCGCGAGACGATCATCGAGCAGGCGGAGCAGGGTGTCGACTACTTCACGATCCACGCCGGCGTGCTGCTGCGCTACGTGCCGCTCACGGCGAAGCGCATCACCGGCATCGTTTCACGCGGGGGTTCGATCCTTGCGGCATGGTGTCTCGCCCACCATGAGGAGAACTTCCTCTACACGCATTTCGAGGAGCTCTGCGAGATCCTGCGCGCGTATGACGTGTCGTTCTCGCTCGGCGACGGGCTTCGACCTGGATGCATCGCCGATGCCAACGATGAGGCGCAGTTCGGCGAGTTGCACACGCTGGGCGAGCTGACCGAGATCGCGTGGGAGCACGACGTGCAGGTGATGATCGAGGGTCCCGGTCACGTGCCGATGCACAAGATCAAGGAGAACGTCGACCTGCAGATGCAGGTCTGCCACGAGGCGCCTTTCTACACGCTCGGTCCGCTCACCACCGACATCGCGCCCGGGTATGACCACATCACCTCGGCGATCGGCGCCGCGATGATCGGCTGGTACGGCACGGCGATGCTCTGCTACGTCACGCCGAAGGAGCATCTCGGGCTGCCCGACCGGCAGGATGTCAAGGACGGCGTCATCGCCTACAAGATCGCGGCGCACGCCGCGGACCTCGCCAAGGGACATCCGGGCGCGCAGGCGTGGGACGACGCGCTGTCGCAGGCGCGCTTCGACTTCCGCTGGGAGGACCAGTTCAACCTGAGCCTCGATCCCGACACCGCGCGGTCCCTGCATGACGAGGCGCTGCCGGCGGCCGGTGCGAAGGTTGCACACTTCTGCTCGATGTGCGGCCCGAAGTTCTGCAGCATGCGCATCACGCAGGACATCCGCGACTACGCGGAGCTGCACGGGGTCGCCGAGGACGAGGCGGTGCGCCTGGGCATGGAGGAGCAGGCCAGGAAGTTCCGCGAGCTGGGCGGCCGGATCCACGTGCCGCAGTAGGAGCGGCTCACAGCCGGGATGCCCTGGGTACAGTGGTGTGAGGTGAAGAGGGCGTACCGATGATTCGACGCCGCCGGCCGGCCGTTGCCGCCGCTGGTCTGGCAACCCTTGCAGCGGCGGTGGCGCTCCCGCTGTGGACGCTCGCCTCGGCGAACGGCCTGCACTCGCCCGTCACGCCCGCGACGAGCGTGCCGCTGCTCACGTCGCCCACCGCCGCGACGGCCAGCCCCAGCGCCACCGACGCTGGGTCAGTCTTTCTGAACGCGCCGATCATCAAGCAGGACCTCGCGCTCGACTGCGAGTCGGCCGCGCTGGAGGTGGCGCTCGCCATCCAGGGCATCCACGCGAACCAGGACCAGATCTACCAGAGCCTGCCGCAGGATCCGCGCCCCGTCCAGCTCGGGCCGGACGGCTACCCGGAACGGTGGGGCGATCCGTACACGGCCTTCGTGGGCGACGTGAACGGCTACGAGCCCAGCTACACCGGCTACGGCGTGTACTACCCACCGATTCTCGCGGCGGCGCAGCGCTACGGAGCGACGGCTCACGGCGGGCTCGGCTGGACCGTCCCCGAGGTCGTCCAGCAGCTCCGCGACGGCAACTCAGTCGTGGTGTGGCTGACCTCGGACTTCAAGGCGCACACGCCGCGCTACTGGACCGCGTGGGACGGAAAGCGCATTCCGTGGGCGATCGGCGAGCACGCGGTGCCGGTGATCGGGTACGACCCGGTGGCGAACACGGTGACGGTGGTCGACGTGCTCTACGGGGTCGAGCGGACGCTGCCGGTGGCGCAGTTCGCGGCGGCGATGACCACATTCGGCGGCATGGCCATCGCGGTGGCCGCCCCGGCCTGACGTCGCCGCGCGGCGTCCCCGCTGTGCGCCACGTACGAGGGTTTGCCCGGATTCGGCACTCGGTGGGATTCCCGACCTGGTCTAGAATCGCGAGAACGCGCCGAGCTTGTGCGCGCAGCCCAGTGGGAGAGCGACTGTGCCACCATCCAACCGCAGGGAAGCCGTCGACGACCTCGTGGCGAGGGTGGAGGCCGACCAGATCCGCCACATCGATCTGCAGTACACCGACGTCATCGGCGGGGTCAAGACCGTCACGATCCCGGCGTCGCAACTCGGCCAGGCGATCAACCACGGCACCTGGTTCGACGGCTCGTCGGTCGACTCCTTCGCCCGCACCGCCGAATCGGACATGTACCTCATCCCCGACCCTGCCACCTTCCAGGTGCTGCCCTGGGGCAATGAGCGCACCGCCCGCCTGATCTGCTGGGCGACGACACCCGACGGCGAGCCGTATGCCGGCGACCCCCGGGGCGTGCTTCGCAGGGCCGTCGACGAGGCGGCGCGCCTTGGCTTCGAGTACCGCGTCGGCCCGGAGATCGAGTTCTTCATCCTCGAACGCGGCGCCGACGGGTCGCTCGCACCCCCGCGCCACGACCGCAGCTCCTACTTCGACTTCGCGAGCGACGGGAACACCGACCTCCGCCAGCGCATGGTGAGCGCGCTGCTGAGCCTCGGCATCGCCGTCAACACGTCGCACCACGAGATCGCCGGCGGCCAGCACGAGATCGACATCGATGCCGCGCCAGCGCTCAAGGCAGCCGACGACGTGATCACCTTCCGGTACGCGCTCAAGGCCGTCGCCCAGCAGGCGGGCGCCATCGCGACCTTCATGCCCAAGCCGTTCGACGGCCAGCCGGGGAGCGGCATGCACGTCCACCAGAGCCTTCTGCAGGGCCGCGAAGCCGGCAACGCCTTCGCCGGCGAGGATGCCTACGGGCTCAGCGAGATCGCGCAGCACTTCATCGCTGGGCAGCTGCACCATGCCGCCGGGATCAGCGCGGTGCTCGCACCGCTGGTGAACTCGTACAAGCGCCTGGTGCGCGGATTCGAGGCGCCGATCTTCATCTCGTGGGCGCGCACCAACCGCGGCGCGCTCATCCGGGTGCCGCATGTGGGACGCGCCCAGGCGACCCGGGTCGAGCTGCGCAGCCCCGACCCGTCCTGCAACCCCTACCTGGCGTTCGCCGTGATGCTCCGCTGCGGGCTCGACGGGATCGAGCGCCGCCTGCCGCTGCCTCCGCCGGTCGAGGAGTCCCTCTACGGCTTCGACGAGACCGAGCTGGAGCGCCGCAACGTCGGCATCCTTCCGGACAACCTCAAGGACGCCGTCGACGCGCTCGAGGCCGACGAGGTCGTGATCGACGCGCTCGGGGACCATCTGGCGGAGCGCTTCATCGCCGCGAAACGCCTCGAGTGGCTGGAGTACCGCGGGCAGGTCACGCCGTGGGAGATCAACCAGTACCTCGAGCGCTGCTGATCGGATGCTCGGTAGATGAGCGCGCCGACGATCACCGTCAAGGACGTCTGGCGGGGGGTGCTGCCTCCCGGGACCGACCTGCTCGGCGGTGGCGGCGGGCTCGAGCGCCGCGTTGAATGGGCCTGCGCATTGCGAACGCGGCCACCCGCGTTCGAGGCCGTCAAGGGCGGCGAGATCGCGTTCGTCCCAGTCAAGAGCATCCGCCTTCTCGACGAGCGCCTCGATCTGCCGCAGGTGATGACGAGCTTTGCCGAGAAGGGCGGCGTCGCCGTGGCGGTGGTCGGCGACGTGTCGGTCGAGAGCATTGCTGCGGCGGACCGTTTGATGATGCCGCTGCTCAGGCTGCCCGACGGCATCCATGCCGGCGACGCGCACCACACGTGCGTCCGTTTCATCCTCGATCAGCGGGCGCTGCTGCACGAGCGCGCGCAGGAGCTGCAGCTCTCGCTGATGGATCTCGCGCTCGGCGGCGCCGGCCCGGACAGGATCATCGAGAAGCTCGGCGAGGTCACCGGACTGCCCGCCGCGTGGCAGGACGAGGCCGGTGAGGTGCGCCACCTCACGGGATCCGACCTGCTGCTCCGCAACGAGCTCGGGGCCGAGGCCGGCGCCCTGCGGCGCTGGGGGATGACGATCGCGGCACTCGGCGCCGACCCACCCGTGCACGAGTTCACGTTGGGGCGGAGCGGCCTCGCGGCGCTCGTGAGCCCGGTGCCGATGCGCAACGGGATCGGCGGATTCGTCTCGGTCGTCGGCGACGATCAGCACCTCGATCAGATCGCGCGTCTCGCCGTCGCGCGGGCTGCGTCAGCGTGCGCCATCGACTTCGATCGCGAACGCGCCGTCACCGAGACGCGTGACCGGCTCGAGGGGGAGTTCATCGCATCGCTGCTCACCGGGTCGTACTCGTCGGAGCGGGTCGCGCAGGAGCGGGCGCGGCGGCTCGGCGCCGACCTCTCGGGGAGCGTCTTCGTGATCGCGCTGCGCGGCGCCATCGCCTCCGCGTCATGGGAGGCGCATGCGCTGCGGGCGGTTCAGAACGTCGTCGCGCGCCGTGAAGTCAGGGCTCTGGTGGCCGCCCACGAGGATGCGGTCTGCCTCGTCGCCATGCCCGAGGCCGACGTCGCCGCGGACGTGATGTACCGCCTTGCCGAGACCGTCCGCGAAGAGTGCGCGTCGGCGACCGGCGACATGTCGACGTCGCTCGGGCTCGGCAGGACCCACGACGGCGCCGCCGGCGTCCGCCAGTCCTACCGCGAGGCGGAGCACGCGCTCGAGATGGGCCGCCGCCTGCTCGGACCGGGACGGCAGGCGAGCTTCAGCGACCTCGGCCTGCACCGCCTGCTCTTCGCGATGGCGCAGCACCCGGAGTTGAGCGATTACTACCGCGGCACCGTCGGCGATCTGCTCGCTTACGACGAGCGGTCGAGCGCCGAGCTGATGACGACGCTCGACGCGTTCTTCGCGGCAAACGGCTCACCGACCGAGACGGCGCAGCGACTGCACCTGCACCGCAACACGGTGCTGTACCGGCTGCGCCGCATCGAGGAGGTCGGGCACCTGCGACTCGACGATCCGGCAACGCGGCTCAACCTGCATCTGTGCCTGCGCATTCGCGATGTGCTGCAGGCAGGGGCCGCTCGGGGCGCTCAGCCGGAGCCGGAGGCGGGTCCGGACAGCTGAGCACCCTTGTTGGCCGGCGGCAAACCTCAGTGGAGCAACTCGAACGTGTTGGTCGCGTCGTCCACGAAGTAGACGCCGTTGCGGAGGGGAGTAACAACGAGACCGAAGAGCGCGCCGCTGCCTGGCGGCGATCCGCTCGTGTCGAGCCACTGGAACGCGGACTGCATGCCGCCCGGAGTGGTCTCGACGATCCTGCCGTCGCCGGCATTGACCGTGAGGATGTCGCCGTTCGGAGCAAGCGCGAGCCCGAGCGGCGCGTTGAGCCACCCGTTGCTCGTGACATCAGCGCCGCTGAACGCCGTGCTCATGCGGCTGAACGCATCAGGGATTGCCGCGATGCGGTTGGCCGCGGTGTCCGCGACGTAGAGCGTGCCGTTCGCGCTCACCGCATCACCCGTCGGGCCGACCACCAGCGCCGCCGGATCCGTCCGCTCGGAGAACCCGGACCCGATGACCCTGCTCGAGACCACCCACGGTGCGCTGCTGCCGCCCGTGTGCAGGACGAGGCGGACGACGGTCCCGCGATTGACGACTCCGCCGCCCGCGGCGACCGTGCCGTTCAGCACGTTGGTGACGAAGACGTAGGAGAGCTCGCCGCGATCGACCGCCGTGAGGTCCCACGGCCCGTTGATCCCGTACGCGTTGTTGAGGGTCTCGACGACGGTGCCGTTGCTGTCGAGGATGATGAGGCAGCCGGCCTTCGCGGTCGGGGACATACCGTTGGACGTCGGGAGCGATCCCACGATGACCCACCTGTTCTGCAGGATGGCGAGCGCGGTGGTGAGCCCCACCCCGCCGGTGCACTTGCGGCTGACGTCGGCATCGGTGATGCGCGCGAAGACCGAGCGTCCGCCGCGCGGGGTCATCTGCACGATGGTCGTGCCGGTGCCCTGCGCGTTCGTCGCGTTGTTGAAGTTGCTGACGAGGACGTCGCCGGCCACCAGGCTCCCGCGGCTCCGCGCGACGAGTGCCATGCCGTACGGGTTGACATCGCCGTTGAACGGCACCGTCGACCCGAGCACCTTCACGTGGGTGAGGCTGCCGATGAACGACCCGCCGGCGGAGACGGTCACCGATCCCGCAGCAATGCCGATGAAGGGCAGCGCGACCATCGCAAGCCGCCCGAGCATGCGTCTGCTTTTCACCACTGGACCCCCTGGACGCCGGACGACCCACCGCAATCGCCTTTGACGGCTCCGCACAAACAGGTACGGCGAGCGGTTACGCCCGAGTGGGAACGTGCGTGCTTGGTAGACTCGCCCGCGATGACCTACATCGTCACCGAGACCTGCGTCGACCTGAAGGACAAGTCCTGCATCGAGGTCTGCCCCGTCGATTGCATCCACGAGGCGGACGAGGACCGCATGGTCTACATCGACCCGGACGAGTGCATCGACTGCGGGGCGTGCGTCGACCCCTGTCCGGTCGATGCGATCTACGCGGAAGAGGACGTGCCGGATACCCAGATCGCCTTCGTCGACATCAACAAGATCTACTTCAAGGACAAGGCACTTGCCCGGGCGCAGGTCGCCGAGGTCAAGCCTGCCGTCGCGTCCTGAACGACGGCCTTGGTGGGTTTGCACCGATCCGTTTGTGCAATCTGCACAAGC
>Ga0307374_10001540_pt1 | contig 42620 bp, 33 predicted proteins | sample OX3MG_FD_202532 | JGI IMG/M metagenome (GOLD analysis project Ga0307374, IMG submission 202532) | Soil microbial communities from Risofladan, Vaasa, Finland - OX-3 | ecosystem: Environmental > Terrestrial > Soil > Coastal area > Acid sulfate soil | place: Finland: Risofladan, Vaasa | collected...
CGCTTCCCAATCCTGGCAGAGCCGCGCCAAAAAATCCTGGCCGGGCGCCGACGCCTCGGTCAGCCGCTCCACGCCGCGGTCGCCGTAGTAGCCCACCGCGCTGCCCGAAACCAGCACTCGTGGCCGCGGGTTGGCCCGCGCCATGGCCTCGACCAGGCGCTCGGTCACCCCCACCCGGCTGTCGTGCAATTGGCGCCGCCGCGCCACCGTCCAACGATCGCCCAAAATCGGCGCGCCCGCCAAATTGACCACCGCCTCGCACCGCCCCAGCACCGCCGCCAGCGCCTCCGGCCCGGCGCTTGCGTCCACCCGCTCGATCTCGCCGCCCAAGCCGGCGGCGGTGCGCCCTTCCGACCGCACCAGCGCCGCCACCGTCCAGCCTTGGCTGCGCAGCACCGGCTGCAGCGCCTGCCCGATCAGGCCGGTCGCGCCCGTGACCAATACCCGCATGGGGCCTCCTAGGGCCGAGTCTAGCAGCCGTCACCCCACGGCCGAGTGCGGAAGCCTGCGGCGGCGTCGCTCAATCCGCTTGCACGGCGGGAATATACAATATACGCTGCCTTGGAGGTGCTTCCCGTGACCCTGCCTCTCCGCTCATTGGCTCGCCCCGCGCGACTCAGTCTGACTGCCCTGTTGGCCCTCGCCCTCGCCGCCGCTGCCCTGGCCCAGGGCACCGCCGCCGACTATGCCCGCGCCAACGCGCTGCGCGCCCGCTTCCAGGGTCTCGCCCTCAACGTCCCCGGCCCCACCAACTGGATCCAGGGCACCGACCACTTCTGGTACCACAAGACCGTGACCGGCGGCAGCGAGTTTTTCTGGGTGGATGCGACCACGCTCACCAAGCGTCCGGCCTTTGACCATGCCCGCCTGGCGGCGGCGCTGTCGTCGGCCAGCGGCGAGCACTACACCGCCACCACGCTGCCGTTTGTGGATCCGCCGCCGCCGGGCGGCCGCGGCGGCGCCAGCGCGCTGGGCCTGCGCTTCACCCAGGGCGAACACGCCATCGCTTTCGGGCTCAAGGGCTTCTACTGGACATGCAGCCTCGACACCTATACCTGCGCCAAGGGCCGCGCCGTGCCCTCCGGCCGCGGAGGCCGCTTCGGCGGCCGCGGGCCCGCCGCCCAGCAGCCGCCCGCTGATCCCTACTGGGGCGACCAGCCTATGCTCGACAATGTGGTCGAGGACGGCATCCAGACGCTGGTCCCCGACGACGACGACGACACCGCCGCGCCTCCCTACCAAGCCGCGCCGCCGGTGAACCCCCTCCAGCGCAACCAGCCCACCGCGCTGCGCTCGCCCAACGGAATGTGGGAGGCGGTCATTCAGAACTACAACGTCTTCCTCCGCCATCCCGGCGACAAGACCGCGATCCCGCTCAGCTACGACGGCTCCGAGGGCAACTATTATTCCCTGCGCTCGCTCGCCTGGTCGCCCAACTCCGAGTACCTGGTGGCCTACGCCACCCGCCCCGGCTACGACCGCCATATTCACTACGTCGAGTCCTCGCCGACCACGCAGATCCAGCCCATCGCCTTCACCGGTCCGCTCTACCAGAAGCCCGGCGATGCGCTCTCGATCGCCACGCCGGCGCTGTTCACCATCGCCACCCGGCGCGAGGTGCGCATCTCGAACCGGCTCTTTCCCAACCCTTTCGACCTCACCCGCCCGGAGTGGTGGAAAGACAGCCGCGGCTTCACCTTCGAGTTCAACCAGCGCGGCCACCAGCTCTACCGCGTGATCGAGGTCAGCGCCGCAACCGGCGTGGCGCGCACCCTGATCGAAGACGACAGCAAGACCTTCATTGACTATCGCCCGCTGACCTCCAACCCCACCGACACCGGCAAGCATTTCCGCTACGACGTCAACGACGGCCACGAGATCATCTGGGCCTCCGAGCGCGACGGCTGGGAGCACCTCTACCTCTACAACGGCCTCAGCGGCCAACTCGAGAACCCGATCACCCAGGGCGCCTGGCCGGTGCGCGCGGTGGACTATGTGGACCCGGTGAAGCGCCAGATCTGGTTCGAGGCCAGCGGCACCATCGCCGGCCAGGACCCCTACTTCCTGCACTACTACCGCATCAACTTCGACGGCAGCGGCCTGACCTCGTTCACCAGCGCGAACGGCGACCACAGCGTGCGCTTCTCCGGCGACCACAAGTACTACGTGGACACCTGGTCGCGGGTGGATAGCGCGCCCATTTCCGAGCTGCGCCGCACCTCCGATCAGAAGGTGCTGCTGCCGCTGGAAAAGGGCGACCTGGCGCCGCTGGTCGCGGCAGGATGGCAGGCGCCGTTGGTGTTCCACGCCAAGGGGCGCGACGGAACCACCGACATCTGGGGGGTGATCTACCGCCCCACCAATTTCAATCCCGCCAAGAAGTACCGCGTGGTCGAGAGCATCTACGCCGGCCCGCAGGGCAACTTCGTGCCCAAGACCTTCGCTCCCACCCCCAGCCTGAGTGCCGAGGCGCTGGCCGAGCTCGGCTTCGCCGTAGTCCAGATTGACGGCATGGGCACCAACAACCGCTCCCGCGCCTTCCACGATATCGCCTTCAAAAACCTGAAAGACGCCGGTTTCCCCGACCGCATTCTCTGGCACACGGCGGCGGCGGCGCACTATCCCTGGTACGACATCAGCCACGGCGTGGGCATCTACGGCACCTCCGCCGGCGGACAAAGCGCGCTGGGGGCGTTACTGTTCCATCCCAATTTCTACACTGTGGCCGTCTCCAATAGTGGCTGCCACGACAACCGCATGGACAAGATCTGGTGGAACGAGCAGTGGATGGGCTGGCCGGTGGGCCCGCAGTACGCTGCCTCCTCCAATGTGGACAACGCCTACCGCCTGCAAGGCAAGCTGCTGCTGGTGATGGGCGAGCTCGACAACAACGTGGACCCCTCCTCAACCTTGCAAGTCATCAACCAGCTCATCAAGCACAACAAGCGCTTTGATTTCCTCGAGGTCCCGGGCGGCGGCCACGGCGCCGGCGGCGCCTACTACCAGCACCTGCTCCAGGACTTCTTCGTCCACAATCTGCTGCACGTCGAGCCGCCGAGCTGGAACCGTACCAAGAGCGCGGAGTAGCTGCCGCCCGAAAGCAATCCTAAGGAGATACGCATGAAGCAATGCAAGTTGGTGGTGTTCACGATGGCCGCGCTGGCAGTGCTGGCGATGGGACAACGATTCGGGCGGGGACCGGCGGGGCCGCAGCGGGCACAGACGCCGGCGGCGCTGCGCTTCGAATACCTGGGCCCGCAGCCCTCCGGGCGCATCGCCGCGGCGGCTGGGGTCGAGGGCGACCCCAGCATCTATTACCTCGGCGCCTCCTCGGGCGGGGTGTGGAAGTCCACCGACGGCGGCCACAACTTCGTCCCCGTCTTCGACCAGCAAGACTCCATGGCCATCGGCGCGCTGGCGGTGGCGCCATCCGATCCCAACACCGTCTGGGCGGGCACGGGCGAGGCCTGGGCGATCCGCGACATTGACGTCATGGGCGACGGCATCTACAAGTCCACCGACGGGGGCCAGACCTGGGCCAACATGGGCCTGCCGAAGACCGGCCGCATCGGCCGCATCCTCGTCAACCCCAACGACGCCAATACTGTCTATGTCTGTGCCCTGGGCACCACCACCGGACCGCAGCAGAACCGCGGCGTCTTCAAAACCAGCGACGGCGGCAGCACCTGGAAGCGCGTGTTGTTCGTCAACCCCTACACCGGCTGCTCCGGCCTGGCCATGGATGCGCACGATCCCAACACCCTGCTGGCCGGCACGTGGCAAGTGTTGATGCACACCTGGGGCGAGTTCAGCGGCACTTGGCCGGGCTACACCGGCACGTCCGGCAGCGGCGTCTACCTCACCCGCGACGGCGGCGCCACCTGGAAGCACATTACCGCTGGCATGCCCAAGCCGCCGGTGGGTAAGATTGATGTGGCCATCGCCCCCAGCGACTCGCAGCGCATGTACGCCCTCATCCAAACCGCCAACCAGGGCTCGCTCTGGCGCTCCAACGACGGCGGCGCCACCTGGCGCGACGAGAACTGGGACCGCACCCTGATTGGCCGCGCCGGCTACTACATTCGCATCGCCGTCAACCCGCAGAACGAAGACGACGTGCTGGTCACCAACAGCGGCTTCCACCGCTCCTACAATGGCGGCAAGACCTTTGACGAGCCGCGGCCGCGGCCGGCGCCGGGCGCGCCCCGGCTGGATGCCAGTTGCGGCGATTGCCACGACATCTGGATGGATCCCAAGATTCCGGGCCGGTACGTGCTCACTGACGACGGCGGCGCCAGCATCGCCACCGGCAAGACCGTGATTCCAGTGCGCCTGCCCAACGGCCAGATGTACCACGTCGCGCTCGACAACCGCGTGCCCTACTGGGTCTACACCAACCGCCAGGACAACGGCACCATGCGCGGCCCCAGCAACGGCCCCGAAGGCACAGGCAGCGGCCTGGTGCCGGACGTGCCGCAGAATCCCCGCGCCCTAGGCAGCAATGCCCGCGGCGGGCGCGGCGGCTTTGGCGGCTTCGGCCGCGGCGCCGCTCCCCCCTGGCAGTACGCCCTCGGCGGCTGCGAGTCGGGCTTCACCCTCCCCGATCCCAAGGATCCCAACATCGTCTGGGCAAGCTGCTACGGCGACGAGGTCACCCGCTACGACGCCCGCATCGGCGAGGCGCGCTCGGTTTCGCCCTGGATGCACACCCTTGACTCCCAGCCCAACTTGCTCAAGTACCGCTGCCACTGGACCCCGCCCATGGCCGTGGATCCGTTCGACGGCAGCGTCTACTACGGCTGCCAGGTGATCTTCCACACCACCAACGGCGGCCAGTCGTGGCAGGTGGTCAGTCCCGACCTCTCCACCCACAACCCTGCCCACGTCGTCTCCTCCGGCGGCATCGTCGGCGACAACCTCGGGCAGTTCTATGGCGACGTGGTGTTTGCCATTGCGCCTTCGCCCATCCAGCAGCACCTGATCTGGGCCGGCACCAATGACGGCAAGCTCTGGTACACCAGGGACGGCGCGCACTGGGTGGACGTCACCAAGAACATCCATGGCCTGCCGCCCGAGGGCACGGTGATCCAGATTTCACCCTCGCACTTCGACCCCGGCACCGCCTACGTCGCCTTCGACCTGCATCTCGACAACGACACCAACCCCTACTTGTTCAAGACCACCGACTTCGGCAAGACCTGGACGGCGATCGGCGCCGGGCTGCCCCACGGCAACCCGCTCGACTACACCCGCTCGATCGCGGAGAACCCCAATCGCCGCGGCATGCTGTTCGCGGGCACCGGCCACGGCTTCTTCTACTCGCTCAACGACGGCCAGAGCTGGACGCAGTTCCGGAACGGCCTGCCCGCCTCGCCCGTGACCTGGATCACGGTCGAGCCCCGCTACCATGACGTGGTGGTCGCCACCTACGGCCGCGGCATCTACGTGCTGCGCGACATCAGCGTGCTCGAGCAAACCGGGCAAACCACCGCGCCCGCCGACATCACCCGGCTCTACGCCCCGCGCGTCGGCTTCCGCCAGGCGCGCAGCGGCAGCGCCGAGTTCCAGTTCGCGCTGGCCACCGCGCCCAGCGCGCCGCTGCAGTTCCAGATCCGCGACGCCGGCGGCCAGCTCATTCGCACCTTCCCGGTGGCGGCCCACGCCGGCCTCAACCGCGCCACCTGGGACCTGCGCTACACCGCCCCCAACGCGGTGGAACTGCGCACCACCCCCGCCGACAACCCCTACATCTGGCAAGAGCCGCGCTTCCGCGGCAAGAGCATCCGCCCGGTGACCCACTGGGGCATCGAGGGCGCGCAGCACGCGGGCCCGCTCGCTGCCCCCGGCGACTACCGCGTGCAGGTGGTGGCCGACGGCCAAACTCTCAGCCAACCCTTCCACGTCATCAAAGACCCGGCCATCGCCTCCTCCGACGCCGACCTCGCCGCCTCCACCCAGATGCAGATCCGGGTGCGCAACGACATGGACCAGACGGTGGCGATGGTGAATCGCCTGGAGATCGTCCGCCGCCACCTGCAGGATCAGTTGGCCGCCAACCAAGCCAAACCTGAGTTGGTGAGCGCGCTCGACGGCTTCCAGCAGAAGCTGATGAACGTCGAGTTGCAGTTGATCACCCACTCCGACATGCAGAGCGACGACAAATACTACCCCGAGCAGTACGAGGTCTACATGAACCTGATCTGGTTCAACGGCGAAGTCGGCACCGGCGCCGGCGACGTCGCCGGCGGCGCCGACCACCGCCCCACCGACGTCTCCTACCCCATCCTCGCCGGCATCGAGAAGAAGCTGGCCGCCGCCAAAGTCGGCTTCAACCAGGTCATGGGCCCCGGCCTCGCCGCCTTCAACCGCCAGAATGCGGGCAAGCTCCCCGCCCTCACCGACCGGCCGTAGTGGAGTGCTTCAGAAATGGCGATGCATTCACACTCTTCACGTATGTTCCCCAAGAAAAGTCGCAGTCCGCTTGCAAGGACATCAATCATTTCCTCTGGGGCACTACACTAGCTTCCACGGCAACGGGCGCGCAGGTCAGCGCGCGCCCATCAGGCCGGCATCACGGGGCCTCCCAGCGCGCGTGCCCCGGCGCGCACCCGCTCGTCTAGGCTCAGCATCGCGACCTCGCCCAGCGCCTCGCGGGCGGCGGAGTAGAAGGCAAGATGGATCTCGTCCAAGCTGCGGATGGCCGCTCCCGGAAAGAGGCGGCGGGCGCGCTCGATCACACCGCGATCGAAGGCCAGCACATGGATTTGTGTCCAGAACTCCTCCGCCTGGCATTGCAGTTACCGCAGCCGGGCCTGCGACACCTGCCTCCGCGCCGCACTCCGCAGGAAGGTCCGGTCACATGAGATTAGGGCCAGCTCGGACGCCACCTCCCGCCGAGAGCCCTACACCCCGACCTCCTGGGTTCGCCCAACCACCATGCCAGTAGCGCACTGGATTTGAGGTAGAGGTTCAGCGCTCCCCCCGCCCCTCGTCCAGCAGGCGTTGCACCGTGCCCGCGGGCACGCGCACACGGAAGGGTGGATACGAACGCCGACGTGGCTGGGTGGCAAGATGCGCCCGGCCCTCGCGCGCCAGGGCTGCGAGCCCCGGGGGCACGTCCCGATCCGCACCCCAGCCCGCCGGCACGATCTCCGCCACCACGGTGCCTCGATCGGTGATTTGCACCCGCTCGCCCCGCCGCACCCGGCGCAAGTAGCCGCTCAGCCCCGCTTTCAGCTCGCGTATGCCGACCGCGGTCATACCTGAGCCGTGGCCGGGTTGGGCTCGGGGTTGTGCCAACAACCGTTGGCCGCGATGAGGGCGTCCGCCTCTTTCGGTCCCCAGCTTCCGCGCCGGTAGGGACGCACCCGGTGGTGGGTCTTCAACACGGGATTCACCGCCGCCCAGGCGGCCTCGACCGAATCTTCGCGGGTGAAGAGTGCGCCATCGCCGACCATGGCGGCGCCCAAGAGCCGCTCGTAGGGCGCCTCCTCGCCCGCCTCGCTTTCCAGCAGGTAAAGCTCTTGCTGCTCTCCGACAAACTCCTTGCCCGCCGACTTGACCCGGGCCGCCAGGGCGATGGCCGAGTGCGGGGCGAGGCGAAAGCGCAGGTAATTGGCCCGGCCCTTGCTGGGCGCCGAGTCGGCGAACAGCCGTTGCGGCGGCGGCTTCAACTCCACCAGCACCTCGGTGGCGGTGGCGGCGAGGTACTTGCCCGAGCGCAGGTACCAGGGCACCCCCTCCCAGCGCCAGGAATCCAAGAACAGCCGCAGGGCGCAGTAGGTCTCGACGTCCGAGCGCGGCGCCACCTCCGGCTCCTTGCGGTAGCCGGCGTACTGGCCCCGCACCACATCGTCGGCGTGCAGCGGGCGCATGGCTTGAAAGACCTTGGCCTTTTCGGCCTGAACCGTGCCAAAGTCCCGGCCCGACGGCGCCTCCATGGCCAGCAACGCCACCACCTGGAAGAGGTGGTTTTGGATCACGTCGCGCAGGCAGCCGGCGGTCTCGTAGAAGGCGCCCCGGTAGCCGACGCCAAAATCCTCCGACAGCGTGATCTGAACGCTGGCCACGCAGTTGCGGTTCCAGATCGGCTCCAGGAAAGAGTTGGCAAAGCGGAAATAGAGGATATTCATGATCGCCTCCTTCCCGAGATAGTGGTCAATGCGGAAGATCGAGTCCTCCGGGAAGGTTTTGTGGGCGATGCGGTTGAGTTCCCGCGCCGAGGCCAGGTCGCGCCCGAAGGGCTTTTCGACGATGACGCGCGCCTCGCGCGCCAGATCGGCGGCGCCCAGCCCCTCGATCACGGTCTCGAACAGCGCCGGCGGGATGGCCAGGTAGTGCGCCGGCCGCCGCGCCTTTCCCAACTCCTGCTTGATCGCGGCGTAGGTCGCCGGAGCGTGGTAGTCGCCGCTCACATAGCGCAACAGCGAGAGCAGGTGCTCGAAGGCGCGGGGATTGTCAATCCCGCCGGCGCGCTTGATGCTGTCGGCGGCGCGGTGGCGCAGGCGCTCCAAGCTCCACTTCGGAAAGGCCACCCCGATCACCGGCACGGTGAGCCTGCCGCGCTTCACCAGCGCATAAAGCGCCGGAAAGATCATCTTGTGGGCAAGATCCCCGGTCACCCCGAAGAGCACCAGCGCGTCGGAACGCGAGGCGGCCATCAGGCGGTTCCTTTCTCGGCGTCCTTTTCCTTGTGCCCGCCAAACTCGTAGCGCAGGGCCGACAACACCTTGTCGGCGAAGTCGCCCTGGCCGCGCGAGCTGAAGCGCTCGTACAGTGCCGCGCTCAGCACGCTGGCGGGCACCGCCTCGTCAATCGCCGCCGCAATCGTCCAGCGTCCCTCGCCCGAATCCGACACGCGGCCGGCGAACTTGGCCAGGTCCGGGCTGTCGAGCAGCGCCGACGCGGTCAAGTCCAGCAGCCAGGAGGCGATGACGCTGCCCCGGCGCCACACCTCGGCGATGTCGGCCAAGTTCAAGTTGTACTGGTAGTGCTCGGGGTGGCGCAACGGCGTGGTCTCAGCGTCCTCAGTGCGCTGCTGCTGGCCGGCGTTGGCGTGGCGCAGGATGTTCAGTCCCTCGGCATAGGAGGCCATGAGGCCGTACTCGATGCCGTTGTGCACCATCTTGACGAAGTGGCCCGCGCCGCTGGGTCCGCAGTGCAGGTAGCCGTGTTCGGCGGTGCCGCCTCGCTTTTCCCGCCCGGGCGTGCGCGGCGCCGACGCGAGGCTGGGAGCCAAGGCGGCGAAGATCGGGTCGAGGCGCCCGACCACCGGCGCTTCGCCGCCGATCATCAGACAATAGCCCCGCTCGGCTCCCCAGACCCCACCGCTGGTGCCGACATCCACATAATGGATGCCCTGCGCCTGCAGGGCCGCCGAGCGCCGCAGGTCGTCGTGGTAATAGGAGTTGCCGCCGTCAATGACCACATCGTCGCGCTGCAGGAAGGGCAGCAGCGCCTGCAGCGTCGCATCCACCGCCGCCGCCGGCACCATCATCCACACCGCGCGCGGCGCCTTCAGCTTTTTCGCGAAATCCTCCAGCGACGCCGCCCCCGTCGCCCCTTCCCGCGCCAGCGCTTCGACCGATGCCGCCTGCAGGTCGTAGACCACGCCTTGGTGCCCCGCCCGCATCAGCCGCCGCACCATGTTGGTCCCCATCCGCCCCAGCCCGATCATTCCTAGTTCCATGTGACCTTCCTCTCTCTAGGAATTGTAGCCCCCACGCCCTCCGCAGCCTCCCACGCCGCCGCGGGTCGGCCTGTATTGCCCGGCGCCAGAACCGTGGTCGAGGTAGCCCGCCCTCTCTCGGCGCGGCTGCTTCTTCGAGTCCTGGCATCTTCACCTCACCTCGGGTCGTTCAACGCTCACGCTCATTTTTTGGCCTTCGCTGTCAACAAGGCAAAGCCCGCCCCCGGCTATACTGCTGCCCATGCGCGACTTTCTCCACGAACACTCGCTCAGCCTCACGGCCGGCGCGGTGCTCACCACCTGGATCATCGCCTACGTCTTCTCCAATCCCGACACCCACCTCGGCAGCTTCTTTGGCAACGCCATCGCCGATTGGTCGGGCGTGGTGGTGATGGTGCTGGCCACCAAATTTATGTACGAAAAGGGCTCGGCCGAGAGCCGCAATCCCCCGCCCGACGGCGAGTCCTTTCTGGCCAACGCCTGGCGCCACCACTCGCTCACCATCTTTCTTGGCGTTTCCCTGGTCGGCTGGACCGTTCTCTACGCCCACATGAGCGTCAACGGCAAGTGGGGCCAGGTGGTCGGCAACGTGGTCTCCGAGTGGCTCCAGTCCATCGGCCTGGTTCTGCTCACCAAGCGCTTCATCGAGCGCCGTTCCAAGGAAAGCCAAGACTCCAAAGGCTGATCCCGGCGAATCTTGACTTTTTTGTACAGATTCGTCAATCTGAAGGCGTAGCTCTCTCTTGGAGTCCCCCATGAGCACCCAAGCGCAAGACCTGGAAGCGCTCGCCAACCAGGAATATCAATACGGCTTCGTCAGCGCCATCGCCGCCGACACCATTCCGCGCGGCCTGAACGAGGAGATCGTGCGCATCATCTCCGCCAAGAAGAACGAGCCGGAGTTCATGCTGGAGTGGCGGCTGAAGGCCTATCGCCAGTGGCTGAAGATGGCCGAGCCCACGTGGCAAAACGTCCACTACCCAGCGATTGACTACCAGGACATTATCTACTACTCCGCCCCCAAGACCAACGCCGACGGCCCCAAGAGCCTGGACGAGGTGGACCCGGAATTGCTGGCGGTCTATGAGAAGCTGGGCGTGCCATTGAGCGAGCGCGCCATCCTGGCGGGCGTGGTGCCGGCCGGTGGGGCGAATGTCGCGGTGGACGCCATCTTCGACAGCGTCTCGGTCGCCACCACCTTCCGCGCCAAGCTGGCCGAAGAAGGTGTGATCTTCTGCTCGTTTTCCGAGGCGGTGCGCGAGCACCCCGAACTCGTCCAGAAGTACCTGGGCTCGGTCGTGCCCTACACCGACAACTTCTTCGCCACGCTGAACTCGGCGGTCTTCAGCGACGGCTCGTTCTGCTACATCCCCAAGGGGGTGCGCTGCCCGATGGAACTCTCGAGCTACTTCCGCATCAACAGCAACGACAGCGGCCAGTTCGAGCGCACCCTGATCATCGCCGAAGAGGGCGCCTCGGTCAGCTACCTGGAGGGCTGCACCGCCCCCAAGCGCGACAAGAACCAGTTGCACGCGGCGGTGGTGGAGCTGGTGGCGCTCGACCACGCCACCATCAAGTACTCCACCGTGCAGAACTGGTACCCGGGCGACAAGGACGGCAAGGGCGGGATCTTCAACTTCGTCACCAAGCGCGGCAAGTGCCTGGGGCGGGGCTCGAAGATCTCCTGGACGCAGGTGGAGACGGGCTCGGCCATCACCTGGAAGTACCCGAGCTGCATCCTGCAGGGCGACGATTCGGTGGGCGAGTTCTACTCGGTGGCGCTGACCAAAAACCGGCAGCAGGCCGACACCGGCACCAAGATGATCCACCTGGGCAAGCGCACGCGCAGCACCATCGTCAGCAAGGGCATCTCCGCCGGCCACGGGCAGAACACCTACCGCGGCGCGGTGCGCATGCTGGCCGGAGCCGAGAACGCGCGCAACTACTCGCAGTGCGACTCGCTGCTGATCGGCGACCAGTGCGGCGCCCACACCTTCCCGGTGCTGGAGGTGAAGAACCCGACCGCCCAGGTCGAGCACGAGGCCTCCACCTCGCGCATCGGCGAGGACCAGCTCTTTTACTGCCGCCAGCGCGGCATTTCCAACGAAGATGCCGTCTCGATGATCGTCAACGGCTTCTGCAAAGAGGTCTTCCGCGAGCTGCCGATGGAGTTCGCGGTGGAGGCCCAGAAGCTGCTGGGCATCAGCCTGGAGGGCAGCGTTGGCTAATAGGGAGACCATGCTCGAGATCAAGGATTTGCACGCCGAAGTGGCCGGGCGCGAGATTTTGCGCGGCCTTGACCTGAACCTGCGCCCCGGCGAGGTGCACGCCATCATGGGCCCCAACGGCTCGGGCAAGAGCACACTGGCGCAGGTGCTGGCCGGGCGCGACACCTATACCGTCACCGCCGGCACGGTGCGCTACCAGGGCCAGGACCTGCTGGAACTCTCGCCCGAGGACCGGGCGCGGGCCGGCGTGTTCCTCGCCTTCCAGTATCCGGTCGAGATCCCCGGCGTCAGCAACAACTACTTCCTGCGCGCCGCCCTCAACGCCATTCGCAAGTACCAGGGGCAGGAGGAGCTGGACGCGGTGGACTTCCTGGAGTTGGTGGCGGAGAAGATGAAGCTGCTGCACATGGACGACTCGCTGATGAAGCGCGCCGTCAACGAGGGCTTTTCCGGCGGCGAGAAGAAGCGCAACGAGATCTTCCAGATGGCGGTGCTCGAGCCCAAGCTGGCGATTCTCGACGAGACCGACTCCGGGCTCGACATTGACGCGCTCAAGACGGTGGCCGCCGGCGTCAACGCCCTGCGCTCGCCCGGGCGCGCCATCCTGCTGGTCACCCACTACCAGCGGCTGCTCGACTACATCGTGCCCGACCGCGTGCACGTGCTCGCCAACGGCAAGATCGTGAAGTCGGGGGGCAAGGAGCTGGCGCTGGAGTTGGAGGACAAGGGCTACCAGTGGCTGGAAGAGGGCGGTCTGGCCGCCAGCCCGAGCGGCCGGCACAGCCGGATCGGAGCCTAGCGATGGCGCTGCTCGGACTCAAAGACACCGCCGCCGGCGTGGTGGCCAGCTACCTGGCCCGCTTTAGCGGCCTCGATCCGCGCCCCGCCTGGCTGCACGAGCGCCGGCAGGCGGCCTTCGCCCGCTTCGCCGAGCTGGGTTTCCCCTCCCACCGCCACGAGGGCTGGCGCCAGACCAACGTCGCCCGCATCGCCGACGCGGTGTTCGAGCCGCAGCCGCCGCTGCCGCCGGCCGAGCTGGTGCCGCGCTTGCGGGCGCTCGATCTGCCCGGCGTGGATTGGAGTGCGGGCGCGGTGCGGCTGGTCTTCGTTAACGGCGTCTACGCCCCCGGCCTGTCGTCGCCGGGCAGCGACGCCGACTGCCGCGTGGGCGCGCTCGCCCCGCTGCTCGCTGACGAGCCCTCGCTCGTCGCCCCCCATATCGAGCACGACGAGGAGCGCGATCAGGCCTTCGTCCAACTCAATACCGCCTTCCTGGCCGACGGCGCGTTCATCGAGATCGCCCCCCGCCAGGTGGTGGAACGGCCCATCTCCATCCTTCACCTGACCACCGGCTCCCAGGAGCGCAAGGGCATCGCCCATCCCCGCACGCTGGTGCTGGCCGGGCGCGAGAGCCAGGCCGCCATCGTTGAGACCAGCGCCGGGTTCGACGGCGACGTCTACTTCACCAACGCCGTCGCCACCATCGAGTTGGGCGACAACGCCCGGCTGGAGTACACCCGCCTGGAGCAGGAGAGCCGCGCCGCCTTCCACGTCTCCAAGCTGCGGGCGCGCCAGGGGCGCGACAGCCGCTTCACCGCCCACAGCGTCTCGCTGGGCGGCGCCCTGGTGCGCAACAACGTCCACGCCATCCTCGACGGCGAGGGGGCGGTGTGCGTGCTCAACGGCCTCTACGCCCTGGACGGCGCCCAGCACGTGGACAACTCCACCATCCTCGACCACGCCCGCCCGCTCGGCACCAGCCGCGAATACTACAAGGGCGTGCTTGACGGCAAGGCGGTGGGGGTGTTCAACGGCCGCATCATCGTGCGCCAGGACGCCCAGCACACCGACGCCATCCAGAGCAACAAGAACCTGCTGCTCTCCGACTCCGCCGCCACCGCCAGCGCCCAGCCCCAACTCGAGATCTACGCCGACGACGTGCGCTGCACCCACGGCGCCACCGTCGGCCAGCTCGATTCGCAAGCCCTGTTCTACCTGCGCTCGCGCGGGTTGGGCCTGGAGGAGAGCCGCAAGCTGCTGATCTACGCCTTCGCCGCCGACGTGCTGGGCCGGGTCGAAGCACTGCATCTGCGCGGGGCGCTGGAACACCTGTTGTGGAAGAAATGGGCGGAGTAACGCCATGGCGGCCATGACTGAAACCTCGGTGAACTACGACGTCGAGCGGGTCCGCGGCGATTTCCCGCTGCTGCGCCAGATCCAGGGCGGGCTCCCGCTCGCCTACCTCGACAACGCCGCCACCACGCAAAAGCCGCAGGCGGTGCTCGACGCCCTGCAGGGCTTCTACACCGAAGACTGCAGCAACATCCACCGCTCGGTGCATCGCCTGGGCGAGCGCGCCACCGCCCACTACGAGGCGGCGCGCGCGGCGGCGCGGCGCTTCGTCAACGCCGCGAGCGAGCGCGAGATCATCTTTGTGCGCGGCACCACCGAGGCCATCAACCTGGTGGCGCAGAGCTTCGGCCGCAGCCAGTTGCGGCCCGGCGACGAGGTGCTGATCACCGGCCTCGAGCACCACTCCAACATCGTCCCCTGGCAGCTCGCCTGCGAGGCGAGCGGCGCCAAGTTGATGGTCGCGCCCCTCAACGATCGGGGTGAGGTCGAGATCGAGACTTTCGCCCAGAAGCTCGGCCCGCGCACCAAGATCGCCGCCTTCGCCCACATCTCCAACGCCCTCGGCACCGTCAACCCGGTGGCCGAGATGGTGGCACTGGCCCGCGCCGCAGGAGTCGCCACCCTGGTGGACGGCGCCCAGGCCGCCCCCCACGCCCGCCTCGACGTGCGTGCCCTCGACTGCGACTTCTACGCCCTCTCCGGCCACAAGATGTACGGGCCCACCGGCATCGGCGTGCTCTACGGCAAGGAAGCCTGGCTGGAACGCCTGCCCCCCTGGCAGGGCGGTGGCGACATGATCCGCTCGGTCACCTTCGAGAAGACCACCTACAACGAGCTGCCCTACAAGTTCGAGGCCGGCACCCCCAACATCGCCGCCACCATCGGCCTGGGTGCCGCCATCGCCTATTTGGAAAACCTCGGTCTGGAGCGCGTCGCCGCCTATGAAAAGGAATTGCTCGCCTATGGCAGCGCCCAGCTCGAGGCCATCCCCGGCCTGCGCATGATCGGCACCGCCCGCCACAAGGCCGGGGTGCTGTCGTTCGTGCTCGAGGGCGTGCATCCCCACGACGTCGGCACCGTGCTCGACTCGCTCGGCGTCGCGGTGCGCGCCGGCCACCACTGCGCCCAGCCGGTGATGGAGCGCTTCCACATCGCCGCCACCACCCGCGCCTCGCTGGGACTCTACAACACCCGCGCCGAGCTCGACCGCCTGGCCCAGGGCCTGCGGCGGGTGCAGGAGATGTTCACCTAATGTCGCAGCTCGGCGATCTTTACCAGGAGCTGATCCTCGACCACAGCAAGCGGCCGCGCAACTTTGGCCCGCTGCCCGAGGCCAACCGCACCGCCGAGGGCTTCAACCGGCTGTGCGGCGACCGCGTCACCATCCGGGTCGAGCTCGAGGGCGACTTGGTGCGCGCGGTGCGCTTCGAGGGCTCTGGCTGCGCCATCTCCACCGCCTCCGCCTCGCTGCTCACCGAGGCGGTCAAGGGCAAGACCCGCAAGCAGGCCGAGGCCCTCTTCCGCCGCTTCCATCAACTGGTCACCGGCCACGGCGAGGTCGCCGCCGATGCCCCGCCGCTGGGCAAGCTGGCGGTGTTTTCCGGGGTGAGCGAATACCCGGCGCGGGTGAAGTGCGCCAGCCTCGCCTGGCATACCCTGCACTCGGCCCTCGCCGCCGCCCCCACCGCCGAGCCGGTGAGCACGGAGTAGCGCCATGGACGATTTTCTGCTGCACGAAGCCGAACACAAGGAGGCGGTCGCCGCCGAGCTGGACCAATCGCCCGAGCCCGGCGTGGTGAAAGAAGCCCAGCGCCAGCGCGCCCTCGCCGCCGAGCTGCGCGCGGAGTGGCAGCGCCGCCAGCCCGCTCCGCCCGCGGCCGCGGCGCCCGCCGAGGCTCCCGCAGAGGTCGAGGAGTCGCCCGAGACCGCCGCCCTGCGCGAATACATCATTGACGTCATCAAGAGTTGCTACGACCCCGAGATCCCGCTCAACGTCTACGACCTCGGCCTGATCTACCAGATCCGCATCGCCCCCGAGGGCATGGTCGAGGTGGATATGACCCTGACCGCCCCCGGCTGCCCCGCCGCCGGCATCCTGCCTGGCGAGGTCGAGGGCAAGGTTCGCAGCGTCCCCGGCGTCGCCGACGTCAAGCTCAACCTGGTGTGGGAGCCGCCCTGGGACCAAAGCAAGATGTCGCCCGCCGCCCGCCTCCAACTCGGTATAGATTGGTGACGACTGGCAACTGACAACGGGCAACTAGCTTTATGAAGTTCACCAGCCAAGAAGAATACGGGCTCCGTTGCCTGCTGCGCCTGGGCAAGCAGTTCCAGGAGCGCGGCGGCGGCCCCGAGGCCAGCCTCACCATTCCCGAGGTCAGCCGCCTGGAGGGCATCTCCGGCGCCTACGTGGCCAAGCTGATGCGGGTGTTGCGCACCGGCGGCCTGGTCTCGAGCGCCCGCGGCTCGGCCGGCGGCTACGTGCTGGCGCGCCCGCCCGAGGACATCTCGGTGGGCGAGGCGATGGCGCTGCTGGGCGGCCGCCTCTACGAGCCCGCCTTTTGCGCCGAGCACAGCGGCGAAGAGCGCATCTGCACCCATTCGGTGGACTGCTCGCTGCGCTCGCTCTGGCGCTCGCTGCAGTTGGTGCTCGACCAGGTGCTCGACAAGACCAGCCTGCGCGACCTGCTCTGCAACGAGACCGAGATGACCAACTGGGTGGATCACCTGGTCACCGTCTCCGGCCTGGTGCCGGCGGCGGTCAAGAACTAGCCCCATGGCCGAGCCCCCGCAGCCGCACGTGGTCATCGTGGGCGCGGGGTTTGGCGGTTTGATGGCGGCACGGGTGCTGCGCAAGGCGCCGGTGCGGGTGACGCTGCTCGACCGCCGCAACCACCACGTCTTTCAGCCGCTGCTCTACCAAGTCGCCACCGGCGGGCTCTCGCCGGGCGAGATCGCCTACCCCATCCGCGCCGTGGTGCGGCGGCAGAAAAACACCGAGGTCTGGCTGGCCGAGGCGACCGCGATTGATTTGGCCAAGCGGCGGGTGCTGCTGGCCGATGGCAGCCTGGACTACGATTTCCTGATCCTGGCGCCGGGCGCGCGCCACTCCTACTTCGGCCATCCGGAGTGGGAGCCGCTGGCGCCGGGGCTTAAGGACATCGAAGACGCGCTCGACATCCGCCGCCGTATTCTGCTGGCCTTCGAGCGCGCCGAGCGCGAGCCCGATCCCGCCCGGCGGCGCGCTCAGTTGACTTTTGCCATCGTAGGCGGCGGACCCACCGGGGTTGAGTTGGCGGGCGCGATCGCCGACATCGCCCGTCGCGTGCTGGTCGAGGACTTCCGCGCCATAGATCCCCGCGAGGCCCGCATCCTGCTGCTCGAGGGCGGCCCGCGGCTGTTGCCGGCGTTTCCGCCGCGGCTGTCGGCCAAAGCCGCCGCCGCGCTCCGAGAGTTGGGCGTCGAGGTGCGCACCCAGGCGTTGGTCACGGCTTTGGCCGCCGACCATCTCGTCGTCGGCGGTGATGGCGGCGGCGAGACCGTACCCGCCGCGACCATCCTCTGGGCGGCGGGCGTGACCGCCTCGCCATTGGCGCGCAGCCTGGGGCTGCCGCTCGACGCCGTGGGACGGGTGGCGGTCGCAGCCGACCTCTCGCTGCCCGGCCACCCCGAGACCTTTGTGGTCGGCGACCTGGCCACTTTGCAGGGCTCCGACGGCCGCCTGCTGCCCGGCCTGGCGCCGGTGGCGATGCAGCTGGGGCGGGCGGCGGCCGCCAACATCGTGCGCGCGGTCGCGGGCCAGCCGCCGCGACCGTTTCGCTATGTTGACAAGGGCAACCTCGCCACCATCGGCCGGGCGCGCGCCGTGGCCGACATCCGCGGCCTGCAGCTCTCGGGGCTCCCCGCCTGGCTGGTCTGGATCTTCGTGCATATCTTGTACCTGATCGGCTTCCGCAACCGCATACTGGTGGCGACCGAGTGGAGCTGGGATTACCTCAGCTTCCAGCAGGCGGCGCGGCTGATCACCGGCCGCATCCGCTGGACCGAGCATGGAGGCGAATGACCCCCAACACGCTTTTGTTCGACCTCGGCGGCGTGGTGCTCTCCAACGGCTGGGACCACGAGCAGCGCGCCCGCACCGCGGCGCGCTTCGCCCTCGACAAGGCCGAGCTGGAGGCCCGCCACGCCCGATTGGTGGACCCGCTGGAGTGCGGCCAGCTTCGCCTCGACGACTACCTGGCGCAGGTGGTCTTCGACACGCCCCGCCCCTTCACCGCCGCCGAGCTGACCGACTTCATCTTCTCGTGCTCGCAACCCAACCCCGAGACGCTGGAACTGCTAGGCGAGCTGGCCGCCAACGGCCGCCTGCGCCTGGCCACGCTCAACAACGAAGGCCGCGAGCTGAACCAGTACCGGATCGCCTGGTTTGGCCTGCGCCGCTACTTCTCGGTTTTCTGCAGCTCCTGCTACCTGGGCGTGCGCAAGCCCGGTCCGGAGATCTACCGCCGGGCCCTGGGCATCCTGCAGGCCGACGCCGCCGAGTGCCTGTTCATTGACGACCGCGAGGAGAACCTTGCTGCCCCGCGCGCGCTCGGCATCGCCTCGCTGCAGTTCCTCTCAGCCGACCAGCTTCGCTATCAGCTCGGCCAGCGCGGCCTGCTCTGAGACGCCGGGCCCGAGCCCCCAAACGTCGGGCAGGTTGCGCCCCAAGCCGCGGAGATCCAAGCCCGCCCCCACCACAAACACGTCGGGGATGGGAAACAGCCCGTACTTAACCTCGACCTCCGCCGCCCGCGCCGCATCCTTCACCAGCAGGCAGGCGACCGCCAGCGACTTTGGCTGGCGTGTCGCCAAGTGGTCGAGCACAAACCGCAGCGTGCGCCCGGAATCGTAAATATCGTCCACCACGAGCACGTGCCATCCGCGGATGTCCTCGCGCAGGTCTTCCAACAACTCGACCCGCCCGCTCGAAGCCCGCGCCCCGCCATAGCTACGCGGCCGCATGGTCTCGATCCGCAGGGGCGCGCCGATCGCCCGCGCCAAGTCGGCGAGAAAGAACACCGCCCCCTGCAGCAGCCCCACCAGCACGAGATCCTCGCCGCGGTAATCGGCGGCGATGCGCGCCCCGGCGCGCCGCACCCCGGCGGCCAGATCGTTGGCGTCGATCAGCTTGGTCCAGGTATTTTCCATGTCGTCTATAATGCCAGCCATGCCGACTCTGATTGCCCAGCCGACGCGGATTGCGCCCGCCGGCAACCTGCCCAAGCTGATAGACGAGTTCGTGGGGCGGGTGAACTCGCAGACCGCGGCCTGCAGCGTGGCCCGCATGCGCAGCCCGGCGGGATGGCGCGAGCCCGGGCAGACGCCGGCCTTCGACGAGTACACGCTGGTGCTGGAGGGCACGCTGCAGGTCGAGCACCGCGGCGGCGCCTTCGAGGTCGGCGCCGGGCAGGCGGTGATCGCCCACGCCGGCGAGTGGGTGCGCTACTCCACCCCGGAGGGCGCCGCCTACATTGCCATCTGCATGCCCGCCTTCAGCCCCGACACCGTGCACCGCGACCCGGAGTAACGCCGCTCAGGCGTGCTCGGCGTGGGCGGCCAGCAGCTCCTGGGCGTGGCGCAGCGAGGTGGGGTTGAGCTGGTTGCCGGCGAGCATGCGCGCCACCTCTTCGATGCGCTCCGGCCCGGTGAGCACGGCCACCTCGGTGCGGGTGCGCCCGCCGGAGGCGCGCTTCTCCACCCGCAGGTGGTGGCGGGCGAAGGTGGCGATCTGGGCCAGGTGGGTGACGCAGAGCACTTGGTAGTGCTGCCCGAGCTGCTGCAGCTTTTGCCCCACCGCCTCGGCGGCGCGGCCGCCGATGCCGGCGTCAATCTCGTCGAGCACCAGCGTCTTGCGCGCCGCCCCGCGGGCGGCGGCGGCCTTGGCGGAGCGGCCCGGCTTGGCCTGCCCCTCGGCCACCAGGTGCAGCGCCAGCAGCAGGCGCGAGAGCTCGCCGCCGGAGGCGATCTCGGCCACCGGCTGCAGCGGCTCGCCGGGATTAGTCGAGGCCAAAAAGCGCACCCGGTCCCAGCCGCTCGCCCCCCAGCTCGCCTCCGGCGGCGCCTCGCCGGTCGCCGGGTCGAACTCGACCTCGAAGCGCAGCGTCATGGCCAGGTCGGCGACCTCGGCCTCGAGCTTCTGCCGCAGGCGCAGCGCGGCGGCGCGGCGTTGGCGGCTGAGCGCCTCTGCCCGGCGGCGGTAGTCAGCGGCGGCGGCGGCGGCCTCGCCCGCGGCGGTCGCCTGCAGCGCGGCGGCGTTCGCCACCTGGTCGAGCTTGGCGGCAAGCTCGTCGCGGTGGCGCAGCACGTCCTCGAGCTGCGGCCCGTACTTGCGCCGCAGTTTGTCGAGCGCCGCCAGCCGCTCCTCGACCTCGGCCAGGCGGCCGGGCGCGGCCTCGACCCGGTCGGCGAGGCTGCGAATCTCGTCGGCGATGTCGGCGGCCTCGGCGCGCAGCGCCTCCAGTCGTGGCCCCAGCGGCGCCACCGAGGCGTCGTAGCGCTGCCACTCCTGCACTTGGCGCAGCGCCGCCTTGAGCTGGGCCGCCACCGCCTCGGGGGCGTCGTAGAGGCTGGCGTAGGCCGACTGCGCCGCGGCGGCGATGCGCTCGGCGTTGGCCAAGACCAGCCGTTCCTGCTCGAGCGCGGCGTCCTCGCCCGGCCGCGGCCGCGCCGCGTCAATCTCCTGCGCCTGGTAGCGCCACAGGTCCACCTCCTGCAACCGCTGCCGCTCGGCCGCCTGCTCGGCGCGCAGCCGCTCGCTGGCTGCTTTCCAGGCGGCGTAGGCGACGCCGGCGGCGGCGGCCTCGGCCTCGGTGGCGGCGAAGCGGTCTAACAGTCGCAACTGCGCCGCCGGCGTAAACGACACCAGAGCCTCGTTCTGCGAGTGGATCTCGCCCAGCCCGCGCGCCAGTTCGCGCAGCAGCCCGAGTGAGCTCAACTGGTGGTCCACAAAAGCGCGGCTGCGGCCGTTGGCGGCGATCTCGCGCCGCAGCCGCAGTTCCGCGCCCAACTCCGACAGCCCGCGCTCGGCGCACCAAGCCGCCGCCTCCGCCGCCGTCGCGAAGGGCGAGGCGAAGCTGCCGGTCACGGTGGCCTGCGCCGCGCCGCTGCGAATCGCCCCCGCCTCCGCCCGCTCGCCCAACAGCAGCCCGAGTGCGTCCACAATAATGGATTTGCCCGAGCCGGTCTCGCCGGTCAGCACGTTGAAGCCGGGGCCGAACTCGAGCGTGAGCTGCTCCACCAAAGCGTAGTTTTCGATCTGCAGCGTGGTGAGCATGGCGGCGCGCCCTATCAGGATACCCGGGAGATTCCCCCAAGGCGAAAGTGGCTCGCCACTTTTTGCTCGGGTCGCTCCCGGTGGTCGCTTGGCTTGCGGCCTCGATTAGGGCAAGTGACGCCCGCTGGCGCCCAGGGCGTCTCCAAGTTCCACCCCAGCCTCCGCGCCCGCCTGCTATGCTAGGTTTAAAGCTATTCCCCCGCGGCGACGAAGGCCGTGGACAGGAGTTCCCTTGAGCCTATTTGCCATGATCGCCACCGGTGAAGCGATCACCAGCCTGCTCACCAACACCGGCATGGTGGCCAAAGCGGTGCTGGCCATCCTGCTGCTGCTGTCGCTGTTCTCCTGGACGATTATCTTCAACAAGTGGGGCGCATTTCGCACGCGCCGGCGCAACACCCGCCGCTTTTTGCGGGCCTTGTACAAGACCGGGCGGCTGAGCGAGTTGCACGCCGCCAGCGACAGCTTCCGCCCCAGCCCGGCGGCCGAGGTGTTCGAGGCCGGCTACGACGAGCTGGAGCGCCAGCTCCGCCCCGGCGGCGGCCGCAACCTAGCCAGCGTGGAGCGCGCCCTGCGGGCCGAGACCGGCGATCAGGTCGGCCTGCTGGAGACGCGCCTGAGCTGGCTCGCCACCATCGCCTCCGCCAGCCCCTTCATCGGCCTGTTTGGAACGGTCTGGGGCATCATGGACGCCTTCTTCGACCTGGGCAATGCCGGCAGCACCACGCTGCGGGCGGTGGCGCCGGGCGTGTCGGAGGCGCTGATCACCACCGCCGCCGGCCTGTTCGCCGCCATCCCGGCGCTGATCGCCTACAACCAATACGTTCACCAGGTGCGCGAGCTGGCCACCGCCACCGAGGAGTGCGCGCTGGAGTTCACCAGCCGCGCTGAAGAGGTGGTCTCCGGCACCGACACCGACACCGACCGTACCCCCGATCGGGCGAGCGACCGGGCTACGGTGGCGACGCGCTAACCCCATGGCGGTGAACCTGCAACGCGGCGCGGGGGTATCGCTGGCGGAGATCAACGTCACCCCGCTGGTGGACGTGATGCTGGTCTTGCTGGTGATCTTCATGATCACCGTGCCGGTGATCCAATCGGGCATCCAGGTCAGCGTCCCCAAAACCCACAACACCCGTGCCCTCACCCAGAACCTGCTGGTGGTCTCGGTGGACCGCAGCGGCAACATCTATATTGGCGACCAGATCACCAACATCCGCACCCTCGCCGCCAACCTCAAGCAGCGGCTGCCGGCGCAGACCAGCCCGGCGCAGCAGGCAGTTTATGTGCGCGCTGACGAGCACGTCTCCTGGGGGGTGCTGGCGCGGGTGATGGACGCGATCAAGTCGGGCGGGCTGAGCACGGTGCAGATGGTCACCCAGCCCTACGACGAGAACCCGGGCGCCACCAAGCCCTAGCCGGGGCCATGCCATGAGCGCCGAGCGCAGCTATCGCACCGAACGCGCCGCCGGAGGCGGCCTGTGGCTCTCGCTGGGGCTGCACGCCGGGCTGGCCAGCCTGATGATCTGGGGCGCCTGGCTGGGCAAATATCTGCCGCTGGGCGGAGCCCATCCTGGCACCGCCGCCGCCGGCTCGATGACCGCCAACCTGGTCAGCAAGGTGCCGGGCGGCGCCATCCCCATGCCCTCGCCGGTGGTGGTGCCCACCAAGAACCGGCTCGCCACCGACATGACCGCCAAGGGCGTATCCCGCCCCCGCCGCGCCGCCGCCCCGCGCCAGTCCATCGCCCTGCCCACCTACCATCCCGAAAACTTGGCGCGCAAGGAGGCGCTCGCCGACCTTAAAAAGCTGGCCCGCGCCGACCGCGTGCCCCACGACCAGCGCGTGCCCTACGGCGGCGGCGGGCGCGTGTCGTTCAGCGCTACCACCTCCGCGCAAGGCGCGGGCGGCAGCGGCGGCATGTCGTTCGGCGACGCCAACTTCGGCAACCTCTACACCGATTGGGTCAACCACCTGCGCGACCGCCTGCAGTACTACTGGAACCAGCAGCCGCGCGACCCCAGCCTGCAGGCGGGCCAGAAGGTGACGGTCACCATGACCGTGCACCGCACCGGGCTGATCAACGCGATCGGCTACGTCAGCCGCTCCGCCTCGGTCGAGGTCAACTCCATGGCCTACCAATCCGTCCAGCAAATGGCCGCCGCCGAGCAGTTCCCCCTCCCCGCCGGCTACGCCAAGTCCAGCCTGACGGTGTCGGTGACCTTCGAACTCAACGGGAACTAGCGCCGGCGCTGCGGCGCCGGCGCAGTTGCTAGTTCCTGGTTGCTAGTTCCTAATTGGGGCGGGGCCCCTGATCGGGTGGCTCCCGAAAAAAACGAAAAACTGGAATTCGGGGAGGACTTTTGTTGATTCCAGAGGAGATCGCCTTCCACTGGGCACCCCCCTCCGCGCCGCCTCAGCGAGGCGCCACCGGCGCCGCTCGAGGGGGGCTTGCCTTTGCCAAATAGGTGTGGAGCAAGGGGATCATGGCGTGGAGGTAAGATGCGGCCGAGGTCACTGGCGTAGACCTGGCCTGGGCGAATGAATTCCCGGGCGGCAGCGCCACGGGCGGGGGCCGCCCGGGAACAGAAGGGCTTGGTTGTCAAACGCCGCGGACGGGGGCCGGCCCCCGTGCCGCCCTGGGGCGGCCCGCTGGCTCGCAGAGGAAAGAGAAACGCGGCGTGAGGGTGGGATGCGCGGGCGCGGCGGGGCGCGGAGACCTTATCGTCGCGCTTGCGCTACTCGCAGCGCAGGGCCACCAGCGGGTCCACGCGGGTGGCGCGACGGGCGGGCGCGAGGCAGGCGGCGAGCGCGACCGCCAGCAGCAACGCGCCCACCGCCGCCAAGGTGACGGGATCGGTGGCGGTGACCCCGAAGAGCAGGCTGTGCAGATAGCGCGTCAGCGCCCAGGCGCCGGCCACGCCCAACCCCAGCCCGGCCAGCGCCAGCGCCACGCCCAGCCCCACCACCAAGCGCAGCACGTGGCCGCGCTCGGCGCCGAGCGCCATGCGGATGCCGATTTCGCGCGTGCGCCGCGCCACCTCCTGCGCCAGCAGGCCGTAGAGCCCGATGCAAGCCAGCAGCAGCGCCAGCCCGGCAAAGCAGCTCGAGAGTTCGGCCATTAGGCGCTCGCGGAACAGAATGCGGTCCACACTCGCGGTTTGCGTGGTGGGGTGCGCGAGCGGCAGGTTGGCGTCCACCCGGCGCAGCACCCGCTGCACCGCCGGCAACAGCGCCATGGGGTCGCCCGCGGTGCGCACCTCGAAGTTGGCATAGCCCTGCGACGAGGGCACGTAGGTGGTGGGTGCAACCTGATCGCGCAAGCCCTGGTAGAGCGCGTTCGCCACCACCCCCACCACCACCAAGCCGGACTTGTTGCCCTGGTCGCCCACACCGATGATGCGGCCCACCGGATCGCCGCCGCCCAAGTACTTCTGGGCGAAGGCTTGGTTGACGATCACCGCCCGCGGTCGCCCCGGCGGCGCTTTTGGCGCCGCGGCCGCGGCCGCCGGCGTGTCCGGCTGGGGCACGAAGTCGCCCGGCACAAAGTCGCGGCCCAGCCGCAGCGGCAGGTGCATGGTGGCAAAAAAGTTGAGCCCCACCGGCAGCCAGTCGGTGTCCACCTCTTTGCCGCCAGGCTGGATATGGAGGATGGTCTCGGAGAGGTCGCCACTCAGCAGCGGCGACTCGGAATAGCTCACGCCGCCCACCCCCGGCAAGGCCCCGATGCGCTGCTGCAGTTGTTGGAAGAGCCGACCGACCGCCGCGCCCTTGTAGCCGATGAGCGCGGGCTCGAGCTCGAACATGAGCAGGTTGCGGGTGTCGAAGCCGGGGTTCACGGCGCGCAAATTGGCCAGGGTGCGGACCAGCAATCCGGCGCCGGCGAGCACCACCATGCAGAGCGCGATCTGCGCCACCACCAGCCCATTGCCGAGGTGCAGCCAGCGATGGCGGTGGGCGGCGGCGGAATTGCCGACGCCGTCCTTAAGCGAGCGGGTGAGGTCGCCGCGGGCGCCGCGCAGCCCCGGCGCCAGGCCAAAGAGCAGACCGGTGGCCAGGGTGGCGCCCAGGGTGAACAGCACCACCCGGGCATCGAGCGAGACCTGCATGCCCAGCGGGCGGTAGGAGGCGCTGGACATCACCGCCAGCAGCCAGCGCGCCCCGCCATAGGCCAGCAGCAGGCCGGCCACCCCGCCGAGCGCGGCGAGCAGCAGGCTCTCGGTCAGCAGTTGCCGCAGGATGCGGCCGCCGCCCGCGCCCAGCGCCCGCCGCAGCGCCAGCTCTTTCTGCCGCGCGTTGGCGCGGCCCAAGAGCAACCCGGCGATGTTGGCGCAGGCGATCAGCAGAATCGCGCCCACGGTCCACATCAGCACCGCCAGCGGCTGGGTGAATTGCCCGCGCACGCCGCTCAGGCTGGTCTGCGCCGACTCCAATACCGCACGCGGATCGTCGCTGGGCTTGGAGAGCGGCTTGGCGCCCACCAGCACGGAGTTGCGGAACAGCCCGTTCACCTCGGCCTGTGCCTGCCCCAGCGGCACGCCCGGCCGCAGCCGCGCGAACAGCGTCAACCAGATAGAATCCGCATCCAGGCGCGATTGGCGCCAGTTGGGATCGAGCCGCGGCCATGCCGCGAGCGGCAGCCAGCCATCGTAGACGCGGCCCGGGGTCAGGCTGGTGAACGACCGCGCTGCCACCCCCACGATGGTGACGGACACGTGGTTGAGTTCCACCGCGTGCCCCAGCACCGCGGATGAGCCGGCAAAGGCGCTCTGCCAGTAGTCATAGCTCAGCACCATGGCGATGGGCGCGCCGGTGGTGTCGTCGCTCGGGCTCAACAGCCGGCTGGCAGCAGGCTGCACTCCCAGCACCGAAAAATAATTGCCCGCCACTAGTTGGGCGCTGGTGATGCTCGCTTGGCCGTGGCCGCTGAGATTGTAGGAGCCGCCCCCAGCGGCGGCAGTGATGGCAGCCAGACTCTGCGCTCGTTGGCGCAGCTCATCGTAGAATGGCACCGAGAACGAGCAACTCGTGGCGAAGACCTGGGAATAGGACTGGTTGCAGTCGCCGTAGCTGGAGGAGGAATGAAACGGCGAGTGGCGCGCGCGCCATTGCAGCAGCAGCAGGTGCTGCGGGTCGCGCACCGGCAGCGCCTGCAAGAGCAGCACGTCCATCAGGCTGAAGATGGCGGTATTGGCGCCGATGGCCAGCGCCAGGGTGAGCACAATGATGGCGCTCAAGCCGCGCTGCCGACGCAGCGTGCGCAGGGCAAAGCGCAGGTCCTGGGCGGTGGTCTCGAGCCAGCCGGTCAGCGCCATAGGGCATTCTCCCACGCCTTGGACGGGCCACCAGCGGCTAGGTTAGCGCCGCAAAGAAAAGGAACCTTTTCCGCCTGCCCGTGGTACTAATCCCCATGGCATCTCTAAGACCCTGGCTTTTTGCCCTGCGCGCACTGCGGCGCCGCCCGGCATATGCCCTGACCACGGTGCTGGTGCTGGCGCTCGGCATCGGCGCCACCGCCACGTTGTTTTCCATGGTGGACACGGTGCTGCTGCAGCCGCTGCCCTACCCGCACGCCGACCGCCTGGTGCTGGTACTCGAGGCCAATCCCGCCCAGCACCAGAACGCCAGCTTGGTCGCCCCGGCGCGGCTGGTGGACTGGAACCGGATGAACCAGGCCTTCGTGCCGGGCAACGGCATCGTGGGCGAGTACGCCGAGAGCGACACCGATACTTCAGGCGCGGTGCCCGAGCGTCTGGCGGCGATCCGGGTGTCGCCCGGATTTTTTCAGGTGATGGGCACCCAGCCCCGGCTGGGTCGCGTCTTCAACGCCCAGGACGACCTGCCCTCGGGTCCAAGCGCGGCGGTGATCAGCTACGGTTTCTGGACGCGCCGCTTTGCCCGCTCGTCCGACGTGCTGGGCAAGCAGTTGGTGCTGGCTGGGGTGGGCTACACCATCGTCGGCGTCATGCCCAAGCCGTTTACCAGCTCCACGGTGGACGCCTGGCTGCCGGCCAAGCTGCCGCCGGCGCTAATGCAAGTGCGCCAAGCGCGCTTCTACACCGGCATTGGCAGGCTTCGCCCGGGCGTCACCATCGCCCAGGCACAGGCCGACCTGGGCCGGGTGCAGGCGCAATTGGGGCGCACCTATCCCTCCACCGACGCCGGCTGGTCGGCGCAGGTAAGCGATTTGAAGGAGTTCCAGGTCGGCAAGTACCGCTCCACCTTGTGGCTGATTCTGGGCGCGGTGATGCTGCTGCTGCTCTTGGCGGTGGCCAACATCGCCGGTCTGACCCTGGCGCAGTTGCAGGGGCGGGCGCGCGAGATGGCGATCCGCAGCGCCATCGGCGCCTCGCGCGGCCAAGTGGTGGCGACGGTGATGCGCGAGGCGGCGCTGCTGGCCGCAGTGGGTGCGCTGGCGGGCGGAGGTTTGGCTTGGCTGGGAGTCAAGGCGCTGGCCGGGCTGGCGCCGGGCACGCTGCCGCGCATGGCCGAGTTGCAGTTCTCGCTGCGCGGCTGGGCCTTCACGGTGGCGCTCAGCGCCCTGGCCGCGCTCGGCTTCGGGCTGGGGCCGGCGCTGGCCGCCACCCGCACCCGGCTCGCCGCCCTGCTCGCCAGCCTCAACGCCGGCACCCCTGGCGGCCGCCGCCGCCTGCAGAGCGGGTTGGTGATCGGCCAGTTGGCCCTGACCGTGCTGCTGTTGGCCAGCGCCGGCCTGCTGCTGCGCAGCTACTACAACTTGTCGCACGTGGGCGGCGGCTTTGACACCTCCGACACCTTCACCTTCCACGTCAGCGCCGCCTGGAACGAGAGCCGCCCCCGCATCGGCGCCATGCAGGCGCGCCTGCTGGCGCGCCTGCGCGCCCTGCCGGGCGTGCGGGATGCCGGCTTCACCAACTTCCTGCCCGCCAGCAACGCCACCCTGCAATATCAAATCACTCTCGCCGGCTTGGCGGGCGCCGGCCAAGCCGGCACCTACTCGGTGGGCGAGCGCTCGATCACCCGCGGCTACCTGGAGGCCCTGCGCGTGCCGCTCCTCGCCGGCAGCGCCTGCCCCGAGCTGCCCAACAACCTCAACGCTCCCACCCAGGCGTTGGTCAACCGCCGGTTTGTGGACACCTATCTGCATGGCGAGAGCGTCATCGGCCGCGAGTTCCGCTTCACCCAGGACCCGGCCAATGCGCCCGCCAACACCATCGTGGGCGTGGTCGGCAACGTGCGCGAGAACAACCTGGCCAGCGCCGCTCCCCCGATGCTCTACCAGTGCATCGCCGGCGGCGCCTGGCCCGACCCCGACTATGTGGTGCGCACCGCCGGCTCGCCTGGCGCCGCCATAGCCGGGGTGCGCGACCTGGTGCGCCAAGCCTCGCCCAGCCGCGCCGTGTTTGGCCTCGAGCGCCTGCAGACCGTGGTGGACGCCAGCCTGGAGCAGCCCCGCCTCAATGCCCGCTTCTTGTCGCTTTTCGCCGGCTTTGCCCTGCTGCTGGCCGCGGTCGGCCTCTACAGTCTAATCAGCCTGATGGTCGCCGCCCGCCGCCGCGAGATGGGGGTGCGCATCGCGCTTGGCGCCCGCCCCGCGCAGATCGCCGCCCACGTGCTCGCCTCCACCGCGCGGCTGCTGGTCTGGGGCGCGCTCGCTGGCCTGGCCCTGACCTGGGCGGCCGACCGCCTGCTGGCCAGCGTGTTGTTTGGCGTACAGCCGCTCGACCTCGCTACCCTCGCCGCCGCCTTGGTGGCGCTGGCGCTGATCTCGGCGCTCGCCGCCTGGCTGCCCGCCCGCCGCGCCGCCACCACGGATCCGCTGCTCGCCCTGCGCGCCGACTAGGAGCAGGGCGAATGGTTGGCGCGGGCCCCTGCGCGGCTGCCCGGCCACGGCTGTGACGGCGCCGGGCCGGTGCGCCGCGCGTTCCGCTTGTGCTCACGCCGGCTTGGGGGCCCCAGGCCCCAAGCCGGCGCTGCGCTGACCGAAAAAAGTTCGGTGGGGCGGCGTAACCCTTTGCCGTTGGTCCAGTATTACCGGCCATGGCATTGGTAAGACCCTGGCTCTTTGCGGTGCGCACGCTGCGGCGCCGCCCGGCATATGCGCTCACCACTGTACTCGTGTTAGCGCTGGGCATCGGCGCCTGCGCAACGCTGTTTTCCATGGTGGACACCGTGCTGCTGCAGCCGTTGCCCTATCCCCATGCCGACCGGTTGGTCACGGTGTTGGAGACCAGCCCGGCGCGGCGCCAAAACACCAGCCTGATCGCTCCCGGACGCTTGGCCGATTGGAACCGGATGAACCAGGCATTTGTGCCCGGCTTGGGGATCGTGGGCGAGTACGCCGAGAACGACACCGATACCTCGGGCGCGACCCCCGAACGCCTGGCGGCGATGCGGGTCTCGCCCGGCTTTTTCAACGTCATGGGCACCCCGCCGCTGCTGGGCCACACCTTCACCCCGCAAGACGACGCGCCGTCGCTGGGCCCGGGAGCGGCGGTGATCAGCTATGGCTTCTGGGCGCGGCGCTTCGCCCGCTCGCCCGACGTCTTGGGCAAGCAGTTGGTGTTTGCCGGGACTGGCTACTCCGTCATCGCGGTGATGCCGCCGAGCTTTACCAGCAGCGCCCTCGACCTCTGGTTGCCGGCGCGGTTGCCAGAGGCTTTAATGAAAGTTCGGCAAGCCCGCTTTTACTCGGGCATTGGCCGATTGCGGCCGGGCGTGACGCCGGCCCAGGCACAGGCCGACCTGGGACGGGTGGAGGCGCAATTGGGGCGCACTTATCCCTCCACCGACGCCGGCTGGTCGGCGCAGGTGGGCGACCTTAAGGAATCGCTGGTGGGCACCTACCGCTCCACCTTATGGTTGATTTTGGGCGCGGTGATGCTGTTGCTGCTCTTGGCGGTGGCCAACATCGCCGGTCTGACGCTGGCGCAGTTGCAGGGACGGGCGCGGGAGATGGCGATCCGCAGCGCCATCGGCGCCTCGCGCAGACAGGTGGTGGCGACGGTGCTGCGCGAAGCGGCGCTGCTGGCCGCAGCGGGCGCGCTGGCGGGGGGCGGGCTGGCCTGGCTGGGGGTCAAGGCACTGGCCGGCCTGGCGCCGGGGACGCTGCCGCGCATGGCCGAGCTGCAGTTCTCGCTGCGCGGCTGGGCCTTCACGGTGGCGCTCAGCAGCTTGGCCGCGCTCGGCTTCGGGTTGGGGCCGGCGCTGGCCGCCACCCGCCCCCGCTTCGCCGCCCTGCTCGCCAGCCTCAATGCCGGTGCGCCCGGCGGCCGCCAACGGCTGCAGCGCGCGCTGGTGATCGGGCAGTTGGCCTTGACCGTGCTCTTGCTGGCCAGCGCCGGGCTGCTGCTGCGCAGCTACTCCAACTTGGAGCATGTGGACAGCGGGTTCCACACCCAAAACGCATTCACCTTCCATATCAGCGCCGCCTGGAACGAGAACCCCGCCGTGCTGGGCGCCATGCAGGCGCGGGTGCTGCAGGGGTTGCGCGCCCTGCCCGGCGTGCAAGCCGCGGGCTTCACGGATTTCCTGCCGGCCAGCCAGGCCAGCCTGCAATACCAGATCAGCCTGGCGGGTCTGCCCGGGGCCGGCGCCGGCGGCACCTACTCGGTGGGCCTGCGCTGGATCAGCCCAGGCTACTTGGAGGCGCTGCGGGTGCCGGTGCTGGCGGGCGGTAGCTGCCCGGATCTGCCCAGCAACCCGGGGGCGCCGGCCAAGGCGCTGGTGAACCGCAGCTTTGTAGACACCTATCTGCACGGGGGGAGCGTGGTTGGCCGGCAACTCCGCTTCAACCAGGACCCGCCTGGTGCTGCCACCCACGAGATCGTGGGAGAGGTGGGAGACGCGCGCGAGGACAGCCTAGCCTCGGCGCCCTCCCCGTTCCTCTACTTTTGCAATACGGGCGGCGCCTATCCTGACCCCGACTACGTGGTGCGCACCGCTGCCGCTCCCGGCGCCACCATGGCCGCAGTGCGCGGCTTGGTGCGCCGCGTCGCGCCCAGCCGCGCCGTGTTTGGCCTGCAGCGCCTGCGGAGCGTGGTGGATGCCAGCCTGGAGCAACCCCGCCTCAACGCCCGCTTCTTGTCGCTCTTCGCCGCCTTCGCGCTGCTGCTGGCCGGGGTCGGCCTCTATAGCCTGATCAACCTGATGGTCGCCGCCCGCCGCCGCGAGATGGGAGTGCGCATCGCGCTCGGCGCCCGCCCCGCGCAGGTCGCCGCGCAGGTGCTCGCCTCCACCGCGCGGCTGCTCGGCTGGGGCGCGCTCGCGGGCTTGGCCCTCACCTGGGCCGCCGACCGGCTGCTGGCCAGCGTGCTGTTTGGCGTCCGCCCGCTCGACCTCGCCACCTTGACCAGTGCGCTGGCGGCGCTGGCGCTGATCGCCGCTTTGGCGGCGTGGCTGCCGGCGCGGCGGGCCGCCTCGACCGACCCGCTGACGGTCCTGCGCGCCGATTGAAGCTCCCCCGCCCTCCTCTCCCCTGAGGACGCACGCTCTGCCCGCTTGCGTGTTACCATGGTACATGGGTACAAAAGCCGCCGCGACCATCAGGGTAGAGCGCGCGCAGACCGGCGTGCGCATGGAGAAGCGCCTGCTCAAGGTGCTGCGCGCGCTCGCCGACTACCATGACCTGACGCTGGGCGACCTGCTCGAGGGCATCGTGCTGCACGCCATCGAGGGCAAGTGCCCTTTTGGGCCCGGCAGCCTGAAGCGCATCCAAGACCTCAAGCGCATCTACGGCCTCGAGCTCGACGCCAGCGCCAGCCACCGCCTGGTCGAGGACAGCCCCGGAGGCAAGCATGAGCGCGCTCGCCGATGACGAGTTTCTGGCCCGCTTCGAGGCCGGCAGGCTCGACAACGCCGCCTTTCACCACCGCGACCACGTGCGCATGGCCTTTCTCTATTTGAGCCGCTATCCGGTGTGGGAGGCCATCCCACGCTTCTGCTCCGCCCTCCGGCGCTTCGCCGCCGCCCATGGCAAGCCCACGCTCTACCACGAGACCATCACCTGGGCGTTTCTGCTGCTCATCCACGAGCGCCGGGCGCGGGCGGGGGCGGCCCAGGACTGGGAGGTGTTCGCGGCGGCGAACCCCGACCTCACTGACTGGCCCAACAGCGCCTTGGGCAAGTACTACCACCCCGCCACGCTGGCCTCGGTTTTGGCCAAGTCCACGTTTCTCCTGCCCGACAAGCTAAGTCCCTAGCCAGCGGTTGGCACGGGCCCCTGCGCGGCTGCGCCGCGCGTCCCGCTTGTGCTCACGCCGGCTTGGGGGCCCGAGGCCTGGCCCGAGGCCCCAAGCCGGCGCTGCGCCTCGCAGGGGCCGCGCCGAATTCGCTTCCCGGGGGCGGGCCGCCCTGCGGAGTTTCGCAGCCCTTCGCGCCGATTTTGCCGGCTGGCAAAGCGGCGCGACCCCCGCGAGCGGTGATAGCATCGGGGCATGTGGTCGGATTGGCGCAACGCCTGGCGGCAACTGCGGAGCAATCCCGGGTTTGCGTTTACCAGCGTGCTGGTGCTGGGGCTGGGCATCGGGGTGGGCACGGCCATGTTCAGCGTGCTCAACGCGGTGCTGCTGCGGCCGCTGCCCTACCGCCATGCGGAACAATTGGCCAGCCTGTCGTTCCCGATCACGTCGGGCAACATCGGCGGCAACGTCTCCGCCCCCGACGTGCGCGACTGGCAACAGCGCAGCCGCTCGTTTGCCCAAATCGCCTACTGCGAGTCCGATCTGGCGACCCTGCGGGTCGGGGGGCAGGCGTACTCGGGCGACAACAGCGCCTGCAGCGGCAACCTCTTCGCCACGTTGGGCGCGGCACCGGCGCTGGGGCGGGGCCTGCTGCCCGCCGACCAAGCCAACCGCGCCAAGGTGGCGGTGCTCAGCGATGCGCTCTGGCGCAGCGACTTCCAGGGGCGGCGCGGCGTGCTCGGCCAGACGGTGCAGGTAGATGGGGTGGACTACGCCATCGTGGGGGTGATGCCCGCCGGGTTCAGCTTCCCCTATAGCGCGGTCAACCTGTGGACGCCCTACGCGCCCGCGCCCGGGCAAGACACCCGCGCGAACTTGGGGCTGAGCGCCATTGGCCGGCTCCGCCCCGGCATTTCGCTGGCGCACGCGCGGGCGGAGTTGAGCGCAGTGCAGGCTGCGATCGCCCGCGCCCACGCCAGCCAACATTTGGCGGACCGGGTGGTGGTGCGCGGCTACCGCGACCTGCTAGTGGCGGGCGTGCGCCCGGCCACGCAGGCGCTGGCGGCGGCGGTGGGGCTGGTGTGGCTGATCGCCTGCGTGGCGGTGGCGGGGTTGCTACTGACGCGCTTGGCGGCGCGGCGACGCGAGCTGGCGGTGCGCGCCGCGCTGGGGGCTGGCCGCGGCCATCTGGTTCGCCAACTATTGGTCGAGAGCCTGTTGCTGGGCGGGCTGGCCAGCCTGGCCGGCTTGGGCCTGGCCGCCGCCGTGCTCGCGCTGCTGCGCCCCCTGCTGGCCCCGCGCATGCCCTTTGGCATGACCATTTTTCTAAGCGCGCCGGTGCTGCTGGGATTGCTGGGGCTGACGCTGGCCTCGGTCGTGCTGGTGGGCTTGGCGCCAGCGCTGCTGGCGGCGCGGGCGCCGGCGCAGGCCGGGCTGGCCGGCGGAACGGCGACCCCGAGCCGCGACCAAACCCGCCTGCGCGAGGGCCTGGTAGTAGCCCAGATCGCGCTGGCGCTTCTGCTGCTGGCCGGCGCCGGACTGCTGCTGCGCACCCTTTACGCCCTCAAGCAAATGCCGCTGGGTTTTGCCACCTCGCGGCTGGTCACTACCCAGTTGCGGATCTCACCCGGCAGCTTCGACCACCAGGACATGGTGCAGAGCTTTGATCAGCCCCTGCTGGCGCGCGTGGACGCGCTGCCCGGGGTGCGCGCCGCCGCCATCACCTCGGTGGTGCCGCTCGAAGGTTTCACCATAACCGCCACCTTCAAGTTCGTCGGCCGCCCCGAACCGCCCAGGGACCAGTTGCCCGAGGCCAACTTGCACTTCACCAGCCCCGGCTATCCCGCGGCGTTTGGCATCCCTCTCGAGCGCGGCCGTTTCTTCGATGCCCACCTCGACACCCCCACCTCGTCCCGGGTGATCGTGGTCAACCACACCTTCGCCGCACGCTACTTTCCTGGCCAGAACCCTATCGGCCAGAAGATCGAATTCGGCAAACACGATGTCGCCACTATCGTGGGCGTGTTGGCCGACTCCCGCGAGAGAGCCGTCGCGGCGCCGCCGCAGCCGGTGATGCATTTGGCGCTCACCCAGATCACGCACCGCAGCGGATTCTACAGCCTTGCCTCCAGCTTTGCGGAACTGGCAGTACGCACTCGGGTGCCCTCCGCCCGCCTCGACGCCTCCATCCGCGCCGCGCTGCACGCGGTCGCGCCCGCCATCGCCCCCGGCAAGTTCGTCTCCATGCGGTCGTTGGTGGCCGAATCCATGGGCAGCCAGACGCTGGCAGTGCAGTTGCTGGGGATGTTCGCCACGGCGGCGCTGGTGATCGCCGCGGTCGGCCTCTACGGCCTGCTCGCCTATGAAGTGGCGCAGCGCACGCGCGAGATGGGCGTGCGCATAGCGCTGGGAGCGGAGCGGCGCGACATCGTGCGCCTGGTGCTGGGGCGCGCCGCCTGGCTGCTGGGGCTGGGCCTCGCCTTGGGCTTGGCCGCGGCCCTGGCGGGGGCGCGCTTGCTGGCGGCCTACCTCTATCGCGTGCCCGCGCGCGATCCTTTCACCCTCGCCGCCGCCGGCCTGCTGCTCGCCGCCAGCGGCCTCTGGGCCGCCTACCTGCCCGCCCGCCGCGCCGCCCGCGTCTCCCCAATCGCGGCCCTGCGCGTAGAGTAGGCGCCCGCGACCGCCCCGGCTGCGCCGCGCGTCCCGGGCCCCAAGCCGGCGCTGCGCTGCTTCACTGCGCGGGGGGCCGCGCCGCATTCGCTTCCCGGGGGCGCAGAAGCGCCAGTGGCGCTTCTGCGCCTGCGGAATTACGACCACCCCAGAACCCGAGGCGGGTTCTGGGGACCCCGGTTCGCAGCCCTTCGCGCCGATTTTGCCGGCAGGCAAAGCGGCGTGACCCCCGCGATCGGCCCTGTGCCCTGTGCCCTACTGACCGTCACATCTTGACAATCATCGGGAGGGGCGGTAGCGTGGGGGCATGGACACGGCCAATACCGACGTCATCAAGGGCACGCTCGACCTGCTCATCTTGAAGACGCTGCAGCTCGAGCCCATGCACGGCTTCGGCATCGCCCGCCGGGTGGAGCAGATCTCGCGCGGCGTGTTCAAGGTGAACCCGGGCTCGCTGCTCACCGCCCTGCGGCGGCTGGAGCGGGCCGGCTGGCTCGACGCGGCGTGGAGCGACACCCCCAACGCGCGCCGCGCCAAGTTCTACCGCCTCACCCGCGCCGGGCGGCGGCAGCTCGAGCTCGAGACCGCCGATTGGCGGCGGCGCTCGGCGGCGGTGGCGCGGCTGCTGAAGGCGGAGGGCTAGCCCGATGTCTCCCTGGCGCCAACTCACCCGCGGCCTGCGCGCGCTCGCCCGCCGCCGCACCGCCGATCAAGAGGTGGCCGACGAGGTACAGGATTATTTCGAGCAGAGCGTCGCCGCCCACCGCGCCCGCGGCCTCTCGCCCGCCGAGGCACAGCGCGCCGTCCAGCGCGAGTGCGGCTCGCCCGACGCCGCCCGCGAGCAGGTGCGCGCCTACGGCTGGGAGAACGCGGTCGAGAGCACCGCCGGCGATTTGCGCTTCGCTGCGCGCCAATTGCGCCGCAACCCGGGCTTTGCCCTGACCAGCGTGCTGGTGTTGGGACTGGGCGTGGGGGTAGGCACGGCCATGTTCAGCGTGCTGGACGCGGTGCTGCTGCGCCCGCTGCCCTACAGCCATCCCGAACAACTGGCCAGCCTGTCGTTCCCGATCACGCCGGGCGACATCGGCGGAAGCGTCTCCGGCCCCGACGCGCGCGACTGGCAGCGGCGCAGCCGCTCGTTCTCGCAGATCGCCTATTGCGGCCCCAACTTGGGGATCCTGCAGATCGGCGGCGAGGCTCTCACCGTCGAGAACGACGGCTGCAGCGGCAACCTCTTCTCCACGCTAGGGGTGGAGCCGGCGCTGGGGCGGGGCCTGCTGCCTTCCGACCAAGCGAGCAAGGCCAAGGTGGCGGTGCTGAGCGACGCGCTGTGGCGCGGCGACTTCCAGGGGCGGGACGTGCTCGGGCGAACGGCGAAGCTGAACGGGGTGGACTACATGATCGTCGGGGTGATGCCGGCTGGCTTCAGCTTCCCCTATGGCGCGACCGGCATATGGACGCCCTACGCGCCCCCGCCGGGAGAAGACCAGCGCGGCGACCTGATGCTGGGCGCGATCGGGCGGCTGCGCCCCGGGGTCTCGCCGGCGCGCGCGCAGGCGGAGCTGAGCGCGGTGCAGGCCACCATCGCCCGCGAACACGCCAGCGATCATTTGGCCGACAGCGCGGTGGTGCGCGACTACCGCGACAGCCTGGTGGGGAAGGTGCGCCCCGCCTTGGAGGCGCTGGCCGGAGCGGTCGCTTTGGTCTGGCTGATCGCCTGCGTAGCGGTGGCCGGATTGCTGCTCACCCGCTTGGCGGCGCGGCGGCGCGAACTGGCAGTGCGCACCGCGCTGGGGGCCAGCCGCTCGCGGCTCGCCCGGCAACTGCTGGCCGAGAGCTTGCTGCTGGGCGGGCTCGCCAGCGTGGCCGGCCTGGGCCTGGCCGCCGCGGCCCTCGCCCTGCTGCGCCGCTTCTTGGTCTCGCGCCTGCCGTTTGGCATGACCGTTGCGCTGAGCACGCCGGTGCTGCTCGGCCTCGTCGGGTTGACGCTGGCCTCGGTGGTGCTGGTGGGGCTGGCGCCGGCGCTGCTGGCGGCGCGGGCGCCGGCGCAGGAGGGTTTGGCCGGGGGCGCGGCGACCCCGGGCGCCAACCAATCCCGCCTACGCGAGAGCCTGGTGGTGGCCGAGATCGCACTGGCGCTGGTGCTGCTGGCCAGCGCCGGACTCCTGCTGCGCACCCTCTATGCCCTCCGGCAGGTGCCGCTGGGCTTTGCCACCCAACATTTGGTGATCGCCCAGTTGCAGTTTCCGCCCGGCCGCTTCGACCATCAAGACATGGCGCGGAGCTTCGACCGGCCCCTGCTGGCGCGCCTGGACGCCCTGCCCGGGGTCGAAGTCGCCACCATCACCTCGGTGGTGCCGCTGGAGCGCGGCAACACCATGACCGGCAGCTTCGAATTTGTCGGCCGCTCCGTGCCCAACGACCAGTGCCCCCAGGGCGACTTGCGCATTACCGGCCCCGACTACCCCGCCGTCTTCGGTATTGCCGTCGAGCGCGGCCGCTTCTTCGATGCCCGACTCGACACTCCCACCTCGCCCAAGGTGATGGTGGTCAACCACACCTTCGCCGCCCGCTACTTCCCCGGCCAGAACCCCATTGGGCAGCAGATCGCCTTCGGCAAAAAGAAGTTCGCCACCATCATCGGCGTGCTGGCAGACGCCCACGAGAGTGCCATCGCCGCGCCGCCCCACCCGGTGATGCATTTCGACCTCGCGCAGATGGCGCCGAGCGACGATTTCTATCCCTTGGCGACGTCCTTCGCCAGCTTGGCGGTGCGCTCCCGCGGACCCTCGGCCGGCGTGGAGGCCTCCATCCGCGCCGCGCTGCACGCGGTGGCGCCCGATATCGCCCCCCGCCACATGGTGCCCATGCGGCAGGTGGTGGCCGACGCCATGGGCAGCCAGACCCTGGCGGCGCAATTGCTGGGGATGTTCGCGCTGGCGGCGTTGGTGATCGCCGTGGTCGGCCTCTACGGCCTGCTCGCCTATGCGGTGGCGCAGCGCACGCGCGAGATGGGCGTGCGGATGGCACTGGGCGCCGAACGGCGCGACATTGTCCGCCTGGTGCTGGGGCGCGCCGCCTGGCTGCTGGGGCTTGGTCTCGCCCTGGGCCTGGCCGCGGCCCTGGCCAGCGCCCGCCTGCTCGCCGCCTACCTCTACCGCGTGCCCGCCCGCGATCCCCTCACCCTCGTTGCCGTCGCCCTGCTGCTGGCCGCCGCCGGCCTCTGGGCCGCCTATCTGCCAGCGCGGCATGCGGCGCGGGTCTCTCTCGTGGAGGCGTTGCGCGCCGAGTAGAGCGCTCAGCGGCGCCCACGGATGAGTTGCACCCGGATCGGCAGCCCCAGGCTCGCCCAAACGCGGTCGGCGGTGAGCGCCGCTCGTCCAGTGGCGCTTGCCAGCGCCAGACAGGCACGGTCGGCGAATGATAGCCCCTTGGTCCATGCCAACGGGCACAGATCGCGGCTACGCCAAACGAGTTCCTCGGTCCAGGTCTCGATGGCGAGGCCCAGGCCGCGCAGCAGGCGTTCGACCTCCGCCGCCTCCCCGCCGCGCCGGATGAGTTTGGCCATGCTCTCGGCAAGATTCACCGCGGAAAGGATCGAGTTGGGCAGTGCTGCCTCGACCACTTCCGCGCCGGGCTCGCCGGCGAGCAGGGCTACCAGGGCCGAACTGTCAAGCACGTAGCCGGGGTCATCTGCCATATTCGCGCCGGGCTTCGCGGCGGCGCTCCGCAATCAGCTCGTCCGACCAACGCTGGCCGGGGCGCCGCAGGCGCTGAAAATAGGCTTGCGCTTCGCGCACGGCGGCTTGGCGGGACTGCACCACGAGCTCGCCCTCGCCGCCGGCCACCAGCGTGACCGCGGTGCCCGGCGCCAGCCCGCATTGCCGCCGCAGAGCGGCGGGGATGAGCAGGCGCCCGGTTGCGTCCACCTGCGCCGTGTGCCGTTCTGGTGCGGGAGTGGCCATAGTCCATTGTCCAGCATTCTGGTGCTTTTTGCAAATCTGGCAGATGAGCGCACATTGCCAGTTCGGAAGGCTCATCCGCCGCCCCGCCCTCACTGTCCACTGTTCACTGTTCGCTGTTCACTCGTCAGAGCACCCGGATCACATCCGACCGCGTAATGATGAAGGTCTTGTCGGTCTTGAAATCGCGCACCAGCACCGCCGGGTTCTCGGGCGTGATCATGGTCGCCAGCAGGTCTACCGGGGTGGAGATGTCCACAAAGGGAAAGGCCGGCTGCATGATGGTCTCCAGCGGCTCCTTCTTGATCTCCGGCCGCTCCACCAGCATCTTGTAGAGTTGGGTCTCGTTGAGCGAGCCCACCAGGCGATGGTCGCGGGTGATCGAGATTTGCGAGAAATCGTGCTGGCTCATCACCCGCAGGGCGTGGGCGATGGGCTCGCTCGCCTCCACCGAGAAGAGCTCGCCCGAGAGCCGCGCCGCCACCAGGTCGCGCGCGGTCATGCCGCTCTTCTCCAAAAAGCCGCGCTCGCGCATCCAGTCGTCGTTGAACATCTTGCCCAGATAGCGCGAGCCGTGGTCGTGGAAGATCACCACCACCAGGTCGCCGGCGCGGAAGTGGCGCTGCAGTTGCAGCACCCCCGCCATCGCCGCCCCGGCGGAGTTGCCGGCGAAGATGCCCTCCTCGCGGGCGATGCGCCGGGTCATGATGGCGGCGTCTTTGTCGGTGACCTTCTCGAAGTGGTCCACCACGCTGAAGTCCACGTTCTGCGGCAGGAAGTCCTCGCCGATGCCCTCGGTGATGTAGGGATAGATCTCGTGCTTGTCGAAGACGCCGGTCTCCTTGTACTTCTTGAAGACCGAGCCGTAGGTGTCAATCCCCCAGACCTTGATCGCCGGGTTCTTCTCTTTCAGGTAGCGCCCGGCGCCGCTGGCAGTGCCGCCGGTGCCGACGCCCACCACCATGTGGGTGATGGCGCCATCGGTTTGCTCCCAAATCTCCGGACCGGTTTGTTCATAGTGGGCGGCGGAGTTGGAGAGGTTGTCGTACTGGTTGGCCTTCCAGGCGTTGGGCATCTCTTCCGCCAGGCGCGACGAGACCGAGTAATACGAGCGCGGGTCTTCCGGGTCCACGTTGGTGGGGCAGACGATGACCTCGGCGCCGAAGGCCTGCAGCGCGTCCACCTTCTCTTTGGACTGCTTGTCGGTGGTGGTGAAAATGCACTTGTAGCCCTTGATCACGGCGGCGATGGCCAGCCCCATGCCGGTGTTGCCGCTGGTGCCCTCGATGATGGTGCCGCCCGGCCGCAGCAGGCCGGCGCGCTCGGCGTCTTCGATCATCTTCACCGCCATGCGGTCTTTGATGGAGTTGCCGGGGTTGAAATTCTCGAGCTTGGCGTAGATGGCGGCGGGCACATCGCGGGTGATTCGGTTGATCTTCACCAGCGGGGTGTGGCCAATGGCTTCCAGGATATTGGCGCAGCGTTTAGGCATTGTCATTAGGATAGCGCGGGCGCCCGGCTTCGCCGCCCGCGCTCCCACGCCGCCAGTGCGCGGGCGCGGGGGCCCTTCGCCCCGCTCCCGCTCCCGGTCGTGCTCGTTCTCGCGCCGGCGCCCGGCTTCGATTTGCATAGCGCGGGCGCCCGGCTTCGCCGCCCGCGCTCCCACCCCGCCAGCGCGCGGGCGCGGGGGCCCTTCGCCCCGCTCCCGCTCCCGGTCGTGCTCGTTCTCGCACCGGCGCCCGGCTTCGATTTGCTTGGCGCGGGCACCCGGCTTCGCCGCCCGCGCTCCCACGCCGCCAGCGCGCGGGCGCGGGGGCCCTTCGCCCCGCCCCCGCTCCCGGTCGTGCTTGTTCACGCGCGGGCACCCGGCTTCGCCGCCCGCGCTCGTTTTGCATGGCGCGGGCGCCCGGCTTCGCCGCCCGCGCTCCCACGCCCCCAGCGCGCGGGCGCGGGGGCCCTTCGCCCCGCCCCCGCTCCCGATGGCGTTGTTGTTCTAGCGCGAGCTCCCGGCAGGGGTGCCGCTCTGCTCAGGACGCCTGCAAGCTGCCGCTAGGGGCGTTGGGATTGGAGTAAGCAATGGTGCTACTGCCATCCCAGCTTGGCTCAATCCGAGAATCCGTGCGATACTCCGCCAGATAGCCCCCCACGGAGGAACCCGTCCATGCCCTCGCCTTCCCTACCGCGCCGCGGCACCGTGCTCACCCTGCTGGCGCTGGTTGCCTGCGCCGCCGCCCAGAGCGCGCCCAAGGTGGTCACCGCCGCCGACTACGCCCACGCGGAAAAGTTCTTGGGCTACAACACTGCGCCGCTGGTGCTGGGGGGGCGGGTGCAGCCCGGCTGGCTGCCCGACGGGCGCTTTTGGTACGAGACCACGACCGCCAGCGGCAACCAATACGTCCTGGTCAACCCGGCGCGGGCCACGCGCGAGCCGGCGCTGGACTCGGTCAAAGTGGCCGCCGCCCTGTCCGCCGCCGCTGGCGCCCCGGTGGCGACCCGCACGCTGGCGCTGCAGAACCTGAGCTTCTCAAGCGATGGGCGCTCGGTATCGTTCACCGCCGACCGCCGGCGCTGGCAATGCGACCGCCAAGGCTCTTCCTGCGCCCCTGACACCCGCCCGGCGCCGCCCCAGCTCGGCGGCCGCGGCCGCGGCGGCTTTGGCCGCGGCGGCCGCGGCGGTCCGCCGCCGCAGTCGGTCGCCCCCAACGGCAAGGTCGCCGTCTTTATCCGCAACTGGAACCTCTGGCTGCGCGACCTGACCACGCACCAGGAGACGCAGCTCACCACCGACGGCGTCGAAAACTTCGGCTACGCCACCGACAACGCCGGCTGGACCTCCAGCAAGCGCCCGATCGTGCTCTGGTCGCCCGACTCCAGCAAGGTCGCTACCTACCAGCAGGACCAGCGCGGCGTGGGCAAGCTCTATCTGGTGCCGGTGGTGGTCGGCCACCCCAAGCTGGTCACCCAGATCTATCCCCTGCCCGGCGACAAGGTGATCACCACGATCCAGCGGGTGATCATTGACCTACCCACCGCCTCGAGTCCCGCCAAAGTGATTCGGCTGCAGATGCCGCCCGACCAGCACCGCTCCACTATCGCCGACAATTTAGCATGGGGGCCGGACCAGGACGTGCAGTGGAGCCCCGACGGCGCCCAGTTGGGCTTCGTCTCTACCTCGCGCGACCACAAGGACGAGCACGTGCGCGTCGCCGACCCCTCCACTGGCGCCGTCCGCACCGTCTACGAGGAGAAGGTCGCTACCCAGTACGAGGGCGGCCAGGGCGGCAGCACCTTCCGCTTCCTGCCCGCCAGCCATGAGTTCCTCTGGTACTCCCAGCGCGACAATTTGGGGCAGCTCTATCTTTACGACCTCGACACCGGCAAGCTCAAGAACCAGATCACCACCCTCGCCGACGGCAACGTGGACAGCGTGGTGCGGGTGGACGCCCAGGCGCGCGAGGTCTACTTCAT